>OLSP01001745.1_pt1 | contig 19070 bp, 12 predicted proteins | sample 1672941 | NCBI WGS metagenome assembly OLSP01 (sample SAMEA3136739, study PRJEB25190) | human gut metagenome | reverse complement strand
AGTCACGGCTGCGCCGTGCCAGACCTTCGGCGTTCCGCTTGCCTGCCTCCCGCACAGCGGGCGACAAGCTCCACGCCCTCAAAGAGGGAGCTCTTTGGTCGGGTTATTTCCCGCCTAAGCGATAAGTCGAGCATTGCGCGTCCGCGTTTTGTGCAGAATTTGCTTTTTGCTCAATTATTGTTGTATAAGAATCTTCGAGAAGGCGCGCGAAGGGTCATAGGGGCGACCGCAAAGCCCCTATATGCAATCGACGGCAAGGCCGGAGGCCTTGATCGGCGACCCCCCCAGACCTCCCTCCTCGAGGGAGGGGGACCGCCGCAGCGGTGGAAGGAGTCCGCAGGCGGTGGAAGGAGTAAGCCCCCATCAAATCCCCAGTCATATGCCCGACATGCGCCGCGTGCGTCGGGCATATGATTTTTTTTGTTTCCGAAGAATTGGCGTGGGCAGGCCGAACTGGCCGAACGGCGGGTTTTCGGCACGAATGACCCGTCCGCGCCCCATCCGCAGACGGACAGATTGTGGTATAATCGGGGTGTGAGGGTTACGCGAAAAAAATGGTTAGTTTCCGGATTTTGCTAAAAAAAGGTGAAACCGAAGTAAAAAAACCGTTTTGAATGTTATTTGGAGGATTCACAAATTCGAAATGCTATGCTGTAATTGGAAACAAGTGGCGGGGAAGAGGACAATGTGTTCCGAAAATAAGTGTTACAGAAATGTGACGAAAACCCGGAAAGCGGGCGCGAAAACGTAAGATAACGACGCATCATGTGTAACTGAAGAAATGAACGTTTTTCGCCGGAAGCCGCGCGGATGTGCGCTTTTTCAAGCGGAAAACAATATGTTCTATCCGGATCATCCCCATCAAACGCAGAAAAGGGACGGACGGAGGCCGCGCCGCCGGAGCACGCAAATGTGACGGGCGCGAAACAATTTCGTTTCCCCATGACGATAAAGCGCCGCCCGGAAAGGCGCGCGGAACGTTAGAAGATAGATACAAACCAATCTGAAGGAGGTTTTTCAAGATGAAAAACAGTTGGAACAAGGTTGTGGCGCTGATGCTCGCGGCGGCGCTGTGCGTCTCTTGCGGCGTGACCGGCTTTGCCGAGGACACGCAGACGGACGAGAACACCGAAATCGTCGAAGTGGTCGAGCAGCAGAATCAGGAAGAACCTCCGAAGGAGGAAGCGCCGGAACCCGTGCAGGAGCCTGCGCCCGCGCCGAAGGAAGAGCCGAAGGCCGAGCCTGCGCCCGCGCCGGAACCCGTGAAGGAACCGGAACCCGCGCCCGCGCCGGAAGCGCCGAAGGCTGAAGAGCCGAAGGCCGAGGAGCCGAAGAAGGCCGAAGAAACCAAGGCCGAAGAACCGAAGGCTGAGGAACCGAAGGCCGAAGAATCCCAGACCGAAGAACCCAAGCCGGAGGAGAAGCCCGTCGAGCAGCCGGCCGTCCCCGTCACCAAGGTTGAGCAGCCGGCCGAAGAAGCGCCCGCCGCCGACGAGGTGAAGAAGGAAAACATCACCGTGTGCATCGAGTGGGAGGACGAGGACAACGTCCTCGGCCTGCGCCCGACGACCATCGCCGTCACCCTCAGCGGCTCCGACGGCCAGACCTATTCCGCGACGATCGCCGAAAAGGACGGCTGGCAGCACACCTTCGCCGACCTGACGACCCAGCGCGGCGCGGAAGTCATCTATTATTCCGTTGACGCGGACGACGCGGCCGATTACGACAAGGACGTTCGCGGCCTGACCGTGACCTACACCTGCACCGCGCAGCCCGTCGTGGACGAGCAGCCCGCCGCGGACGACGAGAACCGCATCGACGATCAGATGGACGGCGACCCGGCCGAGCTTCCGGACGGCGACGGCCCGACCGTCACCGAGACGGAAGACGGCACCGTCATCGACATGGGCGAAACCGCCGAAGCACCCGTTGAGGGCGAGAACGCCAACGCCGACAAGCCCGAGGAAGACGGCGACCTCGACGAAGACTTCACCCTCCCCGAAGAGGGCGAGCTGCCCGAGGAAGACGCCGAACCCGAAATCCCCGAGATCCCCGAGATTGATTTCAGCACGCTGAGCGTGGCCATTTCCGCCGAAAGCGACGTGGTGGAGCTGGGCGGGGACATGGTGCTGACCGCCATTCTCACCGGGTTTGAAGACCTGAACTACACGCTCCAGTGGCAGTTCTCCACGGATAACGCGAACTGGGCGAACGTGGACGGCGCGACCGGTTCCACGCTGCGCGTGCAGATGAACGAGGAAAACCGCGATTACTTCTGGCGCGTGTCCGTCGATAACATCAGTTGGAAGAATCCCCCCGTTGTCCAGACCGAGCCGACGCTTGAGGCCGCCGAACCCGCGGCGGCTGAACCCGTAGAGCCCGACGAGGCGGCGGAAACCTGCGCGCAGGAATGACGCGCCCGTTTTTCCCAAATCTTTTCTTGAGGCGGCGCACCGTTTGGCCGCAGATTCGCTTTGATCGTTCCGGAAGCAAGGGTAATGCCGCTTTCTGATGAAACAGGAGGATAAGACAATGAGGGATAAAGTAAAACGCTTTATATCCATTCTGATGACGGCGCTGATGCTCGTCAATCTGATGCCGGTGGGGGCGCTGGCGGATGGGATTACCAGCGGCGGGTATAGGCCGGAGACGGTTGCCAGTTATGATGGGACTGTGTATGTCTATGTGAAGGTTACGGGCGATACAAGCGGGCTGGTTTTGAACAAGGACGGATGGTACACCATCGGAACTGTTTCTATCCCCTATATGCCTAACCCCAGCAACTATAGATATTCCAGCTCGGGCGAACATGTAAATTATGTTTGGTCAACAGAATGGAATTCGAAAAAAATTTACGCGAGTTCCGTTAGTGGCATTAACCATGAAAAGAATACGACCATTCCGCTGGCCAAGGTGAAATGGACGGGAACCGTTGGCAAACAGGCCTTCGGTTTTGTCCGTGTTCCCACCGGTGCGGCTGACTATGTTGGAACCGGATGGACGTGGCACCTGGACGGCTATGTAGACATTAAGGATATTCAGGCTACATACACGATCCGCTATGTCGATCAGGATACGGGAGAAGTATTGCAGACGCCGGTTAGCGACGGAAAGGGCAAGCCGGGCTCTACGATCTCTCATACAGCGCCGGACACGGTTTCTTATGAGGGGAAGGAATATACGCGCCAAGGGAGGCCAAACCAGACGTTTAAGCTGGAAAGCCTCACCAACACGTTCAATATCTATTATCGCCGCCCGTATGGGTATAAGGTCGAATATTACTACGACGGCGTAAAAGACGATACCAAGACCGAAACCGGCAGCGCATGGTGCAATGATGTCATTGAAGAATATATAGATAAAATGCCGGACGCCGGTTATGAGCACGAAAAGACGGAAAACCTCCCGCTGACGATTCAAGCGGATGAAAGCAAGAACGTTATTAAGGTCTATTATAAGAAAATTGGCTACACGGTAACGTATGAACCGGGCGAGCACGGTGATTTTGAGGCCAAAGCATACAACGCGAAACATGGCGATGCCACCCCCGCGTTTAACGGCGAAACAACAGGCAAACCGGGCTGGACGTTTGATGGCTGGGAGCCTGAGGTTGCGGATACGGTGACGGGAAATGCGACGTATACCGCGAAGTTCGTGCCGGACAAAACCAAGACGGCCACGGTTCTCTACACGATTTCTATTGGGCAGAGCGACTACGGCTCTATTGCTCCGTCTGCACAACAAATCATTTTGCAGGCGACCGGAAAGCTGGACAGCGACGTCGGCGGTTCTGTTTCCGGCTCGACGGCCACGGCGAACGCGGGGTACAAGTTCGTTGGCTGGTACAAGGCAACCGGGGAGGCGACCTATGAATGGGTAACCGGCGACCCGGAGCTCACATCGGAATTGGCCGAGTCTGAACTGAACAGGGACGAGAAGACAGGCCTGTATCAGAACACGGTTTTTGAAGCGCGGTTTGAGCCGGACGAAAAACAGACGGCCACGGTTACTTATACGGCGGAAAATGGCACGGTTGACAATGCAAGCGATACAATCTTGCAGGCGGATGCTTCCGGCCTGACCGGCTCGACGGCCACGCCGAACCCGGGGTACAAGTTCGATGGCTGGTACAAGGGCGACGAACGTATAACAACTGACTTGACCCTGACGCCGGAAAAGGCCAAGGAAAAACTGAACAGGGACGAGAACGGCCTGTATGCGAATACGACGTTCACGGCGAAGTGTGTGCTGGATGAAGCTCAGAACGCCACGGTCACCTACACGATTTTCCATGGGCAGAGCGACTACGGCTCTATTGCTCCATCCGCACCGCAAATCATTTTGCAGGCGACCGGAAAGCAGGCAAACGGCAATCCTATCTCCGGCTCGACGGCCACGGCAAAGCCGGGGTATAAGTTTGCTGGCTGGTACAAGGTAACCGGATGGACGACCGAATGGCAAACCGAATGGATTACCGATAGCCCTGAGCTTACACCGGAAGTGGCCGAGCAAAATCTGACCCAGAATGAACAAGGTCTGTATCAGAATACGGTTTTCGCGGCGAAATTTGAGCTGGACGACTATGCCTATACGGTCGAGCACTACTGGATTGGCGACAAGGATAATCCGGATGCTCAGCCGTTCCAGACGGATGCTGCTGAAAGCCAGACCGCGCCGTATGGCAGCACGGTCAAGTATAAGGAGGACGGCGGCGTAAGCTGGGTGATTACGACCAACCCGGCGTATACTTTCGCTGAGGCTGCCCCCGGAGAGATCACGATTACCCAAGACCCGAGCCAGAACGTGTTGAAGCTCTACTATTATAAGAACGTCAAGCTGAAAGCGAACGATATCACGCGAGTTTATAACGGCGCAAAGCAGACGATTCAATCCAGCGAGGAATACACCGTTATCACGACGGATAATCAGGTAGTAGACACAACATTTGATGGAATCAACGTTACTGGTTCTGGTACAAATGTGGGCGTTACCTCCATGTACTTCCCCAAGCAAGAGAGTGGAATTCACAACGCTCAGTATTATGTGGTTGGCTATGAGAACGGCACGCTGACGATCACCCCGCGCCAAGTGACGCTGACCTCCGAAACGGCCAGCAAGCCCTACGACGGCACGGCGCTGACGAAGCCCGACGTAACGGTAACGGGCGACGGCTTTGTTAAAGGCGAAGTGTCGGAGATTAAGGCGAAGGGCAGCGTGACGCACGTTTCCGAAGGTGAAGTGACGAACACGATCACCTATACAAAAGGCGCTAACTTCAAAGAAAGCAACTACAATATCGTGATGAACGAAGGCAAGCTGTGGATCAAGCCGCTTGACGGAGTGGTTGTGACGATCGAGGGCAGAACGAAGACCGTGACGTATAACGGCGAGGAGCATACGGCTTGGCAATATGATGTTATCAGCATCAGCGACCCGCTGTACGAAACAGCCCCCGGCGAAGTGCCCAACTTCTGGAATAAGAACGCTAAGCGAGCGAGAGGAACGGACGCAGGCACTTACGCCATGGGGTGGAAAGCTGAGGACTTCGAGAACACGAATAGGAACTTCTCGAACGTGACGTTTGTTGTGACGGACGGCCAGCTCGTGATCAACCCGCGCCCGGTAGTGCTGACCTCCGCTTCTGATAAGAAGGTCTACGACGGCACACCGCTGACGAAGGACGAAGTGACCGCAGGCACCGGTGAAAACGAGGGCTTTGTTAAAGATCAGGGCGCAACGTACAACGTGACGGGAAGCCAGACGGACGTTGGCGAGAGCGATAACGCGTTCGAATACACGCTGAACAATGGCACGAACCCTGATAACTACGATATCACGACAAAGTTCGGCACGCTGGAAGTCACGCCTGTCACGGATAGAGTGACGGTAAAGATCAAGGGCAAGACGGACAGTGTGATGTATGACGGCAAGGAGCATTTCGTCTTTGGCTTTGATGCGGAGCCCAGCAACAAGCTGTATAACCCGCTGAAGGATATGCAGTTTAACGGCACTGACGTAGACATGACCGCGGAAGGCACCGACGCGGGCGAATACGAGATGGGGCTGGAAGTTTCGGACTTCACGAACACGAGCAAGAACTTCACGAACGTGAAGTTTGAGGTTGTGGAAGATGGCAAGCTCGAAATCAAGAAGCGCAGCGTGAAGCTGACCTCCGCTTCCGATGAGAAGGTCTACGACGGCAAACCGCTGACGAACGAAACGGTAGCGGTTGGCGGCGACGGCTTTGCTGACGGCGAAGGCGCGACGTATGACTTTACGGGAAGCCAGACGGACGTTGGCGAGAGCGATAACTTGTTCACCTTTGAGGTAAACGCGAACACGAATAAGGACAACTACACCTTTGAGTTCGCGATCGGCAAGCTGAAAGTCACGCCTGTCACGGACAAAGTGACGGTAACGGTCACGGAGAAATCGGACACCGTGACGTATGACGGTGGGAATCATACGGTTTCGGGCTACGCGAGCATGACGGCTGACAACCCGCTGTATGACGTAGAGGAAAACGTGCAGGAAACGCCGAACGCTGCGTGGGCGGCCAATGGAACGGACGCTGGCGAATATCCGTTAGGCATTGTGGCCGGCGACTTTAAGAACACCAATAAGAACTTCACGGACGTCGAGTTTGTGGTTGTTGACGGTGCGCTGAAGATCGATCCTGCCCCGGTTACGCTGCAAGCGCCCATCGCGAGCAAGACCTACGACGGAACGCCGCTAAAAGCGGAGGATTATGGCCACTCGTTTGTGGAAGGCCTGGACTTTGCGGATGATTTCGCATCGATCAGCGTAGAGGGCAGCCAGACGCAGGCTGGAAGCAGCGTCAGCCAGATTAAGGAGGTTGTCCCGAAGAAAGACAAGAATCTCAAGAATTACAAACTCACATTCCTGCCGGGCAGCCTGACCATCGCCAAGCGCAGCGTGCTGATCACCTCGCCGTCCGCGACCAAGACGTATGACGGCTCGGCGCTGACCCGCCCGGCCGTGACGATCACCGGCGACGGCTTCGTTCCGGGCGAACTGGCGAAGGCGGAGGCGACCGGCTCCATCACCAAGGTGGGCAGCACCCCGAACGCCATCCGGTATACGACGACCGGCGCGTTCAACGCGGCCAACTACAGCATTGCGCTGTCCGTGGGCACGCTGACCGTGACCGAGAAGCCGAAGCCGGAACCGCGGCGCACGTTCAACCTGACGATCAACTACGTCTATCAGAACGGCAAGCGCGCGGCGGCTTCCTACAACCGCGGCGGCTTGAAGAACGGCGAAACGTTTGATATCACGTCCCCGGTCATCGCGGGCTACACGGCCTCCGAAACCGTGGTCAGCGGCACGATCTACAACCGCGATATCAAGGTGACGGTCATCTACACCGCCGACGGCGTGAACCTGGATGACTACGGCGTACCGCTCGGCCTGGGCAACATCACCATGAACGTGGGCGATTGCTTCGAGTAACCCTTTCACCGTATCCGGCGCGCGCTGTGCCCGCCGGATGCGGTCTCTCCGTACTACAACAACAGGAGGAAGAAGGCCATGAAAAAAATCCTCACCTTGTTGCTCGCTCTGTGGATGTTGACGGGCTGCGTCGCGATGGCGGCGGGAAATCAACTGGTTGTCGGCAGCACAACGGCGATGAGCGGCGCGTTCTTCACGGATTTGTTTGGCAGCAACACCGCGGATATAGACGTTCGGGCGCTGCTGCACGGCTATAACCTGATGAGCTGGGATCACGAAACCGGCACGTACCAGATCAACGACAGCGTGGTCGCGGGCATGGCCGTCTCCAGGGACGCGCAGAATAACCGCGTGTACACGTTCGACCTCTACGGCGATTTGAAGTTCTCCGACGGGAGCGCGATCACCGCGAAGGATTACGCGTTTTCCATCCTGCTGACGGCCTCGCCGGAGCTGGCGAAGCTGGGCGGGCAGTCCGCCGCCGTCGGCGCGATTCTGGGGATGGATGCGTACCAGTCCGGCAAATCGTCCGTCCTGCGCGGCGTGCGCCTGCTGAGCGACACGCAGATGTCCATCACGATCAGCAAAGCCTACGAGCCGTATTTCTACGAGATGGCGCTGTTTGATTACAGCCCGTATCCCATCAGCGTCCTTGCGCCGGGCTGCAAGGTGGTCGATACCGAAAAGGGCGTGGGCATTGTCAATGCCGGCGGCACGGGCACCGCGATTTTCACCGCGGCGCTGCTTCAAAAGACGATTCTGGACGCGGCCACCGGCTACATGAGCCACCCGTCCGTCGTCAGCGGCCCGTACACCCTGACGAGCTACGACGCGCAGAGCGGCACGGCCAGCTTTGCCATCAACCCGTATTACAAGGGCAACGAGGAAGGCGAAAAGCCGACCATCGAAACCATCGTCTATCGCACGGTCGCCAACGACGAGGCCATCGACCTGCTGCTCAGCGGCGAAGTCGATCTGCTCAACAAGATGGTGGCCGCCGATACGATCAGCAAGGGGATTCAATCCACTGCGGATCAGCCGTTCGCCGTGGCGAACTACCCGCGCAGCGGCCTGAGCATGATCAGCTTCAGCTGCGAGCGCCAGACGGTCTCCAGCAAGGCGGTTCGTCAGGCGATTGCGAATTGCTTCGACCGCGACGCGCTGGTGAAGGCCTACACGGGCAACTTCGGCCTGAAGGCCAACGGCTATTTCGGCATCGGCCAGTGGATGTATCAGCTCGCCGCGGGCACGATTCAGCCGCCCGTCGTCGATCTTCCGGCCAACGCGACCGCCAAGGAAACCGCGGCCTACGAGAAGACCGTCGCCCAGTGGGACGCGCTGTCGCTCGACAAGCTCAAGGATTACCCGCTCGACCTCGATCAGGCGGCCAAGCTGCTGGATCAGGACGAATGGCGGCTCGGCAAAGACGGCATTCGCGCCAAGAAGATCGACGGCAAGACCGTCGCGCTCGACCTGACGCTGATTTATCCGGAGGGGAACGCCGTGGGCGACGCGCTGAACGCGACGCTGACGGAAAACCTCGCGGCCATCGGCGTCCGCCTGACGGTCAAGGCCGTTCCGATGAACGAGCTGCTGGATATCTACTACCGCCGCGTGGCGCGCGACTGCGACATGATCTATCTGGCGACGAACTTCGGCACCGTCTTCGACCCGAGCACGACGTACTCGACGGACGCGGCCTACGTGAAGACCGTCAACCGCACGGGCATTCGCGATAAGAAGCTCGCCCAGCTCGCCGTGGATATGCGCAAGACGGAGCCGGGCGACGTGCTGAGCTACTGCCGGAAGTGGGTCGCCTTCCAGGAGCGCTGGACGGAGGTTCTGCCCGCGATCCCGGTCTACTCCAACGTGTACTTTGATTTCTACACGACCCGCCTGCAAAACTACCGCGTGACGGAAAACCAGACGTGGACGCAGGCCATCGTCGGCGCAACGCTGACGCAGACAGCGGAATAACAAAAACCCCCGCCGGGAGGGATTTCCTCTCGACAGTCTGAGCTATTCTCCCCCTTCGGGGGGAGAATAGCTTTTTGTCTACAGTCTGAGGCGGGCTAGGCGGGCTGATCCCGCCTTTTTTTGAAAACGAAAAAATGTAAAAAAAAACATCCTCTTTTTATTCAAACGGTATTGATGAAAACGTTTTCATGTGATATTATTCGATTAACAAAGGAAAACGCTTTCATTGTGTGCAGAGAAAGGAGGAAAAGAAGACGAATCTGTTTTCGTTGGAAGGGAAGAACGCGGTGGTTACCGGGTGCGCGACCGGCATCGGTCAGGGCCTCGCTGTGGGGCTGGCCAAGGCGGGCGCAAAAATCCTGGCGTTTGACATCGCGGATCTTTCCGAAACAAAGCAAAAAGTGGAAGAGGTCGGAGGTGAATGTCAGCTTTACCATGTAGATTTATCAAACAGCGCCATGATCGACGAAGTATGGCATTTGGCTGTTGAAGAAAATCAACATATTGATATCCTGTTTAACAACGCGGGCATGCAGCATCGCGAAAGCGTGTTGACCTATCCGGAAGACGTGTTCGACCGCGTGATTGCCGTCAATTTGAAATCCGCGTTTCTGATGGCGCAAAAGGCAGCGAACCATTTTAAGGAAAGGGGCTGCCGTGGCAAAATCATCAACACGGCTTCTCTGTTTTCGACGTTTGGCGGTGTGGACGTCAGCGGCTACACCTGTTCCAAGGGCGGCATGCTTTCCCTGACGCGGGCGCTGTCCAACGAGCTGGCGCCGTATGGCATTTGCGTCAACGCGCTGGCGCCGGGCTACATCCTGACTGGATTGACTCGGGCGGTTTACAACAATCCCGAAAAAAGCAGGCCGATCAACGAGCGCATCCCCATGGGGCGCTGGGGCAATCCGGACGACTTTGAAGGCATTGCCGTTTTTCTGGCCTCGCAGGCTTCTGATTATATCACCGGCGCCATGATCCCGGTGGACGGCGGATATACCGCAAGATAATGAAAGGAAGAAGAACATGAAAAAAAGAATGATCGCCATTGCGGCGTCTATGATGATGGTGCTCGGGCTCGGCACGGCGATGGCCGACGATACGATTACCCTCCGTCTCTCCAACAACCAGCCGGATGGCAACGTGACGACGCAGGCGTGCGAGTGGTTCGCCGAGCAGGTGAAGGAACGCACGAACGGCCGAATCGAAATTCAGGTGTACAACAACGGCACGCTGGGCGACGCGGTTTCCTGTCTGGAGCAGGCGCAGTATGGCGGCATGGATATCATCAAGGCCGACCTTTCCACAATGACCAACTTTGTCGATGATTACAACGCGCTGATGATGCCGTATATCTACACCGATCTGGAGCATTTCTGGAAGGTGCACGGCGGCGAAATCGGCATGGGCATCCTCCGCGGCGACGCGATGAAGAATGTCGGTCTCTACGGCCTGACGTACTACGACGCGGGCTCCCGCTGCTTCTTCAGCTCCAAGCCGATTCATTCCCCGGCGGATATGAAGGGCATGCTGGTTCGCGTGCAGGAATCCGAGCTGATGATGTCCATGGTTGAAAAGCTGGGCGCAAGCTCGATCGCCATTGCGTATTCCGAGTGCTACTCCTCCCTGCAGACCGGCGTTTGCGACGCGGCGGAGAACTCCATCGTCAATTATCTGGACATGTCCTTCTATGAGGTCGCCCCGTATTACATCAAGGACGACCACACCCGTTCGGCCGACATTCTGGTTATGAGCCAGAAAACCCGCGAAAAGCTGAGCGAAGAGGATCTTGCGATTATCGACCAGACCGCGCTGGATTCCTGGGAATACCAGAAAGAGCTCTGGGCCAACGCGGAGAAGGAAAACGAGCAGAAGCTGCTGGACACGGGCAAGGTTGAAATCTACACCCCGACCGACGAGGAAGCGGCTGAATTCCGCGACGCCTGCACGCCGATCTGGTACAGCTACGAAGGCGGCAAGTACACCGACCTGGTTGATCAGATTCAGGCCGCGGCCGAATAAAAAAACATGGAGAGGACGGAGCGGAATTGCGTATCCGCTCCGTCCTTTTTCTCTGACAGGGAATAGGAGTTGAAATCGCGTATGACGGAAAAGCTGAAAAAAACGCTTCTATTGATTTACAGGTGGATTTACAGAATCATATTCGGCTACGCGCGGATCTCGCTTGTCGCCGTGGTGGGCATTGTCAGCGCACAGGTTGTGGCCAGAAACATTTTCAAATCCAATATCCGCTGGAATCAGGAAGTCGCGCTGCTCCTGACCATCTGGATGGCTTTTCTGGGGCTGAGCATCGGCGTGGACAAAGGGCTGCATATCAAGGTGGAGCTGTTCTTCAGCATGTTTCCCAAAACCGTTCAGAAGGCGCTGGATTGCCTGAACCGGATTCTGCTGCTGCTGGTCGGCGTGTTTTTCACCTATTACGGCACGGCGCTCATCCTTTCGACGACACATTCTAAAATGACGGTCACGCGTTGGCCGGCCTGCGTGATGTATCTGATGATTCCGGTTGCGGGCGTCACGATGATCTATTTCGTGCTGATGAAGATGCTGGGCATCGAAGACGAAACGGACGCGCAAAAGAAAGGAGAAGCCTGAACATGAACGGTATCGCCATTGCGATTTTGCTTCTGACCTTCGTTTTTCTGCTGGTCATCAAATGCCCGATCACGTTTTCCATGGTCATTTCCACCAGCCTGGCCATGCTGTATCTGGATATCCCGGTTATGACGATGGTGCAGCAGATGTGCAAGCAGCTCAATTCGTTTACCCTGCTGGCTATTCCGTTCTTTATCCTGATGGGCGAGCTGATGGCGCAGGGCGGCATTTCGAGCCGTCTGCTGAAATTTGCGGATGTGTGCGTCGGCCGGTTTACAGGCGGTCTGGCGCATGTCAACGTGCTGGCCTCGATGCTCTTCGGCGGCATTTCCGGTTCCGCCATTGCGGACGTCTCCTCGCTGGGCGTCATTGAAATCCCGATGATGACGGACGCGGGCTATGACGTCGATTTTTCAACGGCTGTCACGGTGACGAGCGCCTGTCAGGGGCTGATTATTCCGCCGTCGCACAACATGGTGCTCTATGCCATGGTTGCGGGCGGCGTATCGGTCGGCAAGCTGTTCTGCGCGGGATATGTGCCGGGCATTCTGCTGGGCGTGAGCCTGATGGTCTGCTGCTACTTCATCTCCAAGAAGAAAAGTTACGGCAAGGGGAAAAAGCTTCCGCTGAAGGAAGCGCTGGCCGTGACTAAAGATACGGTGCTGGCCATGCTGGCAATGGTCATCGTCATCGGCGGTGTTTCCGCCGGCGTCTTCACGACGACGGAATCCGCGGCGATTGCCTGCCTGTACTGCGCGTTTATCGGCCTGTTCGTGTACCGTCAGATGACGCTCAAGGATATTCCGGCCATTCTGGGTCGAACGGTCAAAACCCTTGCGATGATCTACGGCCTGATCGCGGCGGCGGGCGCCTTCGGCTGGATGATGACGTACCTGAACGTGCCGCAGATTGCGACCAACTTCCTGCTCAGCGTGAGCACGAATAAATACGTCATCCTGCTGCTGATTAACATCATCCTGCTCGTGCTCGGCTGCTTTATGGATTTGACGCCGCTGGTGCTCATTATGACGCCGATTCTGCTGCCGGTGGTCAAGAGCTTCGGCATGGATCCGGTTCAGTTCGGCGTGGTGATGATGCTCAACCTCGGCATCGGCCTGTGCACGCCGCCGGTCGGCACGGCGCTCTTTACGGGCTGCGCGATTGCGGGGCGCAAGATCGAGAGCGTTTCCAAAGCGACGCTGCCGCTGTATGTTCCGATGCTGGTTGTGCTGCTGCTGGTCACCTATATTCCGGGGCTGACGATGGCGCTGCCGAATCTGTTGATGAAGTAAACGGGGGACGCTTATGAAAACGGCATTGGTAACCGGCGGAAGCCGGGGAATCGGGCTGGCCATCGCCCTTGAACTGGGGCGATCCGGCTATGCGGTGGCCATCATGGCGACCAAGCCGGAATCCGCCTATCCGCAGAGCACGCAGAAGCTGCGCGAGGCCGGCGTTTCGTATAGCTGGCACGCGGGCGATATCGCAAACACCGAAGATCGGCTCCGCGTGGTGGACGAGGTGGCGGCGCGGCACGGCCGGATCGACGTGCTGGTCAACAACGCAGGCGTTGCGCCGAAGGAGCGCAGCGATTTGCTCCAAATGACGGAAGAGAGCTTTGATTACGTCGTGGGCACCAACACAAAGGGCAACATGTTTATGACCCAAGCGGTGGCCCGCCGGATGATACAGGCCAGGACACCCGGCATTATCGTCAATATTTCTTCCTGCTCGGCGGAGGTCTCTTCGGTCAACAGGGGCGAATACTGCGTGTCCAAGGCAGGCATATCCATGCTGACCCGGCTGTTTGCTGATCGGCTGGCCGGCGAGGGCATCCGCGTTTATGAGGTTCGCCCAGGCGTGATTCAAACCGACATGACCGCCGCCGTGCAGGAAAAATATAACCGCCTGATCGAGGCGGGCGCGTTCCCCATCGCGCGGGGGGGGCAGCCGGAAGACGTGGCGCGCGCGGTTCGGGCCTTCTGCTCGGACGACTTCGCGTATACAACGGGAAATTACATAGATGTGGACGGCGGATTTCACATTCGCCGCCTGTAAATGGTGAGGATATGGAAGAAAAGAAGGCAGAAAAGAGCGTCGTTTTCAGGCGGTATCACACGATCGTCGTCGGAAGCGGCGCGGCGGGGCTGAATGCGGTGCTTCGCCTGCACGAAATGGGGCAGACGGACATCGCTATCATAACCGAAGGGATGCGCATGGGCACTTCCCGAAATACGGGATCGGATAAACAGACCTATTACAAGCTTTCTTTGGGCGGAGAGGTTCAGGACAGCGTGCGCCAAATGGCCGCTACGCTGTTTGAGGGCGGCTGTGTGGACGGCGATATCGCGCTGGCGGAAGCGGCCAATTCCATTCGTTCCTTCTTCCATCTGGTCGAGCTTGGGGTTCCGTTCCCGATCAATGAAAGCGGCGAATACATCGGCTATAAAACGGATCACGATCCCATCAACCGCGGGACGTCGGCCGGGCCGTACACGTCTAAATACATGACGGAAGCGCTCGAAAAGCGGGTGACGGAGGCGAAGATCCCCGTCTGGGATCGCCATCTGGCGGTACGCCTGCTGACCCGCATGGAAAACGGGGAAGCGGCGGCGGCGGGCGTGATTGCGCTCGATCTTTCCGCGCCGGAGGATGCGCAGCTCGTCGTCTTTGCGGCCGCGAACGTGGTCTGGGCCACGGGCGGCGAAGCGGGCATGTATCAGGCCAGCGTATATCCCTACGCGCACAGCGGCGCGACGGGGCTTCTGTTCGAAGCGGGCGCGAAGGGGAAAAATCTGACGGAATCCCAATACGGCGTCGCTTCGACCAGATTCCGCTGGAATCTTTCCGGCTCGTTCCAGCAGTGCCTTCCGCGCTATGTATCGGTGGATGCGCGCGGTGAGGACGAGCGGGAATTTCTGCTGGATGCATTCAGCACGCCGCAGAACATGCTCAACGCGATCTTTCTCAAGGGCTATCAATGGCCGTTCGACCCCAGAAAGGCCGGGGGAGAGGGTTCTTCCTTCATTGATATCCTGATTTATCAGGAGGAAATCATACGCGGCCGCCGCGTCTATCTGGATTTTACGCGAAATTCGGCGGCGCTGGAAAAAGACGGAAAGCCTGATTTTTCCGGTTTGTCGGAGGAAGCGAGGCGCTATCTGGAAAACTGCGGCGCGCTGCTGGAAACGCCGTTCAAGCGGCTGGCCAGAATGAATCCGCCGTCGATTCAAACCTATCTGGATCATGGCATTGATCTGTCCAGAGAGAAAATCGCGGTCTCCATCTGCGCGCAGCACAATAACGGCGGCGTCGCCGGAAACGAATGGTGGGAGAGCGAAATCAACCGCCTGTTCCCCATCGGCGAGGTGAACGGCAGCCACGGCGTGTATCGGCCGGGCGGAACGGCGCTGAACGCCGGTCAGGTCGGCGGTCTCCGCGCCGCGCAGTATATTGTGCACCATGACGCTCCCTCCGTGCCCGAACGGGAAGCGTTTCTCTGCGAACAGGCCGAGGCTATCGGCGAAATCCAGCGGCTCATCGAGGAGACCGGCTGTCAGCAGCCGATCGACGTGAAGCAGGAAACAGAAGCGCTTCGCCGCAGAATGACCCAATACGGAGCGTTCATCCGTTCTCAGGAGGGCGTCGAAACGGCGCTGCGCGAAAACAGGGCGCAGCAAAGCCGCCTGAGCCGGGCGCACGGGCTGACGGACAAGCGCAGGCTGCCGGATTTTTTCCGCCTGCGGGAGCTTTTGATCGCCCAGTTCGTATACCTGAGCGCGATTGACGACTATATAAGGCAAATAGGTGTTTCCAGAAATTCCTATTTAGTGTATAATAAAAATGGTACCTTGCCGCATGAAGGGGTGGCGGAGTGTTTTCGAAACGTCACAAAACAGACGGATACCGCGCGCCTTCAGGAAATCGTCTATGATCGAAAAACGGAATCGTGCCGCGTAACGTGGCGGCCGGTTCGGGGGCTTCCGGACAGCGATCAATGGTTTGAAACGGCATGGAAAAAATACAGGGAAGGCGATACGTTTCATCGTCGCTGAAGGCGGATCGCACGGGGGAAGATGACATGGCTGGAATCAAAGATGTAGCCGAGTATTGCGGCGTATCGCTCAGCACGGTATCCAGAACGATGACCGGCAGCGCGAAGGTTTCGCCCGAAACCCGCCAAAAGGTGCTTCAGGCGGTTAAAAAACTGAATTATAAGCCGAACATGACGGCGCAGATGCTCAAATCCGGCAGTGCGCGCCTGATTGGCCTGATTATTCCGGACATCGTCAACCCCTATTATCCGCAGATTGTCAAAACGCTTGAAGATTTGGCCATGGAAGCCGGGTATTCCATTATTCTTTGCGACGCGCAGGGCGACGCAAAGCGGGAAAAAAATTATTTTGAAACGCTTCAGCGCCTGTGCGTAGACGGTATTCTGTATGTTCCGTCCACGGAAGACGTCGAATTTGTTCGGGAATACGCCGAGCGAATCGCCATGGTCATCATCAACCGCACCTTTGATATCAACGCGCCCTGCATCAACATCTGCAACGAAGAGGCGACAAACATCGCCATCCGCTATCTGCTGAATATGGGACATCGAAAGATTGCCCTCTACATGAATAATACGCATCGGCAGTACAACGTCGAGCGGCTGCGCGGCTGCGAAAAAGCCTTTGAAGACGCCGGCGTGACGGATTATAAGCCGTTTATTCAGCGGGATCTTGATGAAGACGACATCTATGAAAAAACCGTCCGGCTGATGAATCTGCCGGACAGGCCAACCGCCGTCTTTATGTTCAACGACAACATGGCCTTCGGCGTCTATCGGGGCATCTTGGATTGCGGCCTGCGCATCCCGGATGATGTTTCCGTGATGGGCTTTGACGACATTCCGACGGCCAAGTATATGGCGCCTCCGCTGACGACCATACGCCATGCCACCTACGATACCCTGAAGGTGATTTTCAATAACCTGATGTATCAAATCAACACGCGCGAGTTCGGCGAAGGCTCGATCACCTATTATAAGGCAAAGCTGGTTGAGCGGCAATCCGTCAGGCGAATCGAGAACGCCGAGCCGGAAGGAGAATAACCATGGAAAAGGTTCACATTTTTGATCTGGAAGGAACGCGATTCCCGGCCGGCCGGCGCACGCGCGTCGTCATCGGCCAGAACGGGGCGATAACGGGGGATAAGTTTTGTCAGGGCTATGTGGTCATTGACCCGAACGGCAAAATTCCCGAGCACGAGCACGAAACGGTCGAATCCTACACGATCATCAAAGGCACGGGTCGGATGACGGTGGACGGAGAAACGCAGGCCATCGGCCCTGGCGACTGCGTGTTTATTCCCTCCATGAAGAAGCATGCGCTCGTAAACACCGGCAGCGAGGACATGCATATGATTTTCGTCTATGCGCCCAGCGTCATTGTCGATCATTGGGCGCAGGAAAAGCGCGGAGAGCTGAAATAACTTCTTCCACCCATCTAATCGCATAACGCAGACAAGACTTCGCGAAATTCACGTTTCACGAAGTCTTGCTGTTTTTTTCTGTTTTTCTCGCGGTTTCAGCTGCTTTCCGCGCCCGTCACTTCACCAGCAGCATGGTCAGGTCGCACACGTTGGTGCCCGTGGGGCCGGTGACGATCAGGCCGTCCGTTTGGCGCAGAAGGTTGTAAGCGTCGTTATCGGCCAGCGTCTTTTCGATGGAAAGCCCCTTTTCGCGGCAGCGCGCGGCAAATTCGCCGGTCACAAGACCGCCCGCCGCGTCGGTCGGACCGTCCGTACCGTCCGAGCCGACGGAGAAAATCAGGGTGTTCGGCAGGCCGTCAATCCCCGCGGCGGCGGCGACCGCCAGCTCCTGATTGCGCCCGCCCTTGCCCTTGCCGCGCAAATGCACGACGGTTTCGCCGCCGAGGATCACGGCGCAGGGCGCGCCGAGCGGCTGGCCGCTCTGGCGGATTTCCCGCGCGACGGACGCGAGCATCGCGCCCGCTTCCCGCGCCTCGCAGTTAAGCGTCGTCGTCAGCATCAGCGTGCGATAGCCCAGCGCCTCGGCCGAGGCCTTCGCCGCGTCGCAGAGGGCGCGGACGTTGCCGGTGATCTGCGTCTCCACGTTATGGAGCTGCTTGGGCGTTTCCGTTTGCAGCGCGGGCAGGACGTGCGGCGGGATGACCAGATGATAGCGCTCAATGAGCTGCTCGACGTCCCGGCAGGTGGAGCGATCCGGATAGCACGGCCCGGAAGCGATGGAATCCAGCGAATCGCCGAGCACATCGCTGAGCACGATGGCCAGCACATGCGCGGGCGCGCAGCGCTGGGCAAAGCGGCCGCCCTTGACGGCGGAAAGATGCTTGCGGATGGTGTTGATCTGCACGATGTCCGCGCCGCAGGCCAGAAGCTGCCGCGTGATCTCCGCGCAGTCGTCCAGCGTCACGCCTTCAAGCGGCTGCTCAAAGAGCGCCGAGCCGCCGCCGGAGACCAGGAAAATCACCTCGTCCTGCGCGGTCATGCGATCCGCCAGCGCCAGCGCCGCCCGCGTCGCCGCCACGCCGGCCTCGTCCGGAATCGGGTGGGCGGCCTCGTAGATGGTCATGCGCGGGATATCGCCCTCGCTGTGGCCGTATTTGGTGATGACAATGCCCTCTCGGAGGTTCTCCCCCAGCGCCTTTGCCGCCGCGTTCGCCATGCGCCACGCGGCCTTTCCGATGGCGATCACGGTAACGGGGCGGTCAAAACGCCGCCCTTCCAGCGCGCGGTAAACGGCGGCGTCGGGCAGAACCGCCCGAATCGAATCGTCAATGATGCGTTTTGCATCTTCCGTCATATGCATGACGACCTCCTTGTTTTGGGATGAAAGCAGGATGAAAAGGGGACTGTCAAGCTTAAACCGAACATTTCAAGCAACAAATATCAAACAAATATCTAAGTATTTTAGGATATGGGGCTTTGCCCCATCGCCCCACCAAAGGGCTTTCCGAACGTTTACGGCGCCTGTT
>OLSP01001744.1_pt1 | contig 19070 bp, 9 predicted proteins | sample 1672941 | NCBI WGS metagenome assembly OLSP01 (sample SAMEA3136739, study PRJEB25190) | human gut metagenome | reverse complement strand
TTGGAAAAGAAAGGCAACAAAGCGGCTCTGAAAGCAATGCTTGAAAAAGCAGCAGCTGTTCTGGAAGATAGCGATGCTTATGTAGCAGCAACCATCGAAGGACTTGCAGATGTAAAAGCAGATGCACAGGCAGTTTATGATAACGATGATGTAGTTCAGAATGAAGTAAACGCAGCAGTTCGTACACTGACACTGAAACTTGCAGAAGCAAGACTGTTAGGTGACGTAGACAACGATGGTGCAGTGACAACAGCCGACAGTACCGCACTTCTGGCAGCAAGTGCAGAACTGACAGAACTGGATGCAGATGCAGCGGCAGCAGCAGATGTAAACGGTGACGGTGTTGCAGACACAGGCGATGCAGCTCTGATCCTTGAGTATGCAGCAGAGAAAGTTGCAGGATTCTAAAAAATTCTGTATACAAGAAGAATAAAGAATAAAGGCGGCAGAGGAAGTAATTCCTCTGTCGTTTTTTGCTGTCAGGGAGTCCTGAAATATACAAAAAATCAATACAGGATGATTCATCGGAAGCCTGTTTGTGTAAAAAACCAGGCATTTCAGTAGAAAATGTGGATATCATAAAAAAATGCAAGCAAAACGTATAATATTACATGGAAACCCACAAAAAACTTGTATAAAATATATAATTACAAGGGCATGTTAACAGAAAGGCAGATTTGACACTGTCTGAAGCACAGCATAACAGAAGGAAGGAGGATCACGTTATCCTGTGTATGTCAAAAGTCCCCAACTATGATGCCTACGGATTGTTCCGTGCGTTGCACTCCCACAATCCTCCCCAGTATTCGCATATCGTGGGATTATCATCCCACTTTTATGCTCATATCGGGGCGGGTCCCAAGGTCTTTCATCCACCTATGAGCAAGCTCATGTGGATTTAGACCTTTTGACCCTGGCATCATGAAATAAGTGAATATAAAAAGGAGGCACGGCATATATGAAGAGAACTTCAAAACGCGTGATGGCAGTCGCAGTGTCGCTTGCAATGGTACTTACCGGCAGCACAAGTGCACTGGCAGCAACAACGAACCCGGAAATCAGTGACCGAGAGATCGAACATAAAACAGCGGCGAAAAACATTGCAGCACAGGGTATGGTCCTTCTGGAAAACAAGAACAATTCCCTGCCGATCTCCAAAGAAAAAGGAACCAAGATCGCACTTTTTGGTCAGGGCGTATACAATACCATCAAAGGCGGTACCGGTTCTGGTGCAGTAAACCAGCGTGATAACGTTACCGTACAGCAGGGCTTTGAAAATGCAGGCTATGATATCGTTGATATTGACTTTGTAAATCAGATGCATGAAAGATGGACGGCAAATGGCGGCGGAACAAGCCAGGGCTGGAGCTACAAATGGGTAAATGAACCGATTTATGAGCAGACCGAAGGTGCCGTAGATCAGATCAAAACAGCAGCAGAAAAAACAGACACCGCTATTTACGTGATCGCACGTAACTCCGGTGAAGGTTCTGACCGTTCCGCAGGAAAAGGTGATTACCTCTTATCCGACGATGAAGAGGCGAACTTAAAGCTGCTGGGACAGAACTTTGAAAATGTTGTTGTTGTCCTGAACGTAGGCGGAATCATTGATACAAAGTTTTTTGATGAGATTGATGGTCTGGATTCCATGCTTCTGATGTCTCAGGCCGGTATGACAGGCGGAGATGCGTTGGTAGAAGTATTGAACGGAACCGTAAATCCATCCGGTAAACTGACCGACACCTGGCCGGTGAATTTCGATGACAACCCATCGAGTGAAGGATTTGCAAACCAGGACGGCAACACCGCTCAGGAATTATATAACGATGATATTTTCGTAGGATATCGTTATTATGATACGTTTGGTGTGGATGTCTCTTATCCGTTTGGTTACGGCGGATCTTACACAAGTTTTGCGATGTCAACAAAATCGGTAAAAGCAGACAAAGATAAAGTAACCGTACAGGTTAAGGTAAAAAATACTGGTACCGTATCCGGTAAAGAAGTAGCAGAAGTTTATTTCTCAGCTCCGGACGGTGAACTGGACAAGCCATATCAGGAACTGGCCGGCTACGCCAAGACAGACGAACTGGCACCGGGCGAGTCTCAGATCCTTACGATCAGTTTTGATACGAAAGAAATGGGATCTTACGATACCGACAAAGCAGCTTACGTGATGGAAGATGGCGATTACATTATCCGTGTCGGTAATTCTTCCAGAAATACACACGTAGCAGCGAAACTCAATGTCGCAGAAGACATGATCACCGAGCAGTACAGCAACCTGATGGTTCCGGTAACAGAAAACGACAACATCGAAAACAGTGATAAATATCCGACCCTGGAGCCGATGACAACCGAAGGTGCAACATCGATCACATACGATGGCGAAGCAAATGAGATCGCGGCAGCGAAGACGATTGAAGTGGATTTTACAGGATACAAAGCACCGGAGATCATCAAAGAGAACGAAGACGTAACGGTTTACACTTCCGATACAACCGAAGAAAAATATCTGTTTGCCAAGAATGAAGACGGAGCAACAGGAACTGTTTCCCGTGTAGAAAAAGCAAACGCAAACAACACCGACTACAGCGTAACTTATCAGGAGCACGTTAAGAAATTTGACGGTGACTACAGCAAGAATACACTGAAAGATGTTTACGACGGTAAGATCAGTCTTGAGCAGTTCGTATCCGGTTTAAGCCTCTATGAGTTGGCAAACCTGGTAAACGGACATTCCAGTGACAAGACCGTACAGGGCGTTGCAGGAGCAACCTGGAAAAACGATGAAAAAGGGTTTGTACCTGTAAACCTGTCTGACGGACCTGCAGGTCTTCGTATTACACAGCACTATAAACAGGATGATACCGACTATTATCAGTATGCAACTGCATGGCCGATCGGTACACTGCTGGCACAGACCTGGGATACCGGGCAGATCTACGCTTACGGCGAAGGCGTTGGCGAAGAAATGGAAGAATTTGGTATCGGTTCCTGGCTGGCACCTGGTATGAATATCCACAGAAACGCACTCTGCGGACGTAACTTTGAATATTATTCTGAAGATCCGGTAGTCGTAGGTGTGACCGGCACAGCAGCAACACTCGGCGTACAGAAGAGCAAAGGTGTTGGCGTTACCATCAAACACTACGCACTGAATTCTCAGGAAACAAGCAGAAACAGCGAGAATAATACCGTTTCTGAAAGAGCAATCCGTGAGATCTACCTCAAAGGTTTCGAAATGGTTGTAAAACAGGCACAGCCGATGGCGATTATGACCTCCTACAACCAGAATAACGGAAGACCGGCAGCGGATGACTATGATCTTTGTACCGCATTTGCAAGAGACGAATGGGGATTCAAAGGCATGATCATGACAGACTGGGGCGGCGGACAGTCTGTACCGATGTACGAAATGCACGCAGGCAACGACCTTGTTTGCCCGGGCAAAGGCTACTCTCAGATCATGAAAGGCTTTATCAATGAGCCGGCATGGACAAGCGATGGTTATGTAGAACTGGAAGAGAGAAGCATTCAGGATGTTGATGCAAGCGGAAATCCGATCACAGTTTCTAAGATGGTTCCGAACTTTGGCGGATACAAACTGGATCTGAACGGCAATCTGGAAATCTCCACAACCGTAGCAAAAGGCGTAGAACTGAACGAAAAAGTTGCAGAACTGAAAGAACAGGGTTATATCACATCTGTTACAACAAACAGCCGTGGTGTGACAACTGTTACTTATAAAGTGAGCATGGATGACGGCGTAGAATCTACACAGGTTATCTCTCTTGGTGACCTTCAGAAAGCAGCCATCAACATCTGTAACTTTATTATGAATTCCATCGAATTTGCAAACGCAAACGACCTGGAAGCAAAATCACTGAACGAACTGTATGCAGACGCACTGCAGACGATCACTTCCTATGAAAAAGATGACGTTGTTCCGTCCACAACATACTCCACGATCACCGAAGGTTATGACTGGGGTCCGGCAATCTCCAAGGTTGTTGTAAATGTCGGCAAAGCAATGAGCGGAAATATTGACGCATCTGCATTTGAAGTAAACGTAACAAGAAAAGCACTCAGCGGATTCCTTCTTGGACCATCCAGAGGAACACGTAACGTAACCGCAGCTTATGTATCCGATGCAAACGGAAACAAAGCAGCAACGGGCAATTACATTACTCTGGAACTGGAAGTAGGACCGGATCTGTCCATCGGATCTCCGTTCAACTACAACTTCTTCGGAAGCGGCCACAATGAGTATGTAGACACTGCATATGAAGTAACCTTAAATAAAGAACTCAAAGCAGCAGACGGCAGCAGCGTAAATTTTGCAGCAAATAAATTTGCAGCAGACACCACACGGATCTGTGATGACTTTGATCTTGACGGTAAATTCAGCTACAACGATGAAAAATTTGGTCAGATCGCTCTGACATACGCTTCCTATACACCGGAAGCAGCTAAGAATGACGGCAAGAAAAATGCTCTGATCATCTGGCTGCATGGGGCAGGCGAAGGCGGAACAGATCCACGTGTAGCACTGTTAGGAAACAAAGTAGTCAACCTGGCAACCGATACTGTACAGCAGTACTTTGACGGCGGAGCATACGTTCTGGCAGCACAGTGCCCGACGATGTGGATGGATAATGGTTCCGGACAGTATACAAGCGATGGAACCTCCAAATACACAGCAGCTCTGATGGAACTGATCAAAGCTTATGTAAACAGCAACTCTGATATCGATGCAAGCCGCGTATACATCGGCGGATGCTCAAACGGCGGATTTATGACCATGAACATGATCGTACATTATCCGAAATACTTTGCAGCAGCATATCCGGTATGCGAAGCTTACACAAACGATGCACTGACAGATGAAATGGTAGAATCTATCAAAGATATGCCGATCTGGTTCACACATGCAAAGAATGACCCGACCGTAAAAATCGGTAGCATTGATGAAGACGGCAATTTCGTATCCAACGGTAACTACTCACCGAAGGCTTACGAGAGACTGACAGAAGCAGGCGGAAGCGATATCCACTTCTCACTGTTTGACGATGTACACGACACCACAGGTCTCTACAAGAGAGCAGACGGCACACCGTATCAGTACAACGGACACTGGTCATGGCTCTACACTCTGAACAACGAGTGCAAAGAAAACATCGACGGCGAAGAAGTAACCATCTGGCAGTGGATCTCCACAAAATCAAAAACAAACAGAGGACTTGAAAAAGTCATCGCAAAAGTAAACGCACTGAACGCAGAAGACTACACAGCAGACAGCTGGGCAGCAGTACAGAGTGCACTGGCAGCAGCCAAAGCAGTAGCAGCAGATCAGAATGCAACACGCACACAGATCAACGCAGCAATGGAAGAGCTGGTAGCAGCATACTCCAAATTAGAGTATGGCGTACAGAAACTTCATCTGGAAGTTGCAGTAGAAGAAGCAGAAAAAATCCTGGCACATCCGGAAAATTATGAAGACATTGCAGCTCTGAAAGCAGCACTGGAAAGCGGAAAAGCAGTTCTGGAAGATAAAGATGCAGATCAGACAGCAGTAGATGCAGCAGCAGAAGCAATCCTTGCAGAACTGAACAAAGTAGCAGACAAAGCAGATGTGAAATCTCTGGTTAATCTGATTGAATCCGCAAAGAAACTTCTGGACGGCAATTACACAAGCGATTCCCTGAAAGACCTCAAAGCAGCGATCAAGAAAGCAGAAGATGTTATAGCAAATCCGAACAGAACAGAAGCAGAGATCGGAACCGCATATGCAGATCTGATCAATGCAATCCTGAATCTGCAGATGAAAGCTAACAAAGCAGCTCTGAAAGCAATCCTTGACAAAGCAAATGAAATACTTGGAAACGCAGACGCTTATGTAGCAGCAACCATCGACGGACTGGATGCAGCGGCAGCAGAAGCACAGACAGTATACGACAACACAGACGCTCTTCAGGATGATGTAGACGCAGCAGTTCGTGCACTGACACGCAAAGTGGCAGATGCAAGACTTCTGGGCGACGTAGACAACGATGGTGAAGTAACAACAGCCGACAGTGTAGCACTTCTGGCAGCAAGTGCAGAAATTACAAGCCTCGATGCAGATGCAGCAGCAGCCGCAGATGTAAACGGAGACGACGTGGCGGATACAAACGACGCAGTTCTGATCCTTCAGTATGCAGCAGAAAAAGTTGCATCCTTCTAAGCGGATGAAGAACCTGCAAAAATGAATCACAAAAAGAGATGCCACAGATCACAGATTCTGACATTTCGATAAAAACGGAGCGGTGTAGCATTAAGTTACACCGCTCCGATTGCGTTTCATGACTTTGATCAAATGTAAAATAGCTGAAATTTCATCTTCCGTCAGTCCGGAGAAATCAACATTCTGTTTTTGTTCTACGCCAAGCAGATAATCTGTTGAGACGTTAAAAATTTTGGAAATGTGAATCAGAACATCATAAGAAGGCAGACGTAATCCTGTTTCATAAGCACTGATGACGGATTTTGTCAGCCCAAGCTTCTGTGACAGCTGTGCCTGGGTCATGTTTTTCTGCAGACGCAGTGACTTCAAAGTGTTGCCAAAGTCCACCATATCAATCCCCCTTTTGTGTTCATAATACTATAGGCGTAGTATTTAATTGGTGTTAAAAGTGTTGGAATAGTTGACAAATACAAGAGGATTTTACATAATAAGACATGGAGATTTACATTGAAAGAAAAACAGACAGAATGGGAGAAAGTTATGAGTATATTTTCACAATTGTTATCCGAATATATGAAACAGAAAAAAATACAGACCTATCGCCTTGCCCAGTATTGCGGCTATGACCGGGGAAATATGTATAAAATCATCAACGGCAAACGCAATCCGCCGGGCAAAGAATTTGTCGAAAAAGTGGCCGGATATATGCATCTGACACCCCTGGAGAAAACAAAACTTTACGAAGCCTATCAGATCAGTATTGTCGGTTACGATATCTACTATCGTCGAAAAGCGGTTCTGGAATTTTTGACAGAAGTCGATGCCGGACGAGAACTCGATTTTGCTCTGCAGCCGATCCGTGCAGAACAGGGATTTGAAATGGAAGACAAAACCTTTATGCTGTTAGAAGGACGTCACGCCGTCCGTTCTGCCCTGATGTATATGACTGCGGATGAGACACACCAGTCTGAAGGACATATCCGCATGCTGCTCCAGCCGGAGACAGACTTCCTGGCGAGTATCCTTGCCATGTGCAGCAACAGCGGCATACAGACACGGGTGGATCATATATTCTGCCTGGATGACACAAACAAAGCCACAGGAAAAGATAAAAATTACAACCTGACCTGCATGAAAAATATTCTGCCGCTCTATCATTATAATTACGAATACCAGACCTGGTACTATTACGGTTATATACCGGGGCAGAATCAGATGTTTGCACTGTTTCCATATATGGTACTGACCTCCGGGTATGCCTGTATACTGACCGCAGATCTAAAAAAAGGATACCTCACCAAAGAGCCGGAAATGCTGAAGATGCTCTCTGAAATTTTCGAAAACTGCCACAGTCATGCCAGCCGTTTTGCCAGCCTTGCAGATTCTGCCAATCATGCCGCAGAACAGATGGCATTTCTAAGTGCCACCTTCTCCGAACGCTCCACAGGATACAGCCTGCAGATGGAACCATGCTTTATGCCGGTTCTGACAAAAGAAATCCTTCAGAAATACGTCCGCAAGGACCTGCCGGGCAGAGAGATCTTCCTCGTCCAACTCCAGGATTATACAAGACAGCTGGCAAAACAGAAAATGATCTATATATGCAGCATGGAAGGTATCCTCAGATTCCTCCAAAACGGCAGAATCCCGGAAATCCCGGATGGACTCTACGAAATCCCGTCCGCTTCGGACCGTATCCAGATTGTCAAAGCCCTGCTCGCCCCGGAGCGTGCGACCAGACTTCGCATCCTGAAAAACAGCATCGGCAACACCGAAACGTCCATTTATCTCTACATCACACCAAAAACAGGCACCCTGCGGCTGCCGCTTGCAACCGACCAGATGGTCAACCTCCAGATCCAGGAAACCGGAATGCTGGAGGCATTTTATGACTTCTGCGAAAATCTCGATGAAGAAATGTTCTATAGCTTCGAAGAAGCAGAGCAGATCGTAGAAGAAGAGATGAAGAATCAGGGGTGGAAAGCAGAATAACGGAAAGAAGAAAAAAGAAACGAAGAAATGCCCGGCGAGAGCCGGGTTTTTTTGTTTGCTGTATTTAAGAAAAAGTTGACTACAAAAGTTGACACATATTGAGGAGATATATGAAAAAACGATAAAATCTAGCTTAGAGAATATTTTTATTTATGAAAAATTTGAGGTGAAAGGAAAATTTATGGGACAAGTTACCAGATATTCACAAATGGAAAGTTCCTGGGGAAAATCAGAACAAAGAAGAAAAACGGAACTTCAATTAGCTCAGGGTTTTCAGGTTGCAGATATATATTTGAATAGATCTTATCTGGATGCTTTTTCAGCAGCACCAATTATTTCAGCCAATCGTTCGGTTATGGACATTTCCAAACTTCGATTGATAGAAATATCGAAACTGGTTTTTGATGCAAATGAAAAATTTACAGATAAATTGATGAGTGTTTATTCGGCGTTGAATAGTTTGAACAGTTCGGTCGCAATAATTGTTGACAGTGATGGTGAAAAAATACGATTTTATATCGGAATACGATCCGAAGAAAATGCATCTGTCGCAGGCGATATTTTGGAATCAACATTAAAAGGAAATTTTCCGGGAATTGTTTACGATTCGAAAGATGTTAATGAGATTCAACAAATGATGAACGACATTCAGAGTAAGGGAGCAAAAAGTTTATCATCCGTTTCTATTGTTCCGTCTATGCGGGAAGAACAACAGGATATGGATGCTTTTGTACAGGGATTTGAAAAATTTATTGATACGATGAATGGTAAGACCTACACCATGTTATGTCTTGCTACACCATTGGATCGAAAAACGATAGAAAAAAGAAAACATGGTTATGAAGAACTGTGTTCGGCATTAACGCCTCATGCAAAATTATCAGTAGCTTTTGGAGAAAATGAGAGTCTTGCGGTAAATAAAAGTATATCAGCAAGTTTTTCAAAATCAGTAAATAGAAGCGTAAGCAATTCAAATACAAAAAGTTCATCACATTCAAGTGGGACAAATGCAAGCTCCAGCAGTGGAAGTAGCTACAATGGTGGCTTTTCGGGAGATGGAAGCAGTTTTGGATGGGGAGGAAACAGCGGTTATTCCAATGGATCTTTTGATTCATATACCTCGGGTAATTCTTTTACCCAAGCAGTATCAGACAGCGAGGGTTCAAGCTCAACGGAAGGTATGACAAAAGGCGAAACAGAGACAGTTGGCTCATCAAAAACAGTTACTCTGAATTTTGAAAACACAGGTGTCAATAATCTTATTCAGCGGGCACAGGCACAGCTGGAACGGTTTAAAATGTGTGAGTCATTTGGTATGTGGGAATTTTGCAGTTACTTTATGTCACGCGATATTCATACTACAGCACTTGCGGGAAATGTTTATAAAGCATTAATGACAGGAAAAGAATCTGATGTTGAAAGTGCTCATTTCAATATATGGTCACTTAATCAGACGGATTCTATTAAAAAAATAACGGATAATATTCTTCATTTTGTTCATCCCAGTGCAGAAGTTCCGGCACTTGAAGGAGGATATAGTAAACAAATAGTAACTCCTACAAATCTTGTCAGTGGAAATGAACTTCCGCTTGTAATGGGACTGCCTAAAAAATCAGTTGCAGGACTTGCTGTTATTGAAATGGCAGAATTTGGGCGTTCCGTAGTTTATGAGAACAAAATACCACAAAGAAAAATAGATTTTGGAAATATCTATCATATGGGAGTTACTGAAAATTCGAGAGTAGTGATGGATTTGGACTTGTTGTCTTCTCATTGTTTTATTACCGGATCTTCCGGCTCAGGTAAATCGTATGCTACATATGAATTGCTTGAACAGGTAATTCAAAATGATGTGAAAATTATGATCATTGAACCTGCAAAAGGAGAATACAAACAAGTTTTTGGCGGATTGAAAGGTATCAAAATTTTTACTACAGATCCAAATGCATACAGAATACTGAAAATCAATCCCTTTCAATTTCCTGATCATATTCATTTACTTTCGCATATTGAACAATTATTGCAGATTTTTAATGCATCCTGGCCTTTGTATGCAGCTATGCCTGCAATCTTAAAACAAGCTGTTGTTGAAAGTTATACACGATGCGGGTGGGATATTCAAAATTCTATATGGATTCCAGGCATTTGTGATCATAAATATCCAGTGTTTGCAGACGTCTTGGAAATACTTCCTGACATAATTAATACATCAGATTATTCTGCTGATTCAAAAGGAGATTACAAAGGAGCATTACTGACAAGAGTGCAGTCTATGACAGTCGGAATCAACGGAGTGATTTTTAAAAACAGTGAGGGTATTGAAGACTCTTTGATTTTTGATTCTAATGTGGTGGTAGATTTGAGTGAATTGGGATCAGACGAAGCGATTGCTTTGATAATGGGTGTATTAATTATGAAATTGAACGAGTATCGAAAGGCAGAAAGAAAAGAGAATCCCCAGTTATCTTTGAATTCGCAGCTGCGTCATGTCACGGTTCTTGAAGAGGCCCATAATCTGCTGAAACGTACATCCAAAGACCAGAACCAGGAAGGTGCAAATATGGTTGGAAAATCAGTTGAAATGATAAGTAATTCAATCAAAGAAATGCGAACTTATGGAGAAGGTTTTATTATTATAGACCAATCGCCAATGGCAGTAGATTCATCTGCGATTGAAAATACATCAACGAAAATTATAATGAATACGCCGGCTAAAGATGCCTGTGAGGAATTAGGAAGTGCTCTGTCACTCAATGACGAGCAGACGAAAGAATTGTCTCGTTTAAATGTTGGTGTTGCAGCTGTATTTCAGAAAGGTTGGCTTTCGCCTGTTCTGATGAAAGTTGATAAATGGGATGATCGCTATAATACTCAGATAGAGGTGACAAATCCGGCAGATTTAAGAATCACAAAAGGTCAGCTTTTAATTGCTTTGAGTAAACAAAAACAGGAGCAACGCTTTGCACCAATGAAATTGCGTTCTATTACGCGGGCATCATTACTGCCGGCAGATAAAAAGAGAGAGCTGGATGATATATTACGGTCTTATAATGAAAAATTCCCGGTAGGTATTCCGTTTAACAGATATTATTACGGAAAACTGTTGATTGAACTGACTGGTTGTGAACAATTATTTACGGTGATTCCGATGGATTACATTCCAACCTATAAAAAGTTTGATTCATTAGACAGCGATTCAAAAGAGTTTACTGATATGTTGAGATTATATAAGAAAAATACACAAGATTGGTTTGAAAAAATTTTTTCATCGCTTTCCCTGTACGCATCATTGGAGGATGAGAAAGTGAAAGCAAGTGTTATTTTAGACATGTTGTATGCAATTGGATATGGAGGAAAAATAAAATATTATCAGGACAGTAAATTGGCTATGCTATGCAGAATGCTTTACCGTGAATTAGGCATTCCATTGCAATAATATCAGGAGGAATGGATATGGCATTTGGTGGATTTAAGGAAACAAATGAAACAAAAGAAAATACGGACAATAAAGAAAGTTCTATAGAAAATAGTGAAAAGAAACGTAATCAGATTTTGGAAGTTCCAGAAGATTATGATGATGATTTTGATTCAAAAATAGATTCGAATGAAAAGAAAGAAGAGGATAATTCAAGCGAGAATGAAAAGAAATCAGATGGCAATGAAAAACAAGGATTATTTAGCCATATAAAAGGATTATTTTCAAAAGATAAACCTAATGAAGGAGAAAAGCAAAAGGAAACGGAAGAAGAAAATACAGAGCCGGAAAAGAGTCGCAGTGAAAGTTTTCGTGATTCTATGAAAGTAGAGAGAAGCCCTGAAGAAATCAAAAAATATAATGCGGAACATGGTTATTCGGATGAAGTGAAAGAGCGACCTAAAGGAGGCGTTGAGCGAGAACGAACCTTGGAAAAAGAGGATCCAAGATGGGCTGATACACAAGATGATTTGAAAGAAAATTCGAAAGATAATGCAGAAAATCAATAATAGGGAGAAAATAAAATGGCAACAGAAATAGGTATGCAGTATAATCCGTTTCTTCCGCAGCTTAATGTTTTGATTGATGGAAAACAACCACCGGAATACAGTAGACTGACCCAGTTTTCAAACGAAGATATTTGGCAGTGGCATTCTGAAATATTGCAGGTTCTTTATTCGGAGATAAGGGATGATTTTTTTGTAGTATTTACCGGAAGAGAAGCTGATGCAGATATCATGTGCTTGGAATGTGAAAAAAATGAACACTGTTTAGGGTTTACAGTGAAACAGCCAATGGTTAATATTCCGCTTCAGAAAAGGCTTGGGGAATTAAATCAGCTTATAAAAACGCATGGAGAAGTTAGATATCAGAGAAGCATAATTGAAGCAGACTTTATAATTCCGACAGACCTGCAGTTTTGCCTGGATGATATTTTGAGTATTGATGTCAATAATCTATTTTGCACTACACGTATCCAGACATCAGCCAGCGGTGATAGCTATAGTCACCTGGAAGACGACAAAAACAGATTTTTATTTATTTTGTCTAAGAGCCTGGAAGAGGGAAAACGAGCGTCTGAAAAGTATAATTTGAAAAATCCAATTTTTATAATTTATCAGGGATCAGATAACAAGTTAAAAGAAACACAGACTTCGTATATTGCCTGTGAATGTGATTTTGTGAATATTGTATCTGTGATTTTTGAATGCTTTTTAAGATTTCCACTGGTATCCGTTTTGCGTGATTGCATTGGAAGTATTTCAAATGAAGCATTGAAGAAAAAGGATTTGCTGAAAATAGTGACTATGGATCCGATAATAGATATAAAAGTGGATAAAACGATAGAAGTTGGGAAAAGTAATGTGATCCATGTTGCTTTTGATCCACCGTCTGCTTCTCGGTCTAAGGTGAAATTCAGAGTGTTGGACAGTACAGTAGCCAGAACAGATGATTTATGTGTGTTTGGTCTCAAATCAGGAAAAACACAACTGGAAGCATACCGTTATGGAGCGAAGACACCTTTTTATACATGTGAATTAAATGTAATTCAACGTAATCGTATTAGAAAAATTATTTTGGATGATGATGAATTGATTCTTGGAGCAGGGGATAGCAGAAGATTACGTTTTGAATATTCTCCGGTAAATGCAGATAATGTAAATAGTATTATCTGGAAATCGTCGGATGAAAAAATTGCAGTTGTTGATTCAAATGGGAATCTAACGGCAAGGACAAGCGGCCGTTGTAAAATATGGTGTATAGCAGAAAATGTTTCGGCAGTATGTTATTGCGAAGTACATCCATATTTAGAAAAATTAAGTGTTGAATTTTTGAAGGATGGTTCAAATGAACAGCTGATACTTGAGCCAATGCAGGAGTATGAATTACAAGTAAAAGTATATCCGGAAGACAGTATAGATGGTGATTATTTTGTGAGCAGCTCAGACTATAATATTGCAAATGTGATTGGTAACAGGATTTTTGCTAAAAATCCGGGCAGTGCTACGATTAGTATTGCAAATGTTTCCGGACGAAAACATATTTCTTTTATTGTAAATGTTTTAAAACCAAAACGAAGTATATTCAAAAGCATATTTAAAAAATAATATTTCAAAATATAAATACAATATTATTTAATTGAAAAGGAAGGTGAATAATATGGGAAAGTACATAGGAATTGATCTTGGAACAACATTTTCGTGTATGGCTTATATTGATGAAAATGGACAGCCGATAGTAATTCCAAACAGAGAAGGGAAAAATACAACTCCGTCTACAGTGCTGTTTGATGGACAGTCGACGATTGTAGGAGAAGAAGCCAAAAATCAGAGTATTCTTGATCCGGCAAATTTTGAACAATTTGTAAAACGTCATATGGGAGAAAGAGACTATCAATTTTCGAGTGGAAATGGTGAAAAATATTCTCCGGAAGCAATTTCTGCTATTATCTTATCCAAAATGAAAGCTGATGCAGAAGAACATCTTGGCGAGCCTGTCGATGGAGCTGTTATTACAGTTCCGGCCTATTTTAATGAAGCACAAAGAAAATCTACGATGGATGCGGGACAAATTGCTGGATTGAATGTATTGGCGATTATCAACGAGCCAACGGCAGCAGCTTTGGCTTTTGGAATTGCAAAAGGCAGTGAAAAAGCACAGACGATTATGGTATATGACTTAGGAGGCGGAACTTTTGATGTAACGGTTTTGCGTTTTGATAATGAAAATATTACAGTTCTTGGCACCGCTGGTGATCGAAAGCTGGGAGGCTTTGATTTTGATGAACGTATTATCGATGCTGTATCAAGTGCAGCTGCTGAACAGGGATTGGATATTCAGAATGATTCAACTGCCCGTCAGGATTTACAGTTGAAAGCAGAAGAAGCAAAAAAAACGCTTTCTGCACGAGAAAAAGCAAATATCGTTTTGAATATAGGAGGACGGCCATTTAAGTATGTATTAACCAGGGAGGATTTTGTTGATCTTGTTGAGCCGTTGTTGTTTAAAACGGTTGGAAGTATGGAAACGGCTTGTGATGAAGCAGGTTTGGAATATTCTGATCTGGATAAGATCTTATTGGTTGGAGGATCGACAAGAATGCCAGTTGTACGAGAATCTATAGAAGAGGAGACAGGGATTGTACCATCTTCTGAAGTGCATCCGGATGAAGCAGTTGCAATTGGTGCTGCGTATTATGTTTTGGACGTAATAAAGAAGGAACAGACAAAAGTTGAACAGGGAAAAAGTGAAAATAAGAAGATATTAAACGCAACGATACCTGAAACAGCAAAAAAATATACATTTACAGATGTTACTTCACATGGAATAGGGGTTATATGTGCGGACAAAGAACAACGAGAGTTTAACTCAGTCATTTTACCTAAAAATACGCAAGTGCCTGCAGCTTCAACGAATCAGTACTGTACGACTGTTCCATATCAGGAAAAACTGTATATACAGGTAACTCAGGGTGAAGAAGAAGATTTGAGGTATGTGACTGTTATTGGAACGGCGGAAATTGAGATAGTGCCAAGGGAAAAAATAGTTGGGATTGAAGTAACGGTTTCATGTGATGAGAATTCAATCATACATGTCAGAGTCTATGATATGGATCTTCAAAAAGATCTGGGTGAAATGCATATTGACAGGGTTTCCAATCTTACAGAAGAAGAAATACGTCAGAATCAGCAGCGTATTAGTAAACTTGATATAAGTGGAGAATAATATTTTTTGAAATACGAAAGGATGAAGTGTGAGTATGACAAAAGGATGTAAAATTTGGCTATGGCTTTTAATGTTTGGAGGTGTAATTTCTGTTTTAACTGGACTTGTTGCACTATCTCAATCTACCAGTGTAGGAATTTATACAATGTGCATGGGGCTTCTTCAGTTGGGAGCAGTATCACTTTTATTATTTAAACAGAGAAAAGAAGGTTTTTATCTTTTGTGTGCTATTGTGGCGGTTAATTTTTTCTATAATATTACACATCAGATAAATATCATGTTTGCGTTGCTTTCTCTTGTTGCTATGCCATTAATTACATATTATTTTATTAACAAAGGAAGCAATGGAAGGACGTTTGGAACTTCTTCCAATACAACAACAATGCCGGATACAGCGGCATATAGCGGAAACAGTACCACAGATTATACAAATGTGGAGAATGGGAATGCAAATACAGATTCCACACAAACATATGCGAATGCTTCTAATCATGTAGATGGAGAAACAATGAATGGAGCAACGAATGAAGAGTTCAAAAAAACAAGTGCCGGAACACAAAAGAAAGCTCCGAATTTTGGCAGAGCTGAGAATGCTTTTGATGGAAAAGCTCCTGCTTTTGGAACAAAAAATATGGATATTACGGTCGATTTGTATAAAGAGCTTGAAATTGATCGTGCATGGGATGAGAAATCCATTCGAAATCATTTGAAGAATTTACAGAAACTCTGGACGCAACGACAGGGAGCAACAAATGATAAAGAACAACTTTTACTGATTGATAAAGTATTGAAATCGATTGAAGACGGATATCGTTTTCTGACAAAAGCGATGAAACGTAAACAATATGATCAGGCATTGGAGCTTGCTTATAAAGCCGGAAAGATTGTTGACGAGGCAGAAGAAAAACTTTATACGTTGCTTGATCAGGCAAGGGCATATTATCGCAGAGGTAATATTCAGTTAGCAACCAAGTTCGCAGAAGAAGCGGTAGAAGGTAAAGTAAATGATGCATCTGCATACGATTTGCTTGCCAGATGCTATTTTGATACCAATGCGTATGATAAAGCATTAAATATGGTTGATCAGGGAATTGCTGTATTTAAAGAAAATATAAATCTGCATTGGCTGGGAGCCAGAATTGCTACAATAGGTACGAAAAATTTTGATGATGCACAACAGAGAGTGAATACGCTTATTGAGTTGGCACCGGATAGTTCCATTGGACATTCTGAGCAGGTTTATCTGCATTTGAGAAAAGGTGATGAACAGCTTGCTTTTCAGGAGATTGATTCTTATATAGCAGCACATCCGGATGACAATACTTTCAAACGTGGAGTAGCATATGATTTGGATTCTTATTCAAATACTTGTTATTATTACGATGCAGCACAGAATGCTTCGTTTATTGCTGACAAGGATTCTTATGAAAGATGTTTGACATTGCGTACGAAAGCAGTGGAAATTTTTAATGATGAGCATACGCAGAATCAGTTAGAAAAAGCTCAGTATTATGGCCAGAAAGAGTGGAATGACTGGAATTTACCTTCTATTAAATCTCTGGCAATATATGGAACCATTTTTGCAGTGCTTGGATTTTCTTCAGAAGTATTTCTTGCTTTGGGATTTACCTTCTATGCTATCATGGGAGTTCTTATCTATTTTAGTTTCAGACCATATTGGCAGATTTATAAAACCTATGTTACAGGTCAGATGGGAACAGCAGAGCAGATAGTAAATGTAATGGGAGAGATGTCTGCAAGGGCAGCAGAATGGATGTTCAGAGCATTAATTCAGATCGTTGGATGGATTTTCAAATTTATTTTCGGATTAATGTCTGGTAAATGGTTCTGACAAAATATGGATGTGTAAAATTACAAAAGCTCATCAGCATTTCTGATGGGCTTTTTGTGAAAGGAAAAGTATGGGATTTAATTTTTGCGGACGATTTGAGAATCAGAAAGATGATATTGGAGAAAGCGTAGTAGAAATCGAAAAAGCAGATAAAAGAGAAGTACTGACGGAAGATGATTATGCAGATGATTTTGATGAAAAATGTGAAAAAGCGGAAAGAAAACTGATTTTTTCTGGAACAACAGATACAAACGCTGATTACGGAAAAGGAGGAGGAAAGCAATATTTTATCCAGGATGCAGCAATTTTGAAAGAACGAGGTAATTTAATTCCGATTTCGAAAGAAATATGTACTTTTAATCCGGAAACAGATATATATTCGCCTGATATAAGAAGATCAAATAGCCAGGAGGGCTATTTGATTCATCTGGATAATAGAGATTTAAACAATAAAGAACTGGAACAACTGGACTTTTCCACAAGTGATCATTTAGAAACGGAATATGAACAATACGGAGATGACCTGAGTAAAGAAGAAACAGAGTTTTTGGATGAGAATACACCTGAAACAGATGCTTTGACACAGGCAGAAAAGGATGAGAAAAAACCTCAAACTGATTTTCGACATCCTTTGGCGGATCAAGAAGAAAGTAACGGTTTTAATCATCCGGATGGTTGGAGTAATCCGGAAGATGTAGAAGATGGTTCAGTGTATTATCAGCTGGTGCCCGAGTTTAAAGATAAGCATGAAACAAAGAGTTCATATTTTACAGATAAAGAAACGATTGACTCTTGCAGAGATGAGAATGGAAATATTGTTTTGTCAGAACTTATGCAGACTTTGCAAAAATCTCCTAACAAAGAAAAAGTTATAGATTCTGATGGAAATGAAAGTGAAGAATATGTTACGGAGTACAGTGTGATTCAGTATAAATTTGAAAGAGGAGAAGAATAGAATGTTTGATTAATAAGAAATTAAGAAACTTTTTTGAGTGGTAAAAGCTGGATTTTTTACTGTGAGAGAAAAAATATGAAAAACATTGACTGAAATGCTGACACATCTTGAGATGGAGGGTAGAAAAAAAGTAGAATAATAGTGCGTTTGGAGAAAATAGAATAAACGTATAAATTAACAAAATGAACAAGCTACTATGAACTTATTATACTATACGAGGAGAGGACTATATGAGAAAAATATTAGCAGGTATACTTATCGGAACGTTGTGTATTGGCAGTCTGAGTGCTTGCGGAAAAAACACTTCTGAAGAGAAAAGTTCAACACTTTCGGAAACAACAAATTCCATGAATGAAACAGCAGCTCAAACAGAAAAGATTTTAGAAACTGAAGCGGAAGATTTAAGCGACACTGTTCCGTTTACCATGTCAGACATAGAATGGAATATTGAGGAAAGTATTGTGGATGGAAACAAAGACTATGGTGATATATCTTATGTCAATAACACAAAGTATGATATACTTGATCTTGATATTACATACTCTAGAAAGTCTGGTATAACAGACGAACAAATGCTTGATACATTTTCTGATTTGCAGTCTGATTATGATTGGGAGAATTCTGAAATTGAGAATTTACAGTTAAATGCATGCAATTACGCATTTACAGTTCCTGGGAAAAAAGCAGATAAAGAAGCTTCATATGTCGTGGGGGGTGTTAATACAAAAAACTTCATAGGAATAACTGAGGAACAGTTTAATTTATTTGAACCGGATACGGCTGAAATACATTATATCAGTGGTGATAAAATTTATACGGTGTATTATGATTTCAAAAATGATGA
>OLSP01001731.1_pt1 | contig 19159 bp, 15 predicted proteins | sample 1672941 | NCBI WGS metagenome assembly OLSP01 (sample SAMEA3136739, study PRJEB25190) | human gut metagenome | reverse complement strand
ACATCAGGGGGCCTTTTGTCACTGTCCGTTTTTACTGGACCTGTTCAGCGCAGGGGGAGCGCTTTACTGTTTTCTTTGCCGGATACCGCTTAATCCTTCGATCCATTTTTCTTTTCCACCGCGTGTCGGGCGCACTTGGCCAGCACTTCGGCAGTGAGTCCATAGGCCTCCAGCACCTCGGCGGCCTTGCCGCTGCGGCCGAACATATCCTGCACGCCGTGGCGGATGACGGGAACAGGATAATGGTTGGAGAGAAACTCCGCCACCGCGCCGCCCAGGCCGCCGATGACGCTGTGCTCTTCGCTGGTGACGATGGCGCCGGTCTCTTTGGCAGCCTTCAGAATCAGCTCCGTGTCCAGAGGCTTGATGGTGTGGATATCCAGCACCCGGGCCTCGATGCCCTCAGCGGAAAGGATTTCCGCCGCCTGCAGCGCCAGCTGCACCATCATGCCGGTGGCCACCAGGGTCACATCCTTGCCTTCGCGCAGGGTCAGTCCCTTGCCCAGCTCGAAGGTGTGTTTTCCGCTTTCATACTCCGTCACGGTCTCCACCGCGCTGCGGCCCAGACGCAGATAAGCGGGACCGTCATAGTCGATGAGGGCCTGCACCGCCGCGCGCATTTCCGCACCGTCGCAGGGATTGACCACCGTCATGCCGGGGATGACCCGCATCAGGGCCAGATCCTCCACGCACTGGTGGGTAGCGCCGTCCTCACCTACGGTGATACCTGCATGGGTCGCACCGATCTTGACATTCAGATGAGGGTAACCGATAGAGTTACGTACCTGTTCAAAAGCACGTCCTGCTGCGAACATTGCAAAAGAGCTTACGAAGGGAATCTTACCTACCAGAGACAGTCCTGCAGCCACACCCATCATGTTGGACTCTGCGATACCGCAGTCGATGTGGCGGTCGGGATATGCCTTACGGAAGATTCCGGTCTTGGTAGCTGCTGCCAGGTCGGCATCCAATACGACCAGATTGGGGAATTCTTCTGCCAGTTCCTTCAGGGAGTTACCATAGCTTTCTCTGGTTGCGATTTTTTTCACGGTATTCTCTGCCATTACTGCTCACCTGCTTTCTCTAATTCTTTTTCGATCTTATCAAGGTCTGCCATTGCCACTGCATACTCCTCATCGTTGGGAGCCTTGCCGTGCCAGTCCACACTGTTCTCCATGAAGGAAACGCCCTTACCCTTCAGGCTATGGAATACGATACAGGTGGGCATGCCCTTGGTCTCTCTTGCTTCCTTGAATGCTGCACGGATCGCATCAAAATCATGAGCATCTGCATTGATGACATGGAAATTGAATGCCTCGAACTTCTTATCGATAGGATAAGGAGAGCATACCTGGTCGATAGGTCCATCGATCTGCAGATTATTGTTATCTACCATAACACAGAGGTTGTCCAGCTTACGGAAGCCTGCGAACATGGCTGCCTCCCATACCTGGCCTTCCTCGATCTCACCGTCACCCAGCAGTGTGTATACACGGAAATCACGATTCTCCATCTTTGCACCCAGTGCCATACCTACTGCTGCGGAAATGCCCTGTCCCAGGGATCCGGAAGACATATCCACGCCGGGGATATGGATGCAGGGATGACCCTGCAGATAGGAACCCAGGTGACGCAGAGTAGGCAGATCCTCTACCGGGAAATATCCTCTGTAAGCCAGTGCGGAATAGAGTCCGGGAGCTGTATGACCCTTGGACAGTACGAATCTGTCACGCTCCTCCATATCGGGATTCTGTGGGTCAATGTTCATCTCCTCAAAATATAAAAATGTAAAAATATCTGCGGCTGACAGGGATCCACCGGGATGTCCCGCTTTCGCACCATGAACTGCGGTCACAATGCCCTTGCGGACATCATTGGCACGCTTTTGCAGTTCTAAATTCTTCATTGTCTCCTCCATTCCGCCATATTGGCTTGTCTGTTGCAATTTACGTTGTTATACTAGCATACTTACGAATGCTAGTCTAGTAAAAGAATTGCTCTTCTACCGTAAAATATTGTTGTCTTCTATCAAACAGCTTTGCCCTGTCATTCATAAATTTTTTCACTTCGTTCGAAAATTCATTTCATGGAGGGGCGCTTTGCTAATAGAATTTGTCATATAGTGCTTTGTACGCAAGCGTCCACGCACTATAAGCCGAATTCTATTTCAAAGTTGTTTGACCATAGTATGCGTTTTTGCCATGTTTGCGAAGGTAATGCTTATCCTGCAGCTCCTGAGGTGCCGGCTGGATTCTGGGGTTGATGGTCTCGGCACGGTATGCCATTTTGGCCACTTCTTCCAATACTACGGCATTGTGGACAGCCTCTTTGGCATCCTTGCCCCAGGCAAACGGTCCATGATTCTTGCACAGCACAGCGGGAACTGCCTTGGGATCCTTGCCCAGACGCTTGAACTCATTGACGATCAGATGTCCGGTATTTTCCTCGTAAGCATCCTCGATCTCTTCCTTCGTCAGGCAGCGCACGCAGGGAACCGGACCGTAGATATAATCTGCATGGGTGGTTCCGTAGCAGGGAATGTCTCTTCCCGCCTGTGCCCAACTGGTAGCATAGGAAGAATGGGTATGCACGATACCGCCGATCTCCGGGAACGCCTTGTACAGCTCCAGATGAGTTGCAGTGTCGGAAGAGGGATTCAGATCCCCTTCCACCTTATTGCCGTTCAGATCCATGACTACCATCATCTCCGGTGTCAGCTTGTCATAATCCACACCACTGGGTTTGATCACGAACAGTCCACTCTCTCTGTCAATGGCGCTGACATTTCCCCAGGTGAAAGTCACCAGACCATACCGGGGCAGATCCATATTTGCTTCATATACTTTCTGTTTTAATTCCTCTAACATATACTTAATCTCATTCCTTTCCACAGCCTGCCAACTTTCCGACACATAGGTATCGTGTACTTCCGTACACTATGCAGGCTCAAATTGCATCTGAAAAATTATTTTGCCGCAACGGCTGCCTTTTCTGCGGGAAGCAGTTTCTTGTACTCTTCCAGGAAAGCATCAAATCCCTTCACATCCTCAGGATCCGGGTTCAGTGTGGTTCCGGTCTGTCCTGCGAAGATCTTGTCATTCAGATAGGAAGAAAGAGTCTCGCCGTCTTTTTTCTCCTTCATGAAAGCTGCCAGAATAGCAATACCCCAGGCACCGCCTTCACTGGCTGTATCCATAACGGTGATCGGTGCGTTCATGCCTGCTGCCATGACACGCTGTCCCACCACGGGAGTCTTGAAGAAGCCGCCATGGCCCATCAGGGAATCCACGGCTACATGCTCTTCTTTTAACAGAATGTCCATGCCAATCTTCAGGGTAGCAACTGCGCTGTACAGATGGGAACGCATGAAGTTTGCCAGTGAGAAATCCGCATCGGGAGTTCTTACCACCATGGGACGCCCTGCATCCAGTCCGGTGATGGGCTCTCCTGAGAAATAATTGTATGCTGTCACGCCGCCGCAGTCCGCAGCACCTTCCAGTGCCTTGCGGTACAGCACGCCGTACAGTTCATTCTTATCTACTTTTACGCCAAAGCTCTCTGCACATTCGCCCAGAAGATTTACCCAGGCATTCAGATCGGAGGTACAGTTGTTGCAGTGTACCATAGCTACCGGCATACCGTCGGGAGTGGTGACCATATCGATCTCTTCGTGTACTTTTTCCATAGCCTTCTCCAGTACCACCATAGCGAAAATGGAGGTTCCGGCAGAGACATTACCGGTGCGGACTGCCACACTGTTGGTGGCTACCATGCCGGTTCCAGCATCACCTTCGGGAGGGCACATGGGTACGCCGGGCTGTAAGGTTCCGGTGGAATCCAGTAATTTTGCACCTTCCGCGGTCAGAACACCGGCAGGCTCTCCGGCTACCAGTACCTTCGGCAGAATGTCACGGATCTTCCAGTCAAAATTGTGTAAGCCATCGAACTGATCCAGCATCTTCTGATCATAATCCATAATGGTGGAATCAATGGGGAACATACCTGCTGCCTCACCGATGCCCAGCACCTTTTCTCCGGACAGCTTCCAGTGAATGTATCCTGCCAGGGTGGTGAAGAATGCGATATCCTTCACATGATCTTCTCCGCTCAAAATAGCCTGATACAGATGTGCAATGCTCCATCTCTGGGGAATGTTGAAATTAAATACCGGGATCAGTTTCTTGCAGGCTTCTTCCGTCATGGTATTTCTCCAGGTACGGAAAGGCACCAGAAGTTCTCCGGCTGCATTGAACGGCATATAGCCGTGCATCATTCCGCTGAATCCCAGAGAGCCCAGGGTGGTCAGCTTCTCGCCGTATTTTGCCTCTACATCGTCTGTCAGGCTCTTGTAGCATCCCTGCAGGCCTTTCCAGATATCTTCCAGATTGTAGGTCCAGATGTTGTTCTCCAGACGGTTCTCCCAGTCGTAGGTTCCCATGGCGATGGGTGCGTGGCTCTCATCTACCAGTACCGCTTTGATTCTGGTGGAACCAAACTCAATACCGAGGGCTGTTTTTCCTGTTCTGATCGCTTCTTTTACTGCTTCGTTCATTGTGTTCTCTCCTTTTCACTTCTTTATTTATCTCATTTTTTATTTCCGTTTTCAGTGCATTCCGCAACAGATTCCCGCTCTACGACACGGGTGTCAAATTCGTAAGTCAGGTCCTTTTTCCTGCCCGCGATCATCTGTAACAATGTCTCCGCTGCTTTTTTCCCCAGATTCTCCTTGGGGTGCGGCAGGGAAGTGATGGGCACCTCGCTGTGTCTCGCCAGATCCGAATCGTCGATGCTGATGACTGACACATCTTCCGGTACCCGGATATTGCGTTCTGTCAACATCCGAATCAACTGAAAAGCAATCTGATCATTGTATGCCAGAAGGGCGGTGCATTCCTCCACCCGATTCAGGATTCTGTCCCGGCAGTAACCAAGTTGCTTCGATTCGTCCGTGTCGATCCACACCATCCGGGAATCCGTCACAGTGAGCCCGGCCTCTTCCATGGCCTTCAGATATCCCAGATAACGCTGTCTGCCCTGACCGTCATCCAGCTTCAGGATTGCCCCGATCTTCTGATGCCCCTTGTCAATCAGATATCTTACGGCCTTGTAGGCCGCCTCCGCATCATTTAACGATACATGCGGTGCCTCCAGTTCGGGATAATAGGTATTGAAAAACAGAAGCGGTATCTTTCTGGCCATCAGGTGCCGGTACAGATCCAGGTTCGGATTCGGCAATCCGCTCTTTGTCCCCTCCACGATCACTCCGGCCACATCGTCCCGTTTCAACAGATCCTTCAGAATACTTTTCTCCCGGTCCAGCGTGTTGTTTGTGAAATAGATCTGGACAGAAAACCCGCTTTCAAATAAAGTATTCTGCATTCCCTGTAAAATTTTGGGGAAAATGTAGCTGTCCACGTAGGTAGTCACCACGGCGATGCTGTTGCGCTGTTCCAGATTCTTCTGGCGGTCAAAGCTCACATAAGTGCCACTGCCACGGATCCTCTGCACCAGCCCGTCCTCCTCCAGCGTGCCGATAGCTTTCCGCACCGTCTGCCTGCTGATATGGAACTGTTCCGACAGCTGATTCTCCGAGGGAACTTTCTCTCCCGGACCTAGTTGTCCGTCTGATATCTGTTCCTGTATGTAATTAATGAGATTTTGATATTTTGTCTCCATAATCACTTTCAGTATAATCAGACCACCGTACAAAGTCAATACATCTTTTACCTGTTTTAGGTACATTTGTATATAGTTGTTTGGTGTACAACCTTGCAGTAAGTCTATCCCGTGGAGTATTCACATATACTCTTACCAACACTCTTTTTCATCAGGTAATCATCGTGCGTAAACGTCCCCCTCTCTCCTTCCCTCAACTACTCGTATGTATTAGTCTTCTCTGCGCCCTCACCGGTGCTCTGACCCTTGTAGCTTCCCATACCTCCCCGGATAGACATTTTGAGCAGTTCACCTCCCAACTTTTTCAGGAGGAAATGACTGGCAGTACCCTGAATATGCACTACACCATTGCCGATCCAAAGACCTTTGGCATCTCCGAATATGAACCTGTGCTTCCGATCTACCACTCCGACCAGCCGGAAGACAGCAAAGAACACTGTTCCGACTTGTTGCACCGGCTTGACCGTATAGACCCTGACAGACTTTCCCCGGAAAATGCCTATACTTACCGGTTATTGCATCGCTCTCTGGAAAATGATCTGGCTCTGGCAGATTTTCCTTATTACAATGAGCCTCTGTCACCTTCCTCCGGAATGCAGTCCCAGCTTCCCGTTCTGCTGGCGGAATACACCTTCCGCACAAAACGGGATGTCACGGATTACCTGGCTCTCCTGGATCAGATAGATGACTATTTTGCCTCCCTGCTTCTCTACGAGCAGGAAAAAGCTGCCGCAGGCTTCTTTATGCCTGCCTGCTCCTCAGAAAAAGTCCGGAAGCAATGTGACACCATTGTCACAACCGAAGAACTGGCACAGGGAACCCATTTTTTACAGACTACTTTTGAAGACCGCCTGTCAGAGCTACAGAAGCAGGGACTTTTTACACCGGAGGAGACTGCCTCTCTGATCAAAACCAACGACCGCCTGCTTGCCACGGTGGTGCAGCCCGCCTATGCCGCCCTGTCCGAAGGGCTGCACTCCCTGGAGACTTCCACCAATGCCGATTCCACTGCATCCGAAACAACTACCAATGCTGCTTCGGGCAAAAACAACAGTGCCCACAATGGGCTCCCGAAAGGGCTCGCCCTGCTGCCGGACGGAAAGACCTACTATCTCCATCTGCTGTTTTCCGAGACCGGTTCCTCCCGTTCCGAAAAAGAGCTTGTGCAGATGCTGCTCACGCAATTCCAGAAAGAGCAATCTGCCATCCGCAGTCTGGCTTCCCAGTCCCCTTCCCTGATTACACTGCTTTCTGAAGAAAATACGGCAGTTTTCCCTCTGGCAGAACCGGAAGAAATGCTCTCGGATCTACAGGCTCGTATGAAAAATGACTTTCCTGTCAGCAGTCCCGTTCCTACCGTCACTGTCAAAGATGTGGTCCCCAGTCTGGAACCCTATAGTGCACCGGCCTTTTATCTGACCACTCCTTTGGGAAATTCCGACAATAATGTCATTTATATAAACCATCGAAACTCGTCCCAGGGACTGGAACTCTACACTACGCTGGCCCATGAAGGCTTTCCGGGTCATCTCTACCAGACCGTGTACAGCAACCGCATCTTTTCCGACATGCACACGGATCCTGCCAGAAAACTCATCTGGTACGGCGGTTATCTCGAAGGCTGGGCGTTGTATGTGGAATTTCTTTCCTATGATTATGCGGCCACTCTGTTGGAACAGGCCGGACAGTCGGATGCCGCACAGTCGGCCCGGCTGGAGAAGCATACCCGCAGCTTGCAGTTGTGCATGTACACTCTGTTGGATCTCCTGATCCACGGAGAGGGCGCCGGATACGATCAGGTGGCAGAGGTTCTTGGGAAATTCGGTATTGATTCTCCCGGGACCTGCGAAGCAATCTACACTTATATCGCAGAAGAGCCCTGTAATTATCCGAAATATTACATCGGTTATCTGGAAATTCTGCAGCTGCAGGACACCGCCAGAAGTCACTGGAAAGATGCTTACTCCGACCTTAGATTCCACACCTTTTATCTGGAACAGGGAACTTCTGATTTTTCCTCACTGGAAGACCTGCTTTTAATGACAAATTAACGTTTTTGTGATAGGATAAAGTGTATGGATTATCAGGTTGGAGGAACCCATGACACAGTTTACAAGCAAGGCTATCGAAGAATCCTTTATCCGGTTGTTGAATGAACGGCCGCTGGATAAGATCACTATAAAAGACATCGTGGATGACTGCGGCATCAGCCGCAACACTTTTTACTATCATTTTCAGGATATCACCGCTCTGTTGGAACACATTCTGAATGCAGATGTGGAGCGGGTACTGTCACAGCATCTGGATATGGACTCCTGGGAGGACGGCTTTATCTCCGCTGCCCGGTTCGCTCTGGAGAATAAGCGTCTGGTCTACCATATTTACAATTCCGTCAGCAGAGAACGGGTGGAGCGCTACCTTTACAGTATCGCCGGAGAGGTCATGCGGCTGTATGTATCCAGGATCACGGAACAGGTGGAACATGCAGCTCATAAAAAAGTATTTCCCGAAGATCAGAAAATGGTGGTAGATTTTTACAAATTTGCCCTGGTTGGCATGATTTTAGACTGGCTGAACACCGGAATGAAGAAAGATCCGGAGGGACTGATCCGGCGTGTCGGCGAGATTTTCCACGGAAATATCGAAGCAGCCCTGACCCGTGTGGCCCGTTAATTTGGACATTTGTCCATGTTTGCACATATTTTGGATTATTTAAGAGCAATGCGCAATTTTTGTGCATTGCCTTTTTTTGTCCGTTTTCAAGACTGGATTCCTTGCATACAATACCAATTGAGAAAGAATCGACAACGAAAGGAGCCCTGTTTTATGAAATTTGGTAAATGGGTCGTAAAATGCCGTATTCCTATTCTGGTACTGGCAGTTGCACTACTGGTCCCTTCCCTGATCGGTATGATCATGACGCGGATCAATTACGATATGCTGACTTACCTGCCCGGTGATATTGACACGGTAGTGGGTCAGGATATTCTGATGGATGAATTTGGAAAAGGAGCCTTTTCCTTCGTCATTATCGAGGGAATGGATCCCAAGGATGTCTCCTCCCTCCGGGAAGATATTTCCCATGTAGATCATGTGGACACCGTTCTTTGGTATGACGATTTCGCAGATGTTTCCGTTCCCATGGAAATACTTCCTTCCAAACTATATGACGCTTTCAATTCCGGTGACAGCACCATGCTAGCGATCTTCTTCGATACCTCCACCTCCTCCGACGATACTATGGAGGCGATCACAGCGATCCGCAGCATTGCCGGCAAGCAGTGTTTTGTCTCCGGTATGTCCGCCATGGTCACCGACCTGAAGGATCTGTGCGAAAAAGAGGAACCGATCTATGTAGGTATTGCCGTTGCACTGGCCTGCGTAGCCATGATGATCTTCATGGACAACTGGATCACACCGTTTGTTTTCCTGATGAGTATCGGTATGGCAATCCTCTTAAATATGGGTACCAACTATTTCCTCGGAGAGATCTCTTACCTGACCAAAGCACTGTCCGCTGTCCTGCAGCTGGCTGTAACCATGGACTACTCTATTTTCCTCTGGCACAGCTACGAAGAACAGAAGAGTATGTATGAGGATAACAAGGAAGCCATGGCTGTAGCCATCAACAACACTCTGACCTCCGTGGTCGGAAGTTCCATCACCACGGTAGCCGGATTTATCGCTCTGTGCTTTATGAGCTATACCTTAGGTCTGGATCTTGGTATTGTCATGGCCAAGGGTGTCATCCTGGGTGTCATCGGTTGTGTCACAACGCTTCCTTCCATGATCCTGGTACTGGATAAGTTATTACAGAAGACCAGTCACAAATCCCTGCTGCCGGATATGGGAAAAGTTGCTTCAGGTATCACCAAAGTATTCCCGGTATTCCTGATCCTGTTCCTGGGGCTGGTACTTCCTTCTTATCTGTCTTATAAAGCAACCAACAATGAAGTGTATTACGATCTCGGTGAAACCCTTCCCGAAGATATGGCCTACGTGGTAGCCAACAGCAAATTGCAGGAAGACTTCGGTGTAGGTGCCACCCATATGGTACTGGTAAGCACCGATGTATCTGACACTGACGTACGTGCCATGATCCACGAGATGGAAAACGTCGAGGGTATCAAATATGCTCTGGGTCTGGAATCCGTAGTCGGCCCTCTGGTACCAGAGGAAATGCTTCCGGAATCCGTAAAAGAAGTATTAAAGAGTGATGACTGGGAACTCCTTCTGGTGAACTCCGAATATAAGACCGCTACCGATGAGGTAAATGCCCAGATCAATGAGCTGAATACTATTTTGAAAAAATACGATTCCAAGGGCATGCTGATCGGTGAAGCTCCCTGTACCAAGGATCTGATCGAGACCACCGACGAGGACTTCAAAGTTGTAAATACCGTCTCTATCGTAGCGATCTTCGTGATCATTGCTCTGGTAGAAAAAAGTATTACCCTGCCGCTGATCCTGGTAGCTGTTATCGAGTTGTCCATCTTCATCAATTTGGGCCTTGCTCACCTGACAGGAACGTCACTTCCTTTCATTGCCCCGATCTGTATCAGTACGATTCAGCTGGGTGCTACTGTGGACTACGCTATTCTGATGACCACAAGATACAAGCAGGAACGCTACGAAGGCAGGGACAAACGTGAAGCTGTCACCAACGCCCTGAAGGTATCCATTCCTTCCATTATCGTCAGCGCCATGGGACTGTTCTCCGCCACCTTCGGTGTTGCCCTGTATTCCGACGTGGACATTATCAGTTCCCTCTGTGATCTGATGGCAAGAGGCGCTATTGTAAGTATGTTTGCTGTTATCCTGTTCCTGCCGGCCATGTTCATGCTGTTCGACAAGATGATCTGTGTCACCAGCATCGGCTTCCGGAACAAGAATGCAGAACCCTCCAATACATTGAAAGAAAGGACGGCATAAGATTATGATCAATTTGAAAAAACAAGCCTGGAGAACCGGGGCTCTGTGCCTCGCCGGTGTGGTAGCCTTAAGTGTTACCGGTGTCTCCGTATATGCAAAAACTTCCGAAAAGAAAGAGACCGAGGTCAAGGAGCAGATCCGGGATGCCGTAGATGACATCTGGAAATCCGAAGATACCTCCGCAGCCTCCATTGATGAGACCGTCTATGTGATCCTGAATGCAGACGGAACCCAGCAGAAGATCTACGTCAGCGACTGGCTGAAGAATCAGGGAGAAAAAGATTCCTACACCCAGAGCAATCCCGATAAGGAGGCTCCCATTTCCCTGAAAGTTACTTATACGTTGGACGGCAAGGAGATCTCCCCATCAGATCTGAACGGCCAGAGCGGTCATGTAGTGATCCGCTATGATTACACGAACGAATTATATGAGACCCGTGAGATTGCCGGAAAAGAGGAAAAGATTTATGTTCCTTTTGCGGTAATGACCGGTATGATCCTGGATAATGACAATTTCAGCAATATTAAGGTGTCCTCAGGTAAGGTCATCAACGACGGCAGCCACAGCGTTGTCACCGGTATCGTCTTCCCCGGACTGGGTACGAACCTGGATATGGAAGAGGATTTCGACGATTATCTGGAGATTGAGGCCGATGCAACGGATTTCACCATGAATGAATCCTACTGCATCGCCACCAATTCCGTCTTCTCCCGTCTGGATTTCAGTAATGTGGATGATCTCGATGACCTGACAGAGGCAATGGATGATCTGGAGGATGCTACCAACAAACTGTTGGACGGGACTTCCGATCTTTATGATGGTGTCACAGAGCTTTATGACAAATCCGGTGACTTGCAGAATGGTGTAAAAGAACTGTCCGATGGTTCCAACGACCTCCGGGATGGCGCTTACAAAGTAGCTGACGGTACTGTCACTTTAAGAGGCGGTGTCGGTTCTCTGCGGAGCGGCATCGGTACACTGCAGGAGGGCACCAAGACCCTGTTAGCAGGTACACAGAGCCTGCAGTCCGGTACTAATGATCTGAAGAATGGTCTCGGTCAGCTGACTGCACAGAATGATACTTTGAACGGCGCTGCCGGCCAGGTATTCGATACTTTGTTGAAAACTGCAGCTTCCCAGTTAACGGTTGCCGGTCTCACGCTTCCGGAAGAATTGACAATATCTAATTATGCGACCATATTAAATGCTCTGTATCAGCAAATGGAGCCTCTCTCGGATGCTGACGTTGCTCTGGGATATGTCCTCCAGCAGGCCGGACTGACGATTGAAAAATATCAGGGTATGATTCAGGCATCCCAGAGCGTATCCTCAGGTGATGCCGCACTTCAGGCAAATTTGAAAACCATTCAGGATAAAGCCACAAGTCTTTCACAAGCTGCCGGCAGCATTGCTGCCTTGAAAGCTTCTCTGGATGGCTATAATCAGTTCTACACCGGTCTCCAGACTTACACCGCCGGTGTAGCATCCGCAAGTGCCGGTGCTTCCAAACTGGCTGACGGTTCCGCCCAGGTCGTTGCCGGTGCTTCCCAGTTAAAGGATGGCGCTGACAAACTGGCAGACGGAAGTAAAGAGCTGTATGATGGTGCTGATACTTTAGTAGAAGGTGCCAGAGATCTGGCCTCTGGCAGCGGCAAACTGGCTAACGGCGTAAACGAGCTTTCCGATGGAAGCGATAAGCTGATCGATGGTATCAGTCAGCTGAAGGATGGTTCCAAGGAATTAAAGGACGGCATGATCGAATACAATGACGAAGCCATCAGCAAACTGACTGATATGGATACCGATGAACTCCAGGAAGTGATCGATCGTATGAAAGCTACCTCTTCCGTATCCGAAAATTACAACTCCTTCACCGGAGACAATAACGGTATGGACAGCAGTGTGAAATTTATCTACAAAATCAACGCTGTAAAATAAAACATCACAAGCCCGTAACTTGACAAAGCCCCTCTCCTTTTCTATACTTGCAAAAGGAGAGGGGCTTTTCGCTTCCTATATTCCGCTTCTGATAACAGAAAGGCATACAAATTCCCATGGAACAACTATTATTCAGTCTCAATGCAACGATCCCCGTATTCCTGGTCATGGTGATCGGTTATGTTTTACAGCAGCTGCATGTTACCAACGACTCTTTTGTCAAAACCCTGAATTCATTCAATTATAAAATCACCCTGCCCGTACTTTTGTTCAAGGACATGTCCACTGCAGATTTTTACAGTGTATGGGATACCGGTTACGTGCTGTTCTGCTTCTTCGTGACCCTGTTCTGCATCGTCATCACCTGGGTCGTGGCAGGCATTTTTTATAAGAACAAATCCCGCCTGGGAGAGCTTGTCCAGGCAAGCTATCGAAGCAGTGCCGCTGTCCTGGGTATCGCCTTTATACAGAACATCTACGGGAACTCCGGCATGGCTCCCTTGATGATCGTGGGTACGGTTCCCCTGTACAATATCGCTGCCGTGCTGATCCTGTCCTTCACCGGACCGGATGCGAAGGGCTTCGATAAGGAATCCCTGCTGAAATCCCTAAAAGGGATCATCACGAATCCGATCATTATCAGTATCGCTCTGGGCATGCTGTCCAGCGCCTGCCGGATCCATTATCCCGTGATCATTTCCAAGACCATCAGCAATATTGCCGTACTGGCTACCCCTCTGGCCCTGATCGGCCTCGGTGCCGGGTTTGAAGGCCGGAAAGCTCTGAAGCTGCTGGCTCCCACCGGAGTAGCCACCGTGTTAAAACTGGTGGTATGGCCTGCTCTATTCCTGCCGCTTGCCGTGTATTTCGGTTTCACCGGAGAAAAACTGGTGGCGATCCTCATTATGCTGGGCTCTCCCACCACTGTCAGCTGCTATATCATGGCAAAAAACATGAACCACGAAGGAACTTTGACTTCCAGTGTGGTCGTAGCCACCACTTTTTTAAGTTCCGTTACCCTGACGGTATTCTTGTTCATTTTGCGAAGCTTGCAGTTGATTTAGTTATATGATGCCCACGAATTGTTCCGTGCTGCGCACTCTCACAATTCTACCCGATATGAGCATATCGTGGGATTATCATCCCATTTTTCCCGCAAGGAAAATACTTGCCACTGTTCCCGCTAACGTTGCCAGCAATGCCCCCGGCAGCGTGTAGCGGGTTTTTGTTACTTTTGCTGCCAGAAAATACACGCTCATGGTGTAAAAAATAGTCTCGGTACAGCTCATGAGGATCGAAGTCAGCATCCCGGCATAAGAATCCGGCCCACAGGTCTTAAAAATATCCAGTACCAGCCCGGTTGCCGCAGAGGAAGAGAACATTTTCACAATAAGGAGCGGTATCAGCTGTGCCGGAAGTCCCACCGCCTGTGTGGCAGGTCCGATCAGATGCCCCAGCAGGTCAAAAAAGCCGGAGGTCCTGAGAATCCCCACTGCCATCATCAATCCTACCAGTGTCGGAAGGATCTCCACAACGATGCGCAGGCCCTCTTTGGCCCCTTTCAAAAAAGTCTCATAGACCTTCACCCCCGAGACCATCCCATAACCCACGATCCAGAAAATCACCATGGGAATCATAATATCTGACATGTGTGTCAATGCGTTCATCATGATCCTCACCTGTCCTTCCATTTACAGTAAATGATGGCAATGATCGTACTGAACAGTGTGGCCACCAGCGCCGGAGCAATGATCACCGCCGGATTGGCGCTGCCGTACTGGCTGCGATAGGCAATCATATTGACCGGGATCAGCTGTAAGGATGAAATATTCAGAATCAGGAAGGTGCACATTTCGTTGCTGGCTGCCGTGGCCTCTGCTCCATACCGTCGATCCTCCGATCCCCGTCGTCCCTTCTCCGTCCCCTGCCCTGCCACTGGTCGTAACTGCCTGTTCACAGGCTGCATCCTCTGCTGCTCTATCCGTCGCTGTTCTGCCCTCTGTTTCTCCAGCTCCGCCAGCTGCTCCATGGCCTTTAATCCAGCCGGCGTGCAAGCCCAGCCAAGCCCCAGGACATTGGCAATGAGATTCGTGGTTATGTATTCCCCTGCCGGGTGATCCTCCGGGAGCCTGGGGAACATGAATTTCAGAAAGGGGCGAATCCCTTTTGTCATTTTCGCAATCATTCCAGACTCCTGCGCGATCTCCATCAGTCCCATCCACAATGCCATGACCCCCGCCATGGTGATGCAGAGGCTCACGGCCTCTCTGGCACTGTCTAACGCGCCCCCCGTCAGTGCGCTCATCTGCCCGGTACAGACACCATAGATCACGCCTAACAGGATCATTCCTGCCCAGATATAGTTAAGCATCTCATAAACCGCCTGCTATTCCTTCGTTTCACTATATGCGGGCAGCGGTATGTCCTATGCGGCACAGGTCACCTTTGCACGTTGCTCCCGACGGGATGTCACATGCAAAATGAGCCTTGCGGGCAGTGCTCCCTGCCAGATTCAACGCTTCTTATCAGGTGCACTAAAATAAACCTCCCGGGAATAAAGGTCACCACGAATAAGGACAACACAACAAATCGCCGTTCAAGTAGCATTAAAAAGTCACTGGCTTCGGACTATTCGAAGCCAGTGGCTTTTTCGTTGAAAACAGGCTATCAATCTGGTACAATCTACTCACAAATGAAAGTTCTCATAATTGCACCTTATCGGAAGTTGAAGGGAGGATCACTGTGAGCGAACTTATGAAGAAACAAGAGATGACTGAGGAAGACATCAAATTGCAGTATATTACTCTGGCAATTGAGGGTGCTGGTTGGGACAAACTTAAGCAAATTAAGATGGAATATAATTTCACGGATGGTCGTGTCATCGTCCGGGGAAATGTTACAGCCAGAGGCAAGAGAAAGCGCACAGATTATTTGCTTTATTACAAGCCCAATATTCCGCTGGCTATTGTCGAGGCGAAAGATAATAAACACAGTATCCATAATGCTATTATATCACATCCTGCCCTTCCTGGCACTTTTTGTGCGGTATTGCCTTAGATTAACTTAATGACATTGCGCCGAAGCGTCCCTTTTTTCGTCCTTTATGATTCATTTTCCGCAATGGTACGCCGCAAAAGATTCATTTCGGCTTCATAGCCGTAATCCTCTTTTTCGCTGCTCTCCTTTGCCAATTCCAACGCCTGACGGCATAGATCCAAACCGGCTTTCTTTGCCCTGCGGCCGCCGATACCCAAAAGCTTGCAGCGCGCCAAGCGCATTTTGCATTTCACACTGCCCAATTTCTCGCCAGTTTCATAGCAGCGGCGCGCTTCCTTTCCGTCCTGTGCAACGACGACGCCGTTTTCATAAAAACGCCCCAACGCCCACCAGGCGCTGTCGTCATTCCCATCGGCAGCTTTGCGGTAATGGGTATACGCCTCAGACAGCTTCCCTGCCTGCTCCAAATGCCATCCCATGTTGTAATCCGCCATGGCTTCGCCCAGCTCCGCCGCGCGGCGATACCATTCCATGGCCGTTTCCAAATCCCGCGGCACGCCCCGTCCCATCGCATAACATTCGCCCAGGCTATTCATGGCAGCCGGGTGGTTCTGCTCTGCTGCTCGTTCGTACCAGCAAATTGCCTTTTTCATATCCTGTTCCACGCCTTCGCCGTGGTCGTAAAGCCAGCCGAGATCATGCATGGCATCAGCATTCCCGCCCTCGGCGGCAGCAGTATACCAACGGATCGCTTCCGTCATATTTTGTTCCACGCCTTCGCCGTGCTCGTAGCAGCATGCCAGATTATGCATGGATTGCAAATTGCCACACTGTGCGCCCTGCTCATACCATTTTATGGCTTCCTGCCAATTCTGCTCCACGCCATATCCCATTTGATAGCACAAGCCCAGATTGCTCATGCTAACCGGATTGCCGCACTCCGCACCTCTGCGATACCAGGAAAAGGCCTGCTCCCAACTCTGCTCCACGCCGCAGCCCTTTTCATAGCAGTATCCCAGATCCGTCATTGCCACGCCCACGCCACTCTCTGCCGCCTCGCGGAACCAATGCACAGCACGCTCCCAGTTTTGCTCCACGCCGTCGCCGTATTCATAGCATACGCCCAGCCGGTGCATACCTTCACCGTAACGCTGATACGCCGCCGCGCGCACCCAGTACACGGCCTCGGCAGCGTCGGCTTCCACGCCGATCCCGTCGTGGAAGGCGCGGGCGAGCAGCATCTGTCCGCGGGGCGAACCGTATTCCGCCGCCTTGCAGTATAACTCGGCAGCCTGTTTCGCGTCCGGAGCCGTGCCAATGCCGTATTGATAGCACACGCCCAAGCAGCACACCGCATTCAGGCTCCCCATTTCCACCGCCTGCTGATAAAGCCAAAAAGCCTGAACCGGATCCGCCTCCACGCCGTTTCCCTGCTCCATGCAGATGCCCAGATTGCATACGCCCCATGCGCTGCCGAGATATGCAGCTTTCCGAAAACAATCCACCATGCGCTTTTTATCCGATGCCTCTGCATCCCAAAGGGTGTTGCCTAAAGCCGTCCAATCATCTCCGGTCATATCTGCCTCGTTGGCGCGCAGCAATTTCCGGCCGCACTGCGGACAGCGCTCTGGCAGCTTTTCGCCTTCATCCCAATAATTACAGGTGTGATCCTCGCAGTGATAAATCATCGTTTCCAACTCCTTCCGCCTGCTGAAAAAAAGCAGCGCGTTACACTATTTTCCATAGTATAACACGCTGCTTCCAAAAAGGAAAGACCGATCGGTCAGTCCTCGTTGCCGAAGAACTTAGTATCAGAAGAACCGCAGCTTCCAATATCTATAACTGCGGAGCGGGTATTAAGCTGACTGCAGATATCCTTGGTCATGAGTCGCTGGATTCCACCACGCATTATGTGCGTGTAGATTTTACCGCATCCGCCAGCGACCGCACTTCATCGCCGATTTTCTCATAAGGAGTATTATCGGCACTATTCAAAAAGCCCCTGCCGCCTTGGGCGGCGCAGTTGCAAGCATAGCGTTTGTATGACAAACGCGCTTGCTGGGGTAACCCCCAGTCCCCCATGCCGCCCGCGGGCGGAAACTTCTCGGCAGCATTGCCGGAAAGTAGCATATAAAATCGGGTTTGGCAATATGGCCGAACCCGATCACAGTGGACCGCTCTAAAGCGCTTCAGACAATCTTGTCAAAAGCGGTAGACGCTGAAAACCGGGTTCGGTGAAATCTCCGAACCCGGTCAGACTTTTTGACAAAGTTGTCTAAAAGTAAGGGTTGGCAATCTTGCCAACCCTTACTTTACCAGATCGTCTCCCGCACCGCTCGAATCAGCGTCACCACCCATGACAGCGCCGCAAGACCCACCAGCACAAGGAAAATGCCGTCCGCCAGAGCGGTATGGGCCAGATACCACGGGCGGAACCGGCGTTCATGCGTGCGCCAGAAATCCTCCGCCCAGGCGTCCGCGTCCGGCACGCCCTGCAAAAAGGAAAAAAACGCTTCCTTGAACGCTTCCTTAGCCGTGCGGCCCAGCGCATAGCGCACGGCGGCGGCGCACTGCCGGGGCAGAAAGCGTGCCAGCCCTGGCGCGCGCTTCAGGCAGTAGGCCCAGAAAGCGCGGGTGCTGTCGCCGCGAAAGATCGTGTCGTCAAAATCGTATACGTTCATGGCGGCGCACCATTACAAGCCGATGATCTTGGAGTCGAGAAAGACCTCCAGCGCCGGGATCTTGATGAACAGCGCCAGAATGAATACGGCGGCCAGAATGATCATGTACACCAGCAGCCCTTTCTCCCGGTAAAGCTTCTCCGGCTTCTGCACGGCGGAATCCTTTTTGAAGGCAAGATGAAAGTAAAAACAGAACAGCCCGCACAGGAAGGGGACCACCAGCAGTAGCTCGATCTTGTATTTGATGATGAAGATACCGCACAGAAACAGCGAGCACATGGCGTAGAAGAACGCGGAGATCAGGAGAGATTGTTCGGTGTACTGGCCGAAGGATTTGCGGTACAGCGCGGCGGTGCTTTTGTCACCGATCATACGGTATTCGGCATAGCGCTTGATGGCCATGAGAAACGCGCCGCCCAGCCAGTAGCCCAGCACGATGGTGACCGGCGGCAGATAGTCCGCCGTTACGAAAAACCAGCCCAGCAGCAGGCGGATGGCATTGTTGATGGACTCCGACAGTACGTCCAGATATGCGATATCCTTGGTGCGGAAGGGCTTGACATTGTACAGAACACCCATCACCAGCAGCCACAGCTCGCATACAAAGAACGGGATGTTCACCAGCAGCGAAGCGCCAAGCCCAACCGCGGCCAGCACCGCATATTCCGCGGCAACGATTTTTCCGCTCATGGTGTTCTGCACCACGGGGCGTTTTTTCTTGGTGGGATGGTACTTGTCGAACCTGGCGTCCAGCCATTCGTTGATGACATAGTTGGCCGAGGCGATCATGCAGGTGCAGAAGAAACTGACCAGCGCGATACCGGCCAGGCCGCCGTAGGAGCCCTTCCAGCCTACCAGCAGCAGCGCGAACAGCGTGCCGGGGAAGATGAACAGGTTTTTGATCCAGTGGTCCGGACGGGCGCTCTTGATATAG
>OLSP01001730.1_pt1 | contig 19161 bp, 18 predicted proteins | sample 1672941 | NCBI WGS metagenome assembly OLSP01 (sample SAMEA3136739, study PRJEB25190) | human gut metagenome | reverse complement strand
TTCGTACAGCTCCGCATAGAACCCACCCTGGGCCAAAAGGGAGGCGTGGGTTCCCTGCTCCACAATGGCGCCGTCCCGCATCACCAGGATCAAATCCGCCTCCTGAATGGTGGACAGGCGATGGGCTACAATGAAGCTGGTACGTCCCTCCATGAGGGCTGCAAAGGCCTGCTGGATTTTCTGCTCTGTCCGGGTGTCGATGGAAGAGGTGGCCTCGTCCAGAATGAGCATTGGCGGCAGGCACAGCATCACCCGGGCGATGCACAGCAGCTGCTTCTGCCCCTGGGACAGGCCGCCGCCGTCCTCCGTGATCGGCGTGTCATAGCCCTGCGGCAGTCGGCGGATAAAGCCGTGCGCGTGGGAGGCCTTTGCCGCAGCGATGACCTCTTCGTCCGTCGCGTCCGGCTTGCCCATGACGATATTCTCGCGGATGGTACCGGTCTTGAGCCAGGTGTCCTGCAGCACCATGCCGTAGGACGTGCGCAGGCTGCCGCGCGTCAGCTGGCGGATATCCTCACCGCCCACGCGGATACAGCCGCTGTCCACATCGTAGAAGCGCATGAGCAGATTGATGATCGTCGTCTTGCCGCAGCCGGTCGGGCCGACGATGGCAATACGCTGGCCGGGCTTCGCGGCAAGATCAAAATGCTCGATCAGGTGCTGCTCCGGGACATAGGAGAACGAGACGTCCTCCAGCGCAACGCTGCCGTCGGGGTTCGTGAGCGTCTTCGCATCGGCGGGCTCCGGGGTCTGCGGCGTTTCCTCGATGAGCTCGAAGATGCGGTCGGCGCAGGCCAGCGCATTCTGCAGCTCCGTTACCACGCCGGAAATTTCGTTGAAGGGCTTCGTATACTGGTTGGCATAGCTGAGGAAGCTTGTCAGCTGGCCGACGGAGATGCCGCCGTGCACGGCGCTGAGCGCGCCCGCCACGCAGACGCCCGCATAGACGAGCGAGTTGACAAAGCGCGTGGACGGATTCGTGATGGACGAGAAGAAAATGGCGCGCAGCGAGCACTTGCGCAGCCGCTCGTTGACCTCGTCAAAGCGGCCCTGTGCGCGATCCTGATAGCCGAAGGCCTGCACGACCTTCTGATTGCCGACCATCTCGTCGATGATGCCGGTCTGCTCGCCGCGGGCGGCGGACTGCTCCTTGAACATGGCGTAGGTCTTGCGGGCGATAAAGCTCGCAACGAACAGCGACACCGGCGTGATGACCACGACGACGAGCGTGATGAGCGGATTCATCCACAGCATGAACAGCAGCGTGCCGATGATGGTGAGCACGCCCGTAAAGAACTGCGTGAAGCCCATGAGCAGGCCGTCTGCGAACTGGTCGACATCCGCGATCATGCGGCTGACGATCTCGCCGTAGCTGTGCGCATCGATATAGCGCAGCGGAAGAATCTCCAGACGTGCAAAGGCATCGCTGCGGATATCACGCACGGTGCGGTAGGTGATGCGGTTGTTGCAGGCGTTCATGATCCACTGCGACAGCGCCGTTGCGCCAATGAGAACGCCCATTTTGAGCAGCAGACTGGCAATGGCGGAGAATTCCACCTTTCCCGGCGCGACGATGAGGTCGACGGCCTGCCCGATGAGGATCGGCAGATACAGCGTCATGGCCACGGTCAGCGCGGCAAACAGCAGAGACAGAATCAGCAGCAGCCAGTATTTTTTCAGATAGCGCAGGAGCTTGCGCATGGTATTTTTCTTTTTCATGCGTTCTGCGCCTCCTTCGGGAACTGGGAATAGTAAATTTCCTGATAGACCGGGCACGATTCGAGCAGCTCGGCATGTGTGCCCTGCCCGACGAGCGCACCGTCATCCAGCACAAGGATCTGATCTGCATACTGGATGGAGGCCGCGCGCTGCGACACCAGAAATACGGTGACGTTCGCATCGTGGGCGCGGATGGCCTTGCGCAGGCGCGCGTCCGTGGCGTAGTCCAGCGCGGAGGCGCTGTCGTCCAAAATGAGAATTTCAGGATCGCGCACGAGCGCACGGGCAATGGTCAGGCGCTGGCGCTGGCCGCCGGAGAGGTTCTTGCCGCCCTGCGCGACCTCGGCGTTCAGACCGCCCTCGCGGGTCGAGACAAATTCCGCCGCCTGTGAGGTCTCGAGCGCGACCTGCAGCTCGGCATCCGTTGCGTCCTCCTTGCCCCAGCGGAGATTCTCCGCGATGGTCCCGGCAAACAGGACGGCCTTCTGCGGCACGATGCCGATCTTGCTGCGCAGCTGCCCGGCCGGATAGTCGCGCACATCGACGCCGTCGACAAGGATGCGCCCGCCCGTCGCGTCATAGAAACGGGGGATGAGATTGACGAGCGAGGACTTTCCGGAGCCCGTGCCGCCGATGATACCGACGGTCTGCCCGCGCCGCACGCGGAAGCTCAGGCCGGACAGCGACTCCGCGCCCGCGCCGCCGTAGCGCAGCGCGACATTTTCGAACACGACGGCGTCCTGTGCAGTGGGATCATCCTGAGCGGGCTCGCCCGGGAACGTCATACTCGAATTCTCGTCAAACACGCTTTCGATGCGGCGGGCGCAGGCAGCCGCCTTCGTGATCGTAATGATCAGGTTCGCGAGCTTGATGAGCTCGACCAGGATCTGGGACATGTAATTGACGAGCGCCACGACCTGGCCCTGCGTCAGCGCGCCGCGCTCGACCTGCCACGCGCCCGTCCAGATCAGGGCGACGATCGCGCTGTTGATGAGGACGTAGGTCAGGGGGTTCATCAAGGCGGAAATGCGGCCCACAAAGAGCTGCAGACGCGTCAGGCTCTCATTTTCCTCTGCAAACTGCTCCGTCTCCTCGGCCTCCTTATGGAAGGCGCGGATGACGCGCACGCCGCTGAGATTCTCGCGTGTGCGGCGCAGCAGGCGGTCCAGCCCGGCCTGCGCGCGGCGGTAGAGCGGCATGGTCAGCAGCATGATGCCGAACACGACGACGGACAGCAGGGGAATGGCCACCGCAAAGACGAGCGCCGAGCGGACATCGATGGTAAAGGCCATGACCATCGCGCCGAACACGATAAACGGTGAGCGCAGGAACAGGCGCAGCACCAGATTCACGCCGGACTGCAGCTGATTGACGTCGCTCGTCATGCGCGTGATGAGCGAGGCCGTGCCGAGATGGTCCATCTCGCTGTAGGACAGGCTCTGGATATGGCGGAACAGAGCGGATTTCAGCCCGGCCGCAAAGCCGACGGCGGCCTTCGCCGCGAAATACTGCGCCGTGATGGAGCAGATGAGGCCGATGAGCGCCAGACCGACCATCAGCAGCACCATACGGACGATGTAATGAACGTCGCCCGTGGCGATGCCGACGTCGATGATCTTCGTGACGACAAGCGGCACGAGCAGCTCGAACGAAGCCTCGAGCAGCTTGAACAGCGGCCCTAGAATGCTCTCTTTTTTATAATCCTTCAAATAGACCAGCAGCTTTTTCATGCTTCACCTCACGCCCCGCAGGGCAAATGTTTTTCCCAAATATTTAGTATAGCATATCCGCCGCAGTTTGAACAGACCCACTTCCGGCATAAACAGCCTCCCTGCAGGAGGCCATCGACCACATGAAGAAGCTGAAAAATATCTGGAGTAAAAGAAAGCCGGGCTCCCGGGGAAGGGGAGTCCGGCGTGATTATTTCTTCTTTGACAGATGCCATAACTTCTTCCTTCCCACAGTAAGAAGAAAAAAAGAAATTGAGAAGGTCTGTTGTCCATTTGTTGTCCAAGGCGAAAATTCCCAGCACAAAACAGGCTGAAAAATATAGAAAAACCATCGATTTCATTTGAAATCGATGGTTTTTGGTGGAGATAAGCGGGATCGAACCGCTGACCTCTTGAATGCCATGGACTGCCCAAGGGCAGTCGGGGTATTGAGGGCGGCTCACCGCGAAAAACTCTTGATTTCCAATGCTTTTTCGGTTTCGCGTGGTTCTAACACAGTTGAATTGTGCTGTTTCTGTGTGCTTGATTGGCTGGTTTTATTATACATGGTCGTGGCGGGATTTTCAAGCCCCGCCACGGCTTTTTGTTTATTCTTCTTCCATCATGCCGACGAGTTTGTAAAAACTGGTGCGTTTCGTGTCGGTCATTTCCATGGCGGTCTTTGCGGTGATTTCTCCCGCTTTCCAAGAGGCATAAACCTTGTCCCAGTTGGCGGGGAAGGTCAGCGCGGGTCTGCCTAACTTCTTTCCATTGGCTTTCGCCGCCTCGATGCCCTCGGCTTGCCGCTTGCGGATGGTTTCGCGCTCCTGCTCTGCGATAGTTCCCAAAACCTCGATAAGAATGTTATTGACCATGTCGAACACCCATTCTTGACCCTCTGGCAAGTCCATCATGGTAGTGGGGAGGTCGATAACTTTGAGGCGGATGCCGTTCTCCTTGAAATAGCGGAGTTCGTTGTGAATGTCGGCTTTGTTTCTGCTCAATCGGTCAAGAGATTTGACAACCAAGGTGTCCCCGCGTCGGAGCATTGCGTTTTTGAGGGCTTGATAACCCGCCCGCTCCAAATCCTTGCCGCTTTCTTTGTCGGTGATGATTTCTCTGTCGGTTGCCCCAAGAGCCTTGAAAGCGGCGATCTGTCTGTCCAAGTTCTGCTCCTTGCTTGATACTCTTGCGTAATAATAGGTGCGGCTGTCCATGTTCGCGTCCCCCTTTGTTTTATCTGTTCGTATTGTATCATAAGTGTTCGTAAATGACAATATATTTGCGAATATATTCAGAAAAAGATTTTTATATATCGCGAACACAAAAACAGGGTGATTTTCGGTGTTTGTAAAGGTGTGCTCTTGCGAACACATAAAGAAATGGAGCGGACTTGCGCCCGCTCCGTGGGTTATTGGCAATTACAGTTTTCCAAGAGCCATGCCCGAATATAATTGCAGTATTCAGCATCGTCTCCGCAGAAACTCAAAAAATACACATAGATTTGCGCCATGTAATAATGGATGTTAGAAATGTTATATTGCCCATGCTTTGCATAACCAGAAAGAAATATGCTTTTTTCTTTTTCTGTTTTTAGAAATCTCTGTCCGGGACGGAGAATGAGAGACCATGCAATATCAAAATCTCTATTGCCATAACCGGAAAGTTCAAAGTCAAGTATTCCGCTAATATGGTGATTGCTCCATAACAGATTTGCATAATGGAAATCGCCGTGGCAAAACACAGTTGCAATTTCTGTTGGAACATTGGCAAAATAGGCTTTTAGAAAGTTGAGGTCAAGTTTATCTATCATTTCGTCCGTCGGGATATGGAAAAATCGTCTATCCGCCACCGGGCTTGCAGAAACTTTTGAAGTATGAATTCTTCCTAATGTTTCTCCGTATTCCTCCATGTATTCAAGAGAAGCCATGTCATTGTTATCGCCAACGATATTTGAAAGCCGCAAACCGGGCATATCGCTTGTGATAGAAAAAGGATGGTCGTCAAAATCGGCATCTAAAACAAGAGGGATAATAGGGAGATCGAATTGCCGTAAAATTGCAACTTCATTTTCAATCGCTGCACCTTTTTGCCGTGCAACTTTTATGTATGCAGTGATTTCTTCGTTGTTATAAACACCTTTTACATGAAATACATCATTGCCCGCATGGGGATAACCCATAACTTCTACCAAGCGGAAATTATGGTAATTGAGAGTAAAGGGGTCGATGGTATTTCTCCACTTGTCGGGATGTTTGAATTGCTGTTGCACTAATAATTACACCTCGCTTGGATTTGAATGGAGCGGACTTGCGCCCGCTCCATTATAGCATATTATTTTGTCTGTTGCGAAAGATTTTCAACCGCGATACGGATATTGCGCGGAACACCTTTCATTTGCACATATCGGGACACGGTTTCCGGACTGCGTTTCATTCTCCGGGCGACGGCTGTGTATGTTCCTAATTCGCGGCAGAGCCGCTGCATTTCCACGATCTCCGTAGGTGATACTCTGGGTGCGCCCATATTATTCCTTGTCCTTGTTGGGCTTCTTGGGCTTCTGGGCGGTCTTCAAATGGGTATCGGAATGCTCCATAGCATACTGCCAACATTCGTTGATGTAGCCGCTGAAAGTCTTTTTGGGGGCGTTTGCTCCGCCGTATTCAGCAATCATTTTATTGATTTCTTCCAGTTTGGCGGTGTAGTTCCACGGCACAGTGATGGTCTTCTTGTCGGTGTCCAGAATGATACGCATAATTTGTTTCCTCCCATAAAAAGAAAAATGTATGAAAGTTGTCGAAAACACAACTTTTCATGGCAAGGGTGCTATGCCCCAAGAGTTTTTGCAGAGTAAAGGCATCGCCGCCACAATCAATCAAATACTTTCGGGCAAAGGTGTGGCGGAACAGATGGATGCTTGTCTTTTGGACACCTCGACGCGTGTTATACCTTGCTATGGATTGCCGCAGACCGTTCTCCGTCAGCTGAGAGCCGGTTTCCGTGCAAAAGAGGTAATCAGCCGCCTCCCCGCCTCTGTGCCGCAGATACTCCCGCAGAATGGCTACCATGGCATACAAAGGGGAATGACCTGGGCTTTTCTGTTCTTTGTGTGGCGGTAGAACACCATCCCTCCATCCAAATCCACATCTCGGATTTGAATTGCTCTAACTGTCGCGGCTCGGCTGCCGCAGTTCAATAAAAAGTTGATAATCACCCAATCCCGATATTCGGCAAAGGTTGCTTTCCGAATGTCGGGCTTTTTTAGTAATGCGGCAAGTTCGGCATCCGAATAGGTTTCTTTCACAGTTTCCTCCGCTTTGTAGAGCGGGATATTGAGGCGGGTAATGCCTTGCTCGTTGCACCAAGAGAAAAAGGATTTGAGGGTGCGTGTATAACTGTTGATGCTATTGGGGGAAAGGGACGCGTCCCGCATACTGATTATCATTGCATCCAAATCCGCCTTTTGGAGCATGGCAATGTCCATCTTCACATCCATGTGCTTTGCCACGGCTTGAAACTGGGATTGATAACTTTGCAAAGTCTTTTCGGCAAGTCCCTTTGTCTTTCGGGAAATGATGAAGTCGGAAAAGGTTTCCTCAATGGTTGCACTCACTACTAACTTGATTTTAGCCATAATATCTGTCCTCTTGATTTCATAATTTTTAGCCTAAAATCAAGAGCACAGGTCAGCATTTACCTTTTGGTGAAAACCGAAGAAAATCACACTTTGCAAGTCGTAAAAGCAAGAAAAAACCTTGATTTCCCAAGAAATCAAGGTTTTTGGTGGAGATAAGCGGGATCGAACCGCTGACCTCTTGAATGCCATTCAAGCGCTCTCCCAGCTGAGCTATACCCCCATATGAACTTCTCTGTCGCTGTGTCGTTTCCCTCAGTGCACGGGTATTATATCAAACCTCCCGCCAAATTGCAAGTACTTTTTTCAAATTTTTTGATTTTTTTCGGCAGAAAAATTTGAAGTCAGAATACAGATTCAAAAGTTCATATTAAAACGATATATTTCCTATTTCCCTTGCTGCGATCTTCGCTCGAACAGCAGGCAATTGAGCACGCCGCCGTAGAACAGAATGGACATGCACACATAAAGCCACAGCATGGCCATGGCGATGCCGGCAAGGCTGCCGTAAAACACGGAGTAGGAGCCGAAGTGCTGCACATAGACGGAGAACAGCGATGAAAACACCAGCCAGCCGAGCGAGGCACCGGCCGCGCCCGGCAGCGCGCGGAGCAGGGGAATGCGGCGGTTCGGGAAAACGCACAGGATCGCCCAGAACAGCAGCGTCAGCAGGGCAAACAGCACAAGGCCCCGGAAGCGAAGCACGCGCGACAGCAGGCGCAGGATCGGCACATGCTTTCCGGCGATCCACGCGGTAAGCTGGCTGCCGAAGACATGCAGCACCAGCGTCAGCAGGAGGGCGGCAAGCAGCAGCACGGTATAAAGCACGCTGACCAGCCGCGTATAGACATAGCCGCGGCTCTCGCGCTCGCCGTAGATCGCGTTCAGGCCGGTCTTGATGCAGTAAACGCCGCGGGAGGACGACCAGATGGCCATAATGGCAGAGACCGAGATGAGCGTGAGGGACGAATTGCTCCCGAGGTCCCGGACGACCCACTCCAGCGCAGGCTCGAACACAGATGGGATCACGCCGTGCAGGGCAGAGAGCAGGTCCGCCTCCGTCAGGCCGGTGTGCGGCAGCAGCGCCAGAACAAGCACAATCGCGGGGAAGACGGACAGCACCAGATAAAACGACGCATTTGCGGCATAGAGCGGAACGCGGAACGAAGCGATCCGGCGGATGAAGCGGACGGGAGCCGCGAGCCGATCTGGCATTCTTTTCATTTTATATCTCCCTCCGGCGAAGTTCATTTGACAAAGAAACGGAACGATGGTATACTGAATTGGAAAAAGAGAATGCGGCAAAGGAGGCACGGACATCGTGCATTTCATCAGCAGCGCCATGGCAAGCTTCTGCCTGGAGACCACCGTCGAGGACGCGATGCAGACGGTGCGGGACGCGGGGTTCGACAGCCTCGATTTCCCGCTGAGCGTATACAGCCGCCCGCAGGACGCGCCGCTGCGCGGAGACGACTGGCGCCAGTGGGCGCGTGGGGTGTGCCGCACGGCGGACCGGATCGGGCTGCCCATCACGCAGGCACACGCCTCCTGGGAGCAGGCCATTCCGGACGACCTGCACTACGAATCACCTTATGAAATCTATGAGCGGACGATGGAGGCCTGCGCCATCCTCGGCTGCCGCCAGCTGATCTTCCATCCGGTGCTGTATCTGCACCGCATGCCGGACCGCAGCCTCTGGCCGCGCATCCACGACTGGAACGTCCGCTGGTTCCACGAGCTTCTGCCGCTGGCGGAGAAGTTCGACATTGTGATCAATCTGGAAAACACGTTCGACTATCGCCATCTGCAGCAGCCGGGCGACGCGCCCGTGCCCTACACAACCGCCCAAGACATGCTGGAGCTCGTCTACGGCATTGGCTCGAACCGTGTGCAGCTTTGCCTCGACACCGGCCATGCCCACATCAGCGGGCAGGACGTGCCGGAGATGATCCGTGCGTGGCGCGGCAATCTGGCCACGCTGCATCTGAACGACAACTACGGCCTGATCCGGCCGGTCTTTGAGGACCTGCATCTGTTCCCCGGCTACGGAACGCTGGAGTGGAAGCCGATCTTTGACGCCCTGCGGGATATCCGCTTCCGCGGCGTTCTGAACATCGAGCCGGTCGTGGAGCTGGCGCGTATGCCGCGGGCCGTCCGCGTCATCCAGCTGCGGGCCGCAGCCCAGACGCTGCAGGTGCTTGCAGAGCTATAATTATAGTATACCACAAACCGGTGCGGAAGAAAAGCGGTTTGCGCAGAGGGGGCGCGGCGAGTGGAGAAAAATACGCATACGCCGCGTCCGCTGCATCTTGCACAGGCGGAGCCTCTGCTGCGGGAGCGGCTGGAAGCTACCGTCGTACTGACCGTGACGGGCGGAAGCATGCTGCCGCTTCTGGCCGGCGGCCGTGACCGCGTAACGCTCGGCCCCGTGCCGGAGCGTCTGCGCCGGGGTGAGGTTCTGCTCTACCGCCGCGCCGACGGCAGCTATGTGCTGCATCGCCTGACCGGCTTCGGGCAGGACGGCACGCTCGTTTTCTGCGGGGACCGCCAGACCGAGCCGGAGCGGGGGATCCGGCCGGAGCAGGTCATCGCGCGGGCTGTGGCCTTCGAACGAAAGGGACATTTTTTTACGCGCAGGGCGCCCGGCTACCGGGTCTACTGCGCGCTGTGGCTGCGCCTGCGCTGGTGCAGGCAGGCGATCTTCCACCTGCGGGCAGTCCTGCCGGGGAACGGCAGGAAAGGGCAGAAATGAGAGAGAGTCTATGAAACAACGCAAATCCGAAATCAACTGGAAGCTCGTCGTCCGCGTCGCATGCCTGATGCTGCTCGACGTCATGCTGCTGTATCTGGCATGCCTGCTGGCGCTGCTGTCGCGATTCGACCTCAGTATCCACACACTCATGCGCGACAGCAGCTTTTTGCCTGCACTGCATGCGGCTTTCCCGTGGATGGCGATCGGCATGATCGCCCTGTTCATACCGCTGAAGCTCTACAGCAGCCTCTGGGAATTTGCCGGAGTGGAGGAGCTGCTGCACATTCTGTGTGCCTGCTTCCTGTTTGCCGCCGCGACGCTGCTGCTGATCCTGTTCGGCGTGCTCGACCTGCCGCGCAGCTTTCCGGTTCTGGCCGGGCTGTATCTGGTGGCGCTGCTCAGCGCATCACGCTTTTCCTATCGTCTCATCCGCACGATCCTGCACCGCTCCGGCAGTGAGAAGCGCAAGAAGCGCACAATGCTCATCGGTGCAGGCAGTGCCGGCATGCTCGTGCTGCGGGAATTCCAAACGAGCGAAAATTCCCAGAACAACGTGGTGTGCGTCATCGACGACGACCGCGACAAGCTCGGCAAGTACATTCGCAACGTCAAGATCGCCGGAACGCGGGACGACATTGTCGCACTGGCACAGTCCCGCCGCATCGAAGAGATCGTGCTGGCCATTCCGACGGCAGCCGTGCGCGAGCGGCGAAATATTCTGCAGCTTTGCCAAAAGACAGGCTGCCGCCTGAAGATCCTGCCGGGCATTTATCAGCTGGCAAACGGCGAGGTCAACATCCAGAAGATCCGCAATGTGGACGTGCAGGACCTGCTCGGCCGCGACTGCGTGAAGGTCGACCTCTCCCAGATCGCGGGCTACCTGTCCGGCAAGACGATCCTCGTCACGGGCGGCGGCGGTTCCATCGGCAGTGAGCTCTGCCGCCAGATCGCGCGTCATACGCCGAAGCGCCTTGTGTTGCTGGATATCTATGAAAACAACGCCTATGCCATCGAGCAGGAGCTGCACCGCACGCATCCGGAGCTGGACCTTGCCGTGTGCATCGGCTCCGTGCGCGACGAAATGCGGGTCAGCTCCCTGTTTGCGCAGTACCGGCCGGACATCGTGTTCCACGCTGCGGCGCACAAGCATGTGCCGCTGATGGAGGGCAGCCCGAACGAGGCCATTAAAAATAACGTATTCGGAACGCTCCATGTGGCGCAGGCCGCGGACCGCTACGGCACGGAGACCTTCGTGCTCATCTCGACGGATAAGGCCGTGAACCCGACGAACGTCATGGGTGCGAGCAAGCGCGTCTGTGAGATGATCGTGCAGACCATGGCGGAGCGCTCCAAAACAAAATTCGTGGCCGTGCGCTTCGGCAATGTCCTCGGCAGCAACGGCAGCGTCATCCCGCTGTTCCGGCGGCAGATCGAGGAGGGCGGCCCCGTAACCGTGACGCACCCGGACATCATCCGCTATTTTATGACGATCCCTGAGGCGGTATCCCTCGTGCTGCAGGCGGGCGCTTATGCCGCCGCGGCGAGATTTTCGTGCTGGATATGGGCGAGCCGGTCCGCATTGACGATCTGGCCCGCAACCTCATCCGTCTTTCCGGCTTTGAGCCGGACGTGGATATCGAGGTCCGCTATACCGGCCTGCGCCCCGGTGAGAAGCTCTATGAAGAGATGCTCATGCAGGAAGAGGGGCTTCGCTCCACGCCGAACCATCTGATCCATATCGGCCGTCCGCTGGACATCGACGTTCCTGCCTTTGAGCGGCAGCTCACGGCCCTTGCAGCGGCCTGCCGGGAAAATTCACCCGCGATCCGGACGCTGCTGGCGCAGGTCGTGCCGACCTATCACCCGGAGGCAGGCGGAAGACCGGCCGCGAACGTGTCATAAGTGCCGGGAGGAAACACAACGGTACGAGTGCCGGGATACCCCGGCTTGCATATCATATCCAACATCATAGGGAGGACATTCGGATGAAAGGTATCATTCTCGCCGGCGGCAAGGGCAGCCGCCTGTACCCCATGACCCGCGCCGTCTCCAAACCTCTGATCCCGATCTATGACAAGCCGATGGTCTATTATCCACTGAGCGTACTGCTGATGGCGGGCATCCGCGACATCATGCTCATCACGGCTCCGGCGGACTGCGAGTCCTACCGCCGCCTGCTGGGAGACGGCTCCCAGTTTGGCATCCATGTGGAATACGGCGTGCAGCCGGTCGCCCGCGGCATTGCGGACGCTTTCCTCATCGCCGAGGAATTCATCGGCGGCGCGCCGTGCTGCCTTGTGCTGGGCGACAACATGTTTCACGGCGCGCAGCTCGAGCAGCTGCTCCGTGCCGCCGCAGCCCGAACGGAGGGTGCGACGGTCTTCGGTTATCCCGTAAAGAATCCGAGTGCCTACGGCGTCGTGGAATTCGACGCACAGGGTCAGGTCCTTTCCATCGAGGAAAAGCCGGAAAAGCCCAAGTCCCGCTACGCCGTCCCCGGCCTGTATTTCTATGACGGCGACGCGGCAAAGCTGGCGCACACCCTGCAGCCGTCCGCCCGCGGCGAGCTGGAGATCACGGCCCTCAACGAGCTGTATCTGCGGCAGGGGAGGCTCCATGTGGAGCTGATGGCCCGCGGCATGGCCTGGCTCGACACCGGCACGCCCGAGGGCATGCTCAATGCCGCGCAGTATGTAGAGGCCGTGCAGTCCCGGCAGGGACTTTATATTGCCTGTCCCGAGGAGATTGCCTGGGAGCAGGGATTCATTTCAGATGAGGAGGTCGCAGCACGGGGGCAGGAGCTCCGCATGACGGAGTATGGCCAGTATCTGCTGAGTCTCGTCAAGTAAGGAAGCTTTATGACAGAAAAGTTGGAACGCATCCTGCCCACCGTACAGAAGCCTGCACGCTATGTGGGCGGGGAATATGGACAGACAATGAAGGACAAGCGCAGCGTTGAGCTGCGCGTTGCCTTCTGCTTTCCGGATACCTATGAGATCGGCATGTCTAATCTCGGCATGCGCATCCTCTATGCGGTCATGAACCGCATGGAGGGCGTGTGGTGTGAGCGCGTCTTTGCCCCGTGGGGTGATATGGAGGATGCCATGCGCGCAAACGGCCTGCCGCTGTATGCGCTTGAGAGCGGCGACCCGGTGTCGGAGTTCGACCTCATTGCCTTTACCATCGGCTATGAGATGAGCTACACGAACGTGCTCAATATGCTGCGCCTGTCCGGCGTGCCGCTGCATGCGGCCGACCGCACGGGGCTGGAGCATATGGTCTTTGCGGGCGGCGCATGCGTGTATAACCCGGAGCCGTTGGCGGATTTCATCGATTTCTTCTCCGTCGGCGAGGGCGAGGAGAGCACGCCGGAGATTCTGGAGCTCTACCGGCGCGCCAAGCGCGAGGGGTGGAGCAGGCCGGAATTTCTCCGCGCCGTGGCGCAGATCGAGGGCGTGTATGTGCCGTCGCTGTACCGCCACGAGTGGAATGCCGACGGCACGCTGGCCTCGGTCACCCCGCTGGATGGCGCGCCTGCGCGCGTGACAAAGCGCATCGTGCAGGATCTGGACACCGCGCTCTATCCGACGGACGGCATCGTCCCGAATACGGAGATCGTCCATGACCGCTCAAATCTCGAGGTCATGCGCGGCTGCATCCGCGGCTGCCGCTTCTGCCAGGCGGGCTATACCTACCGCCCGGTGCGGCCCCGCTCGCCCGAGACGCTGCGCCGTCAGGCCATTGAGTCTCTGGAAAATTCCGGCTGCCATGAGATCACGCTTTCCAGCCTTTCAACTTCCGACTACCGCGGCCTGCCGGAGCTGGCAGATGCCATGCTCGATTACTGCGCGCCGCGCAAGATCAATCTCTCGCTGCCGTCGCTGCGCGCGGACAATTTTTCCCGCGATCTCATGCTGCGGCTGCAGCAGGTGCGCAAGAGCGGCCTGACGTTCGCGCCGGAGGCCGGTACGCAGCGCCTGCGCGACGCCATTAATAAGAATGTCACGGAGCAGGAGATCCTCGATACCTGCGCCATCGCCTTTGAGGGCGGCTGGAACAATGTGAAGCTCTACTTCATGCTCGGGCTGCCCACGGAGACGGACGAGGATGTGCTCGGCATCGCAAAGCTCGTCTATGAGATCCTGAAGACGTGGCGCGAGCACGCCAGCAACAAAAAGCGCGGCGTGCGCATCCATGTGGCAACGGCCTTCTTTGTTCCGAAGCCGTTCACGCCCTTCCAGTGGGAGAAGCAGATCACGCCGGAGGAATATCTCCGCCGGGCGCGCCTGCTCAAGGACAATATGCCGTCGAAGAGCATCGAGTATAACTGGCACGCTGCCGACCTGAGCCGCCTTGAGGCCGTTCTGGCCCGCGGCGACCGCCGCCTCGGCCCCGTGCTGGAGGAGGCCGTGCGCCGCGGTGCGCGGCTGGACGGCTGGGATGAGTATTTCTCCTATCAGACGTGGCTGGACGCATTCACGGCCTGCGGCGTCGACCCGGATTTCTATACGACGCGCGGCTTCGGTCTGGACGAGCTTCTTCCGTGGGACACGATCTCCGACGGCGTGAGCACGGGCTGCCTGCTGCGCGAGCGCGAGCGTGCCTACCGCTCCGAAACGACACCCGACTGCCGGACGGCCTGCAACGGCTGCGGCGCAAACTGCCTTCTGAAGGGAGGGCGCTGCGATGCATAGGATCCGCTTTGAAAAAACAGGCCGCGCCGTCTGGATGTCGCATCTGGACCTGATGCGGCTCATGCAGCGCGCGTTCCGCCGGGCCGGTGTGGTGCTGCACCATTCGCAGGGCTTCACGCCGCATGCCTATGTGTCCATGCTGCTGCCGCTGAGCGTCGGCATGGAGAGCGTGTGCGAGCTCATGGAATACGAGCTGGACGGCGAGCTTGCCGTCACGCCGGAAGCACTCAACGCCGTGCTGCCGGAGGGCGTGCGGGTGCTCGAGGTCTATGAAAGCACGCGCAAGGCCCGTGAGCTGCGCCGCCTGCGCGCGCTGCTCACGCTGGAATATGACGGTGCCGTGCCGGAGCCTGCCGCGATCACAACCCTGCTGGAACGGCCGGAGCTCGTGGTCGAAAAGCGCACGAAGCGCGGCATGGCCGAGACGGACATCCGCCCCATGCTGCACGCCTATCATGTGGAGGCTGCGCCGGGCGCGCTGCTGCTGACGTGCGAGGTCAGCGCGCAGGAGCCGTCGCTCAACCCCATGCTGCTTGCCGCCGCCATCGAGCGCTACCTGCCGGGGGCAAAGCCGGACTTTATCCGCTGCCGCAGGCTCGAAATGCTCGATGAGCAGGGCGAGGTATTCCGTTAATGCTTGGAAAGGGACGAATTTCTTGAAAACCAGTGATTTTTACTATGATCTGCCGCAGGAGCTCATCGCACAGACACCGCTGGAGCGGCGCGACAGCTCCCGCCTGATGGTGCTCCACCGGGAGACCGGCGAGCTGGAGCACCGGCATTTTTATGATATCGTGGACTACCTGCAGCCGGGCGACTGCCTTGTGATGAACGATTCGCGCGTGCTGCCCGCGCGCCTGCTCGGCCACCGCGTGCCGACGGGCGGAGCCGTGGAGCTGCTGCTCCTGCAGGACAAGGGCGGCGGCGTCTGGGAATGCCTGGCCAAGCCGGGCCGCAAGCTGCACCCCGGTGCGGAGCTCTCGTTCGGCGACGGCGCGCTCACCGCGACGGTCACGGCCGAGGAGGAGGGCGGCAACCGCCTGGTGCAGTTCCACTATGAGGGGATCTTCCTCGAGCTGCTCGAGCGCCTCGGTAAAATGCCGCTACCGCCCTATATCCGCGAGGAGCTTGCCGACGGCGAGCGCTATCAGACGGTCTATTCCCGCGTGACAGGCTCCGCCGCCGCGCCGACGGCCGGACTGCACTTCACAAAGGAGCTGCTGCAGCGCATTGCGGACAAGGGAGTTATGCTTGCCTATATCACGCTGCATGTGGGCCTCGGGACGTTCCGTCCCGTCAAGGCCGACGAGATCACGGAGCACCATATGCACAGCGAGTTCTGCATGCTCTCCGCCGAGACGGCCGAGGTGCTCAACCGCACGCGACAGAACGGCGGCCGCATCATCTGCGTCGGCACGACATCCTGCCGGACGCTGGAATCGCTGGCCGAGCCGGACGGCACGTTCACGGAAAAGAGCGCCTGGACGGATATCTTCATCTATCCAGGCTATCAGTTCCGTGCGATGGACGCGCTCATCACCAATTTCCATCTGCCGGAGAGCACGCTCATCATGCTGGTGTCCGCCTTTGCGGGCTATGACCACGTCATGCATGCCTATCACGAGGCGGTTGAGTCTCGTTACAGATTTTTCAGCTTTGGCGATGCCATGTTCATTGAGTAATTTCACATAATTTCTATATTGTTAAATATAAGCATATGTGCAGGAGTATACCATGTTTCAACTGTTAAAAACCGAAGGGAAGGCGCGGCGGGGCGTATTTACCTGCGCGCACGGCACGGTGCAGACGCCCGTGTTCATGAACGTCGGCACGCAGGGCGCCATCAAGGGCGCGCTGAGCGCGGCGGACCTCAAGGCCATCGGCTGTCAGGTCGAGCTTTCCAACACCTACCATCTGCATCTGCGACCCGGTGACCGCCTCGTGCACGATCTCGGCGGCCTGCACCGTTTCATGACGTGGGACGGGCCGATCCTGACGGATTCCGGCGGATTTCAGGTGTTCTCGCTGGCAAGCCTGCGCCGCATTAAAGAGGAGGGCGTGTATTTTGCCTCGCACATCGACGGGCACAAGATCTTCATGGGTCCGGAGGAGAGCATGCAGATCCAGTCGAATCTCGGCTCGGATATCTGCATGGCCTTTGACGAGTGCATCGAAAATCCCGCGCCCTATGACTATGTAGCCCGCTCCGTCGACCGCACCTATCGCTGGCTCGTCCGCTGCAAGGCGGAAAACGCCCGCCTGAACGCCCTGCCGGACACGGTGAACCCGCAGCAGATGCTCTGGGGCATCAATCAGGGCGGCACCTATGCCGACCTGCGCATCCGCCACATGCAGCAGATCGCCGAGCTGGACCTTCCGGGCTATGCCATCGGCGGCCTTGCCGTCGGCGAGAGCACGCAGACGATGTACGACATCATCGACGCCGTCGAGCCCTATATGCCGAAGGACAAAACGCGCTATCTCATGGGAGTCGGCACACCGTCGAACATCATTGAGGGCGTCGCCCGCGGCGTAGACTTCTTCGACTGCGTCATGCCCGCGCGCAATGCGCGACACGCGAAGCTCTTCACCTGGGAGGGCGCCATCAATCTGAAGAACGCGAAATACGAGCGCGACATGCAGCCCATCGACCCGGCCTGCGACTGCCCGGTCTGCCGCCGCTATTCCCGCGCGTATCTGCGCCATCTGTTCAAGGCAGAAGAAATGCTGGCCATGCGGCTTTCCGTCATGCACAATCTGTATTTTTACAACAAGCTGATGGAGCGCATCCGTCAGGCTCTGGACGAAGGTCGATTTGAGGAATTCCGCCGGACATACTCCGAGCGGCTCGACCGCCGCATCTAAAAAAATTCATAATATTTTTCTTGCAATGGCAGCTATGTGCCTGTATAATAAAAACAATGTGAAAAATTGGAGGAAAATCCTATGGACTACAGCATGATCCTTATCCTTGTCGTTATGGTCGCGGTGTTCTACTTCATGATCATCCGCCCCGAGAAGAAGAAAAAGAAGGAAGAAGAGAACCTTCGCAATTCTCTGAAGGAAGGCGACAAGATCACGACCATCGGCGGCATCGTCGGTAAGATCGTCGACATCAAGGGCGACAACATCGTCATCGAGACCAGCATGGACCGCGTCCGCATGGAGCTGGCCAAGTGGTCTGTTATGACGAATAACACCGCACAGGAGGCTGCGCAGAAGGCCCGCGCCGAGGCGCAGGCTGCCGCCAAGGAGAAGGCCGCCGCCAAGAAGGCCGAAAAGGAACGCAAAAAGAACGAGAAGAAGAACGGCCTGTAAACGGCAATTCCGATCTCAGGATAAAACGGACCTGCCGCAGCGCATGCAGCAGGTCCTTCCTATATTTGGGGGAAACCAAATGGACTATGCAGAGCTGTACCTCTGGGACATCCCGGTCGTCTGGAGCAAGCCGGAAAGCGGGGACCGCGAGCTGATCTCCCTGCGCGACCGCACGCCGCGCATCGCGGCAGAGGGCTGCGACATCGAAGCGCTTATCCACAGCGAAATGGGGCGGCAGATGGTGCTGCAATTTGAAGACTACATCCGCTACGGCGACGAAATGGATCCGGCCTATGTGCAGAAGTGGCACGCGCAGGGCCTGGACAAGCAAGTGATGGAGCGCAATGACTTCTATCACCGCTGGGCGCTGTTCACGCCCGTTTCGGCACGAGAAAAAAGCTCACGCCGCTACCCGCTGCTGTTCGTGCTCCACGGGAGTAGCATGCCGATCAACTGGGAGGAGTGCTCCGGTTTTCTGCCCATCGCAGCGCGCGAGGAGCTGATCGTCTGCATTCCGCAGGATCACTCGCTCCAAAATCTCCTGCGTCTGTATGACATTCTGACGCGGGACTACCCGGTCGACCCCGGCCGTGTGTACTGCACGGGCTATTCGCAGGGGAGCGCGCAGACAAATGCCCTGCTGTTTGCCCGGCCGGAGCTTCTGGCTGCAGCCGCGCCGTGCGGATGCCTTGCCGGGCCGTTTTCCATGGGGATGGAGCCGGAAGAGCGCGTGCAGCACGCGGCTCAGGTGCGCGTCCCGATCCTGACCGTCTGCGGCCAGCAGGAGGGCCTGTATCTTGTGCCTTATTACAAGGACGCCCCGCAGTGCGGCATGTATGGCGTGCGCCGCACGAACCCGCGCGGACGGGAGACGGCACGCAACCGCCTGCCGGTGCAGGCCCCGAATGCCGCATACAAGGTCGAATCACTGAATCTTCGCCTGCGTTCGTGCAACTGCCCCGAGGTCACGCTCGAGGAGGTCCTCGCCTGTGCGGAGAGCGAGGATATCGTCTGCCGCCGCATCGGCATGCCGTTCTCCAAAACCGAGGTACGGCGCATTTACGGCTGCGACCACTACATCGGCACGGTGACGGACCGCTACGGAGACGACACGCTGCAGATCGTCTCCGTGGACAATTTCCCGCATTGGCCCGCGCCGTCCATGGCGGAGCTTGTGTGGGAATTCCTGCGCCACTATTCGCGCGATCCGGAAACCGGCGCTCTGCGGGATGACAGGAAGTCCTAACAGAAAGGCATGCTCTATAAAAACCGGGACGGCGGAAATGCGGGTGGTCGTAAGACAGTTTCAGTCCCGGCAGTAATGTCTGCCGGGAC
>OLSP01001722.1_pt1 | contig 19231 bp, 15 predicted proteins | sample 1672941 | NCBI WGS metagenome assembly OLSP01 (sample SAMEA3136739, study PRJEB25190) | human gut metagenome | reverse complement strand
TATGGGGCTTTGCCCCATCGCCCCACCAAAGGGCTTTCCGAGCGTTTACGGCGCCTGTTTGGCGCATCGCCCTTTGGAAACCTTCGGGCGCAAATACTTAGTTTTGCTCTTGAAATATCGGTGTTATTAGCTTGACAGTCCCATTTCCCGCCTTTATTGATCGCTTTGCGATAATTAGGAAAGAACCATTTTTGCGTTATAAGGCTCCCTCCTTGAGGGAGCTGTCGCGCGAAGCGTGACTGAAGGAGTTATATATCCAAATCCAGCACCAGTTTGCTGTTCTGCTCGATAAATTCGCGGCGCGGCTCCACCTTTTCGCCCATCAGCAGGCTCATAATTTCGTCGGCGGCAATCGCGTCCTCGACGGACACGCGCAGCATGGTGCGCGTTTCGGGGTTCATCGTCGTCGTCCAGAGCTGCTCGGCGCTCATCTCGCCAAGGCCCTTGTAGCGCTGCACGTCCGGCTTCTTTTCGCGGCCGATTTCGGTCATCACCTTATCAAGCTCCGCGTCGGAATAGCAGTAGCGCTCCGTCTTCTGGTAGGTCACCTTGTAGAGCGGCGGCTGGGCGGCGTAAACGTGCCCCTGCTCGATCAGCGGGCGCATGTAGCGGTAGAAGAACGTCAGCATCAGGATGCGGATGTGGCTGCCGTCCACGTCGGCGTCCGTCATGCAGACGATGCGGTCGTAGCGCAGCTTCGTGATGTCGAACTCGTCGCCCACGCCGCAGCCGAACGCCGTAATCATCGCCTTGATTTCCTCGTTGGCGAGCACGCGATCCAGCCGCGTCTTTTCAACGTTCAGAATCTTGCCGCGCAGCGGCAGAATCGCCTGGAAGTGGCGGTCACGCCCCATCTTGGCGCTGCCGCCTGCGGAATCGCCCTCGACGAGGAAGATTTCGCACTTGCCCGGGTCGCGCTCGGAGCAGTCCGCCAGCTTGCCCGGCAGGCTCGCGCTCTCCAGCACCGTCTTGCGGCGGGTCAGGTCGCGCGCCTTTCGGGCGGCCTCTCGCGCGCGGGACGCGGCCAGACAGCGATCCAGAATCAGCTTGGCGACCTGCGGGTTCTCCTCCAGATAGTCGGCGAGCTGCTTGCCCACGAGCGAATTGACGATGGTGCGCACCTCGCTGTTGCCCAGCTTGGATTTGGTCTGGCTCTCGAACTGCGGGTCTTCCAGCTTGACGGAGACAATCGCCGCCAGACCCTCGCGCGTATCCTCGCCGGAGAGGTTTGTGTCGTTGGCCTTGAGGATGTTGTGCTTGCGGCCGTAGTCGTTGATCACGCGGGTCAGCGCCATGTTGAAGCCCGCCAGATGCGTGCCGCCGTCCGGCGTGTGGATGTTGTTGACGAACGCGAAGATGTTCTCGGAGTAGGTATCGTTATACTGCATCGCCACCTCAACGCTCGTCGTGCCGACGAGGCCGCTGATGTAAATCGGCTCCGCAAAAAGAACCTCTTTGTTCTTGTTGATGAACTTGACGAACTCGCTGATGCCGCCTTCGTAGTGGAACACGTTCTCCTTCGGTTCTTCCGGGCGCTCGTCGCGGAAGACGATGCGAATGCCGCGGTTGAGGAACGCCATCTCGCGGAAGCGGGTCTTGAGCACGTCGTACTGGAAATCGCCCGTCTCGAAAATGCCGTTCGGGTCGTCCTCGGCCTTGACGTCCGGCCAGAAGCGGATGGTCGTGCCGGTGCGCTCGGTCTCGCCGATCACCTTGAGATCGTAGAGCACCTTGCCGCGCGCATACTCCTGCTGGTAGATCTTTCCTTCCTGATAGACGTTGACCTGCATGTGCTTGGAGAGCGCGTTGACCACCGACGCGCCGACGCCGTGCAGACCGCCGGAGACCTTGTAGCCGCCGCCGCCGAACTTGCCGCCCGCGTGCAGAATCGTCAGGCAGACCTCGACCGCGGGGCGGCCGATCTTCGGGTGAATGCCGACCGGAAAGCCGCGTCCGTTGTCCTGCACGGAGCAGGAGCCGTCCTTGTGCAGCGTGATGATGATCTCGTTGCAGAAGCCCGCCAGCGCCTCGTCCACCGCGTTGTCCACGATTTCATACACCAGATGGTGCAGGCCGCGCTCGTCCGTCGAGCCGATATACATGCCCGGCCTCTTGCGCACGGCCTCAAGCCCTTCGAGAACCTGAATTTGGTTCTCGTCGTAAGCACCGTCCGGCCGTTCAAGCTGGTCAAGCTGCTGAATGTCTTGGTTTTCCATTTACTCTCCTCGTTTCTCGGCCCTCAAAGCTCGGGCTGCTCGCTTTCCTGCGCCGCTTCAAACAGCGAATCGGCGGCGGGATAGGCTCGCTCATGCGCGCGCTGCGCAAGGGTCACCGTGGAAATGGGCGACAGGTACACGCGCGCGTTTTCCGTCATGCCGCCCGCCCGCCTCGCGCCCGCGCAGATCACCGCGCTCTTGGCGACGACGCCCTGTCGGGCAAGGATACGGTTCTGGCGGCGGATCTCCGCCAGCATCGCCCCGGTCACGGGGTTTTGGCTCTGCGTCAAATCAATGATGGCCACGATATCGGCGCTGTGCACGCTCACGTCGTCGCCCAGATGAAGGATCATACAGCCTCCCGCGCGTGTTCTTTTCGCACATTTTATTTCTATTATAGTATACCAAATTCGGCCGTTTTTTTCAAACCTTGACACGCACTTTTTTAGCCGATTTCCGCCAAAATTGCACACAAAAAAAGGCACCTGAATTCGGTGCCTTTTTTAGTTGGTTTACTTCACCTGCGCCAGCGCGTCCTTCACCGCCGCAATCAGCGCTTCGGAGGTCTTGGTCGCGCCCGCAACCACGTCCACATCCGCGCTCTGCTTCTCGATGATCGCCGCCGGGATCTGCTCGAACGCCGGGTCGGAGATGCCGCTGGTCTCGCTGTGGCTCAGCACGTCGATCTTCGCGATCTTGTCGCCGTCCATCGTGACCTTGACCTTCACCTCGCCGCCGATTTCGCTCACGCCCGTGCCGACGTACTCGTTCTCAGCCAGCGCGGCCTCGGCCTTCGGCTCCTCCGCCGGAGCCTCTTCGAAGCCGAAGTGAATGTTCAGCAGCTCGACGGCCTTCGCCGCGGTCTCGCCCGTGACAGCCGCGCAGCGCGCCTTGCGGCCCGGATCGCCCATCTCGTAGCCGGTCGCCTTCATGTAGTTGCCGACGGACACCGCGCACTCGATCGCGCCGGAAACCGTCGTGATGGATTCCATCTCCGGCTGGTAGCTCGGGAACGCATGATCCTTGTACCAGGCGTAGAGCTGGTCGCGCAGCTCGCGCGCCTCGTTCGCCTCGCAGAACAGGCCGAAAATCGCGCACGCGCCGCCCAGAGAGCCGCACAGCGTGCCCGCGCCGTATCCGCCCGCGCCGTCCGCGAACATGCGCGCGTTCAACTGGTTATACGGATAGCCGTATTCCTCGGCCAGCAGCTCGACAACCGCCGCCACAGCGCCCGCGCAGCAGCCGCCGTGCGAGTAGAAGCACTCATAGCCGTGCTTCATAACCGCGTCCTTGTCCAGCTTCTTATACGCCCACGGCCAAGCCGGCGCTTCCACGCCCTCGGCCAGCGCCGGCAGCATCGCCGGAACGGTGCTCAGCGCAGCCGCGCCCAGCACGCCCTTGCCGGCCAGTTTCAAAAACTCACGACGAGACGTATTCTCACTCATTTTCGTGTTCCTCCTGTTTTCTCTCTCGCTTTAATCGGCGCTTGACCTGCGCCTTTGAGACTATTTTATCATTTTTATTCAGTTTGAACAAGTCATTTCATCGCATTTATACAAAAATTAACCCTAATTCCCGCAAAGGAATAGGGTTAATCGCGTAAATTTCTTCTTTTCGCAAGCCTCACCATTCCGGCGGCGCATAAAGCCGGATCGTCCCGCCCTTCAGCGTCGCGGGCATGTCGATCAGCCGCTGGTTTTTGCTGCCGCGGTACAGCAGGTCGAGCGAACGCTCATGCGAGCGGAACGGCCCGTCCACCAGCACATCGACGGCAGAGAGCAGCCTCATGCGATCCGCGCGGTTCTCCCGCAGCAGCTCCTCCAGCGTGAAGCCCGTGTAGCACCAGACGTTCATGCCTTTTTCCTTCGCCGCTTTGGCGATCAGGTACAGCGGCTCGGGCTGCATCATCGGCTCGCCGCCGGAGAGCGTCAGCCCGCGCACCAGCGGATTTTTTCCCAAATGCGCGATAACGTCGTCCGTGTCGGCGAGATGGCCGCCGGAAAAATCGTGCGTCTGCGGGTTGTGGCAGCCGGGGCAGTTGTGCGGACAGCCCTGCACGAACACCGTAAACCGGTAGCCCGGCCCATCGACGATGGATTCGGGCTCAAGTCCTGCTAAGCGAATTTCCATGGTTTTTTACTCCTTCAGTCACGCCTTTCGGCGTGCCAGCTCCCTCTAAGAGGGAGCTCTTTGGGGCGCAAAATGCAACAGCGCGCAAATCAGGCCTCCCTCTCTGAGGGACGTTTGATGTCGTCACCGCCTGTGGCGGGAATCTGACGACGAAAAACGCCGAAGGTTGGCATGACAAAGGCAGATGAAAAGCGTCTTTTTGCGCAAGCTGCAACAGCGCGCAAATCAAACCTCCCTCTTCGAGGGAGGTGTCTGCCGTAGGCAGACGGAAGGAGTTTCCCCCTCACATCCCGTGCTTCACGCGGTCGCGCTCCTCCGCGCGCTTGCCGTTATTGAAGCGGTCAAGCGTGCCGACCAGATAGCCCGTGATGCGGCGGATGCGCTCAAAGTGCACCTCTTCCTCCTGTCGGCCGCACTTTGGGCAGCTATCCCCGATAATGCCGTTGTAGCCGCAAACCGGGTCGCGGTCAACCGGGTGGTTGATCGAACCGTAGCCGATGCCCGCGTCGTGCATCGCGCGCACAACCGCTTCAAACGCATCCAGATTCTTGGTCGGGTCGCCGTCCATCTCGATGTAGGAGATGTGGCCCGCGTTCGTCAGCGCGTGATACGGCGCTTCCAGCCTGATCTTGTCAAACGCGCTGATCGGGCAATACACCGGGATGTGGAAGCTGTTGGTGTAATACTCGCGATCGGTCACGCCCGCGATTTTGCCGTAGCGCTTCTGGTCGAGCTTCACAAACCGGCCGGAAAGCCCCTCCGCCGGGGTCGCCAGCAGCGTGTAATTCAGCTTCTTTTCCGCGCTCCGCGCGTCGCAGCGCTCGCGCATGTGGCCGATGATCTTCAATCCCAGCTTCTGCGCGCGCTCGCTCTGGCCGTGGTGCTCGCCGATGAGCGCCACCAGCGTCTCCGCCAGACCGATGAAGCCGACGGACAGCGTGCCGTGCTTGAGCACCTCGCGCACCTCGTCGTCCCAGCCCAGCTTCTCGCTATCCATCCAAACGCCCTCGCCCATCAGGAACGGATAATTGCGCACCTTCTTGCGCGCCTGAATCTCAAAGCGCTCGTCGAGCTGCTCAAACACCAGATCCATCCGCTCGTCCAGCGTCTTGAAGAACAGCTCGACGTCGCCCTTGCTCTCGATGGCGATGCGCGGCAGGTTGATCGACGTGAAGGACAGGTTGCCGCGGCGGTTGCAGACCTCGCGCGTCGGATCGTATACGTTGCCGATCACGCGGGTGCGGCAGCCCATGTAGGCGATTTCCGTCTCGTGGTGGCCGGGCTTGTAATACTGGAGGTTGAACGGCGCATCCACAAACGAAAAATTCGGGAAGAGGCGCTTGGCGCTCACGCGAATCGCCAGCCGGAACAGGTCGTAGTTCGGGTCGCCGGGGTTGTAGCTCACGCCCTCTTTGACGCGGAAAATCTGAATCGGGAAAATCGGCGTTTCGCCGTTGCCCAAGCCGCTCTCCGTCGCCAGCAGCAGATTGCGCATCACCATGCGCGCCTCCGGCGAGGTATCCATGCCGTAGTTGATGGAGGAGAACGGCGTCTGCGCGCCCGCGCGGGAGTGCATCGTGTTCAGGTTGTGGATGAACGCCTCCATCGCCTGATAGGTGCGGCGCTCCGTCTCGCGGTAGCCGCGCTCGGTTGCGTAGTGCATCATGCGCTCGACGGTCGCCTCGTCCGTCATCGCCGCCAGGCGCTCGCGCAGCGCATCGTCAAATTCCTTGTTCGGCTTGAGCGTCGGGGTCGCGCCCGTCTCGGCGCGAATCTGGCGGATGATGGCCTTCGCCTCGTCGTCGGCCGCGTCGTGGTTCAGCAGCAGATCCAGCGCGGCGCCGAGCGCGCGGCGGTATTCCTTGATGTAGGTCTTGGCCACGCCGGGCGCCATGTCGTAATCAAAGCTGGCGATGGCCTGACCGCCGTGCTGATCGTTCTGGTTGCTCTGGATAGCGATGCAGGCCAGCGCGGAATAGCTGCCGATGTCCTGCGGCTCGCGCAGCACGCCGTGGCCGGTCGAAAAACCGCCCTTGAACAGCTGCGTCAGGTCGATCTGGGTGCAGGTCGTCGTCAGCGTCAGGAAGTCGAGGTCGTGGATGTGGATGTCGCCCTCGCGGTGCGCGCGCGCGTGCTTCGGGTTGAGCACGTACATGTCGTAAAACTGCTTGGCGCTCTCCGAGCCGTACTTGAGCATCGTGCCCATCGCGGTATCGCCGTCGATGTTCGCGTTCTCGCGCTTCACATCGGATTCGGAGGCGTCCTTGAACGTGATATCCTCCAGAATGTGCATCAGGCGGGTTTTCGCCTCGCGGGTGCGGCTGCGCTCCGCGCGGTAGAGGATGTATGCCTTCGCCGTCTTGGCGTAGCCCTCGGCAATCAGTACGCGCTCCACCTGATCCTGAATATCCTCGACGGAGGGCGTTTCATTGTTCTCCTTCGCGTTCATCTCGCGGGTGACAATCTTCGCCAGGCGGTCGGCCTCGTCCTCTCCTTTTCCGCTCTCCGCGGCCACAAACGCGCGGTCGATGGCGGAGGCAATTTTGGCCTCGTCGTAGGGCACGAGCCGCCCGTCGCGCTTTTTGATGTACTCCGGCATATTCATTCTCTCCCCTGTTTATATCAAATTGATACCATATTTTGTAACGCAAGCCCTGCTATGATACAGCATCTTGTGTTCCGTGTCAATTTCGTGCGTTAAAGCACGAAGTCGCAAAAAACAAGGCGGCGCCACACGCACCGCCCTTTTCGGCCAAAAAATTTTATTTCATTTTCCTGCTGCTGCCAGCTTCTCCAGCATCAGCCCGATCAGCGCCGCCGCGCTGTCCGCGTTCTTCGTGTACATCGGGATGCAGAGCAGGCTGTTTTTCGGATCGTTGCCGTATCGCGAAAGCCCCGTCAGCGTATCGGCGGGGATGGCGTAAACCGCCGTCGTGCCGTCGCCCCGGTCGAGCGTCCCGTTCTTCAAATCCATCCCGTCCGCGTCGATCACGCCGCTATCCAGATATCCCGTCAGCTCCACCAGCGCTTCCTGCGCGCCGTCCGCCGTGATTCTGCGCATCTCGTCCCGCGAAATCAGGAACAGGTCGCCCTGCTGCGCCGCCACATAGGTCGAAAACTGCATGGGCGCGTAGATGTTGCTGCTGTCCGTCAGGTTGATGTTGAGGACGGTCAGCTCCTCCTGTTCGGGCTTTCGCGCCTGCAATTCCGGCCAGAAATCCCGCTGAAATGTCTCCGTGTCGATGTAGCCGTTGAGCACATACAGCTCGACCTTCTTTTCCGCCGGCGGGCGATATGCCGTCACCGCGAACACGATGCTCACCAGCATCGCGCTGACGGCCGCCGACAGGGCATACTTCCACCAGTTATACGCAAAATGGTTTTTCAGTCTTTTTTTCGTCAGTCGATTGTCTGCCATATGTCCTCCGCGCAAGTGATCTGCGCTCTATGATACACCCTTGCGCCGCGATTTGCAACCGGGTTTTGCGGCCGATTTTATGCGTTCCAGTCTGCGTTGATCGTCATGCCCGGTCGGATGGTTTCCAGATCCGCATCCGTAATCGGGCGAATCACGCGGCACGGCGTGCCGAAGGCGACGACGTTCTCCGGAATATCGCGCGTCACGACGCTTCCCGCGCCGATGACGCTGTTTTTGCCGATGGTCACGCCCGGCATCACGACGACGTTCGCGCCGATCCACACGCCGTCCTCGATGACGACCGGCAGGGAAAAGTGCGCGCCCCGCATCCGATAATACGGGTGAACCGGATGACCGGTCGTGCTGATGGTCACGTTCGGCCCGAACATCACGCTGTTTCCGATGCTCACGCGCCCGTCGTCCACAACCGTCAGGTTAAAATTCGAATAGAAATGGTCGCCGACCGTCGTGTGACAGCCGTAGGCAAAGTGGATGGGCGCTTCCAGCCACAGCGTTTTCCCCGTTCCGCCCAGCAGCTCGCGAACCAGCTTTTCGCGCCCTTCCTCGTCCATCGGATCGGTCTGGTTATACCGAAAACACAGTTGCTTGCTTTTGCGGCGCTGCGCTTCGATGATCTTTTCGTATTCCTGATCCTCCTGAGCGGTATGCCCGTACTCCGTGAAAACCTTTCCGCTTTCGATTTGTTCTTTTAAGCTCACGCTCTTCCCCCGTCCTCTCTCCGTTGTTTTCCCGCAGATGTACATGTATGATATCCACTCCCCTCATGCGAAGGGAGACTGCCCCAGCCCATGCCACCCCAGCCGCAGAACATATTTCAATCCACTCCCCTCATGCGAGGGGAGACTCGATGGCGTAGTCATGCAGCCCCATGTAGTGGACATTTCAATCCACTCCCCTCACACGAGGCGAGACGAGTAAAGCCAATGATCTGGCGGGTCGGATCGCTATTTCAATCCACTCCCCTCATACGAGGGGAGACTATTGATGACTTGGGAACGGAGCCGCAGACGAAATTTCAATCCACTCCCCTCATACGAGGGGAGACTCTCAACATCCGCGATGGCGCAAGCACGCGGTCATTTCAATCCACTCCCCTCTCACGAGGGAAGACAAGAACGAGAAATTCGTGATCAGGTGGCTAGAGAATTTCAATCCACTCCCCTCACACGAGGGGAGACGAGGTTTCCCGCCGTGCCGCGTGGTTCGGCGGGATTTCAATCCACTCCCCTCACACGAGGGGAGACACATAGTTCCACGACAAACGGCCTGTTGTATTCGATTTCAATCCACTCCCCTCACACGAGGGGAGACGATGGAAGTTGCGCTTTCCTCGCTGTCAATATGCAATTTCAATCCACTCCCCTCACACGAGGGGAGACAGCATAAGCCTCCAAAAATCCATCCGGATTTACGTCAGCTTACACAACAAAACCATGATACACCGCTTTTCGGAGCTTTACAAGCCCCTTTTTGCGGCGCAGAACCCGATATTCGGGGTGCGAAGCCCATGGGAAATCCATGACAGCTTCACCTTCGCACGGCTTTCCGAGGGGCCCGGTATCACTCCATGATTTGGCAGGTTACGCCCTGCGGCAGATGCTCGGTATCGACGGAGAACTGATAATCCTCAAAGCTGCGCGGCGCGGCAATTTCGGGTTTGCGCTGAACATCCACGAGCTTGAACAGCTTCCACGCGGGGGCTTCGCCCAGTTCGCTGTCATGCTTGAAGATAACTAGCTTGCGGACGGCCATCATGCCGCGCGCGGCGGAGCGGTCGTTTTCAAACATATTCAGAATCGCTTTCCAGAGGAGCGCCAAATCGTCCTCGTCGAATCCGGTCGTCTTGCGCGCCAGATTGGCGGAAACAAACCCCTCTGCGCGGTAGAGGCCATAGGGCACGATGAATTTGCGGCCCATCTCCGTGCCCTTCTTGGCCGCGTCTTCTTCCGTGGTGATGGCCACGCGGGTGATGGTCACCTCCTGCGGCATGATGGGGTCAACGCTTCTGGCGAAGCCAAGCTGCACGGGGCCGCGCACCTGTCCACAGTTGAGCGAGGCCTTGACGAACGTCGTCATCACCGCGCCGAACGTGCGGATATCGAAGTAATGGCCGCACATATACTGCATCAGCTTTTTGTCGATATCCGGATCGGATTTTTTCAGCGCCTTCAAATCCGTTTCCTTATGACCCGCCGATTCGAGCGCGGTTTTGTCGCTGGCGTTGAGCGGCACGCCATCCTTGATGTAGATGCCGAAGCGCGGGTCGTCCTCCTTGACCGTCTCCACGTAATTGCGGATTTTGCGTTTGAGGCAAACGTCCGTCACCAATCCGCAGCCCGTCTCGGGATCGACGCGCGGCATGTTGCCCGCATCGGGGTCGCCGTTCGGGTTGCCGTTTTCCACATCGAAAAGAATCACGAAGTCATACCGATTGCGAATCACATCAGCCATTGTCTTTCTCCTCCTTCTTGGTGAACAGCTTTTGTTTCTGATGGTAGTAGCCGATTTGGAAAATGCCCTGATCTTGCAGGCTCAGGCGCAGCGGATAGCTCTGCGTCACGTCACCGAGCAATTCGGTGATCATCTTGTCGTAATAGACCTCCGCACCGCCGCCGATTTTGCTAAGGTGGCTCTGCGCCAGACGCAGCAGCGTCGGGAATACGAGCGCCGGTGTTGCGCAGGCGGAATTGAAATAGCGATCTTTGATGGTCGTGTTGATGTTCGGATTGGCTTTTTGCTGCACGGCCTCCAGCACCGCGAAAAGCCTGCCCAGCCGATAAGGCAGATAGGTCGATTGTTCGTTCAGCTCCACGTCCAAAACCTCCTTATAAACATGTGTTTGGTCTTTCTGCTGTTCAACGACGTTGCGCAGCAAATAGGCTTTGATGATCGCGGCCTTTCCGCGGTTGATCTCCTTCTCCGCGCGCAAACGGATTTCCGTCTGCGTATATAGCGCCGACGGATAGAGCGAACCCGTCAGCACCGCGCGCAGCATTTCGCCGACGAGCTGAGGCTGTGCCGATTTATCCCGGCTGTTCGGGTTGACGGTCTCCCGCAGCAACGCCCACATGGAAAGTGTCTCCCGCTCATCAAACGCGGGACGGACAATGTCCAGATCCTCTTGATGTTTCTGATAATTTTGGGCAAATTCGTCAAAGGAATTTTGCAGGAAGAAACGCACGGATAATCTGGATGCGTTCGGCGCAAGTCCCAGTATGTAGAACCGGTTTTTAGGGTTCAGCGGCACGTTCGCCCATTTTACGGTGTGTCCCTGACAGAGCGCGTTCAACACGCCGCTCAATTCCTTTTGGGTGATTTCATTCTTGTCTTCGCCGCCCATGCCCATCATCGCCATGAACGCGCTGCCGTAGGCGGGTTCTGCGCCCTCTGCCCAGTAAACGAGCGTCGTGTCGCCCAGCCGTCCGTGGAAATCCGCCTGCCCGACCATGTAATTGAGCGCCGCGCCGTAAGCAAAGGCGGCGTATTTGCCGACCGGCGCGTTGCGTCCCTGTTCTTTACCATAGGATTCGGATGCTTCCATGTTAAAGCTGACCAGTAACGCGCCAAAGGACTTCGCTCCATATACGCCGCTAATACTCGGATGAAGAATAGCAATCGGCGTTTTTTCACCCGTGACAAGGCACCTTCCGACCTCTTCATTCCCCATGCTTATGTAAGTTTCATCCCATGCCCGACGGATTTCCGGCACATCATGGGCAAACTGCAATTCTCCGTTTGAGTCTTCCATTACAAAAACAATATTGCCGCCTTTGATCAGTTCCTTTATATTGGTTTTGATGATGGGATTCTCAAACGAATTCTCAGGTTTCCAGCCATCAAAAAATTTTACAATGGCTTGCGCAAATGGATGCTTAACATCTTTCAGTATTTCCTGATGTCGCCATACACACGCCTGAAAATTTTTCTCCGTTGTATTTTCTTTTTTTCCCAAACCCAATATATATTCCGAATTATCCCACAGAAAATTTGAAGAAGCTCTGCTCGTGCTTTTTAGTTTATTCGGCAACGTCATTGTCCGCGAAAACTGCTTGCTCTTCGAATCCATGCCGCCCAGCGGAAGCAGGCTTTTCACCTGTCCGTCCGCGTCCAGCTCCAAGCCCCAACTGACCTTCACCGGCGACCAGCCCGGCTTTTCCAGCTCGCCCCGCTCGGCCAGCGCTTCATAGCAGCGAACCAACGCTTGCAGGATCATTTGACCACCTCGCAATCCGTCAGATCGAGCACACCGTTTTCCAGTTTGGCGCGGAAAAACATCGGCTGAATGTCGTTCGGGTCTGAAAAATCCAAATCATATAACATATAGCCTAAATCCCGTGTTTCCGAAATCGTCGGAATCCTACCGCCTTCCCAAAGGCCGAAATGTGCCGTACACTCGCGTGTGCCCAAATACGGCTGATACCTACCTTGGCCCTTGCGCAGCCTGCGCGTGATGATATCCTGAAACTTACCCGGATTATCCGACTCGTTAGCCTGATCGGTCATTTCAAAGTGCGCTTCGATGACGTAGTGAACGTTGCGTAACATCATTGTAGCTCGCTGCTCGATGTCTTTCTTTCGGTCGATATACGAAGCCCCTTTGCCATTGGCTTCCTTCATTATTTTGCTGGCGGAAATTTTGTTCTTAACTTCATTGCGACGAATGCTTGTGAATCGAATAGGATTCATAACATAAATTTTATCAATATGCCACTTTAATCCCGGATGATAATAGATGCTTTCTATGATTCCGCGCGCCGCGCTTGGCGTCGGCACATCATAACTCACCCTCTCTATTTTCAGTTCGATTCTTGAAAAGCAGGCAAAATCGCCCCAGACCTCCATTTTTACAGACATGTTTCTCACCTCCATCATTTGTCGTTCGGTATATCTGCATTATAACTCGTCCTTTTCCTCTTGTCAATATTTCATGTTCATTGAATTGTTAAGTACAACAATCGAACATTCACGATTTACCATCAACAAGTTTCTTGACCATACAATAAAATGATGATACAATGCCCTTGTCGGATCAATCTTTAGATTGAAACGTGGATTGAAATATTGAATTGTTCAGTAGCCAACCGTTTGAGGGTGCATGCAAGTGCATCCTCTATTTTTATTTTGCAAGAAACCCATCGCCAACTTCCGTCGAAAGGCCGCATTTCGGCTTGTACGCATCCGGCTGAATCAAAATGCCGAATCCGTCCTCCTGATGATCTTCCACAATGCCCGCAAAAACAAGGTTCTTATATTCGTTCTGATACACGTTCACGGAGCTTCGCCCCAGCCGGCGAATCAGCGCCCTGCTGTACAGCCCCGCGCGAAGCTGCGCGATATCCTCCGTGTTCCCTTCATTCGGCACATACACCGTGCAGGTGTCGGTGTCAATCAGGCGAAATGCTTCCGCCGTCTTTCGGAATGTGCAAGCTCGTTCGCTGTTTAGAATCTGCTCTGTATCCAGCGCATCGTCACCCTTCACCCAGAGCAGCCGATCGAAATACGCCCGAATCGCGGGACGGGTGTTGATTTCCTCAAATTCCCCCATCACCTTCGTCGTGGCCTCGCGCTGCTGCATCATAGAACGCGGAGGATCTCCTTCCGCTTCAAAGACATGCACGACGCTTTCCGCCGCGCTCCGCTTTCCCTCGCGGTTGCAGCGCCCCGCCGCCTGCAAAATGCTGTCCAGACCGGCCAGCTCGCGCCAGACCGACGGAAAATCGACGTCCACGCCTGCCTCCACCAGACTGGTTGAAACGACGCGGCAGACCTGCCCGTTTCGCAGCCGCGCACGAATGACGTTCAGCGTCTCTTCGCGGTCTGTCGGAATCATCAGCGTGGAGAGATGGAAGCGCCCTTCCTCCGGCAGACCTTCATACACCTGCTGCGCGCGTTTCCTCGTGTTGACGATGCAGAGCACCTGCTCCGCCTCCGCCAGCCGCCCCGCCAGCTCCTCAGACGTAAAAACGCCTTCTCGCCGAAACGAAACCCGGCGAAAATCATCGAACAATCCATCCGGATCGGGCGCGATTTCACGCTGAACGAGCGTCGGCGCAAGCTGCTTAAATAACCTGCCCAGCGCGGGCTGCGTCGCCGTACAAAGCACCGCGGTCACGCCGTAATGCTGCACCAGCTCGCCGATGGCCGAGACGCACGGCATCAGGAACGGCACCGGGATCGTCTGCGCCTCATCGAAGATGACGACGCTGTTTGCGATGTTGTGCAGCTTTCTGCATTTCGAGGTTTTCGCCGCGTATAGCGATTCAAAAAACTGTACCGCCGTCGTCACGACCACAGGTGCATCCCAGTTTTCGCAGGCCAGCCGCTTGCGGTAAGCTTCCGGCGTTTCCTCGCCGTCATCCGCAAATTCGACCTGACTGTGATGCTCCAGCACGTTTTCCGCGCCCAGCACCTTGGCGAAAACGTCGGCATTCTGCTCGATGATGCTCGTATACGGAATCACGTATATCACGCGCTTCATCCCGTGCTTTGCCGCGTGCGACAGCGCGAACGCCAGCGAAGAGAGCGTCTTTCCGCCGCCCGTCGGCACGGTCAGCGTATACAGCCCCCGCTCGTCCTCCCCGCCGCGCAGGCAGCGCGCCAGAATCGCGCTCCGCTTGGCGCAAAGCTCGTTGGCTGGCGCTTCCAGCCACGGCACGACATGCGCGTTCAGCTTTTCCAGCAGGCGTTCCGTCGTTTCCCCCTCGCCGCGGGGCTGTCCGCCCTGAATCGCCGTCTCCGTATCCAGATAATCCGCGTCCACCAGGCACGAAAACAGCATGCGGGTGTACATCGCCAAGCGCCGCGCGTCTTTCTCAGCCGCCAGCCACGCAGGAAACCGGACTTTTGCCGGAATTTCGATTTCCGTTTTCCACGCGGAAGGATCGTTTCCGCCCGTCAAGTGCTTGTTCAGCCGAGCACATAGCGTTCCGCCGCCGTCGTTCGTCTTGTCGCCCCTGTCCGGCAGGCCGCCATGATGGCCCGCCACGGCAAACGCCGCGACGCAATCTCTCATCTGCCACGCCATCTGCGCGCCCGCCGAAGCGTGATCCACCTTAGCCGTATGCGCCGGGTCGCGCTGCCGCTTCTGCCCGTTGGCGCTGTATTTGCCGATGTCGTGCAGCAGCCCCGTCCGATGGCCGTGCTCTTCCGCGCCAAATGCCGCCGCAAATTCTCCCGCCAGCGCCGCGACATTCTCCTCGTGCTCCCTCAGCGGCTGATACGTTCCGTCCGGCTTCAAGTGCGTGACATAATCCATTTCGTTTCCCCCTCTTTGTGCAGACAGCGTCCATCGCCCCTCCTGCCCATACAGCGCCACGCCGTCCGCCGACTCGTGAAACTCCACCACGTCGCACACGTCCGTCACGTTCAGCCGCTCAGAGGCCATACGCCGCCTGCCCTTTCTTCGTTTGTTTGATCCATTCTATCGTAGCACATTTGTTCGATATTTCCAACATAACGGTGTGATAATCTGGCTAATTTTCGAAAGATTTGTAACCGGATAAGTCGGAAAAAGCAAATGCTGCACAAAACGCGGGCGCGCCCCTGCCATGGGAATACGGATAAATGCGGAAAAGATCCTTCCTGCAATCCTTCAATTTCCCTTTGCCTTAAAATATTACATTTTTATGTACAAAATGATAAATTGATATTTTCCATAACCATACAGCATGGTATAATACCGATAGGAATTGATGAGGAGGGTTTTGCCATGCACGCTAAACATCGCTTCTTGATCACACTTTTTTTGCTGCTTACACTTCCCATAACCGCTTCCGCGGAATCTATGTCCTTCTTTCCATGTGTCTTGAATCATCCCTACGAATCGAGTCAATATGAGGAATATGTTGAGATAGACCTCAAAAAATGGTATCGCTCCGACATTGACAATTGGGTAGACGACGATCTAATGGTCAAATCAGGTTCAGCGATTGTCCTAAATCATTCCATTTTAATAATTGATCTCCATTTTTCCGACTCTTTTGATTATGAGTCAAATGATACGCATGTTCCCAATGAAATCACCTTCTGCAATCGCGATCCCAATGTAACCGATGATTCAGGAACACCAGAATGGCAGGTCACAATATTCCCTGATCAGGATGATCCCTATGCTTTCCATTACTTTGGCACATTTAATTGGACAATGGCAGGGATTCACATGTTTGGTAGATACCTTGCATTCGAAGACGATCCTGAGCCTGATTCATGCTTTTCCCTTCTAATCGCTGTCTATTAATAAGTGAGTCAAAACAATATAGGCTCGGATATTCAGTTCAATTAACCCGATGAAAAAGGCAACTACACGCTCGTATAGCTGCCTTCTGTATTGATTGGGAATGTTCTTGCGTTAGTCCATCAGCGGATGGCGAAGAGCTTTCTTCGTGTTGTTGCCTTGACGCGCCCTCTGTGCTCTGCTACTAGGTAATTAAGGGCAGGTTTCCCTGCCCTGTGCAGACTGAGTTCTGCCAGACTTGTAAATGAATTTGCGCATAATACTTGACGGTACCTATTTACAATCAATTATTCTAATATCAGTTGAAATTCATTACTATATAATATCAATTTATATATTTATCAATAAAACTGCGTAATAATTCGTTTCTTCTGATTTCTTAAATTGACAAACTTATATTCTACCTTATCAGCTGTTTCCTTTTGCGAGATAAATTTCAATGGCATTCCATCTTCAACTGGCCATTCCGACGATTGAATCCATCGTGGTCTCTTTCCCCTTTTTTCAAGATGGAATATTCTTCTTATTTCATTCTGAATTTTTTTTCGCCGTTCTTCTGCTGATAAATCTATTGTCCTATTTATCAATTCAAATATTATCTTTCCAGCTTCCATGCTGTCAACATACTCCGGAACTATATCAATCGCGATTTTCGAAACATTGTCATAATACTCATTGTATATTATATTCTTATATTCACTTTGAAATAAAGAAAATATCATTTTATATGCCGCCCCACAACGCTGTGAACGTACCAACGAATAGTATCCACTGGAAAGCGTTCGACGCAAGTCAAAATTGTCATATTGAAATGCTTCTGCGCAAATAGGAAAACCATTCCACTCCTTATCGTATGCAAAGTGACTTTGTGGAATTTTAGATTTGATGCGATCATATACCTCATTTCCATTCATGATTCTATCCAAAAATTCCTGTGCAGTTATCTTCAACGTCAAATATTCAAAAATCACATCCATATATCAGCCGTCCTTTCTTTTTAATACAAAACAAATATATTTCAAAATCCTTTATATCCATGCATTTTATGGAAAGCAATGTGCGCAGTTGCACTCATTTCAACGTAATCTGACATATCCACAGCTTTACCTCTAACATGATGCAGAACAACTTTTAATCCATCATAACCAATCGGTGCTTTGCCTGCCTTCATAAGTCTAAGGTTGTCATCCGTCACTTCATACCAAGTTGAATTTCCTCCTATACTCGCTTGCTTTTTCCAATAGCCTCTCCGTTCTGCTCTCCAACATTTATTATGAACAAAAATACACTGTTTTCCAACAAAATATGTATGGTATTCTTCCACTTCAAGATTATAAACTTTAATACCGTTTTCAACATCTTTATATTCAACAGATTCAACAACAGTCGTTTGTTTATTGTATAGTGTAAATTTATCAAATGGTTTAATATCTTTTGCTGCAATCCATCCCCTCCCGCAAACATAAAACATATGTTCAGCAGTGCAAGTGATTGTTTCTTCTTTAGTTTGTATACACACCAATTCACTTACATTATTTTCGAATGTATACATAACATTTCACAACTTATCAATAAAACAAATAAGTATACCCACGATAGCGGAACGGATTCAGCGTACCAATCGTCGCTGCCAAACTGCCGGTTTTGCTGATCGGATTACCCCACGCATCATAACCATATTCTACTACCTGCGTACCATTCGCGTCAATCAGCGCAACCACATCGCCCTGCAAATTGTAGACATAGAAGTAATCGACATCGTTATAGGTGACCATGCCGGGCTTCTCCTGCGCATCCCTCCTTTCTGTCGTTTTTCATCGTGTCAGAATTTCCCTACGCTTCTTTAACGCAGAAACGTTAGGGCTGTCGCCCTAAAACCCACTTGGGGACTTCATTCCCAAACCCCATCTTCCGCTTCGCGGCTGCTTAAACAAATGTTTTTAAGCTAAAACTGCGTATTCTTTTCAAAATAAGAAAGCCCGACCTTCCCCGTCATCATCGGGAAAAATCAGGCTTTCAAATGATTGATGTTAAAATCAGTAGAGCTTCGCGCCCGCCGGGATGCGGTCATCCACCATCAGCAGGTTCAGCTTTTCCTGACCGTCCTCATGGTGGACGGCGGAAATCAGCATGCCGCAGGAATCAATGCCCATCATCGGGCGCGGCGGCAGGTTGGTGATGGCGATGCAGGTCTTGCCGACCAGCTCTTCCGGCGCATAGTAGTCGTGAATACCGCTCAGAATCACGCGATCCGTGCTGGTTCCGTCGTCGAGCACGAATTTCAGGAGCTTCTTGCTCTTCTTCACGGCTTCGCAGGCCTTGACCTTCACCACGCGGAAATCGCTCTTGGAGAAGGTGTCAAAATCCACGTAATCCGCGAACAGCGGCTCGATCTGCACCTTGCTGAAATCAATCGCGGGCTTTTCGGCTTCCTTCGCCGCGTTCTCTTCCTTGGCCTCGGTCTTGGCTTCATCCTTGGCGGACGGCGCAGCGGAAGCGTTCAGCGGCTTCATCGTCGGGAACAGGAGCACGTCGCGGATGGACGCGGAATCCGTCAGCAGCATCACCAGACGATCCACGCCGAAGCCCAAACCGCCCGTCGGCGGCATGCCGTATTCCAGCGCGCAGAGGTAATCCTCGTCCACGTCCGCGTGCAGACCCTGCGCGCGCTTGGCCGCGGCCTGGGATTCAAAGCGGCCGCGCTGGTCGATCGGGTCGTTCAGCTCGGAGAAGGCGTTGCCCAGCTCGGAGCAGTTGGCGAAGAACTCGAAGCGCTCGGTCATGTCCGGCTCATCCTTCTTGCGCTTGGCCAGCGGAGAAATCGCCACCGGGTAATCGGTGATGAAGGTCGGCTGAATCAGGTTCGGCTCGACGAACTCGTCAAAGCAGGCCTCCAGACATTCGCCCTTGACCGCATACGACTCGACGTGCACGCCGCGCGCTTCGCACTCCCTGCGCGCCTGCTCGTCGCTTTCCCATGCGTAGTAATCCATGCCGGAATACTTCTTGACGGCCTCGGCCATGGTCAGGCGCGTCCACGGGCCTTCCATGTTGATTTCCTTGCCCTGATACTGAATCTTGAGCGTGCCGCAAACCTTCTTTGTGACGTAGATGTACATCTCCTCCACCAGATCCATGATCTCCTTGTAATCGGCATAGGCCTGATACAGCTCGATGGAGGTAAATTCCGGGTTGTGGCGCGTGTCCATGCCC
>OLSP01001703.1_pt1 | contig 19360 bp, 12 predicted proteins | sample 1672941 | NCBI WGS metagenome assembly OLSP01 (sample SAMEA3136739, study PRJEB25190) | human gut metagenome | reverse complement strand
AATCTTCAGATTCGATCAATTTCAAACATACTTATGATACGAATGCCAATGGAAATGGTGTAAGGATCAAAGAAGGAAATGACGGAAACGTTTATATTGTCGGATACCAGCTTCAGAAAAATGGTTCCGCAAGTACATGGAGTGAAGTCATTAAACCGGACGATTTCAAATTCTCAAAGGCATTTATCCAAAAATATAAGAACTATTTAGGTTCCGGAAATGTATTTTTAGTACGTCCGGTATACCGTCCGTTTACTACAAATGTTGCATTCCAGAATTCAGACAGCAAGAAGGGAAATTATAACAACTCATTTAAGAACAACTCTGTACTGCGCTGTACACAGTTAGATACGATCGAATTAAATGGTATTGCAGTAAAGGGTTATTCCGTAGAGGGATTCTCTCTTGCAGCACATCAGGACGGCTGGCTGCATCAGAGAGGTATTTCTGCAAATCTCTTATCAGAGAGAGGAGAGAATTTCTATAACCAGAATGCATCATTTATTAAGTCAGAAACGCAGCGTATCTCATCAAGCAGATACCAGAAAGTGGCTGTAGCAAATGCAAAATGGTTTAAGACAATCTCAAATAAGATCACATTTACACCGGATAAGGAATATGTATTTTTAAATATGACTTATACAACTCCCAAGATCCGTGTAAAGATCGATCCAAAAAATAATAACAAGGATAAAGGTGCAGTTGTTTATACACCGGGGGCAGATGAAGTAGTAGATAAAACCAGTGTATTAAATGGCAGCAAGGATCAGGAACTTGTTGTATCCGGTGTTACTTTAAATCAGGAATATACATTCAATGCGGTTACAGAAGATGGCTACAGGGCATATTGGAAGAATTTTACCGGGGATGATAATGAAGACGGCAGGATCACAACCGCTGAAGAAAAATTAGTATCCCAGTACAGTATCGTGCGTACAGCCAACGATGGAAATGCCTATACATTCCGTCCGCAGCTTGCAAATTCCCTGATCTATTACGGATTTAACCCGGTATCAGAGAACCGTTATCCGGGATTTATAGATGGTGTTGTTACATTAAAGACAAAACCGATCTTTAGTGAAAAAGAAACGCTTGTAGCAGTCAATGGTGCACAGGTATCTGTAGCAGGTAAAACGGTTGGTACGAGCAGCAATGCAAAATATGGTGGTGTGAAAGAAAACGGTGGTGATGGTTACTTCTCTATCAGCGATAAAGATTTCACATCAGGCGAAAATGTAACTGTTAATATTTCCTATAATAATGTAAGTTTAAGTGCAACACAGGCAGTCAATGCAGCAGCGATCTATACATTAGATGCATATGATACGATCCGTGTATCAAATGCAGCAGCTTATCGTTTAGAAGATCAGAATACAGCAGTGAAGATCAATGCAGCAGATATGGCAAGCGGTGATATCAAGTACAGAATTGCCATTGATACCTATTCCACAAATGATGCAATATCAGCAAAGAAAGCTGTATTCCGTTTTTACCGCAAAGATGGAAGTTATATCAATGCAGCAGACCAGACGGTAACGACTGATAATGGTTCATTTACCTTAGACTTTAACCCGAAGACATTAAGTATTCCGACAGGTGCAAGTATGACGGTACAGTTCTATGACCAGAATGATATCGGCTACTTTGAACATGAACTTGGATTTAATTTTGCACAGTCCTTAGGTATGGTAAGTTTCTTATCCAGTTTTAACTTTGGTGGTGCAGAAAAAGCATTAGAGATCATCGGAACGATCGATTCTGCATTCAACTTCGGCTGGGACGGTAATATCGATAAGGAATCTGATAATGTCATCATATCTGACGACAGAAGCACAAAGACACTGACTCTTGGCTTTGATTTTGCATATGAAGCAGAAACCGATGATAAGGATGACGAAAGTGATAAAAAGGCAGGCTCTGATGCAGCCAAGAAAGAAGCTGTAAAAGACGCAGCGAAAAATGCAGGTGTCAGCAAACAGCAGAAAGAAACCCAGAAGAAAGCCGCAGAGGATGCAATAGACAGCGGCAGTAAGAAAAATAAATCTTCTGCAAAAGTGGGAGCAAGCGGTTCTGTAGCAGTATCCTTCTCACTTGGTGTCACCATGTGTAAATCAGAAGATCCGGATCATCTTAGTGAATGGTATTTTAAAGACATGATGCTCTGTGTAAAAGCAGAAGGCGGAGTGAATGTAAAAGCATCTTATGTAACACCGATCGGTATTCCGGTTGTTGCAGCATTATCTGTAGGTGCAAGTGGTTCCGCAACCTTTATCATTGAGCAGAATTATCTGAAGAAGGAATATTATTTCTCAGATGTAAAAGATACCACAACAAGCAAGATCGATCTGTTCAACTTCAATATGAATAATAAGGACAGGGCATTTGATGCTTATGGAATCTTTACGATCGCACCGTATATCGATTTAAGTGCGGGAGTCGGCTTTGACTTCTTAGAGCTGTCGATCGGCGGACGTGCAGACTTTGACATGAACTTCTATACCGATTCCGGTATCAGCAATACAGGAAGTGTCAACTTATCTGCTTACGTAAGGTTAAAAGTATTATTCTTTACAAAACAGTTTAATATTGCAAGCCATAACTTCTCACTGTTTGGCAATGCAGTAGATTCTACAGGAGCTTTAGCAAGCTTAGGTGAAGAAGATTACCGTTATGTAGGCTTAGATACTTTAGAAGTGGATGACAGAGGTTATCTTGCTAACCGTACAGAATGGAATAGTACGGCAGCCGACAGCATTGATCAGGTAGGAAGTATTGCGGATGCAAGCGGAGTAAAAGAAACGGTATTGCTCAACGGTGCTTATCCGGATATGGATACACAGATTTTAGAAATTTCCAAAGGTAAATACTTAGCAGTATTTATATCAGATGATGTAGACCGTAATGAGTGGAATGGCAAGTCATTATTCTATACGATCTATAGCGAGGAGAATGATAGATGGTCAGTACCGGCACTGATCGAAGATGACAATACATTAGATGAAGCACCGGCAATGTTTGATGTTGGTGATAAGATCTATATCGCATGGTCTACAGCCGACAGGGCATTCACAGAAAAACCGGGTACATTAGAAGCGTTAAATTCGATGAATATCCATGGTGTATTCTTCGATAAAGAAACGTACCAGTTTGGAAAGATTGCTAAGATCACAGAAACAGCACCATTTCATTATGAAACAGAGGATGGTGACATCATGGCTGATAATACAGCAGATGTAGATCCACATATTTCTTATGATAAAGCTGCGAATAAGATGCTCATCTACTATACAAAGAGCGAGTATGCCAGTTCTTCTACAGAGGAAGATGGTGTGATCGGAGATGCAGTCAATCCATACAGCGTCATCGCATATCGTATTTATGATATGAAGACTGGTAAATGGCAGAGTACATATGATGCTTCCGAAGGAGTTACACAGGACTATGAAAAAACATGGTATGGACAGAGATTCTTAGATTTAGCACCATTAGCATCCATCACAGAAAAATTGGATGATGATGGTTACTGGTCAGAAGATCCGGTGATCAGTGCATACCAGCCGAAAACATTAGAAGATGGAACGATTGTAGATCCGATCGTCATTGAAAGTGATGCGATCACCTATAACGGACTTTCCTTATTTACTTATGTCATGGATTATGATGGTAATAAGGAAACAATCAACGACAGGGATATCTTCTTACAGATTTATAATTATGCGGAAAACAGCTTTACTTATCCGATCATGATCACAAATGATACAGCTTCCGAATCTAATATCCGGTTAGCACATGGATGTAATGCAACAATACTTGCCTATATTTCAGATGGCACATTAAAAGCAATCAATATTTCACAGTTAGTCCGCAGCAGACTGATCAAAACAGAGGTAAATGGTAAAGAATTGTATTATATCAACCGCTCCGCACCATCTGATACAGATGCAGCAGATGCCGGTGTATACGAACCTGTTATGACAATCGCAGGAAAAGATGCTTCTTATGTGCAGAGTTCAGAAGATGATACCAAGGAGCAGACAGAACAGACAGATGACGGATCGATCTCAGCATTTGATTTTGTTGCAGCAGATAATTATATCTATGCGATCTGGACACAGAACAAGACAGTTGTAAAAGAAGGCATTGATCCAAACAGTGAAGAAGCACAGGATGCAAAGAACCGTATTGCCGAAGCACAGCTTTATACAGTCCGGTTTGACAATGCAAACAATGTGGTAACAGATCCGGTACAGATCACGGAAGAAACAGGTGCAAACTTCGATAATATCGCATTTGCAGTCAATGAAGATGGAACGATCAAAGCATTGGCAACAAAAGCACCGAGTAAGGTAGAAACAACAAGATCAGATGATGGTGTTGAGATTTCTTATCCGGTTGCAGATGAAGACCACAAGACATTTGTAGCACTTGACTTTTCACCGAAAGGCTCACTTGCAGTTGAAGATGTATCAGTGGAAGAACTGATGGCAGGTGTGGCATCTTCAGTAAATATCGATCTGTATAATGACGGATTAGAAACACTCGATGGTCTTACATTTACAGCAGTAGATGCAGATGGTAAGAAACTTTATAGTGCACCGATCACAACCGGAGAATCTGAAACAAAGATCTTTGGTGGAAGGTCAGTACATATCAATTTCCCGATCACACCGGCAGAAGATGCAGCGAAGTGTGCATTTACATATACGGTGATGGATGCAGATAAGAATGTACTGATTGAGGATTCCTTTGAACAGGAGATCCCATTAGTGGTAGATGTAACAGAGTTTACCGCAGATTTAACAGACAGAAATACAATCGTATTTAATGTTGGTGTTCAGAACAACGGAGCAAGAAATTCCGGTGTACAGACGATCAATATCGCAAAGAGCGGCAAGAAGGGCAAACAGCTTCTTTCTATCCAGACAGAGTCCTTAAAACCGGGTGATACCGTATATTATGAGCGTGAGATCACATTTGCAGATTATGAAGATATGTTCTCAACGTATATTGATGTGGATTCTGAAAGCTATGAAGCGATTACGACCTTTACCGCAGAAACAGGTATGGGAAATGGTGCATCAACAGAAATCGAGCTGACAGCTACAAAAGAGCAGAGGCTTCGTATGGAATCCATCAAGAATATCCAGATCTTAGATGATGCAGATAACCAGATCACAGATCAGGGATTCGAGATTGGAACCGGAGAAGTAAGACAGTTACAGACAGCGATCAAATCTGTTCCTTATGGCGGCAGCCGTTATGAAGGAATGGATGATGAAACAAACAAAGATAATGCAAATGGACTTCGTGTACTGTATCAGACAGACAATGAAGATGTTGTTTCCATTTACGACAGCGGCTATATTGAAGGCTTAAAGAAAGGAACAGCAACCATTACCGCATATATCCTTCCTGAAAACAATCATGTAACATACAGTCAGGAAGACGGAACCTTAGTAGAGGATAACTTTACAACGATTCCGGAAGAAGCAATCAAGACAAAGACGATCATTGTCAATGTCGGTGGAGCAAAAGAGGTGCCAGTGACACCGGAGGTAAAAGCAAAAGAAGCAACAGGTATTACCTTAAATCAGACAAAAGCATCGATCGCAGTTAGAAACAGTGTACTGCTTGCAGCAAAAGTTTCACCGGATGATGCAACTGATAAGACGGTGAGATGGAGCAGCAGTGATCCTTCCGTAGCAACTGTTACAGATGGTAAAGTAACAGGATTAAAAGGCGGTACAGCAGTGATCACAGCAGAAACTGCAAACCATATCAAAGCAACCTGTCAGATTACCGTAAACAGTGTGAAGTTTGCAAAATCTTCCGTAAATATCGGATTAAAAGAAAAATATGTGATCAAACCGGTATTATCGAAAGGAAGTACTGATAAACTTTCAAAAGTCAAAGTAAGTTCTTCGAATAAGAAGATCGCTACAGTCAAGAAAGCAGCAGGCGGCAAATTAAAGATCACCGGTAAGAAGAAAGGCAGTGCAAAGATCACAGTCACCACAACAAGCGGAGCAAAGGCTGTCTTAAAAGTAACCGTAAAGAAAGCACCAAAATCCATTAAGGCAAAACGTGCAAAGTATGAGGTAAAGAAAGGCAAGAGCAAGAAGATTGCTTATTCACTTACAAAAGGCTCTGCAAGTGGAAAGATCACCTTTAAATCTGCCAATAAGAAGATCGCAGCTGTAGATGAAAACGGTAAGATCACTGGTAAGAAGAAAGGAAAGACCAAGATCACACTTAAGACATATAATGGTAAAAAAACTACCGTTAAGGTAGTTGTAAAATAAAGGAGGTAATGACAATGGAAGAAAAGACTAAAAAAGAGATCCCTGAAGAAGAAGTATTATCTGAAGAGGATTTAGATCAGGTAGTAGGTGGCGCAGGCTTACGCCATGTGAAAAAAGTGCAGACTGTCGAAATTTCTGAAGATACATTATCAAAGATCTAATTTCAGACAGTAAATGGCAGGAAAATAGAGTATGCATTGCATACTCTGTTTTTCTTGCGTTATAGGATTCAGGAGGAAAAGCCATATGAAGATAAGAAAGGCAGTATGTATAGGAGCAGTTCTTTTGTTAGCCGGGGGACTCGCTGCCTGCGGAAAAGTGGAAGAAAGTACGGGTTTTCTCAATACGGGGGATAAGATTAAAATAGCGATCATCGGAGATGAAGAATATATAGCAGATAATGGCGCAATGGAAGCAATGGAGATGGCGTCAAAAGATTTTTATGAAAAAACAGGTGTTGAAATAGAAGCTGTGATCTTTAATGATAACAGTGATTACAATGAAGGAATTGAATGTGCGAAAAAAATTGTAGCTGAGGGAGATATAGCAGCGGTACTTGTCAAACAGGAGCTAGATTATATAGATGCGACAGCCGAGATCTTTGAGGAGGCAGAAATGCCATTCATACTGACAAACGGCTGTTATGAAAATACAATCGACCAGTCCTACAGTTATATGTTAGTGGACTGTATCAATGCAAAAGCAGCAGGTAGTATTATGGGAGATTATGTGATGGAACATGGATACAAGACGGTGGCATTCTGTCATTCTGATACTACTTATGAGGAAGATGAGTTAAAAGGTTTTCAGGCCAAGATAGAAGGAAATGGTTCCACACTGGCAGATACACTGATCGGACCTTATACCCAGGATGATTTTAATCAGGCATATGTCCGCTGGCTGGATTTAGGGATCGATGTGGTATGTATCAGTAATTATGATATTCTAAACAGTGACCTTGTGCGTATGCTTCGTGAAAAAGGTTCTGACATACAGGTCGTCGGCGATTATGTTATGGATACCAACGAAGATATCCGGGCAAACGGACAGTACTTAGATGGAACAGCAATTGTCGGAATGTATATCAATGATGAGAAACCGAATAATACCAAAATTATGGAGCGGTTTGAAACAGAGTATGGAATGGAAATGTCAGAGAAGGCGATCCAGTCATATGATATTACTTATCTGTTAGGTGAAGAACTGACATCGGGAATTAAAAGTTCAAGAGAACTGATCGATAATATCAAGAATTCAAAAGGATATGACGGAATTTCCGGAACATTACAGTTTGATGAACGGGGATGCCTGATCCCAAACGGAAATGAAGTGCTGATCTATGAGCATGGAAGTTTTGTACAGCAATAGATAAAAAGGAGGAAACAGCTATGGCAGAATTATTTCGCAAAAGTGCCCTAGATACCTTAGCCACTCCGGAGCAGTTAGATAAGCAGGTAAAAATTGTCCGTCCATCTGTCTGGATCGTCTGTATGGCATTATTAGTCGGAGTAGTTACATTTATCCTGTGGAGTTTTACTTATCATATATCAAATGGTGTCAATGCAGAAGGGGTTGTGTTCAGCAATCATAATGTGGTGCAGATCAAAGCAGAACGGAATTGTATCGTGACAGATGTATTAGCAGTCAGGGGAGAATATGTAGAAACAGGAGATATCATTGCAGTAGTATCAAATGATGAACTCTTACAGGAAATCGAAGCTGACCGCATTGCCTTAGATGCGATGGAAACAGAGGACGAAGCATATGAAAAAGCAGCAGAAAAATTACAGAATCTGCGGGATTCGTATGTTGCAGCTACTGTGATCAAGAGTACGGCAGCCGGATATATCCAGAGTGTGTGTGCGACCGGAAATGCACTGATGAGTGGAGATGGCATCGCAACGATCATGCCGGACAGTGGTTATCATGAAGTCATTGCCTATGTATCGTTACAGACAGCGCAGAATTTAAGAGTCGGAATGCCGGTGCAGGTTTCTCCATCTTATGCACCAAGGGAAGAATATGTGTATATGTCAGGAGTTGTGACACAGATTTCTGATATGCCGGCAGCAAAAGAAAATATCTTAGAACAGATGGGAACACTTTCTTATGTAGAAAATATCCTGCCGGAAACTTCCTGTGTGGAAGTAAGGGTCAAGTTAAATCTTGATTCCGATTCCAAAAATAATTATCTCTGGTCAAATGAAAAGGGAAAACAGTTATCTGTGGAGCTTGGTACGCAGTGTGATGTCATTATCGTTACAGATGAATACCGTCCAATCGAATTGCTGTTTGAATAGAGAGGTGCGGCATGAAAAAAAATGTGAAAAAAGTGCCGGTTATCCTACAGATGGAAGCATTAGAGTGTGGAGCAGCCTCACTTGGAATGATCTTAGCATATTATAAGAAATACATACCATTAGAGCAGCTGCGTTCTGACTGTAATGTGTCTAGGGACGGAAGTTCGGCAAAATATATTATTTTAGCGGCAAAGCATTACGGATTAGAAGCGAAAGGCAGCCGCATGACATTAGAGAGGATCAAACAGGAAACAGAGTTTCCGGTGATCATTCATTGGAATTTTAACCATTTTTTAGTATTGTGCGGATTTAAAAAAAATCAGGCAGTATTAAATGATCCGGCAGGCGGAACGGTCTGTGTGGATATGGACGAATTTGACCGTTCTTTTACCGGAATTGTATTAAAATTTTCTCCATCCGAAGAATTTGTACCGGAAGGAGAACCTAAGAGTACAAGTGCTTTTTTAAAACGGCAGCTTGCAGGAAATAAGCAGATCGTAGGACTTGTCTGTATCCTTGGATTTGTCATTTCGATATTATCAGCGGTCAAGCCGGTATTCTATAAGATCTTTACAGACCAGATTTTGATCGCCCATTTGTCAGACTGGATGCCAAAACTGATCCTTGCCATGTGCGTCGTCTTAGGAGCAGTTCTTTTAGCGGAAATCCTAAGAGATATTCTGCTTGCAAAGATGCAGGCAAAATTAAGTATCCAGTCTTCATCAACCTTTATGTGGCATCTGCTGCATCTTCCGGTCGGATTTTTCAGCCAGCGTTTTGCAGGAGATATCGCTGCAAGGCAGCAGAGCAACCATGCAGTTGCACAGGTGGTCTGCCATAAGATCGCCCCGGTGATCTTAAATCTGTTTATGGCAGGATTATATTTTATCGTCATGCTCTGTTTTCATGCACCGATGGCGCTCGTCGGAGCCGCAGCGGCTGGCATCAACCTTCTTGTGATGCGTGCAGTCGCAAAACAGAATGCGAATGCCACACGTTCTATCAAGCGTGATGAGGGAAAATCAGCCGGTATGGAAACAGCTGCAGTGTCAATGATCGAAACGATCAAGGCAGGCGGGGCAGAGTTTGGTTTCTTTGAAAAGATCACAGGATATCAGACAAAATATCACAATGCACAGACCGCATTGAAACAGCGGAATCTATTTCTTGCTATCTTACCGCAGGTCATTTTAGGACTCTGCAGCGGAGCTATTCTGATGATGGGAGTCTTTTACATATTTAATGGTGAATTAACGATTGGTTCTTTGATGGCATTTCAGAGTTTTATGAATCTGTTTTTAACACCGGTCGGTTCATTTGTATCATCGATACAGGCAATCGAAGAAGCAGAAGGAAATATTGAACGGATCGAAGATGTGATGAATTATCCGGCAGATGTTTCAGAACGGCTTGATAGTGAAGAAGAAGGACATTATGAAAAACTGTCCGGTCATGTGGAGATCAAAGATCTTTCCTTTGGTTACAGTACACTTGCACCGGCATTGATCGAGGATTTTCAGTTAAGTGTCAATAAAGGGGATATGATCGCACTGTCCGGCGGCAGTGGAAGCGGAAAATCAACGCTTGCAAAAGTAATTTCCGGTCTGTATGCACCAAGAAGCGGAGAGATCTTATTTGATGGAAAGCAGATCCATGAGATTGACCGCTATGTATTTACGAGTTCTGTTGCAGTCGTAGACCAGAATATATCACTGTTTACCGGAACGTTAAAGGATAATATCACGATGTGGGATCCGACCATATCAGAAGATGCCATGATCGCAGCCTGTAAAGATGCCTGCATCCATAATGATATTATGAAACTGCCGGAAGGCTATGACAGTCTTGTAACAGAAGGCGGAAGCAATTTTTCCGGTGGACAGGTGCAAAGGCTTGAGATCGCCAGGGCATTTGCCATGAACCCTTCGGTCATTATTTTAGATGAAGCAACTTCTGCATTAGATCCAAATACAGAAAAAATGGTAATGGATGCCGTAAAACGCAGAAAAATGACCTGTTTTGTGATTGCACACCGATTATCGACGATCCGTGATGCAGATAAGATCATCGTATTAGAAAAGGGCAGGGCAGTAGAAAGCGGCACCCACAGGGAACTAATGGAGAAAAATGGCAGATATGCACAGTTAGTGCAGAGTGAGTAAGGGGAGATCTCCGATGAATACATTTTCAAAACAAATTCAGGAAAAGAAAGCAAATGATGCAAGGATCTTAGACAAAGTATCGAGGCGTATCTATGAGCCATTGCAGACAAAAAAAGAGTCGATCGGTCAAAACGACGGTTTCATGGAACGTACTGCGTCAGAACTGTCTGATATCTGTCTGTTCTTTGGTATTTCGAATGTGGAATTTCCATCAGGAATGCAGGATGCAGAATCATTGATGCAGTTTATGATGAGTGAGAGCGGAATCTTAAGAAGAAAAGTGGTATTGACAAAAAACTGGTGGAAAGATGGTGTAACACCGCTTTTATGCAGTGATATCCATGGCAATGCCGTTGCTTTACTGCCGGCAGGCGGTGGTGGTTATCAGTATCATGCAGACGGGAAGACGATCGCAGTTACGAAGAATAACGCAGGGCAGTTTTTAAATGCCTGTTACTGTTTCTATCAGCCGATGCCAAATACAGGCATGACAACAAAAGATTTTATCCATTTTTTATGTAAGAGTTTTCAGTCGTCAGATGTCATCTGGCTGTTATCGATCAGTCTGCTTGCAGGATTGTTAGGACTGATCATGCCAAAATTGAATCAGTTCATATTTCATTCCGTTGTGCCTTCCGGTACGTCAAAGGAACTTTTCGGGATTGGTGTGCTGATCGTGGGAACTGTATTTATGCAGGCATTTTGTCAGCTTGCCAGAGCCATGTGGGTAATGCGTATCGGTAATAAAATGGAACTTTTGACGGTCAGCGGTATCTGGTCAAGAGTCTTATCCCTTCCGGTACGTTTCTTTGAAGATTACAGTTCCGGTGAACTTTCTGATCGTGCAGGAGCCGTCAATACGATCTGTGCCATCTTAGGCGGACAATTAGTACCGACACTGCTTGGTACAGTATTTTCTGTGGTCTATCTGTTTGAGATCAGAAGTATTTCACCGACACTTTTAGGTCCGTCACTTGTGATCGTATTATGCATTGTGGCAGTCAATTTAGCAGTTACTTATCTACAGATGAAGCAGACTGCACACAATAACCGCGTAGAGAGCCGGTTATCCGGTATGGTATTTGAACTTTTAGGCGGTATTACGAAGATCAAAGCAGCGGGAGCAGAAACAAGGGCATTTGAAAAATGGGCAAAGGTCTACAGTGAGAAAAAGCAGATATCAAACGGACTTTTACTGTGTTCAGAGGCACTCAATGCAGCAATGACATTTGGTGGAACGATCTTACTTTACCGGACAGCATTTTTAGCAGAGATGAGTGCATCTGATTATATTGCATTCCATACGGCATTTGGACTGATCACAGCAGCCGTTATGGCAATGCTCTCAATCTCGGCACAGCTTGCGGCTTTAAAACCGGCACTTGAGATGTTAAAACCGATCTTAGAAGCCGAACCGGAAAATGACGGTTACAGAAATCAGGTAACCTCTCTTACGGGTGATATTGATGTCAATCAGGTCAAATTCCGTTATCAGAAGAATCTGCCATATGTGTTAAATGGGTTAAATCTGCATATTGAACCGGGAGATTATATCGGGATCGTCGGTTCTTCCGGCTGTGGAAAATCGACATTAATGAGGATCTTATTAGGATTTGAAAAACCGGAATCGGGTTCTGTTTACTATGATATGCAGGATATGAACGGACTTGACCTTCGGACATTGAGAAGAAGGATCGGAGTCGTACCACAGAATGGAAAATTATTTTCCGGTGATATTTACTCGAATATCGTGATCTGTGCCCCATGGCTGTCAGTAGATGAGGCATGGGAGGCAGCTGAACGTTCCGGTTTTGCGGAGGATATCAAGCAGATGCCGATGGGAATGTTTACGATGCTTTCCGAAGGGGGAGGCGGACTCTCCGGTGGTCAGAAGCAAAGGCTTCTGATCGCAAGGGCACTTGCCGGTGATCCTGACCTTATCATGTTTGATGAGGCAACATCGGCACTGGATAATATCACGCAGGAACTTGTAGTAAAGACCTTAGAGAATATGACCTGTACAAGGATTGTGATCGCACACCGGCTTTCCACGATCCGTAACTGTTCAAGGATCATATATATGCATCAGGGTAAAATCGTAGAATCGGGTACATATGAGGAACTCATGCAGCTAGATGGAAAATTCGCTAAGATGGCGGAACGACAGTTGGTATAATTTGGAGGGATTATGAGAGGTATATATACTTTAACAGAAGAAGAAAAGCAGGTATTTTCTGCATTTGAAAGGATTAGCGTAGAAACAGCGGAAGTCTTTGCAGCATACCATGATACAAATGTTGTGGGAGATACTTCTTTTTCCCTGCTCTATGTATGGCAGGGGCAGTTTCATTATGCATACCGCATGATCAAAGGGCATCTGGTAGTCCTTGAAAAAGGTGTGGATAACCGTCTGTCCTGTATCTTATTAAGAAAAAAGGAGGAAGATATCAGTGATGTGATAGAAACTTTATATCAGATGTTTCATAAAGCCGGACTTCCGTTATATTTTGAATATGTGGCAGAGAAAGATCTGCCTGTGTATGAAAAAGCTGTGCAGGCAGCAGGAATGAAGATGCAGAGTATATCAAAAGAAGAAGACAGTGATTATATTTATGAAACAGAAGCATTTTTATCCTTAGAAGGAAAAGAGAATAAGCGGAAAAGAGGAGATCTGAATAATCTTCACAGACAATATGAAAATCTAAGTGTCTGTATGTATGATGGCAGTAATGCGCAGATCAGACGTGACTGCGAGAGTATATTTGAAGACTGGTGTACTTCCCATTGCTGTGAAAACTGTTATTATGGCTGTGAAAAACAAGCGTGTTTCCGTTTTTTCGATATCTATAATGCCAATTATCATAAGATCGCAGTTGCGTATGCAGACGGTATACCACTGTCATTTGCGATCAGTGAACGGATCAATGCGGATACCGTATGTTATTTTTTCCAGAAGAACAGACAAAGGGTTCGCGGGTTGACCTACTATTTAAATCGGGAAATGGCATTGACAGATACTGATATCACATATATAAATTTAGGAGAGGATATGGGCCTGCCCGGACTTCGGGAGGATAAGAGAAGCCTGCATCCATGTGAGCAGAAGAAGAAATATTTCATTATGGTAGAAGTCTGATATAGTGAGATAGCAAGGAGAGTTAAGAAGATGAAGAACAGAAAAGAATGGTGGAAAAAAAATCAGGTATTTTTCCTGATCACACTGATCGTTTTACTGACGGCCGGGATCAGTTTAAATCTCGATGCGATCGGAAAAAATCCGATCGAGAAAGAGGAAGTATTATACAATCCGGTACAGGTATATACGGGAACAGAGTATCAGTATTACATATCCGATTCATCAGAAAAAATATCGGTTACGGATCAGAAAAACCGCCTGGTAAATACAATCGACGGAGGTATGGAGGAAACTTCGTTTTCCTATGCAGATGCGATCGTCAGTGATAAAGATGGTTCGATCTATATCTTAGATAAATTATATGAAGAAGATGGTTCAACAACTTATAGTGAACGTATTTTAAAATTTTCAGAAGACGGCAAGCGTGAAGCAGTCTTATATGAAACAGATACGCTGAATGAAGATGGAGAACAGGTATCTTTCTTAGATTCACTAGAGATCCTTCATGGAACAGTCTATTTTACAAAAGTAGATAATGAAGGTATCCATGTCTATTCTCTTGCAGGTTTTGAAGCAAAAGAATGTGCGGTTATGCCATTTATGAATGCATATGACCGGGTATCAGATACAGCAGTCAGTGATGATATGGAAATTGCAGCAGCCATGAAAAATGGGGATGTATATGTCAGTGAAGGCGGAGTCATTTCCTGTATTTATACGGCAAGGGAACATGATACCGAAGATTATTTCAGTATGGTGAAAGAACTTGCTTATGGAGAAGACGGCAGTCTGTATCTGTGTGATGTGGGACAGCGTGAAGTATATCGTCTGTTCCCTGATAAAAAGACAGTGTCTACAGTTGTAAAACGGAATGAATTTTCTACTTTAAAGTCAGATAACTTTGCAGAAACACCGCTTTATACAGGCTTAAATGTCAGCAATGGAAAAGTGTCGGTGCTTTCTTCGGAATATGTCTATGATGAAGAGGCAGATGAGGAAATCTATTATTACAGATTAGCGATCGTATCCGAAGATGGAGAAGTCTATTCATCTTCAGATGCCATCGGGGTATCGATGCAAAACAGGCTGATCATTATTTTTGTCTATCTGTCGATCCTGTTGCTTGTGATAGTCGCAGTGTATGTCTGCGTGAAGATAGTCAGAATGTTAAAGCAGATGAAGACGGAAGAAAATACGAAAATGCAGTTGATCCTGGTTCTGACCGCACTTGTCATTACCTTAGGTGTATCATATGTGATCTTTGAAAACTGTAACAGCCGTTTTGTAAAAGAAGCAGGTGAAAAACTGGCAAATGTAGGATATCTGATCGGAGAGCACATTGATAAGGATTTCCTTGCAGAGTTAGATTCACCGGATGATTATTATTCAGGTGATTATCAGATACTCGATAAGAAAGTAGAAGATATCTTGCAAAGTAAAGTGAATGCATCAGGAGAAATGTACTGCGTTATTTATAAAGTAAAAAATGACGTGGTATGTGAGGCTTATAGGGATGATATGGTACATGGGGCAATGTACCCGATGGCGGGAAAATATGCAGGTTCGATCGAAGAAAGGATTGCGGCAGAGGATGATTACGATGTCTGCTATGAATTTGCATTATCCGAAGGAACGTATATGTATGCCCTGGTGCCGGTTTACGATAATGATCATAATGCGATCGCCTTTATTGAGGCAGGCATGGACTATGGAACTTTCCAGACAGAAACAAAATCTCTGTATACAAAGGTACTGATGCTTGCTGTTATGGCAGTTATCATCGTAATGTTACTGTTTACGGAGCTGATGCATACCGGACATGCATTTTTATTAAAAAAAGAGAGTAAAAAAAAGGGCGGCATCTGTCTGCCGGATCTGATACGTCCGATCTCCTTTTTGTTTTTTATGATCGCAAACATGTCAACCGCTTTTCTGCCAATCTATGGTATGAAATTATGGAATGACAGCTTTCCGATGCAGGCAGAAGTGGCAGCGGCACTCCCATTATCTGCAGAAATGGTATTTGCAGCCATCGCAGCTTTCCTTTGTGGTTATTTTGTCCAGAAAGCAGGGGTAAAGGCAGTCTGCATCTTAGGTGCAGGAGCATATATCGTAGGAAATTTATTATCGGCATTTTCACCAAATCTGTGGATGTTGATCGTGGCAAACTCAGTATGTGGTATCGGAAGCGGATTCTTAACGATCGGACTGAATACATGGGCAGCAAGTTATGAAGAAGAATCGATGCAGAATAAAGGATTTATCCATATCAATGCAGCTTATTTAGCAGGTTTAAACTGTGGTACAGTTATCGGTTCTTTGATCTGGGAAAATTTTGGAGTGGCAGCCGTTTACTTTGTGGCAGCAGCCGGAGCTGTTGTGATCATTTTATTCTCATTGTGGATGATCGGTAAGATCGACGTCGTACCAGAAGAAACCGATGATGGAGAGGGCGGTAAATTAAAAGACTTGTTTACACCTTCCGTCATCCGGTTTTTCCTGTGCATTACCGTACCGTATTTAGTCTGCACCGCATTTTTGGAATATTTCTTCCCAATCGAGGCAGAACTCAACGGACTTTCCGCAACGCATATCTCTATGGCGTTCTTATTAAGCGGCCTGATCTCCATTTATATCGGTTCTTCCATGGCAGAGCCGATCACAGAGAAGTTAGGTGTCAAGAAAGCAATGGTACTTGCGTCCTTTATCTATGGAGCAGCACTGTTCTACCTTGTCATTAATCCGACAATCTGGAGCTGCTATGTTGTCGTAGTATTATTTGCAATCGCAGACAGCTTTGGGCTATCCGCACAGTCCGTATACTTCTCATCCCTTGATGAAGTCAAACATGTCGGACAGAGTAAGGCATTGGGGGTAAACAGTACGGTTGAAAGTATTACATCAGCCGGTGGTTCACTGATCTTTGGTGCGGCCTTACTGCTTGGAACGAGAAAAGGTATCTTTGTGATCGCATCGATGTTTGTGATCCTGATGGCAGTATTTATGATCGGGGAGCGAAAACGGAGATAGGAGAGAATGTTGTAAGTCAGATGCTTTGGAAATATTGATTTAGCATATAAAATAGACAGTTGATTTTGAGGTTGGTTCCTTAGACAGTATTATATGGAAAAAGGTGTAATCTTAGAAATGAGATTGCACCTTTTTTATGCGGTTTTTCAGGTTATTTATTTTGAGGACTCAATGGCTTAGAGGCAGATAGCAGTGTAAAACGTCGAATAAAACTATTGTATTCAAAAGATATGTTAGGATATTTGGTGGCAGATAGTGTTGGTTTTGATAATCCCGATGCAAAATCAAGTTTGTTAGTTGCAGGCAGGTACAATGGAAATGGCTGTTATATTAAAAAAGATGATTATCTAAACAAATTACCTATGTTTTGTGCAAGTAGATATATTACATATAACAGAGAGTGGACAGAAAGATCAAGAATTATGAAATCAGCAGATGGTGCCAATAGATTTTTTGTAGATGTTAAAAGTGAAAAATTAAGTCAGTTTTTATTGAAGTGTCTTTTGTTTACTTGCTTAGAGATGCAAAATCATATGAGAAGTTTTTATGGAACTGATAATCGATTTTACAGAAATGAGATATGTCTTGACACGACAAATGGCGAAACATTAGCAAGCAAAGATTAAAAAAAACTGACGGTTACCGTTAAAGAAAAAGAACTTTTAGATATATGGAAAACAATATTAAAATGGGCAAAGAAAACTAATAATTATAATGATAAATTAACATATGGAACATATCAGATTTTTGTAGAACTTAATACCTTTACTGCTGATGAAGAAACAGGAAAAAATAAACCGGATTATCCTGAACTGAATGGTGTTTTAAAGACATTAAAGCAAAAGGTGAAAGAATACTATAATTGTGAAATCGTACCTACATTGTTTGAATATGAGTTCTTAAAATAATGATTTTTCTTAATGGTTTTTATGTTATTATAATGACGATTCGTTTTGACAATATTGTTATTCAAAAATGATAGAATGTTATTAGAATATAAATTTATAAAAAAACAATAAAATGAGGTATAATAATCATGTAGCATCGCATGAAGTAGAAAGAAGGATGGAAAAATGGTATATACTTGTACATATCAGTCAGCTTTGGGAAATATTTTGCTGGCGGCTGATGAGATCGGACTTACAGGTCTGTGGTTTGAAGGACAAAAATATTTTGCAAATACACTTCCAGATGAAACTGTTTCGCAGGAAATTCCCATTCTGACAGAAGCAAAAAGCTGGATATGTACTTTGCCGGTGAAGAACCCAAATTTACACCGGCACTTCATCTGACTGGATCACCATTCAGACAGGCTGTGTGGAAGATTTTATTACAGATACCTTATGGACAGACGATGACCTATGGAGAGATTGCAAAAAAATTAGCACAGATACAAAAGGTTGACCATATGTCTGCACAGGCAGTAGGTGGTGCAGTAGGGCATAACGAGATTTCCATTATCATTCCCTGTCACCGCATGGTAGGGACAAATGGCAGTCTGACAGGATATGCAGGAGGATTAGATAAAAAAATAGCACTATTAAAGCTGGAAAATACAGATATGAATGGTTTGTTCGTTCCAAAGAATGGAATTACACTTTAAGAGGAGGATACAGATGCAAGTGACAACAGCGATAAAAAAAATGATCGATTTTTATGAAGGAAATATCCATGACATAGACCATTTTATGAAGGTATGGGCATTGGCAAAGACCATTGGTGAAGAAGAAGGACTCGACGATCAGACACAGGAAATTTTAGAGTATGCAGCCGTTGTCCATGATATTGCCTGTCCGTTATGCCGGAAAAAATATGGAAACACAAATGGAAAGCATCAGGAAGAAGAAAGTGGACCACTGGTTGAAGTATTTTTTGCGGATCTGCCGGTAGGAACACTGAATGTTGACCGTATTAAATGGCTGGTGGAACATCATCATACCTATACCAATGTGGATGGTATGGATTACCAGATTTTATTAGAAGCTGATTTTTTAGTGAATGCTGGTGAAAGTAATTATGCAAAAGATGCGATTGAAAATGCCTGTGTGAATATTTTCCGTACTGCAACAGGGATTCATCTGTTAAAGAGTATGTATCTGTGACAGGGTATTTGCTCTTTTGATAGAAGATAAATCGTAAGAAATTCTTTTTTTATAGCTGTCAATTCTGACAGATAAAATCCATTACGATAACAGCATATTGATAATTGAATAGAGGATTTACACTATGATATAATATCACTAACGAAAGAAGGTGGTAGCAAGTGAGTAAAGACGAACAAATGGCAGTATTTAAAGCATATCTAAGAAATTTAATGCGGCAGTTAAAAGCATTACAAAAAGCACTTGAAAGTAACGATAATGAAAATGCACAAAAAATTCTCAATGAATTGATCGAGGATACACAGAATAGTATCGAAGATTAAATTCT
>OLSP01001696.1_pt1 | contig 19414 bp, 6 predicted proteins | sample 1672941 | NCBI WGS metagenome assembly OLSP01 (sample SAMEA3136739, study PRJEB25190) | human gut metagenome | reverse complement strand
GCCTTTTTCTTTTATAATAATTTTACATTTTACTTTGTAAGTTTCATTTTCTTTTTAGCACTCCATGGACCATACTTCTTGTTTCCATTGATTACTGTGAATGCTCTTGCCTGTACATAGTACTTCTTGTTCTTCTTAAGTTTCTTAAATGTAAGCTTATTACGTTTGAATACCTTTGTAATAGTCTTCTTCGCCTTAAACTTCTTAGTTGTTGAAACTCTCACTTCATAGCCCTTAGCACCTGCAACCTTCTTTAATGAAATCTTTGCTTTAGTTGTTCTCTTCTTCTTTGTTGCCTTTGTTACTTTAGTCTTGCCAACTTTTACATTAATATCACTTGAAGCACTTGGTGCTACAGTTGTGTTGCCACCATTACCAATGTCTGATGTATTTTCACCTGACTTAGTTGTTGGTGCCTGTGTTGCATCTGACTTAGTTGTTTCGTCAGCCTTTGTTGTTGCCTGTGTTGTTTCTCCAGGTTTTGTTGTTACCTCAGTCGTTCCACTAGGGTTTATAGTAGGTGTCTGAGTTGTTGTTTCACTAGGTTTAGTTGTTGTTGTAAGTTCAGGTGTTGTTGTTGGCTGATTATCTACTACAACTTCTTTTGTTACACCCTTTGATTCAATTCCATTTAATCTTGATGTTACCTTAACAATATGTGTTCCGGCATCAATATTGTTGTATGTATATGTTCCGGCTGAAGCTAAGTTCATATCCTTAACCTTGCCATCAATGTAAACCCAATATGTCTGTCCGTTATCTGCACCTGTCCATGTTACTGTAACAGTATTATAAGTTGGGCTTTCTACAACTAATCCTTCAGGTTCAACAGGCATATAAATGTCCGTTCCCATAATTGCTACTTCTGAAATCTGATATCCCCAACTGTAACTACCATCGTTAAGTTTAACTCTTACATATCTTACTGTATCGTAATTATATGTTGAAGGGTCAATCTTATTTTCCATAACATCTTTGTACTTAGCATTCTTAACGTTAATCATTTCCCGGAAGTTCTGTCCATCTGATGAGAACTCAACTGTATAAGTCTTAGCATATGTGTTATTTGCCTTAAATGCTATTAAGAATTCTTCAATGTTAGAAATTGGATAGTTTTCTCCAAGATCTAAGTTAATTGTTGCTGTCTTTGTACCATGTTCTGTATGAACACAAATGCCATTGTTATCTGATATAGCACCATCCACTAATGATGATACATCCTGATTTCCTTCATTTTCATATACCTTGTCAACTGTTACCGTTGTTCCCTTTGAAAGGTTTCTTACAGTGTTAATGTAATCCTTTAATGAACCGTCATCTACTTTAACTTCCTTTGAGATGCCCTTAGATGTTAACTTGTTGTAATATGAAACTACCTTAACTGTATATGTTCCTGCATCTAAGTTATCAATTGTATATGTTCCTGCAGTTACTCTGTCACCTACAAGGTTGTTGTTTAAGTATACCATATACTTGTAATCATCCTGATTTTCACCGGCTTTAATTGTATATGTAATATGGCAATACTTATCAGATTTTACTGTTACTTCTGCAGGATCATCACAGTACTGTAATTCTGCCTTCTTAGCATTCTTGTCTGTACTTAATGCTGCAATTTCTCTTACCTGAACACCCCATGTGTATGCTTCAGGATAATAGAATCTAATGTATCTTACTGCGCCTGTTACTCCTGTCATATCCTGAGTATCTACACAATTCTTGTTTTCGCAGGCATCCTTTACAGAATCTCCTGTTACTTTTTTAACTGTTTCAAAATCAACTCCGTTAGTTGAGTACTGGATTTCGTAACCGTTAACAGGAGTATCTCCTCCATTGTTTTCTTTGTATTTTACAACTAACTTATCAATAGTTGCGCTGTCATAAGCATCTCCTAAATCAATTGTATAACTTGTTCCTGTTGTGGCAAATGCTGTAGCAATATGTTTGCCTTCAAAGTTACCATCTGTAAGATCGCTTTCGCTACCGCCTTCACCATCCTGCTTATTAGGAAGTGCTACAACATTCTTACCTAATCCAATGTTAAATTGTCCGTCTGCAACCATTTCTTCTACAGTTATAGGTAAAACTGTCACTTCACATGTTGCCTCAAACTTACCTATCTTAGCTGTAATAGTTGTTGTTCCCTCTGACTTAGCTGTTACTGTTCCTGCATCATTAACTGTTGCAATCTTTTCATCCTTTGATGTCCATGTAACTGTTGTGTCATCTGTTGTGTTGCTTGGATTAATTGTAAGCTTCAATGTTTCTGAATTCTTATTCTTAATTTCAAGATTCTGTGGAGCAATTTCAATTGATGTAATATGTACAGGATCTGTTACTGTAATCTTACATGTTGCTTTCTGTCCGTTTGCAGCTTTTGCTGTAATTGTAGCTGTTCCCTTTGAAACACCTTCAACTAAACCGTTAGCATCTACCTTGGCAACACCTGCATTATCACTGCTAAATGTAACTGACTGGTCTGTTATTGCTGAAAGCTGTAACTTGTTTCCAATTGCTACTGTTGCTTCTGTCTTATTTAATGAAATTGTTCCTTCAATAATAATATCTGACTGAACAGGATCTGATAATAACATTCCCTTTCTATATGTTACAGCCTTAATTGTTACTGATTTGTCTACTGTAATTGGTCCTTCATAAGTAGCTGAATCTTCTGTTGGAGTTGCTCCATCAGTTGTGTACTTAATTTCAGCACCCTTTACTGCTGTTGACATTGTTACTGTCTGTGTTCCCTTATAAGTTCCACTTACAGGTGTAATTGTTGGTGCCTTAGCCTGTACTGCACCAAATACCTGCATTTCATAAATTGAGTAACCATACTGAGTTCCTCTTGAAACACCCTGCATCTTTACGTATCTTGCCTTTGTTGCCGCAAAACTTGATGTGATTTCTCCAACCATACCATTTTCCTTAGCAACTGTTGTCCATTCTTTTCCGTCTGTAGATATCTGAATTTCGTATTTTGCCGCATAAGCTGCTTCCCAGTTAATTGTAACTGCGTTAACTGCCTGTACTGAACCAAGATCCACCTGAATCCATTCATCATCTGCTTCATTATCAGCCTGCCATCTTGTGTCTGTTGTACCATCCAAAGTCATATCGGCTGTATTTGCACCCTTTGATGAAGATGCTGTTGCTTTCTTCTTAAGTCCTAAATTATCACTACTGCTTACTGTATCTCCGGCAATTTCAAATACTGTTGCTGAATATGCTGAATCAAGATATCCATCCTTAACTGCAACTGCCTTTAATGTAGTGTTGCTTGAAATCAAAATCTTTCCTGTGTATTCTTTTGATTCTGTTGTTGGAATTGTACCATCTGTTGTGTAGTAAATCTTAGCATCTGCATCTGAGCATGATAATTCAACTAACTGTGTATCATCAAATGTTACTTTTCCTGTTACACCTTCTGTAACTTTTCCTGTTGCTAAAGCTTTAGCCTTAACTGTAGGTGTTGCTGTCTGAGTTAATTCAAACTGTTTTTCTGTGTCAATGTTAAAGCTTACAAATGCCTTTGCACCAATGTTAGCTTTACCAATCTGTTTTCCAAACTTATCTTTAATTGCTACTGTCTGTGTCTTGTCTGTAGCATTCCAAACTTCTGCTGTGTATACTGTCTTGCCGTTTGTATCCTTACGATATACAGAACCTGTAATGTTGCCTGTTACCATGTAGTCATTTGTTCTGTAGCCTAACTGATCCATTGCTGAAATAAACCATAATGTATTAGCTCTATCTTCAACCTGTACATTTGTTACGTTAGCTTCAAACTTGTCATATGCACTCTGTGCATTAGTCTGTGAAAGAAATGGCCATGTAATATGCTGCCATCCGTTATCAGGTGTTACATACTTGTCCGGATTGTGCCATGAATCATCTGCACTAACTCCGTTTGCCAAATCCTGATCAAATAATTTCTTTTCTATGTTTATTGCATAATTAGTATCATCTACTAATCCCTGATATATCTTGGCACATTTTTCCTGATTCATACCATAGTTTGTAAGGTATTCAGAAATAGGTAACCACTGAATACCGTATACATAAACAGGCTGTCCACCAAAATATGTTCCATATCCCATTGAAGCGCCATAAATCTGACCTGTTCCCTGGAACGGATAATCATAAGCCTGATCTGCTACTCTGTCAGGATGATCACCTAACCAGTTAGTTTCATCATAGTCGAACCAGTACTGCTCAATCGCTTCCATTTCTGTTGTGAAGCCGTAAGCTCCGGCATCAATGTAAGTGCTATTCTGTGATACTTCACCCCAGAGATACATACCTACCCAGCTGAACAATGCTTCTGAAGCTGATTCCTGGTTGTTACCTGAATCGCTGTCTGCATATCCGCCTGCCCATGAGTGTCCTGAATACTGGTCAAATGCTCTAAACTTACAGAACATGTTGCCATCATCTTCAGGTTCCTTAGGATCTGCGTAATCCCTTACAAGAAGTTCAATCATATCTTTGTAATCGTTGTAGAACTGCTTGTCGTATGTAGCAAGTACCGCTGCACCAAACATAAAGTATCCATATGTAAAGTGGTGGTCGCAGATTGCTGCGTTGGCACCAAATGAACTTTCAGGATAATAAAGTGTTCCCCAATCCTTATTGTAGATTAAGTAACAGTCATCATCTTCACCGTCATATGTGAACCAGTCAACCATAATGCTCTTTAATTTCTTTAATAATTTTTCTCTAATTTCTGTTTCACCTAACTGGTCAGCCATAAGAACGCTGATTGCAAGTGGGTGAACATTCTTACCTTCCCAGTAAGCATCAGCAACAGGTGCTGTGTTAATCTTAGATGCTACTACCTGGTTAAGGTATTCAACCATTTCAGTTGTATTAAACATGCTGCTGTCAGGCTTTGTAAATGTTGGAAGTAAACCTGAGAACTGCTGTGTTGTCTTGTATTCATTAGCCCAGATAGATTTCATGTCACCACGAATTGAGTAATATATTGCATCCGGGTTATCTGCATCTGATGAATATTTCCACTGATGTGGGAATAAACAATGCATTGTTTCATTTGAGAATCCCTTTCTCATAGTCTTAGTTGTAGCTGTATATGTTGTTACAACCTTATTGTTAGCCTGATCAAATGTGTAGCCAACGTGTGTGTTTGTTACAAATGCGTAACCATGTTTATAATACCGGTCAATGTCACCTTTCTTTGTCATAGCTGCAAGTGACATATAATTTTCATTCTTTGAAGGGAATGTCACCTTAACGTTATATCTTGAACCTGCAACCATTACCTTAAATGTTGTTCCTTCAGGTACGTTCATACAATAATAAGAACCATCGTTTTTAGCCTTAGTATTTTCATCATCCATTGACTTAAAACCAATGTGGTCTGTTGTAATTGTGTCCCCTTCTTTAGCTAAAATACTATTTCCATTGCCATCAAAAAATTCTGTAATTGATGATGAGTTAATGAAAAATGTTGTGTTATCACAGAACTCACTGAAAATGTAAGGTAAACCCTTAACTACAGTTGACTTCATCTGCATTCCACTGTTGTCCATTAAACCTAACTGTACTGAGTAATCACCATAGCTTTCTACTCTGTCATAACCCTTTTTAGAGTTGTATTTTTCAGGTAATACATAGAAGTCAATTCCTGTTTCAGTAGACTGGTCTGTTCCAAGGTCAGTTTCCTTTCTTGTTCCAACCCATCCTGCTGTTGCAAGCAAAACTCCAAGTCCCTTAGTTGAGAACTTAGCCTTTAATGGTGTTGAACAAAGTAAGTTACTAAATGTCTGAACCATTGCTGATGACCACCAGCTGTTAGAATCGATTGGTGTCTTTATAGTTTCTTCATTAACAAATGTTGGTAACTTGTTCTTTTCCTTATACATTTCACCTGAAACATATGAACCTTTACCATTCTTGTTGTTAATAACCTGTCTTGTTGGAAGTGGAGCGATTGTTTCGTTTTCCTTACTATCGCCTTCTCTGTATTCATAAACACTTAATTCGTTAATTCCTACACCACTACCGCTTTCAACCTTAGTATAGCCTAAGATTCTTACATATCTGACATTCTTTTGATACATGGTAACATCATCAATCATATTAGCGTATCCTCTAAGATTTCTGTGAACGGTTTTCCATGTCTTTGCATCATTTGAAACCTGAATGTCATACATCTTTGCTGCGTCACTGTTAAAGTTAACAACAACCCTGCCGATTGTGTATTCCTTCTGAAGGTCTACATAAATCCATTGGTCATCACCCTGATATGATGTAAATGATGACTTTGTATTTCCATCCACTGCGTTTTCAGGTTTTACATTGTTATATGCATCCTCTCTAAGATTTCCATCACTGTCATACATCCACCATTCATCACGAGTGTTTACTTCTTTTTCAGTGTCTCCACTTTTAACTATATTTGATTTTGATTTAACAGGCTTATTTAAAGCAAGATTTTCACCATAATCAACAGGTCTTTCAACCACGCCGTTTGTACCATAAACCTGAAATTCATATAATGAATATCCATAAGCCGGCATAGCCTTTTCTGTCATTAATACTCTAACGTATCTTGCCTGTCGGCCTTCTTTGTTATCAATAATCTTAGTTAAATCAATTGTCTGTTCCTTATCATCTACAACCGGTGTTGTTTCACCTGAATTAGTTGGTGCTTCAGTTGTTTCTTCAACTGTAACATCACCTGAGATTGTAACTTCACCGCTTGTAATAACTTCACCTTTAGAATTGTAAGCTCTTACAATGTACTTATGAGTTCCTTCTAATAATTTAACTTCATTATTAAGGTCAAGTCTTGAATCCTTATCAAAAGTAAATCCATCAGGTGCTGTTGCTACTTCTTCCTGACCGTTGTTTTCAACGAAAATCTTGTAAGTAACTGCTCCTGAAACTGCACTCCATGAAAAGCCGGCACTTACTGTACCATTGTCCTTTTTTTTCTTGCTTCCAACACTGATTGCCATAGCTCCCGGCTTAACTGTTTCTTCAGGAGTTTCTTCTGAACCTGAACCGTTACCCTTTGTGTAAACTGTTGTCCAGTTCTCTTCATCATTAGAAAGCTGAATCTGATATGACTTAGCATAAGCTGCTTCCCATTTCAGATAAACATGGTCAAGGTCTGCTTTTGCTCCCAAGTCCACATACATCCATTCTATTTTGTTCTTGTAATCACTTTCCCATCTTGTAGATGTGTCACCATCTACTGCATAGTCTTCATTCTTACCTGAACTTACATATACAGGTCTACCTTCTGATATGCAATATGGTGTATTATCAGCCGCTGATATGTTTACAAGTTGTCCTTGAGGACATATGGTGACAACCATAGCCGTAACCAAGGTTAAAGACAATGCTTTTTTCATATTTTTTAGCATAATATTCCTCCATTCCCTAATATTATACTTAATATTATAAATTGCCTTTTTTTAATCTCAATGTTAAAAAAAGTTTTAGTTTCTTTTCAGCAAAATGCCTAATTCATTATACAAATATAACATTAAAATCCGATTTTAATGTTATATTTGTACTGTTGTTTTGTTAACTTTGCCCTAATAAGATAAAATTAGTAAAATTGTTTTTATTAGTTAATATGAATATTCATTTTTATTGTTGTTTATACAAAAATCACTATTGTAACAAATTCGATTTTTCTGTATTGTTTTGTCTTTTTCTAATTTTTAATATATAGAATTTTTATTAACAAAAAAAGAAGCCACGGAATAGTACCTCTTACTAGTACTAATCCATAGCCTCTGTTTACTTAATTATGATTACCTTCTGTAATCTTATTTTTTTAATCTAATCTTAGTTGCCTTTGACCACTGGCTTGCAACTGTCTTTCCGTTAACTTTCTTGTAAACTTTAACTCTTACATAGAGTTTCTTCTTACCTTTAAGTTTCTTAGATTTAACTGTAAATACTGCCTTCTTAGATGTCTTCTTAGCAACAACTTTCTTGAAGTTCTTTGTTGTTGAAATCTGTACAGCGTATTTGCTTGCTCCTGCTACTTTCTTAACTGAAAGTTTAACCTTGTTAGAAGATAACTTTTTAGCTGTTGCCTTAACCGTTGTTTTCTTAACTGTTATCTTCTTAACTGTTGTTGGAGCTGCTGTTGTACTAATAGCCTTAGTTGTTGGTGCAACTGTTGTTGTTTCCTTCTGTGCAGGTGCAACTGTTGTTGTTTCCTTCTGTGCAGGTGCTGCTGTTGTTTCCTTCTGTGCAGGTGCTGCTGTTGTTGTTTCCTTCTGTGCAGGTGCTGCTGTTGTTGTTTCATCATTTTTCTTAGAATTATCAACACCGTTCTTGTTGTATACATATAATGTAGCCTTAACTGTTCCAGCTCCATTTGTAATTACAACATCATTATACATATCTGTAAAGTTTGATAACTTGAACCAAATTCCGGCTCCAGCAACTTTAATATCTGCTGTTTTTCCATTTACTGTTATTGTTCCAAAATCAGCATCTGCGAATGATACATATAATCCTAATGTATCATCAGCTGGCTGAATATTAACGATTTCATTAATTGCTCCATCCTTGATTGCTTTATATGTATCATTGTATGTAGCATCTGATGAGCTAATAAAGTCTTCTGCTGACCAATCTTTTTCTGCTGCTACAGGTACTGTTGGTGCTACAGGAGCTGGTGTTGTTGTTTCGTCCTGCTTAGCTGGTGTTGTTGTTTCGTCCTGCTTAGCCGGTGTTGTTGTTTCACCTGTTCCAGGTTCTACAACTGGTGTATTTGTAGTTGTTTCAACTTCAGCTACTTCTGTTCCATATACACCCATTTCCCAAAGAGAATATCCATAATTAAGAGCATTCTTAACGCATTCAATTCTTACATATCTTGCTTCAACTGCTTCATCTAATGGCACTTCTATTGTTTCTGCTTTATCTGCTGTCATAGTTTTTACTGTGTCATATGCTTTACCATCTTTTGAAACCTGAATGTTATATTCTGTTGCATATGCATTTTCCCACTTGAAAGCAACACTTGAAACTTTATATGTCTTACCCAAATCTACTCCAAGTGTCACGCCACTCTCATATGATGTTGCTGCATATCTTGAACCTAAATTTCCATCAAAAGCTTCTTCTGGCTGGTAATCTTTTTCCTTCACAGAATTTGAAAATGCTGTCTTTCCTTTGGCAATGTTTTCATCACCAGTTAATAAAGCTTCAACTCTTTCCTTTTCAATCTGTTCTTCTGACTTTTCTGTTTTCTCTAATTTAAAGTTTGAAATTGAAACATCATATTTTCCAACTTCATCATCACTAAATGAACCAAAAGCAACAACAATATTTACCTTATCATTATTTGCTGCAAATGTCTGCTCAATATGTCCTACTGTTGTATCGTATTCCTTTTCAACATATTCTCCACCTGAAAGTGTCTGGACTAAAATTTTTTTAGCTGGTGTAGAACTTACATCTAATGATACCTTATATGCCTGTCCTGCTTCAACTGTTACATCATTAACTTTGGCTTGTCCTTGCCATTTGCTATCTCCACCCCATGAACGATCTGTCTCGAAGCCTTTGTATTCTGCTCCGCGTACTTCTTCTGTGGAAGTATTTTTAATTGTCGCTTTTCCTAATCCGTCAGTTAATTCTGACCACTCTAAGGCTTCTGCTGCATTTGCTGTCTGTGGCTGAACTGTAATACCTGCGATAACCATTGCAATAGCACTTACAATAGCCACTAGTTTCTTGAAACTTTTACTCATATTAAAGTCTCCTTTCCCCTTTTAGTTTCTTACTTTTGTTTAAAGATTTCTCTTCTTTAAAACAATAATTGCATTTTATCACAATCTCTTATGCGATTCAATAATCTGAAACGTTTAAAAGTGTTTTTATTTGTGCATTTTTGACAAGCTATATATGTGACTTGTTCCTTTTTTATAACATTCCTTTTACATATGCTACATTTTCAATCTCAAAATATATATATTTTCCACAATTTTCTTTATTTTTTTTACTTATTTATCATTTTTGACACTATTTAACCATTGTTTATTTTAAAAACCGTTTTTATTATTTTTCTATATATAAAAGAAAAAAGAGCCTGTTTAAAGCTCTTTCTTCATAAAAATATTTTTATTACTTATTTTACTTTTTAATTACCAGTTTAGGAGTTCTGTCTTCGTTGAATATTCCCCAATGTTTTTCTGCTTCATTAGGTCTGTTTCCACCTTTCCAAGGCTCGTCAAAAGCTTCAAACATATAAGAAATAATCTGTTTCCTGTCGCTCCATTCCCAAAATTCTTCGTAATACTTCTTCTGGTTTTCCTCATTAGCCTGCCCCTCTTTCATCTGCTTAAAATCAGCACAATCAGTAGCCCAACCTACTTCTGAGAATACTATAGGCTTGCCAGGATACCATTCCTTAACTTTTTTGTACCATGTCTTATTTACTTCCAAAGCTTCTTCCACTGTATTTCCATTCCACAATGGATATGAATGAATGCTAATAATGTCCAGTTCATCTGCAAGCTCTTTTAGATGTTCCCATTCATAAACCCCTTCATTGAAGGTTACCTGTTTACCTGTTTCTTTTTTGAGTTTTTTTGCAAAACTTATAAGTCTTTCAACAGGTACATTATTTTCACCCCAATCAGGTGTGTTTTCATTTCCAACTGAAACTGCATTAATTACATCACTATTTTCATTTGATATTCTGATTAATTCATCAATATTTCTATCATTACGTTCTGCACGCTGCTTCAATTCTTCTTCTGAATAATTAGTCTTGTTCCATGGACATCCCGGATTGTTAACTTCTGATATTAATCCAGGTCCTAACATTAATTGCATATCAAAACCACAATCTCTTATAACCTTGCATGTTTCCTCTGCATATCTTATAGGATCGTACATTCTTAAATATTTGAAACCTAATTCATTTAACAATGTCAAATCTTCTTTAATCTGTTCATAAGTTGGATATGTAGCATTTTTTGGACTTTGTCCCTGCCTATATCCTGAGTAACATATTGCCCTTCCCCATTCAAACATATTTTACCTCTTTCTTTTGTTTGCAAAACTTTATTTTATAATCTAAGGGAGAAAACCTCCCTCAGACATTTGTTAATCAAGTATAGCTACTATATTTACAGTATCGTTTAACTTCATTACATCCTCTTTTAATACAGTATCACAATCGCCATATTTATTACCGTCAATATAGATTTCCTTAACGCTATACTGTCCTGCATCAAGCGCCTTGTCATTTTTGTATGTAACTGTAATGTTTTTACCGTTAAACATACATGTTGCTGAAGCTTTACCATTTTCAAACTGTTCTTTTAAAAGCTGTGGTTTTAATTTAAGGGCACCATATTCACCTTTTACACCGTACATTTCATTAAGAACTGTAAGAAGCATCCAGCTTGCCGCACCTGTAAGGTAATGGTACATTCCACGGCCTCTCTGACTTACATATTCAGGGATTCCCGGATAAATACCACTCTTTGAATAGTTATCGCAATGTTTAAATAAGCTGTTTATAACCTTATATCCTTCTTTTGCATAACCTCTATGATAAAGTGAGTTAGCATACATAGTTGCCATATGTGAGAACACTGCTCCGTTCTCCTTGTGGCCAAAAGCAAAACCAAATAATCTTCCAAGGTCTGTTTTTACTTCCTTAAAATCTGTATTTAATCTGTATCCGCCAATGGCTTCATCATAAAGATACTTATCCGCTGATTTTGCAATTGCTACAACCTGTTCGTCTGTTGCCACGTCAGCCATTACTGTAAATACCTGACCTGTCAACATCATTCTGATACCTGTAGGGAAATCTCCCTCAACAGCATTCCCACTATTATCATAGTAACCGTTAAACCAACCATCTCCATCTTTGTCTGTTGTCCATTCAGTAGTTCTGATATGTTCTCCAATCCAGTCACCCATACTGTCAAGAATACTGCAAAGTTCATCACATCTTACGTTAACTTTTTCACCACTGATTGTATGTTTTACTGTTTCGCAATATGCGTCAAGTACCTGTTTCTTTTCATCTATTCTGTCAAATACTGTTTTGTCTACATTTAATAATATAAGTAATTCTTTTGCAAGAAGTACTGTTTCATTGCCTGTCTTTTCTGCATAAGCCTTAATGTCTTTTGCAAGATTCTTAAGGTTTCCGCCATACAAAGCTGTAAATGCAACACTTTCGCCACGCTTAGCTGCCATGTCAAGTCCGTCATTCCAGTCAGCACCACGAAGTCTTATATGATTATGTTCACCAACATCATAGAATGCTGTCAAATGCTGAATTAACATATGTTCAAGAACTGTTCCTGCATATACTTCATTATTTTCTGCAAGCTGTTTGTTGCCCTGTTCGTCGTTCCAAATCATATCTTTTTCTTCGCCACGGCAAACTTGCGGATCTTTAAAATACGAGTTTTCTTCAACTAAAAATTCAACATCACCTGTCTGCTGCATATACAATTCTGTTGTAAGATATGGCCAAGCACCGTGGTCCATCCAAACTCTTGTAATGTTATTTCTGTCCGCAATAAATTCTCCCTGCTTAGAACCGATAATTGTGGCATTTGTTCCATCAAATCTTACTCCGCCAAAGTTATCAATAAGCATCTTTCTAACCTGTTCAGGCTCCATAATAAGAAGTGCAAGACAGTCTTGCCAAAGGTCTCTCCATCCACGACCGCCTTTTCCGTAATCATGATGTGGAAGGAATGAACATCCGTAAATTCTTCTAAGCATTGGCTGGAAGTTAACCCAATGCATCCAGTTATCAAAATTCTTGTCTGCTGAATTATAACTTACGTTAATCTTATCCTGCCAGTAATTCTTTGTTTCTTCTAAATATTTATCAAAAACATCTACATCAATATATTTATTTCCAATACTTTCAAGCTCTTCCTTAGAAGTACCATATTCTAAAGCTATAACATAACTTCTTGATTCTCCCGGCTTTAATTCACAATCATTAAAACGGATAGCTGCAACTGTTTCGTAACCATCTACTTCCTGTCCCTCTGTATATGGAAGTGGCTTATTCTTTGCAACATAATATGGGTTTTCAAAATTTCCGCCCTCACCAATAAACTCCTCTGTTACCGGACAAAAGCTAACCGGTGATTCCATTTTTCCATTAACCATTTCTTTTGCAAGTGCGCCATAAAAAACAGTGTTCTTATTATGACCTCTTTCATCAAATGTTAATGTTGGATAAATCATGATACCGTCTTTAATAGTAAATGTTCTGTGAAGTAAAGATGTTACATGTCTGTGATCTCTAATATTTGATGCAGAGCGGGCATACATTGGAATTGCAACTGTTGATGTAATCTTCTGTGTTGTATCAGCAGTATTTGTGATTGTTACTTTTGTTAGCTCAACCTTGTCCTGTGTATATGGTACAAAAGTAGTTAATTCTGCTTTTAATCCCATTTCATCGGTCTGTCTTTCAACCTTATGCCACATAATACCTGCTGTAAGCTTTACCTGTTCCTTGTCATCATCAAAAAGCTTAGCCTGCTGCTTAGCAGAACGTCCTGTGGCTGACCAGGCACCTTTTCCATCAACATAAACCCAAAAATTTCTTGTTGACTTGTTATTATGTAAGTTTTCACTGCTAACCGGTTCCAATAAAAATGTATTCTGGTCCAGCTTAATGTCTCCACCTAAGTCAGGTGTAATAGCACTCATCATTCCTGCTTCATTAGCCAATGGAAAATACATATAACTTGTAAGATCCGGATTGTCTAATGTAAATGTTCCCCTCTTATCTAAGTACTTTAATTCGCTCATTTAATTCTCCTAACTTTCCATTTAGTAAATTTAAGTTAAATCATTACTTTATTTACAATAATAGCAGATAATAAATTCAGTTACAACAATAAATTGAAACGTTTCAGTTCTTTTATTTACAGAAGAAAAGCCCTGACTACATAGTAGCCGGGGCTTTTCTTGAAACTGTTTTTAAAAGTTTCCTTTAAAGTTGCAATTTTTATTTAAAATAAACTGTAATATTATTTATTTTACCATCTCTAACTGCTTCGGCCATTTCTCCAACAATCTTGTTTTCTGTTGAAACTGTTTCTCCATTAATTTCAACTCTGTCTACAACTGCTGCGTCGTCGCCAAATGTATTCTTGCCTGTTTCATTTACATAAGTAATGTCACAAGATGAAAGTAATCTGAATGTTACCTTTCCTTCATCAAATAACCAGTTTGAAAGCTTAGGTGTAAAGTTAAGCACAAGTTTGCCATCCTCATATGTAAATACTTTTCCACCCATAAACATTTCAATCCAGATTGAAAGCATTTCTGTTGTTGAACCTGAAAGTCTTGCTACAAATCCTCTACCGTGAATATCAGGGTTAGGATTTACGCTTGAAGCTATAAATGATGAATTTTCAAGTGTACTTCTTCCATACATATTTGGATCAAGGAATGGAATAAGTGCTCTTGTAATTGTATCATAGAATTCAGGGCAAATTCCTGCTCTAATCATTGAGAGAATGTACTTATATTCCATATGAAGGAATACGTTTTCTCTTTCCTGCCATCCAGGTGTAAATGCTCTACAACGTCCGTTTTCCATTGAACATTCTTCAATAGAAGCTGATGTTTTATACATTGCTAATTTTTCATCATAAAGACCTGTCTTCTTAACACTGTTGTACATTTCTCTAGCTGTTTCTTCATTTACATTTCCCATCATTCTTGCAGGTCCTTCAAGGAAATATGGAAGAGCAACTGTCTTAAATTCTTTTACAACTGCTTTCTGTAATCCATAATGGCTCATTACAGGATTTCCATTTTCATCAACTACAGGTTCAAAATCAACTGCTTCATGTGTAAAGTATGTTGGAACAAGACCATTTCCCATTTCAACAGCCTTTTCGATACCCTTATCAATCTTAGCTGCAAAAGCGCTAAATACTTCATTGATATAGTCTTTTGAAACTTCTGTTTCTTCACCGCTTAAGTATAACTTAACGCTTTCTCTGTAGTTTTCTCTGATAGTAGCAACTTCATCCCAGTATTCAAAGTCTGAAACCTGTCCGTTGTTGTACTTGTCTAAAACTGCCTTAACATCATCTAAGTATTTTGCAATTTCAGCAGGCATAACAACTGTTTCGCTACCATTAAAGTTATCAGTAATAAACTTAATTAATCTCTTTAATTCAAATGTTTCAGGTGTACCTGAACCAAATAATCCAGGAAGTCCGTTCATGGCATCATTCCATCCCGGCTTTCCACCTTCCATTTCAACACCCATACCATCCACATCTAACTGTGCGAATTTGCTAAGTGCCAATGTAATCATTTTAACTGCAAGAGTTGTGTTATAAATCTTTTCATCAGGAGTCTTTAACCAGTTAGTTGCCCACTTGTTAAATCCTGGTCTTGCAAGTTTAGCTTCATCTTCAACTTCCATACCATACTGACGAACAGCACCCTTCTTGTTGATTACATATTTTTCTGATCTAGGAACAACATAAGCTACGCTATCATAGAACTTGTATGTATTATCCTTAAATACTAATTCATCTAATTTGTCTGGGAAAATAGATAAGTAGTTATCTACTAAATCCATGTTGTAATCCCAGTGGTCACTCCAGTAGCCTTCCGCAAAACCTGCTTCAATGTTCTGGTCACAATCATTAAGAATGTTTGCGATAAAGTCACCATCATCTACTTTTAATTCTAACTGAAGTTTTGCAATAGTATTAGAAATCTGTCCCGGTGTAAATTTACCTGCAACAATGTTCTGAATTGCTGTAGCATCACCTGAAATGCTATCAGCTACATATGCCTTAACTTCATCTTCTTTTCCTTCTTTTATATTGAAAAGACTTGGACGAACCTCTAATGGGTTGTATCCGTCAGCCTGAATTAAGCTAAAGAATGTTTTTACATTAAATTCTCCAACGTCCTTATTAAAGAACACATCATTTCTTCTATTCTGTGAAACATCACGGAAGTTACCATTGCCCTGTGAATAATATTCAGCGGCAATTGAGAAGAAGTTGTAATCTCTTTCAGGATCACCGTGTTTACGGCTAAATAAATGTATAATAGACTTGTTTCCATCTTTGTTAAGTACATATGGATAACCACCTCTTAAGAAGTTATCTAAGTAACACTGTTCAATGTATTGGTCAAACTTTCCTGCTGCTGTATGTGTCTTAACATCAGATGTAAAACTGTCTACCAATTCTTCTGCTTCTACAAATTTATTTGCAAGGTAATCCTTTCCACAGAATGTATCAAGTTTTGCATTAATCTGTTCTGTTGAACCTGCAAAGCCCATCATTGTGTCAAAAGCTAATTCCTTGCCTGGTTCAACAACTTCCTTAAATGGAGTAAATCCACATGGAACCTTGTTAGCAAAGCACTGTTCTTTAGAAAGAACACCTTCAATTGAACCATCAATAAAGTTAACAGGTGTCATTAATGATAAATCATATCCAAATACTGTATCTACATCATAGATTACATCCTGTAACTTTCCGTCTCTTACTGTTAAATAGTAATATCCACCCTCAACATCAGATACTTCTGCTGAATCCTTTGTTGATGCTCTAAGTGTATAATATGGAACCTTGTTTTCAAGATTTCTAATATCTGCCCAACTCTTAAATAAGTTTGACATTTCTTTAAACTCGCCGTTAGCGATACCATATGTAATAATTTTTGGAAGGCCGTCAATTACCTGAACTTCTTTAGCACTGTCTCCGATGTTCTTTACAGATACCTGTCTTACAAGTGCTCCTATGCTTTCATTAGGTAAAACATAGTAATTAACTGTAACTTCTATTCCATACTTTTCGTTTGTTTCAATTATCTTAAAACTGTTCTTATTCATTCTCATCTGACGTTTTGCTTCTTTTTCATAAGTGAAAAATGGCTCATAATATTCTCCGTCAATTTTTAAGAATGTTCTAAAACCTTTTACCTGAGTATTTTCAAATGCTGTGTTAGCTGAATTAAATTCCATAATGGCATTACCCTTATTGTCAATACCAAAACTGTTCATTCCCTGACCTCTGTTAGTGTAGAATGTCCAAAGTGGAATTCCCTTAACTCCTGCAAGACCTGGTAAAAAACTGGAAAAAGCCGGCTTTCTGTCATAATCATCTATAACAAAAGTCTGTCCTTCAAGTCTATAACTTTCCATTATATTCCTCCTTTAGTTGTACAACTGCGTTCCCAACTGAATAATTTTAACCTTTTTTATTATTAATATTTATTATTATTTGCGTTCCTTATGCTTTCCACATGAGCTTCTGTAAACCATTGTTGGTGACAACTTAGTTACTGTGCCACTTTTGTCTCCCTCACTGTTTAACAATCTGAATAACTCATTTGCACTTGCACTACCCATTTCGACAATTGGACTGTGAACTGTTGTAAGTGGAACTCCATAATACGCACTTAAAGTACTATCATCATATCCGATAACACTTACATCTTCAGGAACCTTAATTCCAACGTCCTGTAATGCCTGAATACATCCCCATGCCATCTCATCATTGGCACAAAACATAGCATCAGGAAGTTTGATTCCACTTGATAACATTGAACGCATTTCACTATATGCTAATGCTTCTTCGTAATATCCTCTTAAAATTATGTCTTCATCAATTGGAAGATTATTTTTTTCCATCATTTCCTTATATCCCTGGAAACGGTGCTTATCATCTCCTGTTTCATTTCCGTGAATATATCCGATTCGCTTATGACCAAGTTTGATTAAATGGTCAACTGCCATTGTTGCCCCAAGCTTATCATCAACTAATACACCTGAAATGTTTTTGTCTTTACTGTCTCTGTCAATAAATACCATTGGAATATTGACTGTTGCGATTCTTTTTACATAATCACCTGTCAAATCTTCATGATAAATAATGGCTCCTGCTACACCTGATGCAATAATCATTCTATAAATTTCATCCGGTGAATTATCATTGCTTACGTAAATATTAAGCATATAATTATTTAATTTACACTGTAAATGAATCGCCTGTGTTAATACGTTATAGAAATCACCCTGTAAACTTGTTACAAAAAGTCCTATAGTATTTTTTCTATTAGATTTTAATAATTTGGCATTCATGTTAGGTATATAATGCAGTTTTTCAACAGCTTCTAAAACTTTCTGCTTTGTTTCTTCACTAACAATGTCACCATTGTTAAATACATTTGATACTGTTGAAATTGCTACACCTGCTTCTCGTGCAACATCTTTAATTGTAACCATACAATGTTCCTCCCTAGTTGCTTGACCCTTTTTCAATTTTGCTATATTTCTATCAAATTCCTGCTAAACGTTTCAAACATTTAGTATTTTTAGGCAGGTCACCCAACAGGATGACCTGCCTGATTTTTTCTATCCTTCTTATTAGATTTCTACTGGTAAACTCTTACATAATCAACATAGTAGTAATCTTCCCATGTTGTAACACCATTTACAGTTCCTTTGTTGGTCCATCCCTTAGTTGAAACTTCACCTGCAGCATTTCCGCCAACTGCACAGTTTAAAATAAAGAAGAACGGATGATCAAATGCCCAACACTGATCATAAATACTTGAGTCATACATTGAAGGATCATATAATCCTTTGTTTACTCCATCAACTGTAAACTGAATATATTTGTCTGTCCAGATAATTCCATAAGTATGATATGCCTCAGCACTCTTAGCCTGTGTTAAACCTGTTGCATAGTTTTTATTACCATGTGACCATGACTGGTTGTTGAATCTTTCGCAATGGATAGTCTGTGGGACTCCACCTGACATAGCTTCCATAATGTCGATTTCGCCATCATATGGCCAACCTCTCTGGTCACCTGTTCCATCGCCTAACATCCAGCCTGCTGACCATGTTCCCTGTCCGCCTGCTGCTTTAGCTCTGATTTCCATCTTACCATACTTAAATGTTTTCTTATTCTTTGTAATAATTCTTGTTGAAGTTACCTTTGATGGAGCGTTGTTACCATTCTTCCATTCCATTCTTGGAATGATAACAAGATTACCGTTTTCTACTTTAGCGTTATCTCCTGCTGTGTAAGTCTGCCATTCCTGATTACCCCAACCGCCATCGCCTGTACCTGTCTCATAAGTCCAGTTATTCATGTCAAGTGATGAACCATTAAATTCATCAGACCATACTAATTTCCAAACCTTAACTGATACAGCCTTTGAATATTTCTTTGAAGTAATTGTTTTCTTTCCTGATTTTCCAAAAGCCTTAACTTTGAAATATGTTGTTCCTGATGGAAGATTCTTAATTGTTGCTGAAGTCTTCTTTGCACCCTTAACTGTTGCTACTTTCTTAAATCCGCTGTTAGCGTTTGTTGATTTGTATACATAGTATCCTTTTACGCCTTTTACCTTTTTCCAAGTA
>OLSP01001691.1_pt1 | contig 19514 bp, 20 predicted proteins | sample 1672941 | NCBI WGS metagenome assembly OLSP01 (sample SAMEA3136739, study PRJEB25190) | human gut metagenome | reverse complement strand
CGCTCTTCCGATCTTGCGATGAAATTTCGTTGTAAAACCGCCGGAATACGGGAATAAACGATTGCAGAAAACGGTCGCGGCTGTTGTGAATTTGTGCGGCTGTCGAGTCCATTTGCTCTTCCCAAATGTCATATAGCATCTCTTCGGAACACTCCTGTCTCAACAGAGCATTGCGTTGTTCCAACGCTTTGTTGTACCGTATGAGCGTGCTTAAATATTGTTTGTCGAATTGGCTGATAACCAAGTCTATGAACTTTCTTCGCTCTTCGCTTCCGCCTAAAATCAATTCGTTGTCCGACGGAGCGGCCATGACTAAGGGGGCAAACCCGATATGATCCGACAACCGGTCATATTCTTTTTTGTTCCGTTTAAACGCTTTTTTCTGTCGGCGTTTGATACCGCAATACAGTTCTTCTTCGTTTCCGTTACGCTCGTAATAACCTTGTACGACAAAAAAGTCTTCTCCGTGTCTGATGTTCTGCGAATCGGGATTGCGGGTATAACTCTTACAAAACGAAAGGTAATAGATAGCATCCAACAGATTGCTTTTTCCCATGCCGTTATTGCCTAAAAAACAATTGATGTTGGGCGAAAAACTCAGGTCCGCTTGGGCAATGTTTTTGAAATTGACTATGGATAGCCGGGAAAGAATCATGTCGGGTTATCTTTTATTTCTACAAACATACGCAAACTTTTTTATTTTTTGCGAATAATGTTCGATGGAAATGGAATGAAAAAGTCGTGGGAGTAGGGGAAATCATGCGCATAATTGGGTCTATTAGAGCTCCTCGTACAAAAAAATGAAGATGAAATTTTATTTATAAAAAGAAATAAATTACTTTTGTCACTCGATTCTGTATAATAGGAATTGTGTAGAGGATAAAAAATAATTAAAAGACAAGAAAAATATGGCAGAAAAAGAAAAAGACGAGCTTGAAAAAATGAATGAGGCTCTCTCTATGTCGGAACAGTTTGTTGAAAAGTATCAGAAACCCCTCTTGCTCGGATTGCTGGTCGTAGTGGTGATTGTCGGAGCTATATTGGGAGTACGTCATTTCTATCTGTTGCCCCGTGAGGATAAAGCTCAGGCTGCGATGTATCAGGCTGTTATGGCTTTTGAAAACGATTCTATCGATTTGGCGATTAACGATGACCATCGCCTGATCCCGGTCATCCTCCTCTTCGACCGGATATTTCTCCTGAACCTTATCATAAATCCGGTTTTTGATCCGCTCAAACATCACCTTATCCGGATACTCATCAAACATCATGCTGCCGTCGTACTCCATCTGGTCACACTCATCCTCCACCACACTTAGAACATCCTTCGCCACCTCCGGATAAAGTTCCTTCATCTTCTTCATGTCCCGCTCATTTTGCATCTCATCCAGATACGCCTGCGGATACATGTTTGCCGGATAAACAGGATAACCACCTGCCATGCCCATCCACGGTACCATCGGGCTTTCCACCGGCATCATCGCTCCCGGCATCGGATAACCCTGATGATATGACATAAAATTCCACGGAAATTTTTCTTCAAAAGAATCCACGATTGTCTCACTCCACTCGCAAAACATTTGCTATAAAATATGCTTTCCCCTGTGCAGACGTGAAAAAAGTGGTACAATAAATGATGCCAAGGATGAAAAAGTCCAACGTCGTTCTTGCTTGCAAGATAAGACGATTGACCTTTTCATCCGCTTAAACATGAGGAAGAAGCAATTTACGCAGTAAATTTGCGTATTCCGAATGTTTACAGGATTGCGAAAGCTGATTTTCAGCGGAGCAATCCGTGGCATCATCTTTCTCACCATGCAGATTTAACATGAATGGATTTTGGGAGCTTGCTCACAAAAGACCATTCTGATAAAGCAAACCGAGGTGTCCCCACATGCGTACGATCTTTCATATTGATGTAAATTCCGCTTATCTAAGCTGGACGTCTGTCGAAAATTTAAAAACAGGAAACGGTCCGGATCTGCGAGAAATCCCTGCCATCATCGGCGGCGATCAGAAGACACGCCACGGCGTTGTCCTCGCCAAATCTATTCCGGCAAAAAAATTCGGCATCCACACAGGCGAACCTGTCGTGAATGCCTTAAAAAAATGTCCAAATCTTGTAATGGCACCGCCCAACCACGACCTTTATCATACGTACAGCTGCCGCATGATGGACTTTCTGCACAGCCTGACTCCTGATATTGAACAGGTCAGCATTGATGAATGTTTCCTGGATTTTACCGGGATTTCCCATCGCTATCCGTCACCTTACGCCGCTGCCAGATACATCAAGGACGAAATCCACAGCCGCTTTGGCTTTACCGTAAATGTCGGTATTTCTTCCAATAAACTTCTGGCAAAAATGGCATCGGATTTTGAAAAGCCGGATAAAATACACACTCTGTTTCCGGACGAAATCCCGCAGAAAATGTGGCCTCTTCCGATCGGAGAACTGTTCATGGCAGGCAAATCTTCCGTGAAAGCTCTGAACAACCTCGGCATCCGCACCATCGGAGAACTTGCCGCCTCCGACCCGAAACTGATCACGCTCAATCTGAAAAGCCATGGAACCATGCTCTGGAATTACGCAAATGGCATCGATAACAGCCCGGTCTGTTCCACCCCGGCGGAAGCAAAAGGGATTGGAAACTCTACCACTCTCTCCTCCGACCTGACAAAAGAATGCGAGGCTGTACCGATCCTGCACTCCCTTGCAGAAAGTGTTGCATCCCGCCTGCGAAAAGCACACAAAAAAGCCGGCAGCATCTGTGTGGAAATCAAATACTACGATTTTCAGTCTGTTTCCAGACAAACCCAGATTGATATTCCAACAAATTCTACCGACCTGATCACTCAGACCTCTAAACGGCTCTTCCACGAACTCTGGAATCAGCAGCCCGTTCGCCTGTTAGGTATCCGCACTACCAAACTCGTCGATGAAAATGAGCCCGTCCAGCTTTCCTTGTTTGACCTGGATTTTTCCGATATTTCTGCAAACAAAACAAATGCCACTGCCGATTTTCCGAAAAAACCATCCCCGGAAAAACAGAAAAAACTGGATGCAGCACTTGATTCTATTCGCAAAAAATATGGAAAAAAAGCGGTGACACGAGCAAGTGAGATGGAGTAAAAAACTACCTCTCCACTTTCTTCTTTCTTCTCTTCTGTGGCTTTTTCGTCTTTTTCTTCACAGAATACCCGAACGTCCCGATCTCTTTTCCGAGATCCAGATATTCTCCGTGCGAATATGCGATCAGCCCGCTTTTATTGAGCTGAAATTTTCCATTCTCATCAAGATATTTTTCATCGACATGAACTGCCAGTACTTCTGCGAGGAACATATGGTGCGAACCGAGTTCTTTCTTCTCGGTGATACGGCACTCGATATTGACCGGTGCTTCCGCGATCAGCGGTGCTTTGACCTTCGTTGCTTCCACCGCAGTCAGCCCGGTCTCTTTGAATTTATCGACATCCCGGCCGGAACGTACGCCACAGTAGTCAGTTGCCCGTGCCAGCTCTTTTGTTGTCAGGTTGATGACAAATTCTCCTGTCTCATCCAGAATATCATACGAATAACGCTGCGGTCTTACCGAAATATAAACCATCGGCGGGTTGGTACAGACGGTTCCCGTCCACGCCACCGTGATGATGTTTGGTTTCTCGCCCTCCCTCTGACAGCTGACCATCACTGCCGGAAGCGGATAGATCATATTTCCCGGTTTCCAGATTTGCTTTGCCATAATTATAATTGCCTCCTACTGCTGCATTGCTGTCATAAAGCTCGGGATCAGCTGTTTCTTTCTGGAAACAACACCCGGCAGGATCACAGACTGCTCGCCTTCCTGCGGCTCTTTGTGGAACGCTTCGCTTACCACATTTTTGCTGTCTCCGCCGTAGAACAGCAGCTCTGTGCTTTCGTTGATAATATCTGTCAGCATAAAGAACAGCATGGATTCTCCGTGGCTTCCCAGAGCCTTTTCCATATATGGAAGCAGTTCTTTCTTGATCTCGGTCAGCTCATCCGCATTTACAGAAGTGATCTGTCCAACGCCAAAGCTGGATTTATTTAACTCAAATTTCTTGAAATCCTGATAGAAGATTTCTTCCGGTGATTTATTCTTTAAGTTGCTTCCCGCTGCAAACATCTCGGATGCCAGCTCTTCGCATTTGACACCGGCGATCTCCGCCAGCTTTTCTGCCGCTGCCTTGTCCATCGCCGTACAGGTCGGAGAACGGAACATCAGCGTATCCGAAAGAATCGCAGAACAGAGCAGTCCGGCAATATTTGGTTCAATCGTCAGATTTTTTTCCTGATAAACCTGATACAGAATCGTTGCCGTACATCCAACCGGCTGATTGCGGAAATAAACCGGAGCCATCGTCTGCAAAGATCCGATCCTGTGGTGATCGATGATCTCCAGAATCTCTGCACTTTCGATGTTGTCAACCGCCTGCGAAATTTCATTGTGATCCACAAGGCAGAGCTGTCTGCGTTTGATACCCAGCAAGTTACGTCTGGAAACCATTCCCACATATTTTCCGTGTTTATTCAGAACCGGGAAATCTCTGTGACGCAGTTTTGCCATGACTTCTTTGATATCATCCGTATAATCATCAATGCTGAATTTCACCAGATTCTCACTGGTCATAAAATGTTTCACCGGCATACTCTGATTGATCAGTCGTGCAACCGTATAAGTATCATGCGGAGAACTGATCACAAAACATTCTCTCTCCTCTGCCAGTCGGCGGATCGTCTTCGAAATCGGAACACCCATACAGACAATGATACAGCTTGCCCCCATCTCGATCGCACAAAGCTGAGCTTCATAACGGTTTCCCAGAATCACCAGATCATTCTGCTCCACACTTTGTTCCATCACTTCCGGGCTGGATGCCGCGATCAGCACCTTTCCATCCGTAAAATGTGCATGCTCATTTCCAACGATCATCGTTCCATCTACTGTTTCCAGAATGTTGCGATACGGCGTTCTTGCCTCAGAAAGTGCTGCATTGTTGTAAACATCCATGTACGATTCTGTAATGTCGTTTGTCGTGATCAGACCCTCCAGCTCCTGATTCTGATTAAGGATCGGAAGGGTAAATACATTTTCATTCCGCATCAGCGTCCATGCTTTTTTCAGAGAAATTTTACTGTCCACTCCACCGACTTTACGCACATCCATGTCTTTGACACGCGTACCGACATTCGGCATATAGCCCGGTGTATTCATCTGAAAACGTTTCAGCACATACAGCGTTTCTTCGTTGATCTGACCGGCACGCTTTGCCTCGTAAACGGGATTTTCCTCCGTTCTGTTTTTGATATCTGCATAAGCGATCGCAGAACAGATCGAGTCCGTATCCGGATTCTTGTGTCCGATCACATAAATTTTCCTCTTATTGTTTTCCATAATAGCCTCCATATGATTATAACGTAAAACGCTCCGGCAGTAACTGCTCCAGTGTATAACTTTTCCAGTTTTCCGTATCTTTTGCCAGCAGAATCTCAAAATCTGCTTTGCAGAATTCTGCCATCACCTGACGGCACACGCCGCACGGCGGACAGTAATCTCCGGCTTCGCCCCGTTTATTTCCGACGATCGCTATCGCCGTAAAATCCCGCCTGCCTTCTGACACTGCCTTAAAAAATGCTGTCCGCTCCGCACAGTTGCCCGGCGAATATGCCGCATTCTCAATGTTGCAGCCCTGATAGATCTTACCGTCTTCTGTGAGCAGTGCCGCCCCGACCAGAAACTCTGAATACGGTGCATAAGCCTGCTGCTGTGCCAGAAAAGCCTGTCTTACCAGCTCTTTTCTATCTCTGTCATCCATCCTGCAAATCCCTCCGTTATTCAGGTGCGATTTCAAGTGCCAGTTCCATCATATCATGAAAACTCTTTTCACGTTCTGCTGAGTTTGTCGCCTCTCCGGTAACAATGCTGTCCGAGATTGTACAGGTCGCAAGAGCCTGTTTTCCGGTTCTCGCCGCATTCATATACAATGCCGCCGCTTCCATTTCCACGGCCAGTACGCCCATTTTCCGCCAGTTCACATCCAGGTTGGAATCGCTGTAAAATGTATCCGAAGAAAGCAGATTTCCGACCATATAATGCAGACCTTCCCTTTTTTCTGCCGCTTCCACTGCTTTTCTCAAAAGTGGAAAAGATGCCGTTGGAGCAAAGCTTCCCGGAAGCTGATACTGTGCCGCAAAATTCGAATTTGTGCAGGCACCGATGCCAAATACCAGATCCCGCAGATGCAGATCTTCCCTGAGTGCACCTGCCGTGCCGATCCGGATAATATTTTCCACATCATAACCATTGAACAGCTCATAAGAATAAATGCCCATTGAAGGCATTCCCATGCCGCTCGCCATCACAGAAACTCTCTTGCCCTTATAAGTTCCCGTATAACCTGACATCTGGCGCACCGAGTTGACCAGAACTGCATCTTCCAGATAATGTTCCGCTATAAATCTCGCCCGCAGCGGATCACCCGGCATCAGTACTGTTTTTGCAAAATCACCCTTTTTTGCCTCTATATGAGGTGTCGGAATATTCATAAGTCCATCCTTTCCGCAGACACCCGTCTGCTCCTGTTTTTATTATTTTAGCATTTTTGAATGTCATGGTCAAAAGTTATTTCCCAAGTTGCTTTACAAATTCATCGCAAAAAGGTATATTGGAATCATATTTTACAGACCCGGCAGCAAGTCTTCCGGTCTGCATCTTTTTGCCTTAACACCACAAAATCAACAGGAGGTATTTACAATGTCAGAAGAATTAAAAACATCTGAAGAACTCGCAGCAGAAGCCGAAACTTCGGCTGCTGAAACACCGGAAACCACCGAAACTGCCGCACCGGAAGAACCGGCAGAAACCATGGCTGATTACGCTGAAGAACTGGAAGCTTCTTTCAAACAGATCCATGAAGGCGATATCCTCACCGGAACCGTAATCGGTGTTTCCGAATCTGAGATCACACTGGATCTGAAATACTACACCGAAGGTATCATCCGTCTGGAAGATTTCACAAGCGATCCTGGATTTAATCTCAAAGAAGATGTTCACATCGGTGATGAGATCTCCGCAACCGTGATCCGCAGAGATGACGGAGAAGGCCACATTCTGCTCTCCTCCAAAGAAGCGAATGACATTCTCGCATGGGACAAATTCAAAAAATACATGGAAGAAGGCACCAACCTGACCGTTAAGGTCGGTGGCATCGTAAAATCCGGTGTGGTTGCATACCTGGACGGCATCCGCGGTTTCATCCCGGCATCCAGGCTTTCCCTGAACTATGTAGAAGAAGACGCTCTGAACGACTGGCTCGGCAAAGAACTGGAAGTCCGTGTCATCAATGCTGATGCTGAAAATAAACGTCTCGTCCTTTCCGCAAGAGAGATCCTGCGTGAGAAAGCAGATGAAGAACGCAAAGCAAAAGTTTCCAACGTTCAGGTCGGACTCGTTACCGAAGGAACCGTAGAGACCATCAAACCTTACGGTGCATTTATCAACCTTGGAAATGGCCTGTCCGGTCTGCTGCACGTTTCTCAGATCTGCGAAAAACGTATCAAAACACCGGCAGCTGTTCTGTCCGAAGGTGATACTGTAAAAGTCAAGATCACTGCGATCAAAGACGGAAAACTGAGTCTGAGCATGAAAGCCCTGAACGATGTAGCCGCAGAAGAAGTCGAAGAAGAGACTTTCGAACTTCCGGAGACAGAAGCCGCTACCACAAGTCTTGGCTCCCTGTTCAAAAACATTAAGCTTTGATGTTACGATGAAAAGATGCATACGAATTGTTCCGTACTTTGTACTCCAACAATTCCGTCATGTATTAGTACATTCCAACAAAAAACAGGTCTGTTCAAGACCTGTTTTTGTTATTTTCACACACTTTTCACAGAGTGTTCATATTCTATTCATACATCATTGTTACTATGTAAACAGTTCAAGAGCGAAAGCTTTTGATACACTTTACACAAAGCAATAAATTTTTTCATAATAGCCTCCAATGTACCAGACATTGGGGGCACTCCTCATTTTACGGATATTTTTGTGCCGGATTTCACACACTCTCCGACACGTTTCTATTTTTCAATCCCCATTCTGGATGCCTGACCCTCATCAAACGGATGCTTGATCTTTTTGATCTGCGATACATAGTCTGCCGCAGCGATCATCGCCTCGCTTGGTGTATTTCCGGTCAGGATCACTTCCAGCTTGTCCGGTTTCTTTTTTAGAAAGTCAAGTACCAGCTTTTCATCCAGCAGTCCCGCACTGATCGTATAGATCGTCTCATCCAGAAAAAGCACATCGAAGTCTTCCTCCACCGCTTTCTTTGTCACCTTCTCAAACTGACTGTTATAGAAAGCAAGACGTTCTTTCTTTTCCTGTTCCGTCATCTGAAAGCTGAATTTCTCCTGATCCAGTCCGTTTACGATTGAAACATTCTCTATCTTTTCCAGAATGTTTCGTTCACTCGTCTTGTTGTTTTTCATAAACTGATAGATCAGTACACGGTAGCCATAACCGGCTGCCCGCACACAGAGTCCCATTCCTGTTGTTGTCTTTCCTTTTCCGTCCCCGAAATAAATATGGACAAGCCCTGTTCCTTTTCGATTCATAATTTCTTTTTATACCTCCTGCATATTTGATCAAATCAGATGCATAGGAAATCTGATACATGATTCTGTCGGAATCACTTTGCAGGAGGCTTAAGTTCACTCCTACAGTTCCAGTTTCATATCGCCGTCTTTGATCCAGCCTTTTTTTCTCATAAATTCGGACACTGCCAGTGTGATTACTGCCGGCAGCACAATCTGGAATACCACAATGATGATCATTGTCATGGTACCTCCGATTTCCGGTGCCATCGTCTGATAGGTCATGATCTGCCCTACAAATCCTGCGGTTCCCATACCGGAGCCTGTTGCATTGCTCGTCATTTTGACCAGCATTGTGCTGACCGGTCCCAAAACGGCACTGGAAACAATCGCCGGAATCCATATGATTGGTTTTCTTACAATATTCGGCACCTGCAGCATAGATGTTCCAATGCCCTGTGCCAGAAGTCCGGCAACTTTATTTTCACGATAGCTTGCCACCGCAAATCCTACCATGTTACAGCAACATCCAATCGTCGCCGCACCGGCTGCAAGTCCGGAAAGATTTAAAATAATACCAAGAGCCGCAGAACTGATCGGCAGTGTCAGGATCATTCCCATCAGCACGGAAACCACGATTCCCATGATAAATGGCTGCTGTTCTGTTCCCCAGTTGATGATTGCACCAAGTCCGATCATAAATTTGGAAATCGGCGGTCCTACGATCAGACCGACTGCACATCCGGTTACGATCGTCACGATCGGTGTTACCAGAATATCTACTTTTGTCTTACCGGAAACCAGATGTCCCAGTTCAATTCCTGCAAATGCCGCTACAAATGCACCGAGCGGTTCTCCAGGTCCTGCCAGAACAACGCTTCCGTCAACCAGAAGTGAACCTGCCAGAATCTTACTTGCAAATCCTCCTGTCATGCCGGCCGTTGCCGCAGAAAGCACCACCAGCGGACTTTCCTGATAACGGTGTGCCACACCGACACCGATACCAGCACCGGTCATCGCCGCTGCCATCTTTCCCATGATAAAAAGCATGTCTCCAATGTTTCCGCCGATCAGATTTCCAATCTGTTGGATTATTGTACCAACAATCAGTGTAGAAAACAAGCCCAAAGCCATGCCACTCAAACCATCAATAAAAATGTGGTTCAGTAATTTTTTCATGCCTTTCTTTCCTCCTCGATAAAGTTTTCCCGGTCAGACTGCCTGTATGCACTTCCCGGAGTGAGTTTACACCTTTATATTGATTCTTCAACAATGTCATTTCAGGTGTCTTGTCACCTTGAGAATGTAGCATATTTTCCAGCATTTATCAAGAATATTTTTCTGTCTGAACTCTTTACAGAACGGAAAGTTTATTGTATGATTCAGAATGATGTCAGAGCATTGGCAGACATTGTTTTGTATCTTGATCCATCAAACTGTTTTTCAGGAGAAAGGATGTAGCATGACCTCTAAGAAACTGAAAAAAACTTTTACTGCTGCCTTTTTGTCCGGCAGTATTCTTTTACAGAATTTTCCTGCTTTGGCAGCTGCTTCTGATACAACAGACTGGCTGAAGGAATCGCCGTTCCGCCAGGATATAACAACCGAAAAAAGTACTCCGACAGAATCCGTTCCGTCCGAAACCGAAACGGTATCCCCTGAAACATTAAGCACTTTTCAGACCGAAGCGGAGACAGAAGCTGAAACGGAAATCCCGGAAGAAAGCAAGTCTTCCAATAACACAGCTTCTTTTCTTATGGCTGATAATTCCGATACCTTTTCACAGATTCTGCAGGAAGCCACTCTTACACCTTCCTACACTTTCGATTCTCTGAATCAGGATTTTTCCTGGAAAGAGCTGAAAACAGAGCTTACCAGACGCGTCAACAGCTATTCTTCCAAGTGGTCTGTTTATCTGAAAGACCTGACCACCGGAAATGTGATAAGCATCAACGAACGTGCCCAGGAGTCCGCAAGCCTGATCAAACTTTATGTGATGGGAGCCGTAATGCAGGAAATCCAGAACGGCAATCTGGAAATGAATGACACGACCAAACATCTTCTCGATGAAATGATCACAGTCAGCGATAATTCTGCCACAAATGAGCTGGTCCGTTATCTGAACAAAGATCACGACCACAAGAAAGGCATGAAGAAAGTAAATGCTTTCATAAAAGCACAGGGATTTGAATATACGCACGAATACAACGGTCTGGAGGACACCAGTCTGTGGTACGACGCTGATACCAAAAACACAACTTCCGCCAAAGACTGCGGTCGCCTTCTGGAACGTATTTACCGCGGAGAATTTATCTCTCATCTCGCTTCCCGCCAGATGGAAGAACTTCTGTTAAATCAGCAGGTTACCTACAAAATCCCATCCACGATTCCGTCGGAATCGCGTGTTGCAAACAAAACCGGTGAGACTTCCGACTGCGAAAACGATGCAGCGATCGTCTACACACCAAAAGGCGATTATATTTTATGTATCATGTCCTGCGAGGTTTCCAGCAAAAGTTCTGCCGTAGATTCTCTTCAGGAAATGTCCTCCCTGATCTACAGCTACTTTATGAACCGTGACACCTCAAAACTCAGCCGCCAGGTGGAAGCTACTGCAAAGGAAACCGATTAGGTTTGATATACAAAATGTAAAATTAATAAATTTTATGTTGTATGTTGTCAATTCATTTTATATATGCTAGACTAATAGTAATCAGATTAGAGCTAACGTAGGAATAGTCTGGTGGTTGTTCCTTCCGGAAACGGAAAGGAGATATTGTATGAATACACTTGAAGTATTAACACTTGTGCTTGTAATTTTTGCAGCACTTACATATATTGACAACCACCGTAAATAAAAAAGTGGCTATCTCCTACACCCCTAGGAGATAGCCGTGTGTAATTTATAAACTTCGTTTATAAGTTTCCGGTGGCAACCATCGGACATACGCAAACCCTCTGATTGCTTCTAAGATGATTATAAACTATTCACTTCCATTTTTCAAGTGAAAAAGTTTGAAGAGGCTGCCGTTTTCAGGCAGTCTCTTTACTTTCATTTTAAAATCCGCTATACTTGAAATCAATTACTTCTGCCCTTTATGGCAGCTTTTATATGGAGGTAGAAATGTTATGTTCCGTTTATGGGGGAAAATTTTTAAAGACAACCATATGCTTCGAGATACCGTCATAGAAGATGACCGAAACGATACACGCACACACAAAATCTTTGATTCTTTAGATCAGATCTGCTACGACTTTGATCTCGGCAAACCAATCTGGCTCGATTCCAATATTCAGGAATTCAAACGCCACAGCAAAACTCGTTTTTACCAGGATAGTTTTATAGAAGAAATCCCCTTCGACTACCTTGAACTTCAGGTAATCGAAGAGGATTGACAACTGTTTCAGCTATGTGCATCCTGTGATATCGAATTGTTTGGTATCACAGGATTTTTTTGATATTTTCATAGACTCCGTCCAGCAGTCTTTCACGAGTCTCTTTCGGTGCCCAGGCAATATGAGGCGTAATGATCAGCTTGCCGCTGTCCTGGATCTGCCTTAATGGATTGTCCTCCCTCATCGGCTCTCCGTCCAGCACATCCAGAGCCGCTGCCGCAATCTTATTTTCCTGCAAAGCCCACGTAAGTGCTTCCTGATCCACGATCGCTCCGCGTGCCACATTGATAAAAATTGCGGACTTCTTCATCTTCTCAAAAGCCGCTCTGTCAAAAAGTTTTCTTGTGTCCGGGTTCAGCGGTGCATGCACCGATATCAGATCCGAACGTTTCAGCAGTTCTTCAAAATCCACTCTCTCATACAGCTGATCGGTGTTCTTCCCGGATGTTGAATAATAAATAACGTTGCAGCCAAATTCCTGTGCATGGGATGCCACACGTTTTCCGATCGCTCCCATGCCGACAATACCCCAGGTCTTTCCGTCAAGCTCTGAAAATTTCTGCTCAAAATGAGAAAACTGAGCGGAGGTACAATACGCACCTGATTTTACATAGTGATCATAATAGGCCAGTTTATGCAGAACATAGAACATCAGTGCAAATGTATGCTGTGCCACTGCTTCCGTAGAATAGCCGGCTACATTCGCTGACAGGATGCCGTGGCTGTCTGTATATGCCCGGTCAATATTGTCCATTCCCGTAGCCGTTACGGCTACCAGTTTCAGATGCGAAGCACCTGCCAGCGTTTTTTCATTCATCGGAATTTTGTTGATCACAACAACATCTGCATCTCTTACCCGCTCCGGCACCAGTTCCACCGGTGTGTCTCTGTATTTTGTTACATGTCCCAGTTCGTCAAATCTGTCCAGATTTATGTCATCCCCAAGCGATATGGTCTCCAGAAATACAATCTCCATAGCAGTTTCCTCTCTTTCGTAATGCTAGTCTGCAGGGGAAATCCCTGCTCCATTATGACAATAACTCTTTCAGAACTTCCCGTATCACACGTTCCTGCTCATCCGAATCCATCTGCCGCAGAATCTTCGCCGTCTGCTCTTTAGGTGTATCCGCCGCAGCTGCTGTCTCACGGATACCCTCCCGGATTTTTCCGAGATTCTCCTTCAGCTCCTGCTTGTCCCTGATGCCATCCTTGCTGTTCTTTACGCTCTTCTTTTTCCGTCCCGGCATGGAAACCATTTTTCCGAAATGTCCGGATACGTCTTCCGACTCAGCAGAAGCTGCCACTTCTTCTGACGATGCATCGCATTTTGCCATTTCCACCTGATTTGCTGGTTTTGAAAATTCCGCCAGTATCGGCTGCACCGGCTCCGGCTGTTTCTGTCTTGCAACAGAAGATTTTGCAGCCTGTACACCGGAAGAAGCATGAAGCACCAGCACATTATCCAGCTCGTCCTGCAAAGTAATCTCCAATGACTGTTTTGCAAATCCTGTATCCAGAACGCCAAAGACCAGAAGAGAAATTCCCTCCATCAGCAAAGTGCCTGTCAGATAAGTCTGACGCATGCCGCCAACCGCCTGCGGCTGGCTGATATACCATCCGACCGCTCCCAGTGCTGCACATAATATGGCAGCCATCTGTGCCATCCGTTTCCAGGTATGCAAAGATCCTCCAAAAAGACGGTACTCCAGCAGATTTTTGCGTATAAATGCTTCCGTGTTAAAAGCATTGACCGTATTCTGTTTCATTCTGCATACGTTCTGATAACGCTGGCGAAGCTGTTTCATAAACTTACCTTTCGCCATGCCCTGCCTTCTGACATCTCTGAGCAGGTTTCCATACATCGAACGAAGTACCACCTGGCTGATCACTCCCCAGGCACAGATCAATGCCATTGTGTAGAACAATATTGTCTGCTGACTTAAAAACTGTAACATGGATAATCCCCCTTCTGATCCTGCTTGTTTTCATTTCACGTGTCGCTGCTGCAGCAGTCACATTCTCCGGATGAATGTTGCAGGCACATTATAGCCTCAGAATTTGCATTTGAAAAGCAGAATCGTTCGACAATTTCTGCTCTTATGGCTCGAAAATCGGGGGATTTTTTTATGAAGTTCTTCAGTTTTCGTTCTTTTTTCTACGCTTCTTTTGCAGCCAGATTCTTCATCATGCCGCGAACCAGTCTGACGCTGTGAGCAACTGCCTGCTTCTCAAACGTCGGATAATCCATGGATGCACTGTCATCTGCCTTATCTGAGATCGCACGCAGAACAACAAACGGCACTTCATTTAAGTGTGCAGTCTGTGCGATCGCAGCACCTTCCATCTCGGTACAGTATCCTGCGAAAAGTGTCGAAATGTTCTCTTTGGTTTCTTTGTCTGCGATGAACTGATCGCCGCTGACAACTCTTCCGTGAAATACCTGAATTTCCGGATTAACCTCTTCACATACTTTCTCAGCCAGATCCGCAAGTGCCTTGTCCGCCTCAAAAGAGAACACATCCATCTGCGGAATCTGTCCCTTCGGATAACCAAAGCTTACTGCATCCATATCGTGATGAACCAGATCGCTGGAAATAACCAGATCACCGATGTTGATCTCCGCTTTCAGAGAACCGGCGATTCCTGTATTGATCACTGCTTTTACATCAAACACATCGATCAGGATCTGTGTGCAGACCGCCGCATTTACCTTCCCAACACCGCTGCGTACCACAACAACATCCTGACCTTCCAGAATGCCCTCGCAGAATTCCATGCCTGCTTTTGTCAGCTGACGCGTAATCTGCATCTGCTCCTTCAGCTCTTTTACCTCAACTTCCATTGCTCCTATAATTCCAATTGTACCCATGTCTGTCTCCTTCTATATTAATGAATTTGGCACTTATAAAATCCATTCATTTTTCTGTAATTTAAGATTTTTATGATGCCAGGGTCAAAAGGTCTAAATCCACATGAGCTTGCTCATAGGTGGATGAAAGACCTTGGGACCCGCCCCGATATGAGCATAAAAGTGGGATGATAATCCCACGATATGCGAATACCGGGGTGCTATGTGCCAGTGGCACATGTTTAGCACCGACCGGAGCGGAGCGTAGAAAGGATTGTGGGAGTGCAACGCACGGAACAATCCGCAGGCATCATAGTTGGGGACTTTTGACCCCAACATCTTTTTATTACAACACTTCTATTTTTACCGTAAAATCAGGTCTATGTCAAGCTGAGCAAAATTTCATATCAGTGGGATTTTTGCAGAATACAATATGTCTTGCATCCGCCTGATAAAATGCGTATAATCAAGTCAAAGCATCAGGAAATCTTGCTCCGTGAGATGACAGGTATTTCCTGACTCGCATAAAAACAGGAGGTATTTAAAATGCAGGTATATAAAACAAGAGGTGTCTGTTCTCAGGCAATTCAGTTCGAACTGGACGGAGACACCATCAAACACGTAAACTTTATCGGCGGATGTTCCGGAAACACACAGGGCGTTGCACGCCTGGTAGAAGGCATGAAAGTAAAAGATGCCATCGCCAGACTGGAAGGCATCCACTGTGGTCCAAGACCAACTTCCTGCCCGGATCAGCTGGCAAAGGCATTAAAAGAAGCAGCAAATACTTCGATCCAATAATGATTGCAATCGAGTAGGAGGCGGTGACTAACCGCCGTCCTCTCACACCACCGTGCTGCCAAGTATGTATAGACAAATACCCCTGCCACTGCCAGGATCGTTACGCCAATGCAGATTCCAAGTATGATCTTCAGTGTCTTTTTACTGATGGTTGATCTTTTCTCCATACCCTTATCCCTCGAGTCTTATGTAATATATGTTATGTTGTCACACTGGCTGTTATTATAATACAATAAATCCCATTTTCTGTAAAAATGACTTATCCAGGATCCTTCTGATCCGGTAAAAAAAGACAGACTGCCACTCCTCGCGAAAATCTGTCCTTTCATACGTTTCTTTTTTATGTTTCTGTCAGCAGTATTTCCGAACGGATCTTCTGCTGCTTATTCCGGCATTACGATCTTACCTGCGATCGCACAGGCTGCTGCAGTTTTCGGAGATGCCAGATAGATCTGAACCTTGGAAGTTCCCATACGTCCCAGGAAATTACGGTTGTTGGTTGCCACAACCTTCTCCCCGTCTGTCAGGATTCCGCCGGTTCTTCCACAGCAAAGTCCGCATCCCGGATGTGTGATGATGGCACCTGCCTCAGCAAGCGTATCCAGAATACCAAGTTCAATGGCCTGACGGTAGATCTTGCGGCTTGCAGGAGTTACGATCAGTTTTACAAAGTCTGCAACTTTTTTGCCCTTCAGGACTTCTGCTGCTGCCATCAGATCTTCCAGACGTCCGTTTGTACAGGAACCGATAAATACCTGATCGATGGTCTCACCCTGAAGCTCGCTGACATCACGGATCTTGTCCACCTGTGACGGACAAGCCATAACCGGTACAAAATCCTCTGCCTTATAAGTCATGGTCTTCATATAAACGGCATCCTCATCGCCTACAAGACTCTTCTGGAACTCATCAAGCTCTGTCTCACAGTAAGCGGCAGTCTTCTCATCCGGTGTGAAAAGTGCACATTTTGCACCTGCCTCGATCGCCATGTTTGCCATGGTCATACGACTTGCCACAGACATGTTCTCAATGGTGCTTCCGGAAAATTCCAGTGCACGATAAGTTGCACCATCTGCACGAAGGTCGCCAATCAGGCGGAGGATGATATCCTTGGACATCACATTCTCCGGAAGTTCTCCGTCGATCACAACCTTTATGGTTTCCGGAACCTTGATCCACATGGTTCCTGTTCCCAGGATGCTGGCCATCTCTGTGTAACCGATGCCGGAAGAAAACGCACCGACACATCCATAAGTCGTGGTATGGCTGTCTGTACCAAATACAATATTACCGGGTTTAACATAACCTGCCTCAGTCATAAGCTGATGACAGATACCGTCACTTCTGTGTACGTTTTTCATGCCATATTTAGCTGCAAAAGCATCTCCCACATGGAAATGTCTGGTATCATCCTGCTGACTTGCCGGTACAAGATGGTCATAGATCAGAACAACCTTGTCCGGATCCCACAGCTTCTGAAAGCCCATCTCCTCAAATTTGTCCGCTACAAACGGAATAAAGATATCATGGATCATCACTCTGTCAACATTGACCGTCACGATATCGCCAGGCTTTACTGCTTTGCCTGTGTTATGTCTGATAATTTTCTCAATGATCGTCTCACCCATTATTTCTCTCCTTTCCGTCTTAGTCCAGACCGTTCAGTTTGCGCATGGCTTTTACAAGTCCGCCAGCCTGAATAATATCCATCAGATTCTCCGGAAGAGAAGCAATCGGGTACTGTTTTCCGTTATGGTCTACATGCTCGTTCATCACAACTGTAACTTCATCTCCCTCTTTCACATTGTCGTGAAGATCCGGCTGTTCGATAAGAAGAAGGCCGTTGTTGATGGAGTTGCGGAAAAAGATCCGTGCAAAAGATTTCGCAATAACACACTGTACGCCCAGTGCTTTAATGATCTCCGGTGCCTGCTCTCTGGAGGAACCGCAGCCGAAGTTCTTTCCTGCTACAATAATGTCACCTTTCTGGATCTGTCCTGCCAGCTCCGGGCGAAGGGGACTGAATCCGTACTGTTTCATATCGTCAATGGTTTTCAGCGCCAGATACTCGGTCGGAATGATGATATCGGTGTCAATATCATCGCCCAGTACCCACACTTTTCCTGTAAATGCTTCCATATGTATATCTCCTGTTTATTCTGTTCCGTATCATCAGGCAAATGTTTTCTGTCTGCCCTGTTATAAGAACCCACGCCGGAACGGATCATCCTCTGATAATTTCTGAATATATTATTTAAATCTTTTCTGAAACTCTTATACTCTGTCAGCAGTTGCAATCTCACCTGCAACGGCAGATGCAGTAACTGTTGCCGCAGATCCCAGGTAAACCTTGGAGCTCGGATGCCCTGCACGTCCCTTAAAATTACGGGTTCCTGTGCTGATCAGGACCTCATTCTCGCCGATAACACCCTGGCAGCTTCCCCAGCATACACTGCAGTTCGGATTCATAACAATAGCCCCTGCTTCCATGAAGATATCGATAAGCCCCTCCTTTAATGCCTGACGATAGATGGTCTGGCTTGCAGGAACAACCAGGAAACGAACTCCCTCTGCAACTTTTTTGCCTTTGATCACCTCTGCGCCTACACGGAGGTCTTCAATACGGCCGTTATTGCAGGAGCCAAGGAACGCTTCGTTGATCTTGATGCCGCAGGTTTCCTCAGCCGGAACCACATTGTCAACAAAGTCTGGCTTCGCTACAACCGGACGGACTTTTGAAAGATCAAAGGTATACTCTCTTGCGTAAACAGCATCCGGATCGCTGTGATATACCGCTTTTGGCTCACGTCCATGCTCTTTCAGATATTCCAGAGCTTTATCATCAGCCTCAAAGATTCCTGTCTTCGCACCAGCCTCAACAGCCATGTTGCAAAGTGCCATACGGTCGCTGATGCTTAAGGTTCTGGCGCCCTCACCGGTAAACTCCATTGCCTGATAGTTGCAGCCGTTTGCCCCGATCTCACCGATAATGGTAAGGATCAGATCTCTTGCGTAAACGCCCTCAGGAAGCTTCCCTGTCAGGTTAAATTTTACGGTTTCCGGAACCATGACCCAGGAAGTTCCGGTTACCATTCCGTAAAGGAAATCTGTACATCCTACACCGGTACCGAAAGCACCAAGTGCTCCGTAGGAACAGGTATGGCTGTCAGCACCGAAGATCAACTGTCCCGGACGGACATAATTCTCGATCATGATCTGGTGGCAGACACCCTTTCCTTCCCAGAAATCAATATTATTTTCTCTTGCAAAATCTCTCATCTTTTTCTGAGATGCCGCTGTTTTCGGGCTGTCAGACGGTACGTTATGGTCTACGATAAATACCAGCTTCTTTGTATCTGCAATATGAGGATTTTTTAATTTATTGTTGTACATATCAACAGTCAGATGTGTGGTTCCGTCATTACTCATCAGATGATCCAGTGAAACTGTATAGATATCTCCGGGTTTTACACTGTCCACTCCAGCCGCTGCCGCGATGATTTTTTCTGCGATCGTCATTCCCATCTCTTATTCCTCCTCACGGTTCAGAGAAGCGATAAGGCCGCCCTGATTCAGTATATTCTGCATGTATTCCGGCAGTTTTGTGCAGGAATAAGTCTTACCATTGGCAACAGCAGTTCCCTCGGACATATGAAGCTCCAGGGTATCTCCTGTCTTCACAGCATCCGGAAGATCCTTACAGACAATTGCCGGAAGTCCGATATTAATGGCATTGCGGAAAAAAATACGGGCAAAAGATTTCGCAATAACTGCCTTTACTCCAAGTGCCTTAAGAACACCCGGTGCCTGCTCTCTGGAGGAACCGCAGCCGAAGTTCTTTCCTGCTACAATAAT
>OLSP01001690.1_pt1 | contig 19518 bp, 9 predicted proteins | sample 1672941 | NCBI WGS metagenome assembly OLSP01 (sample SAMEA3136739, study PRJEB25190) | human gut metagenome | reverse complement strand
TTAATTTTGAGTTGGAATATCTAACTTGCTGATTACTAGCTAAACATTCACTAATAACAGAAGTGAATGTTATACTACTGGCTATAGCTAATAAAGAGTACCTATATATAGTATATAGATACCCTTATTAGTACTTCATGTACTACTTCATCGTAATAATCTTGTATATAGTCCAAATAATCATCAAGAAGAATACAATAGGTGAGATTGCACACATAACAAGTAACAAGATAATCCAAGATATAACGACTAATAACGCTTGTAACATAATCTTTTGAATATTAATAGGTAATGAATAATAAAGGGACACCCTTATTATATGGATGCCCCTTTTAAGTACTCTGTAATACCACTAACTAAGAAACCATTGATATTTGTCATCACCGTGTAAAGCGGAACATATACCCGTTGCAAGTTCTGTAGCATTATAGGCTCTATCCAAGAATGAATCTATATAGCTACTCTTATTTGCACCTGTGAGTAAGTTGTAGAACTTCCACATAGACAAATCATTCCCCAAACTGCCAAAGTTCTCGTCATTGATATACGCTTTAGCCACATTGTTAACCTGTGTATCAGTAAGCAACATTTTAGGTATATCTTTCTGATAGCCTTGCGGTAATGACTGATAAAGTCTCATTCTTCCAAGTAGTTGGCAGAACTGATGCTCCGTCATACTGGTATTGCCTAAAGACTGCATCAAATGTATGTGTTTGGCTGCATCGTATTTGTGGAACATTTCCAATACCGCTTGATATAAATCCCTTGTATTGGTAACTTCCAAGCAACTAAGATAACCGTCTGTAGATACACATAGATTTGTGCAAACCTTACAAGTAAAGCCAATAAACACTTTAAACCGCTCCGCACCTTTCTTCGAATAAAGATTGGTGTGGTTATAAGCTCTTACACCGCCAATAGTAAGGGTTAGCCTGTTACCGTGTACTGTCTCATAGATAGTAGGAACTTCAATAACAAAAGCGCACCTTTCGTAGTAGATAGTCTTGTCACTCTCTAGTAACTGGTTGGCTGGCTTATGAATTGCTTCGGGAATCCTACCCTTGATTACATGAGAAACACGAATATCTGGCGATTCAATTTGTTCACCGCTAAAGAATGTATTGGTTGCATCCTGTACCGCTTCAATGAAAGCCACATGAGATAATGTAGCTTCATTGTCCTTTGCGAATACTGGTATAATGCAATCATTCCTTAGATGCTCCAAACTGGCTTCAATCGTATTAGCTTCAATGAATAGAGGTCGTTTCTGCTTAATAATTGGCTCTTCAATTATTACCGCTTCTTCTGCATATTCACCAAAGTTTCTACTAGTTCTCTGTACTGGCATAATCTGTAATGTTGATTCCATAATCTGTAATTTATTAAGTTAATATTAGAAATTCCTCTGTCTGAAAGCCAAGCAAGCCACAATCAGTATTAATAATCCAATAAAGAACTGTGGCATTAAGACTACTGGCACAATTAGAATTATTCCAAACGTCAATAAAATCTTTAAATTCTCCATACGCATAATAATAGATTAGTAAATAGTGTATTTAAGGACAAAATGAGGGCTTGACATGAAGTTCTTTCTTATCACTTTCCTTTGTGCATCTTTATATGTAGACATATACAAATCGTTGATAAGTCCGCACATTTCAGAAGTTCAAAAGGTTTGTGGGCTGAATAGCAATTCATGCAATCCTTTCATTTTTCCTAATGATTGGTGAGGGGTATTTTGGGTAATAGAAGGGGCTTATGCACAATATACATCTGATGCGCTCACTGACAAATTAAATATTTTACTTGATAGCTGTATAAAGTCTAAATAGAAACACTGCCTAAATCTAAAGGGCGGGGGTATGATTTTAAGTACCTATATTTTTTGAGTTGGGTATCAAAAGGAACTTTACCAGTAATATATATCACTCTCAAATGCCATTATTGGCCTTTAGGACATACTCCCCTATAGAATGACGGACTTATGACAGTATCAGTATAAAGTTTGCAGATTGTCCACAATTCATGATTTTACTGTCGGAATATTAATTACCTTTGCAATATCAGGACAATGGGAAACACCCCAAATATAATCCTCAAAATTATTCCGATTCCATGTTAGAGATACCCTAAACGGGTATAATTCGACCTGATGCGTATCAGGTTTTATTATTCTTGTGACTGTCCAATATTTCTACCATGACTCCCTTATACTAAAGATAAAAATTCTCTATAAAGTGGACATCACTAGATTAGATTATTCCAGTCAAATTAACTTTTAACTTAACTCATGAAGAAAGAAGTGATTAAAATTCCGGCAAATATCAAGTATTTAACCGAACGGGAGAAGTTCATAGAAGAATTCGGGAAACCGTTTGAACTTCCCAATGGTATTTTGAATAAAGAGATACCCGGCTGTGGAGCAACTACAGTCGCACTGACAGATGAGCATAAAACTATTATATGCAGCCCTCGCAATGAGCTGTTGAAAAACAAACATGAACAATACCCTGATACCTTGCTTGTAATTGGCGGGGTGGACACCAAAGAGATTGAGGCATATTTGCAGACTGCGGAGCTTCCCAAGATTCTGGTCTCCTACGATTCCGTGTATAAATTGATTGGCTGTATTAAATATAAATCAGATTGGCGTGTAGTAGTGGACGAATTCCAATGCCTGTTGGCAGATAGTAGTTTCAAGTCTGAAATAGAATTGCACTTTTTGGATAATTCAAGGTCGTTTCCGTATGTTACATTCTTATCGGCAACTCCAATTCTTGACAAATATCTGGAACAGATTGACCACTTCAAAGATATGAATTACTATCAGCTTGACTGGGAGGAAAAGGATATTGTCAGAGTATATAGAGAACGCACAAAGAATCCTATCAATGCAGCATTGGAAATAGTTCGCTATTATCAGAATGGCAATTATCCTTCTGTGTATGTTAATGGGGAAAGGATTTATTCCAAAGAATGTGTCATATTTCTCAATAGTGTAAATAATATTGTGAACATTATTAAACAAACGGAACTCAATCCGGAAGAAGTAAATATCATTGTAGGTAATTCTGACGATAACGACAGACAGATTGCAAGGATTGGGGAAGGATTCAAACGGGGAAGAATTCCCTTGAAGGGGGAGACGCACAAGAAATTCACCTTCTGTACTTCCACCGCTTATGCGGGCTGTGATTTCTACTCTACCAATGCCGCAACTTTTGTCATTAGTGATTGCAATCGTCCGAACACTGCGGTTGATATAGCAACGGAACTGGTACAGATTGCAGGCAGGCAGCGTCTGGCATGCAACCCCTTCAGGCAGTTCCTCACCTTCGTTTACAATGTCAATGCAGAGGAGGTAGAGCTGGAGACATTCAATGAGCATCTGTGCCGGAAGGTCAATGTGACACTTGACGAGATTAGGGATAACAACAATGCCGGTGAAGCATTGAGAGCCAAACGTATCAAGGATTTTAGGAGAATCCCCGATAATGTAAAATATCAGGATTCATATACAATGTACGATGAACAGAAAGGAGAATTTGTTTTCAACCGTTTAGCCTATGTAAATGAGCAATACTGCTTTGATGTCCAGAAGTTCAATTATCAGAATGGGGTAATTGTAAAGAAACTGCTCCAAGATAGTAGTTTCGATGTCAGTGAGAATCAAACTTATGCCGTTTACCAAGAACAGTTGAAACATCTAATCAAAAAGGAGCCATTTGTAGACAGGATGCAGGCATACTGTGAATATCGTGCCAAGCAAGGGCTGATTGTCAATCTCGCAATGTCAACACTGGAAAGCAAATATCCAGAACTTAGGTATTATTATGAGGCTTTGGGGGCTGACAGGATTAAAGCTTTGAATTATAAAGAGAAGAAACTGCTCAATGAAATCCATATCATGAAAACCAAAAATAAGATTCGTCATGAATTACACGGCATTATTCATATCGGAGACAGAATATTAACTACTGATATTCAGCAAACCTTACATGATGTATATGACAGGCTAGGCATTGACAAGTCACCGAAAGCGGCCGACCTCAATGAATTCTTTGAGATTCATCCTGTCAAGATACCGACCGCCAACGGCCGGAAGAATGGCTTTGAGATTCGAGGAATATTGTAAACAAACAGAAAGAGGCTGAACTCAAAAATCAATTTGAGACAGCCTCTTATTTTTATGTATCATGTACAATCCGGTTATTCTTATTGCTGTTGAGCGTTACGCATCTTAATAACTCGCTCGATGATTAGTCGCTGAATACAGCTAATTTTATCTTCACACTTAGCTGCTTCAATCCGCAACTTCTCTGTTGCTTCGATGCTGTTTAACACATTACAGACCGTATTAAAGTCATATTCCGAGATGCAATAATTAATGGCCTTAATATATCTGGTCTGTTTTGCAGCTTTCACGCCAAAGGCTTGTACTGTTGCCTTCATCAATTGCTCCGCCTGCTGATAGCTTCTGTATTTCCCATTGAAAGGGGAAGAACTTGCAGCAAGGGCTTTGCTTTGTAATAAAGAAACAGTAGTGCTTATACCAAAATATCCCTGTACGGCAGTGCCAGACATAGAGTACATTATGCCGAACTTGCGGATATTCAGTAATAATTCATCTCCCGTTACAATTCCGGCATATCCTATCCACTCATCCTTTGAAGGACATTGGGAGAGATATGCAGTTGTTGCTACTCTGCGGTAAGCGTCAGAAACGCTATCACATTCCACTAATTCAGCTTGCAGTGGCTCATCCGTCAAACCGAGCAAGTTAACATTGTCGGCTTTATCCAGATAGACCATTACGGCCGGAGCATTATCGGGAAGATTCCCTATTTTACTACCAACGTAATCGTATAAAGGAACATTCTCTGCGTAGAATGGTTTTGCATCACAGAAGCAAAACACAGTCGGCAGGAGCTTGCTCTTATCTATAGCTTTAAACACTTTGTCCTTCTCAAAGTTTTTATGTTTGAGAGAATAGTCGGTGAAGGCAGGAATGATTTCCAGTTCTTCGCCATTTATTAATATAGTGGTAGCAAAGTACCACTTGGGAGCTTCTTCGCTCCCAAAATTAAGACATTTCATAAACTTTAATATTATTAAATTTATTAAGCGGGCGGTATATAAGAGCGGGCATACTTACTTATACCTTCATATATACCCGGCAATCCGAGAATTGCCTAATTAATAATATTAACAATTATGAACTAATTGCCACAGCTTATCACTTCCAAGCAAAAAGCGATAGCTTAAAGCACCGAGGTGCTGGGGTCGGATTGTACATGATGTCAATGAACGAATTGTTCAATGCTTACTCATCAACAACATAAGTTAATCATTTAACTGCTGCAAAGATAAACCATTTTACTGATAACATCCAAATTCTACGGTTATTATTTCTCGTAAATGCTTGATTTCGTCCGGATTAGCTACATTAATCCAGACTATCAGTTAACGTCAGTTAATGAGATTTTATCATACCTCCTTACAGCCGTATCTGTTTGGGGAGAATATGGCGGTTTGGGTAGTAGAATCACTTTACTTGTCCTTGGCCCTCAATATTGCCGCTACAATTTCTTTCATGTCATTAAGGCTGTCATTATCCAGAATCCCCATTTTGAAAGCCTTATCAACAATCTGCATGACAGTTTCCACATTTACCTCTATCTTTATACATTTGACAATTAACAGCTTAAGCTCGTCCCTCAAATTGGACAGATTACCAACAGACAGCCGTTCCACATATTTATGGGCTACTTCAAGGCCGGAGGCGGGAGATTGCATAAAAGCCTCTATTTCTTTCACAATACCACTTATCTCGCTATTGTAATCATATAGTTTGCCGTCCTTCACATACCCCATACGTTCAAACATGTCACTGGCTTTATTGATTCGGGATGCAAAAAATTGAGTGTCCAACAGAGTATCGAAGGTGATATTATTAGTTGCATCGTTCGTAGGCTTTGCTTCATTGAGAGAATTTGTCTCCATCTTGCCCATATTAAAAATGCCATTATTTAAACTTTTGAAAGCATTAGAGACTTTCTTTGCTTTATCTTTACTGTTTAAATGAGAATAAACTTTGTCTATCATTTTTGTATCTTCATGTCCTGTCGCTATAATAACAGTTTCCTTGGGGATGCCTTTTCTACACAATATTGTGATAAAAGTATGCCTTGCTGTATGTGTATGCAGTAATTTATAAAGAGGTTGGGTTTGTTTAATCCCGTTTTCTTCATAAGTGATAGGCTCGTCTAATCCTGCTTGTTCTGCTACTTCTTTTAAGGCTTCATTGACAATGGACTTTCTTTCTTTATAATATAATAATTCTTTATTCTCATATTTAGATATAATTTCTTTGGCTAATGGCAATAGTGGAATTATAGCTCTGGCTTTTGTCTTTTGTTGTATAATAGAGATGGTTCCTGCTTCTTCATCCATTTCATTATCTCCATTAAAGAATTTTTGCATATCTCCAATTCGTTGCCCAACTAAACATTGTAATATGAATAAATCTCTAATTTCTGTGTATTTCTTTATTTGTCTTTCTGTTCCCGTGATGATATGCTTGTAGAATTTATTCAGTTGCTCTTCTGTTAATGAAACTTTTTTGTTGTCTGCTAATTCTTTGTTGGATTTATCTTTCACGAACTCAAAACTGTTTAAATTGCTGTCAGACCATTTGAAAGGAATATCCAGTCTTTTATCTGCTATCCCTAGTAAATTAAATATAGTTCCTTTAATTATGTTACGCAAAGTGTTATGAGGATGCAATGGGTTTTCTTTTATGATTTGCTTTTGGTAGCGATTGATAGTATCTAAATTCATGCTCTCCCATGTATTGGGGATTTCATTCTCTTTGAGAAAACGCTCGAATTTGTCTATGTTAGAACGATATTGTTTCTTACTGCTTTCTGCACAAGTCTTTGCTTCTATAATTTGTTTCATTATAAAAGTTACGGGTTTCTGTAATTCTTTCTTCATCCTATCTTTATATATGTGTTGTTTTAATAGTTTCATACTTTCTCCAATCTCGTCTGGATGCATACAAAGATAATGCTTAAATTCGATGAAATATTCTTTTAGTTTTGTGATTTTCTTGTTCACTATAGTGTTATTTATATTATCTAACTCTGATAGGCGTACGCTGATATATGCTTCTTGTCTTTTTTCATTCCAGTGGTCTGGATATATCTTTACCCCTGTAGATAGTTTAACTTGTTTGTTGTTTATTCTGCATACTAAATAGAGATTGGTTGGCTTCTCGCTACGTGGTTTTCTTAAATTGAAACGAGCTTGCATCTCATTAATAAAAATCTGCCTTTCCATAATCTTGTTCTTTAAAGTTGTTCTTTAATTCGGTTCTTTGAATGTGTTCTTTTAAGGCAATTCTTTCTGATAAGTATTAATTAGCCCCCTCATTAAATATTCTGGCGTGCAGGTATGTGGTTTCGAATAAAAACAATATATTTGCATAGATGTAAACACCTTAAAAAATAAATTAGTGAGAAAAGTAATTCTTTTATTTCTGCTATTTTTAAGCGTAGCTGGAGTCCGCACACAAGGTCAAAACATCACTTTTAGCCACTTGACCACGGACGACGGACTCTCCCAATTTTCTGTCAATAGCCTTTATATTGATGAACGGGGGATTATATGGATTGGCACGCGTGAAGGACTGAACCGGTATAACGGTAACGATATCAAAAGTTTCAAACTTAATAAAAACGATCCGAACAGTTTGTTCAGCAATACAGTGCTGCGTATCACCGGAAACAAAAACGGGAAGGTATACCTGCTCTGTACGGACGGGGTAGCAGAGTTCGATCTGACCACACAAAGATTCAAAACGTTGCTGCAAGGCAATGTGGATGCTATTTATTTCAACGAGAAATTATATATCGGGAAAAGAGAAGAAGTGTTTGTATATAATGAAAGTACCGGAAACTTCGATCTCTACTATCATCTTGCCGGAAAAGATATCACCCTCTCCTGCCTCCACCTGGACGAAAAGAAAAATCTGTGGATGGGAACTACCAGTAACGGACTTTACTGTTTATCGGGAGACAAGAAGATTTCCCAACCTGTCACAAGAGGTAATATCGCGAGTATTTACGAAGATTCGTCTAAAGAATTATGGATCTGTACCTGGGAAGAAGGACTCTACCGGATAAAAACAGATAGTACCATTGAGAACTTCCGTCATGATCCTAAAAATCCAAACAGTATTTGCACCGACTTCGTAAGGAGTTGCTGTGAAGATAATGCAGGAAATCTGTGGATAGGAACCTTTCACGGGTTAAATCGCTATGAAAAGAGCACAGGTAAATTCCAACTTTACACTGCCAACGCGAACAAACCCGACGGACTTACCCACTCCTCCATCTGGTGCATCGTCAAAGATGAACAAGGAACAATTTGGCTGGGTACTTATTTCGGAGGTGTCAACTATTTCAATCCAGAATATGAAATCTATACCCGTTACAAAACCGGAGATACAGAGAAAGAAGGTCTAAGTAGTCCGATCGTCGGTAGAATGACTGAAGATAAGGACGGAAACCTGTGGATTTGTACCGAAGGCGGCGGCGTGAATGTGTATAACCGGAAGGATAACACCTATCGGTGGTATCGCCACGAAGAGGGCAAAAATAGCATTTCCCATAACAATGTCAAAGCAATCTACTACGACCGGACTAATGAAATCATGTGGATAGGTACACACTTGGGAGGATTGAACAAACTCGACCTGCGTACTAACCGTTTCACAGTCTACCGAATGAAAGCCGGAGACCCAACCTCACTACCTTCGGATATCGTCCGAGACATTGTACCTTATAAGGACAAGCTGGTTGTCGCCACACAAAACGGTGTTTGTCTTTTCAATCCGGCAACAGGCGCTTGCCAACAGCTCTTCAAAGAGACTAAAGAAGGAAGAGGTATTGGCATGGTAGCCAGTCTTTGCATTGATAAAGACGGTACATTGTGGATTGCGGCTACCGGGGAGGGTGTTTATTCTTACCGGTTCGACAGCGGTAAACTTACTAATTATCCACACAATCCCGCTAATCCGAACAGTCTTAGCAACAATAATATCAACAGTATCATGCAGGACAGTAACGGTAATCTGTGGTTCTGCACCTCCGGAAGCGGTCTCGACCGTTACCGTAAGGCAAGTGATGACTTTGAAAACTTCGATGTACAGACAGATGGTTTATCCAGCGACTGTATCTACGAAGTATGCGAATCGTCCATACAGAAAGGAGACTTATTGCTGATTACCAATCAGGGATTCTCACAGTTCAACTATCCAAGCAAGAAATTCTATAATTACGGTACGGAGAATGGATTCCCGTTGACTGCCGTCAATGAAAACGCACTATTTGTGACACATGACGGAGAAGTATTCCTTGGCGGTATTCAGGGAATGATTTCTTTCTGGGAGAAAAAATTACATTTCACTCCCAAATCATATAATATCATTCTTTCCCGCCTGTTTGTCAACGGAAAAGAAGTAGTTCCGGGAGATGAAAGCGGCATCCTGGAACAGTCGATCTGTCATACTCCGGAAATCAGTCTGAAAGCGAATCAATCGATGTTTAGCATCGAATATGCCACTTCCAACTTCATCCCTGCCAACAGAGATGAAATTCTCTATCGCCTGGAGGGTTTCTCAGACGAATGGAACCATACTTACCGGAAGCAAACGCTGATTACTTATACAAACCTGAATCCGGGTAAATATACCCTTGTCATCAAATCACAGAGGGAAGGAATAAAAGAGGCCAGACTGCTGATTATCGTACTCCCTTCATGGTATGAGACATGGTGGGCTTACCTGATTTATACCATTGTCACTATCAGCCTGTTATGGTATCTTATTCAGAACTATAATTCGCGCATCAAACTCCGTGAGTCTTTGAAGTACGAAAAGAAGCATATTGAAGACCTCGAAGCATTGAACCAGTCGAAACTCCGTTTCTTCACTAACATCTCGCACGAATTCCGCACACCGTTAACGCTGATCGTGGGACAAGTGGAAACTTTGTTGCAGGTGCAGACATTTACGCCTAACATATATAATAAGGTATTGGGAATCTACAAGAACAGTCTCCAATTACGGGAACTGATTACGGAACTACTTGATTTCCGTAAACAGGAACAGGGTCACATGAAGATCAAAGTTAGCCAGCACAATCTGGTTAACTTCCTGTATGAGAATTATCTGCTCTTCCTCGAATATGCGAGCAGTAAACAAATCAACTTCAAGTTCAACAAACAGAAGGATGACATTGAAGTATGGTATGACCAAAAGCAGATGCAGAAAGTAATAAACAACCTGCTGTCTAATGCAGTGAAGCATACCAAGGCCGAAGATACAATTTCGATTAATGTATCGCAGGAGAAAGACCATGTCATCATTGAAATAAAAGATACCGGGACAGGTATCGCCGCTGCCGAAATTGATAAGATATTCGACCGTTTCTATCAGACCGAACATCTCAACTCGCTGAATACCGGAGCCGGTACAGGCATCGGACTGGCACTGACAAAAGGTATTGTGGAACTTCATCACGGCACAATCCGGGTAGAAAGCGAACCGGGCAAAGGAAGCAGTTTCATTATCACCCTCAAACTAGGCAAGGAACACTTCACAGAAGAGCAAATAGCGAAAGATGATACGGAAACCATCCAGCAAACAGAGACTATTGTTCCTTCAGTAGAAATAATCCCTGATTCGGAATGGAAAGAAGAAGATAACAAGCGCATCGAAGACGCCAAAATGCTGATAGTGGAAGACAATGAATCTATCAAACAGATGTTAGTCGGTATTTTCGAAACATTCTATCAAGTCAGTACGGCTTCCGACGGAGTAGAAGCATTAGAGATGATACAGAAGGATATGCCGAGCATCATTTTAAGTGATGTCGTAATGCCACGCATGTCGGGTACGGAACTTTGCAAACAGATCAAGACGGACTTTAACACTTGCCATATTCCGGTGGTATTATTAACCGCACGTACTGCTATAGAGCACAATATCGAAGGTTTGAAGATTGGTGCGGATGATTATATCACTAAACCGTTTAATACCAATCTTCTGATTTCCCGCTGCAATAACCTGGTTAATTCCCGCCGGCTATTGCAAGAGAAGTTCAGCAAACAACCACAGGCTTTTGCCCAAATGTTGGCTACCAACCCGATGGATAAGGAGATGCTCGACCGCGCGATGGCCATTATCGAACGTCATCTGGACAATACGGATTTCAACGTTAATATCTTCGCCCGCGAAATGGGTATGGCACGTACGAACCTATTCACTAAACTGAAAGCAGTTACAGGCCAGACCCCGAATGATTTCATCTTAAGCATACGTCTCAAAAAAGGCGCTGTCATGTTAAGGAATAACCCGGAGCTGAATATCACGGAGATCTCTGACCGGATTGGGTTCTCCTCCTCCCGCTATTTCAGTAAATGTTTCAAGGAGATTTATCACGTCAGTCCGCTGGCTTATCGTAAAGGAGAAGAGAGCGAAGAAGAAGGAGACGGAGAAGAAGCAGATTAGCAGGCAACTATACAAGCACTCTTGCAAAATAATCTTATATTATTAGGCACGGATCACACGGATTTCACGGATTAAAAAACGATGAGTATGAAAACAACAGCGTTAATCCGTGTAATCCGTGCCTAAATTTATGATATAAACGGTTTCTTAATCCGGACATCTTCGCCCGAATAAAGAAGGTAACTTCTTAAGTGTACTATTTTGTACTTCACTTGTACATTCCTACTCATTCTTTTTGTTCCATTCGCTTATCTTTGTGTTCATTACATTATTTCCTAAAACATTCAGCATTATGAAAAACGTTTCGCGTCTACTTCCCCTATTGTCCGGCATCGTCACGCTGTCAGGATGCAATCATGCACCCCAAAAGAGCAATGGGCAGAATAGCCAAAAGCCTAACATTATTTATATATTTGCAGATGATCTCGGCATTGGTGATTTAAGTTGTTATGGAGCAACAAAAGTGAGCACTCCCAACATCGACCGATTGGCAGGACAAGGAGTACAATTCACCAATGCTTATGCAACTTCTGCCACCAGCACCCCTTCCCGTTTCGGACTCCTGACAGGCATGTATCCCTGGAGACAGGAAAACACAGGAATCGCTCCCGGCAACTCTGAACTCATTATCGACACTACCTGCATCACCATGGCAGATATGCTGAAAGATGCAGGATACGCAACCGGTGCAGTAGGCAAATGGCATCTGGGACTCGGTCCGAAAGGTGAAACCGACTTTAACAACCGGATTACCCCTAATGCACAAAGCATCGGTTTTGACTACGAATTTACTATTCCGGCTACTGTAGACCGTGTACCTTGTGTATTTGTAGAAAACGGACATGTCGTAGGACTTGACCCCAATGATCCTATCACCGTAAGCTACGACCACAAAGTAGGCGACTGGCCTACGGGAGAAGAGAATCCGGAGCTCGTCACTTTAAAGCCCAGTCAGGGACACAACAATACAATTATCAACGGCATTCCCCGTATCGGCTGGATGACCGGAGGAAAATCCGCCCTTTGGAAAGATGAAGACATAGCCGATATCATCACTCATAAGGCTAAGAATTTCATTGCATCCCATCAGGAAGAACCTTTCTTCTTATATATGGGTACGCAAGACGTACATGTACCACGCATCCCCCACCCACGTTTCGCAGGCAAAAGCGGGCTCGGCACTCGTGGCGACGTCATCCTGCAACTGGACTGGACCATCGGTGAAATCATGCACACACTGGACAGCCTCCACATCGCAGACAACACCATCCTGATCTTTACCAGCGATAACGGTCCTGTTATCGACGACGGCTATCAAGACCAAGCTTACGAACTTCTCAACGGGCATACTCCGATGGGGATCTACCGTGGTGGGAAATACAGTGCTTACGAAGCGGGGACACGCGTTCCATTTATCGTCCGCTGGCCTGCCCGAGTAAAGCCGAACAAGCAACAAGCTCTTTTCTCTCAAATAGATGTGTATGCATCGCTCGCCTCCCTTTTGGACCAACCTTTACGTAAAGGAGCTGCTCCCGATAGTCAAGAACATCTGAACGTACTCCTCGGCAAAAATAATACAAACCGTGAGTATGTCGTTCAACAGAATCTCAATAACACACTTGCCATCATAAAAAGTCAATGGAAATACATCGAACCGAGCGACGGCCCCGCTATCGAGTATTGGACGAAAATGGAGTTAGGCAACGACAAACAGCCTCAACTTTACGATTTATCCTCCGATCCATCGGAGAAAACGAATGTATCAAAACAATATCCCGACATAGTGAAAGAATTATCTGAATTACTAGAATCCGTAAAAGAAAAATAGTTTATGAGAACAGAAAAATTGTATGATTTTGCACCAATCTTGAATAATTCTATCCATATTAGAATATTCAATCCATCTATCTTTGCAAGCGTAGATTCAATAAAATCACTTAATTTTTAATATATGAAAAAACATTTATCCACTCAAACTAGAAAAAGGATGCTCTCCTCCATCGGACTGATCCTGTTTTCTGTTTCTTTTGTACTTGCACAGGTACTTGTTAAAGGTACAGTGAAGGATAACTTAGGAGAAGGAGTGCCGGGAGCCAGTGTCCAGGTAAAAGGTACTTCGCAAGGAACAATCACTGACCTTGACGGTAAATTTGCTTTTAACGTGCCCAATAAAAATTCGATATTGGTTATTTCTTTCATTGGTTATGTCACAGTAGAAATGAAGGTGGACACTCAAAAGCCAATGGTTATCACATTAAAGGAAGACACAAAGACATTGGACGAAGTGGTAGTAGTCGGCTATCAGGAGATACGCAAGAAGGATCTGACTGGCTCTGTTGCCAAAGCCAGTATGGCAGAACTGCTTAGCACTCCGACTGCTTCTTTCGGCGAGACATTAGGCGGACGTATTGCCGGTGTCAACGTAAGTTCGGGCGAAGGTATGCCGGGCGGACAGATGAACATCGTCATCCGTGGTAACAACTCTTTGACACAGGACAACTCTCCTCTTTATGTCATTGACGGTTTCCCGGTGGAGGACCCCTCCATAGCCGCAGCCATCAATCAGAATGATATCGAGTCACTCGACTTCCTGAAGGATGCCTCTGCTACTGCTATCTACGGTGCCCGTGGTGCCAACGGTGTCGTGATGATTACAACCAAGAAAGGAACAATCGGCCAACCTAAAATTAAATATGACGGAAGTTTCGGTATTCAGCATATCACCAAAACAATCCCGATGATGGATGCCTATGAATTCGTCAAACTACAGGCAGAACGTAGTCCCAAAGATATGGAAACTACCTACTTCATGAATTATGACGGCAAGAAATGGGGATTGGAAGATTATAGAAATATCCCGCAATATAACTGGCAGGATGAAATCTTTCGCAGCGCATGGATGCAAAGCCACAATGTCAGCCTGACCGGTGGTTCGGAAGGAGTTCGTTACAACGCTTCTTTATCTTATTATGACCAGGACGGTATCTTGTTGGAATCAAACTACAAGCGTATACAAGGCCGTATGGGTACTACCATTCAAAAGAAGAAACTGAAAATCTATCTGACAACCAACTATTCAAGTACTACAACCACCGGTGGTTCTCCTTCTCAGAACTCATACAGTGGTATGAATAACCTGTTCTATAGTGTATGGGGATATCGCCCTGTGACAGAACCGGACAGACCATTAAACTCGTTGATGGACAATATCATGGACGATGCGATAAACAATACCAACGACTATCGTTTCAACCCTATCATGTCTTTGAAAAACGAATATCGCAAGACGTACGCGAACTATATCCAGTTCAACGGATTTGCAGAATATGAATTTATCAAAGGATTGAAGTTGAAAGTTTCCGGCGGTTACACGTTCGATACCCGCAAAGGGGAAACATTCAACAACTCGAAGACCCGCTATGGTAATCCGAAATCATCCGATAAGGTAAATGCAGAAATCTACCATTCTCAACGTGCAACATGGTTGAACGAAAATATTCTAACCTATCAGACCAATATCAAACGGAAACATTTCTTCAATAGCATGGTAGGTGTAACCCTGCAGAATTCCGACTATGAATACTATTCATACAAAACGGTACAGATTCCGAACGAAGCACTCGGCATGGCGGGAATGAGTGAAGGAACTCCCAGTACGACTAAATCATTAAAGAGTTCCTGGTCTATGCTTTCTTTCCTGGGCCGTTTGAACTATAACTATAAATCATTGTATTATGCAACGGTTTCTTTCCGTTCCGACGGTTCTTCCAAATTCCGTGGTGATAACCGTTTCGGCTACTTCCCTTCCGGTTCATTGGCATGGGGATTCATGGAAGAAGATTTTATGAAACCATTGAAGTCTGTTGTTTCTTCAGGTAAATTAAGAGCAAGCTGGGGATTGACCGGTAACAACCGTGTAGGCGAGTATGATACGTATGCTTTATATCAGATATTAAAAGATAAAGTCGGAGATTTTATTTCGATCGGTAGCCTACCGAGTGGTGTATATCCGTTCGAAAACAGCCTGACAAGTGTAGGTACAGTGCCCACTTCCTTAAGAAACAGAAAACTGAAATGGGAGACCACCGAACAGTGGAACCTAGGGCTGGACTTAGGCTTCCTGGACGAACGTATCGGATTAACCGTAGACTGGTATCGTAAAACGACTCGTGATTTGTTGCTGAATACTGCACTTCCCACCTCTTCCGGTTATTTCAGTGCCATGAAGAATGTAGGAAAGGTACGCAATCAAGGTATCGAGTTCACATTGAACACGACCAATATCAAGAACCGTCATTTCTCATGGACTACTAACTTTAATATCGCATTCAACAAGAACAAAGTATTAGAATTGGCCGAAAACCAATCTTCTCTGTTGAGTGCAGCCAAATTTGACCAGAACTATAACTCTCAATACAGCTACATTGCCAAAGTGGGTTATCCGATGGGAATGATGTACGGATTCATCTACGAAGGTACATACAAATACGAAGATTTCGACAAAGTAGGTGATACATATACACTGAAACGCAATGTTCCGTATTTCTCTTCCGAAAGTAATACACAACCGGGTATGCCGAAATACGCAGACCTGAATGGTGACGGTATCATCGACGATAACGACCGCACTATGATCGGTAACGGTATGCCGAAACATACGGGCGGATTTACCAACAATTTCGAATACAAAGGATTTGACTTGAGCATCTTCTTCCAATGGTCGTATGGAAACGATGTATTGAATGCCAACCGCCTGTTCTTCGAGAACAGCAATAAAACACGTGACTTGAACCAATACGCAAGTTACGCAGACCGCTGGACACCGGAAAATCCGGAAAGTAATATTCCGAGAGCTACCGACTCCGGTTCTAACAAAGTGTTCTCTACACGTATTATCGAAGATGGTTCGTTCCTTCGTCTGAAGACCGTATCTTTAGGATATACACTGCCGAAACAACTGACCAAAAAATGGAAGATAGACAATGCACGCGTATTCGTTGCCGGTCAGAATCTATGGACATGTACAAGGTATTCCGGTTACGACCCGGAAGTATCTATCCGTGAAGGCGCACTGACTCCGGGACTGGACTTCTCCGCTTATCCGAGAGCCTACTCTATCAGTTTTGGTATAAACTTAGGTTTCTAATCAATCATCCTTCAAACAATTACGTATATGAAAACAATAAAAATAATCATCATATCACTTCTTGTCGGACTTAACCTGACTTCCTGCGATTTCTTGGAAAAAGACCCGACATACACCACTCCTGAAAACTTCTTCAAAAATGAAGCGGACGCTACCTCCTGGCTGACAGGAACCTATGCCATTCTGGGACAAAGTTCCTTCTACGGAAATGAGTTCTTATACCTTGTAGGAGGTGACGATCTGGGACACTATGGTGGTGCCAACCGCGGACCTAATAAAAGTGGGTTGATCTGTAACAATGCCAATACAAGTGATCCGGCCGTTGCAGCATTGTGGTACACATTATACTCCGGCATCAACAGAGCCAATATTTTCCTGGAAAATATTGATGCAGTGCCCGATATGAACGACGATACCCGCAAGCAGTACAAAGCCGAAGCCCGTTTCTTACGCGCATTCTATTATTTTACTTTGGTAGAATGTTGGGGAGATGTACCTTTCAAGACTACTTCTACAGAAGATGCCTATAACCTCTCCATTCCACGTACGGACAAACAGACGATTTATGATTTTATCATTAAAGAGATGTATGGTTCTGCCGAGGATCTCAAATCTGCTCAAGATTTGAACTATTTACCGGGACGTGTTTCTAAATCGGCTGCATGGGGAATGTTGGCGCGTGTATATATGTTCAGAGCCGGTGAACCTAAACGTGACAAGGAAGTGGGTTTGGCCAACAACACGACTAGTGCCGAGATTACAGAATATTTCAAAAAAGCAAGTTACTATGCACAGTTAGTCAAGAATGAGGGTCATTCACTAACTGCCAAATATTGGGACTTCTTTATCGACATTTGTTCTGATAAGTATAACACTGCTCTCAATAAGGATGGTGCCAAGGCTAATGAAAGTATTTGGGAAGTAGAATTTGCAGGTAACCGTTCGACGGATGTACGTGCAGAAGGTAGAATCGGTAATATTATCGGCATTCAGGGTAAGGACCTTTCTTCCAAAGCATCCATCACTGGTAAAGGTGATCCGGGCTATGCATACGCTTTTATCTGGAATACTCCTAAACTGCTGGAATTGTATGAAGCAAACGGTGATATTGACCGTTGCAACTGGAATATCGCTCCATTCACTTACACCCAGTCAGCAGGAGAAGGCACTCCGGTAGACGGTCGTGAATTTGTGAAAGGAAAAAGAGATGAAGTGGAACAACAATATTGGAATCAATCCTTCAGCTATGGCAAAACAGAGCCCGGTTCTACTTACGGTGATCGCGAATCGAAGAATGATGCCAATAAGAACCGCAATAGAGCTGCTGCCAAATATCGTAGAGAATATGAGGCAGACAAGAAGAGCAAGAACGATACTTCCATCAACTTCCCTCTTCTCCGCTACTCTGACATTCTGCTGATGATTGCAGAAGCTGAAAATGAAGTCAACCATGGTCCTAATGATCTGGCTTATGAATGTATCAATGCGGTAAGAGAACGTGCAGGAATCAACAAGCTTGCAGCAAATCTGGATGAAACCGGCTTCCGTAAGGCTATCAAAGACGAACGTGCTATGGAACTCTGCTTCGAATATACACGCCGTTTCGACCTGATCCGCTGGGGAGACTATCACAAACTGATGCAGGAACAAGTGGACAAGGCACAGGCTGACGAATCCTGGAAATTCGGAACCAATGTATATACTTACTTCAATATTCCGAAGTCTTACAACTATTTCCCGATTCCTGCCAATGAGATAGGATCGAACAGTGCTATCAAAACGAATAATCCGGGTTGGTAAATCCCTTATTAACTTTAAAAAGAAAAGGATATGAAGACAATATATAAAAGTTTGATGACTATCGCTTTTGCCGGACTATGTCTCGCTTCATGCGACAAGGAATTAAAAGAAGACACAGCAATGGAAGTTGGTGTGGTGACAGACAGCAATGTCAGCTTCGATGGCAAAACTGTTACTGTAAAGAAAGGAAGTCCGGTAACGTTCAGCTTCGATGGTGACCCTGATTTTATAACATTCTTCAGTGGAGAAATTGACCATGAATATAAATTCCGCAATCGGACAGAGATGAAAATAGAGGATATCGAAAAATGTGAAATTAATTTCGATATGGTTGCCCAATATGATGCACCGCCTAAAAATACACCACAGACTGCATTAGATATTTTCATTTCCGACAATTTTCCGGGAATGGCCAAGAATAATTTCGAAGCAGATAAGCTACTTGTAGAAGGGTTTGACTGGACATATTTAATACCAACAGAAGAATTGCCGGTGAAAGTAGAAAGCAATACTAAATCCTATTCATACACTAAAGACTTAGCTTCTTATCTTGGAAAGCAAATCACCATTGCTTTCCATTACAAAGGCGGTCAGGATGGTGCTGTTAGACAACCTAAATTTTCCTTTAACAATATACGCATAGAACTGGCTTTTAATAATAATAAATCAGAAACTGTCTATGCAAAAAATCTAGGTTTCACACCACTAAACATTGTAAATAATGAAAGTGACCAGCAATCGGACAAAGTTAAAGACAGAGAGTATGGAGCAGTTGATGGCGGTGTCCCCGGATTCTGGAAAACAAATTTACCGACGGAAATAATAGTATCCAGCTCTGCTGCCGGAGCTACACTAAAAAATAGTTGGCTAATCTCTGAACCGCTCTTACTCAATGGTTCCTGCAATCCTGACGCTGGTGTAGCGATTAAGAATATCTCGCAGTCGTTGGAGATATACTCACATACCTATGAAGAGGCCGGTACATATACCGCTACTT
>OLSP01001681.1_pt1 | contig 19619 bp, 16 predicted proteins | sample 1672941 | NCBI WGS metagenome assembly OLSP01 (sample SAMEA3136739, study PRJEB25190) | human gut metagenome | reverse complement strand
GATGTATATTTGCAAGTAGAGAGAGGCGGGTCGGATGACTCTCTAACTTCTACTCTCTAACTTCTAATCTCTAACCTCTACTTCCCCCTATGCACGAATTAATTTGTCCGAACTGCCATAAGCCGTTTAGTATCGATGAGCAAGGCTACGCACAGCTACTAGAGCAGGTGCGTGGTCAGGCTTTTGACAAGGCGCTCGCAGAGCGCGTGGCGCTTATAGAGGAGCAGAGCCGACAGGCGCAGCAGCTAGCTGTAGCGCAGGCCGAGGCGACGCTCAAGGAGCAGCTCTCCCAGCGAGACACTCAGCTGGTTCAGCTGCAGAGCAAGCTCGACGCCATGGGCGAGAAGAGCCAAGCCGATCTGCAGCTGGCTCTTGCCAACAAAGAGCAGACGATCACCGAGCTACAGGCACAGCTAGCGCAGCAGGAGAGCTTGCGAGACAATGAGCGCCTGAAGGTACAGGCCGAGAGTCAGAAGGCACTCCAAGCTAAGGAGCAAGCAATCACCGAGCTACGCTCTCAGGTAGAGCTACAGAGCAAAGAGGCTCAGCTAGAGGTCAAGCAACTGCAAGAGCAGCACGAGCTAGAGAAGAAGATGCTGGAGCGAGAGGTAGACTTCTACAAAGACCTGAAGACCCGCATGTCCACCAAGATGCTCGGCGAGACACTCGAGCAGCACTGCGCCTTGGAGTTTGAGCAGAAGCTGAGAAGCTTCTACCCCCACGCCTACTTTGAGAAAGACAACGATGTGGTCGGTGGCACCAAGGGAGACTTCATCTTCCGTGACTATGCCGAGGGTAGTGAGCTAGAGTACATCTCCATCATGTTTGAGATGAAAAACGAAGCCGACACGACCTCCACGAAGCATCGCAACGAAGACTTTCTCAAGAAGCTCGACGAGGATCGCCGCAAGAAAGGGTGCGAGTACGCCGTCCTCGTGACACTCCTAGAGCCAGACAACGAACTCTACAACGGCGGCATCGTCGACAAGTCACACCGCTACGATAAGATGTATGTGATCCGTCCCCAGTTTTTCGTACCACTGATCACGCTCCTCGTCTCCACCTCACGCAAGAGCCTCGACATACGCAAGCAGCTCTTCGAGGCGCAGCAGCAGTCCATCGATATCACACACTTTGAGGAGGATATAGAGGAGTTCAAGGAGAAGTTCGGACGCAACTACCGCCTAGCGAGCGAGAAGTTTCAGAAGGCGATCGAAGAGATCGACAACTCGATCAAGCATCTGCAAAAGATCAAAGAGCATCTCATCGGTAGCGAAAACAATCTGCGCCTAGCCAACGACAAGGCGGAGGGACTCACCATCCGCAAGCTCACCTACAAGAACCCAACCATGCTGGCGAAGTTCAAGGAGCTCAAAGCACAGAGTGCACTCGAACAGCCTTCAGAGGATTAGACCTTCGAGCACAACATATATATAGAGAGGGGACTCGACCGCTAGACAAGCGGCGGGAGGTCGGGACGTGTGAGGTAGTCAGCGACGACCATTGGGTAGTAGGTGTGCTCCAGACGATGGATGCGCTCAGCGAGCGTATCGACCGTGTCGTCAGGATAGACCGCTAGGCGCACTTCGCAGAGCGTCGAGCCACGATCGAACCGCTCGTCGATGAGGTGGATCGTGATGCCGCTCACCTTGCAGTGCTCCTCTAGTACACGCTCATGGACACGATCGCCATACATTCCCTTGCCCCCATAGTCTGGTAGCAGCCCTGGGTGAATGTTGAGGATCCGCTGCGGGAAAGCGTGTAGCAAGCTCTCTGGCACCAAGCCGAGGAAGCCCGCTAGGACGATAGCCGTCACCTGATACTGCTCCCGAAGTCGCTTAGCAAAAGCGGTCTCACGCATCTCCTTGCGCTGGAAGACAAGGGAGCGTACACCTAGTCTCTCAGCACGCTTGAGGACTCCAGCGTGCGGGTTGTCGGTTGCTATGAGCGCGACAGAAATGTCGTCTATATGCTCCAGGTAGTGGACGAGCGCCTCCGCATTTGTTCCATTGCCCGAGGCGAAGATAGCTATGGTTTCCATTTTTATTCGTACATTTGTTGCACATAAGGGGTGTATGTGTGCAAAATGCGACAGTATCTACACACGCTCACCTCTCTTGTGTACAAAGGTACAGCTAAATCTGCGGACACGATACGGCTCAGCGCCAAGCGGTCTGCACCGAGGCTTACCGATCCCGTATGACTAATCAATTATTCATCAAATAACCTATTAAGCAATGAACGCAGAAGTAGAAAGCAAGGTCAAAGACCTAATCGCAGACAAGCTCAATGTCGAGCTCTCAGAGGTAACTCGTGAGGCCAACTTCACGACCGATCTTGGTGCAGACTCACTCGACACTGTCGAGCTGATGATGGCCTTCGAGAAGGAGTTTGATATGACCATCCCCGACGAGGAGGCTGAGGGTATCAAGACCGTTGGTGACGCTATCGACTACATCGAGAAGCAGCTAGCATAAGCACCTCGAGGAGCAGACAGAGCGCTCTCCTCACCATACGATACAGAGGTCTCGTCGCATAGCTGTGCGACCACCTATATCCTCTGTAGCACATACAGAGCCCGAGGGCAAGTCTCAGATCTCCCAGCATGGGTGCTGGGCTTGCCCTTGTGTACTTCCCCACATTCAGTTTACACCGCTAGAACCTGCTGCTCACAGCAGCAGACTCCTCATATCCCTGACGCTTGACTTTGATATAGCCTATGCAATTTAATAGAGTAGTCGTGACTGGCCTTGGTGCCATCACCCCCATTGGCAATGATGCTCCTACCACTTGGCAAAACATGCTAGCCGGTAAGAGTGGAGCAGCTCCCATCACACAGTTTGATGCCTCCAAGTTCAAGACCCAGTTCGCCTGTGAGGTCAAGGGCTTTGATCCTAACGAGCACTTCGACCGCAAGGAGGTACGTCGCTATGACCGATACACTCAGCTCGCCCTCGTTGCGACAAAAGAGGCGATCGCAGACTCAGCTGTAGACCTAGAGCATGTCGATAAGAACGAGGTCGGCGTCATCATCAGCGCAGGTATCGGAGGACTAGAGACCTTCCAGGAGGAGATCATGCAGTACGACCCCGAGCGAGGGCCCCGCTTCAACCCCTTCTTCATCCCGAAGATGATCTCCGACATCGCTGCCGGACTCGTATCGATCGAGTACGGCTTCCACGGGCCCAACTACAGTGTCGCCTCAGCTTGTGCCTCCTCGACGAATGCGATCATCGATGCTGCTATCATGATACGCCTCGGCAAGGCAAAGATGATGGTCGCTGGTGGTAGCGAGGCTGCGGTGACGGTCGCTGGTATCGGTGGCTTCAACGCCATGCACGCCCTCTCCACACGCAACGACTCTCCCGAGACCGCCTCTCGTCCCTTCAGTGCGAGCCGTGACGGCTTCGTGCTAGGTGAGGGTGCTGCGATCCTTATATTAGAGGAGTATGAGCATGCGGTAGCTCGTGGTGCTAAGATCTATGCTGAGTTTGCCGGCTTCGGACTCTCTGCCGATGCGCATCACCTGACCGCTAGCCACCCCGAGGGACTGGGAGCCAAGCTCGTGATGACCCGTGCCCTAGAGGACGCTGGTATGAAGCCCGAAGATATAGACTATATCAACGTACACGGTACCTCTACACCCGTCGGTGACGCCTCAGAGGTCAAAGCGATCCAAAGCGTCTGGGGTGACAAAGCTTACGACCTCAACATCAGCTCCTCAAAGTCTATGACAGGACACCTCCTCGGTGCTACGGGAGCTCTAGAGGCTATGGCTATCGTCAAGTCTATCCAGGAAGATGTCGTCACACCGACCATCAATCATGAGCCAGGCGACGAAGATGATCAGATAGACTACAAGCTCAACTTTACCTTTGACAAGGCGCAAAAGCGCACCGTCAACGTAGCCATGAGCAACACCTTCGGCTTCGGAGGTCACAACGCTTGCGTCGTCTTCAAGAAGGTTCAGTAAGCGTACACTATACGTCTATCGCGCTGCATAGAGCCTTATGACAAACCATCAGCGACACCCACTCACGCCAGTCTGCACCCACTCGTCAGAGCAGACCAGTGTGAATGGGTGTCGCTCTTTTTTGGTCCCTTAGAGAGATAGAGCTATGAGTTTGATGCGGAGGTCTAGGACCAAGATGTGGCTTCAGGAGCTAGGCGAGCGTTGGCAGCACTGGTGGAGTACCCTGCGAGGTGATAACTCGCAGCGCACACCCAATCTGACCACACTCTTCGCTCGGATAGGTATCGTGCCTGTTCGCACAGACCTCTACCAGCTAGCTATGCGTCACCGCTCCTGCTCCATCGTCGGAGAGGGGGGAGAGAAGCTCAACAATGAGCGACTCGAGTTCCTCGGCGATGCAGTCCTCGAAGCCTCTATCTGTACCTATCTCTATCATCTCCACCCCACATGGGACGAAGGCGAGCTGAGCAAGTGCAAGAGCTCGCTCGTGAGCCGTCCAGTCAACAACGAGGTGGGTCGACGTCTGCATCTAGAGCGCTATATCATTATGGTGCCGAGCGCCTTAGACAACTCGGTAGACATCTACGGCAACACCCTAGAGGCACTCATCGGAGCCATCTACCTCGATCAGGGCTACGCCCGTACGCAAGATTTCGTCCGAGACTTTATCCTCCCCACTTATCGCGATATGCAGGCGCACACGGTGGCGAGCATTCAGAACTACAAGAGCGAACTCATCGAGTGGGTACAGAAGCATCACCTCTCGCACGAGTTTCGTCTCGAGGGTCACGATACGATGCCACACGACCACTTCACCTACAGCGTCTGGATCGATGGCAAGCCCGTAGGACGTGGTTCAGGCAGTAGCAAGAAGCGCGCCCAGCAGGAGGCAGCGCGTGACACCCTCAAGCTACTTCAGCAGGCCTACTCAGCCATACAGAGCCACAGGAGCTAGCTCCTCACACACGCTCTCTTCGCACATCTCTAGAGGCTGTAGCTCTATCCGATAGCCTCTCTCATGGTATAGTCACGACAGGAAAACCTATTTCCTACGTGGCTATTTGAAAATTGCTACGTAGGGAACTCGCAATTGCCCTGAGATGTGCGGGCGACTGCGTGTGCTATCTCAAGATTATTTCGTACATTTACGGAGCCTAAAATGCGGAGATGCGACCTTGTCGCAAGCTTCGCTCTAGGTGCTTGCAAGATAATGTGCTAGTAATGAGCTGTAAATCGTTTTTCATCCAGGTTGCCCAGACCGCACGTATGGCGAGTCTAGTGCCTTGGTCTGCTCCTAGCCTATCCGCTCTCCCTATGACAAAAAAAATAAAACAATATAATGACGAACGAATGGCAATACACTCCCTTCACCCGAGAGGAGGAGGTGGGTGGCTCTCAACTGGCGCACGCCTTGAGAATACCCGCTGTGGCGGGACGCCTACTCTATCGTCGTGGTATCCGTACGGAAGCAGAGGCACAGCGATTCTTTCACCCATCGCTAGAGGATCTGCACGACCCCTTTCTGATGCAAGATATGGATCTAGCGGTCAAGCGTCTCAACAAGGCGCTAGGACGCAAGGAGCATATCATGATATACGGCGACTACGATGTAGATGGCACTACAGCAGTATCACTAATCTATAAGTACCTCCGCTCGGCGGGGTGTAGCGAGCACCTGCTGAGCTACTATATCCCAGGACGGGACGATGAGGGCTACGGCGTATCCTATCGGGGCGTGGATCATGCCCACGAGATAGGCGCGACGCTGATCATCGTGGTGGATTGTGGCATCAAGGCTATCAACGAGATAGCCTACGCTAAGACGCTGGGGATAGACTTTATCATCTGCGATCACCACCACCCAGACGACCAGCTACCCGATGCGGTCGCCGTCTTAGACCCTAAGCGGTCGGACTGTCACTACCCCTTTGAGGAGCTCTGTGGGTGTGGTGTAGCGTTTAAGTTTATGCAGGCCTTTGGGATGAACAATGGCTTCCCCTCGGCCTCGCTCTTTAAGCTCCTAGACCTGGTCGCTGTCAGTATCGCTGCCGATCTGGTCTCTGTGATGGATGAGAATAGGATCCTGGCGCACTATGGACTACGTCAGCTCAATCGCAATCCCTCGATGGGACTCAAAGGAATCATCAAGACTTGTGGTCTCGAGGGACGTAAGATCACGATGGCTGACATCATCTACAAGATCGGTCCGAGGATCAACGCCTCAGGACGTATGATGAATGGTCGCGAGGCGGTCGATCTGCTCCTGAGCAATGATGCGAAGACGACAGCCCGTATGAGCGAGCTGATCGACGAGTACAACGTGCGTCGTCGTGAGCTAGACCGCTCGACGACCGATGAGGCGATGCAGCTCCTGCAGGTCAACCCCGAGCTGGCGCATCAACCCATCGTAGTCCTCTATCAGCCTGACTGGCACAAGGGGGTCATAGGGATCGTCGCCTCTCGTGTGGCGGAGTATACCAATAGACCGACGATCGTGCTGACTGGCACGAGCGAGCGGATCGTGGGCTCTGCGCGCAGTGTCGGCGGGATAGACATTTACAGCATCATCGAGGAGGCTAGAGATTTGCTCCTAAACTTTGGCGGACACACCTACGCCGCTGGGCTGACCCTCTTGCCAGACAAGCTACCCGACTTCCGCACTTACATACAGAGTGTCAATGCCGTGGCGGATAGTGACCGAGCACACTCTACGCCGATAGAGATCGATGCCGAGATAGAGCTTCGTGAGGTGACCCAGAGACTCTACTCGACGATACAGCGCTTTGCCCCGTATGGCCCGGACAACTACCAGCCGCTCTTTGTCACGCAGCAACTCTATGACGGAGGTGCGAGCAGAGCTGTGGGGCGCAATAGCGAGCACTTTAAGGTAGATGCTATACCTACACTGGGATCCAAAAAGCACTGCCCAGGGATAGCCTTCAACCAAGCACCCGCCTTTCGCTTTATGAAGAAGTCTTCGGCAGGAAGAGCCAATGCTCCCTTTGCCCTTGTCTACCAAATAGATGAGAACCACTTTAACGGAATTGTCTCCCTACAGTTACTGATCAAGGATGTCAAGCCACAACGACCCGGAGAGGACCTCTTTGCCTCCCAGCGATGAGGCAACAGGCGACTCCTCTGGGCGTAGCGAGGCTGTCGACTGGGACTTGCTCCTCGAGGAGCAGGCAGATCTATGGTGCGATGCTGCGACCGACCCGAGAGCTGAGAGCGAGCGTGAGCAGCTAGGCGAGCGTAAGCAACTAGGCGAAGAGACTCCTCAGGAGACGACCAGCAGACCAGAGAGGCAGCAGACCACCTCGGCGGACGATGAGCAGACCCCGCTAGGAGTGCTTCATCACTATTGGGGCTACCCTGCCTTCCGTCTCAAGCAGGCGGAGATCATCGACAGCGTCTTGGCGGGACGAGACACGCTCGGACTACTACCTACGGGTGGGGGCAAGAGCATCACCTTTCAGGTGCCGACGATGCTACACGACGGGCTGACGCTCGTCGTCACACCGCTCATTGCTCTTATGAAAGATCAGGTAGATGGTCTCAACAAGCGGGGTATGTCTGCCACAGCTATTCACTCGGGTATGGAGTACAAGGAGATACAGCGCGCCTTGGACAATTGTCTGTATGGCGGGTGCAAGTTTCTCTACCTCTCGCCTGAGCGACTAAGTTCGCCAATCTTCCTCGCCTGTCTGCCCGAGCTGCCGATACGGCTGATCGTGGTGGACGAGTGTCACTGTATCTCGCAGTGGGGCTACGACTTCCGCCCCAGTTATCTGAAGATTGCAGAGATACGTCGTTACTACCCCACTGTACCCCTGCTGGCGCTCACAGCGACCGCCACGCCAGAGGTGGTGGCAGACGTGATGGCTCGTCTGAGCTTTCGTGAGCCACATGTCATCAGTAGCTCTTTCGCACGAGACAACCTGCAGTATATCGTACGTCCTACGACAGACAAGACGACGGAGCTGCTCCATATCCTCTCCTCGACGACTGGTAGTGCGATCGTCTACTGTCGCAATCGCAAGAAGACGCAAGAGCTGGCTGAGATGCTCCAAGAGGCGGGCGTCTCGGCACACTACTACCATGCGGGGCTGACGCATGCCGAGCGAGAGATCAAGCAAAACGCATGGATGGCGGGAGAGGTGCGTGTGATGGTCTGCACGAATGCTTTCGGCATGGGCATCGACAAGCCTGATGTGCGTCTCGTGGTGCACTGGAGTATGCCCGTAGCCCTGGAGGAATACTTCCAAGAGGCGGGTCGTGCGGGTCGTGACGGGCTGCGCGCTTTTGCCGTGGTGCTATATGAGCGCCGGGATCGTGGTATGCTCCTGCAGCGGGTGCAAAACGAATTTCCCGACAAAGCTTACATCCGCGACATCTACGACAACATCTACAGCTACCTAGGGATAGGTTTTGGCGAGGGTATGGAGCGCAGCTACGAGATAGATCTCGAGTCGTTTGTCCGCACGGAGCATCTGCACCCGATACGGAGCTTGAGTGCCTTACATATCCTCGAGCTGGCAGGTGCTTGGGAGCTACTCCTCGATGAGGCACGCTCACGGCTCATCGTGGAGGTCTCTAGAGAGGAGCTATACTACATACGAGGCTTGTCCACCCAAGATGACAAAGTGCTACGAGCTGTCTTGAGAAACTACTCGGGCCTCTTTGCCGACTACGTCTTCATCGACGAGCGGACACTCTCCATACAGACGCACCTAACGGGAGAGGAGGTCTACGACAGCTTAGCCCGTATGAGCCAGAGAGAGATCATTCACTATATCCCGCGAAAGCGCTTGCCCCGTATCCTCTTCTACACACGGCGTGAGCGCAAGCATCACTTCCTCATACCCCCAGAGGTGTACGAGCTACGCAAAGAGGCGATGATCAAGCGACTCACCGCCACGATCGCATACCTAGATGGTCAGCAAGGGTGCCGACAGGCGATGCTCCTACACTACTTCGGGGAGGAGCTGGCTGAGCCGTGCGGACGCTGTGACCTTTGTCTAGCTCGTAAGGCACGCTCCCAGCGTAGTGAAGAGGCTCTAGAGATGCGACTCAAGACTCTTTTAGAGCAATTGGAAGAACCTTCGCCTACCTTGCAAGCTTTGGCAGAGAGGCTAGGTGTGCAGCCGAAAGCTTTGCTCCCGATCCTGCAGAAGCTCCTTGAAACAGACGACCGCTACCGTACCGATGGGGTGCACCTATATAAGAATAAGTAATCCTAGAGTGACTACGATATGATCCTACACCCACACGCTAAGATCAACCTTGGGCTACGTATCTTACGCCGCCGACCAGACGGCTACCACGACATCGAGAGCTGTATGCTCCCCATTAGCTGGGCCGATCAGCTCACAGTAGAGATAGCTACAGGAGCAGTGGCGGACTCGTACGAGGTCTCAGGTCTAGCAGGCGAACTACCCATCGAGCGCAATCTAGTCTACAAAGCGGTGCAGTTACTCAGAGCGCAACACCCAGAGATACCTCCGCTACAGCTCAAGCTCGAGAAGCGCATCCCATCAGAAGCTGGTCTCGGCGGTGGCTCGGCCGATGCTGCCTACACGCTCCTAGCGATCAACGAACTATGTCGCTTAGACCTCTCCACCGCACAGCTCGAAGCGATGGCGGGAGAGCTGGGGAGCGACTGCCCCTTCTTCATACAGTCCCGCCCCGTGCTGGTCACAGGTCGTGGCGAAAGGCTCACACCGCTCACGATGCCGTCTGCGCTCCTCGACAAATGGCTCCTCGTCGTCAAGCCGCCCATCGGTATGAGTACCGCTGAGGCGTATCGACAGGTCACACGCCACCCCGAGGCTGAGGGCAAGCTCACGACACTACTAGAGCGACCGATAGCGCAGTGGCGAGAGCTCATCGTCAATGACTTCGAGTCCGTCGTTTTCGCACACTATCCTGAGCTAGCCGCTCTGCGAGACACGCTCTACCGCCACGGAGGCCTCTATGCCGCCATGTCCGGCTCGGGGACAGCCCTCTACGGCATCTTCGACGACAACCCGCTACTAGACGACACCGCCCCGCTCGTGCCCCACCTCACAGGTCTCCCCGTCTGGCTCGAGCGCCTCGCTCTCCTCTAGCCTCCGCAAATCTCACAAGTAATGATGCTGTAGGGTCGCAATTCGTTAGATTTGCAAATCGAGGAGAGATCCACGCTGTGGCGGAAAATGAGTACCTTAGCAGTCCGTTATGTATACTTGGTCGAAATCATTGTATGCCTTCCTCTGAACATTCCTCCCCTACGATCAACGTTATGAAGCGTCTGGTCGCTCAGCAAAAGTCTTCTCTCCATCAGCATCACGAGCCGATGGCTGACGAACTGTCTAGCTGCCCGATGACACCTACGTATAATAAGGTAGCTCATAATAAAACTACCGATCAGCACTTGCCGAATAAGGCTGCTATCGACCAACAGGCTACCAGCAAGAAGGCACCCCTCGTCTCTAAGACGGTCTCTACCAACAAATCGACCACCACAAGTAATACACCTCAGGCGACGACCGCTAGTAGCGCTCCCAAGGCAACAACGACCGATCGCCAACAGCCAACAGCTAACAAAGCTACTCAAGCGAAGAAGGAGATCGCAACAACTAAAAGCTCCTCAGCTAAGGTCGAGGAGCTAGAGGAAAACATCTGGTGGATGAATGCATGGAGGTGGCTGCGTCGACTCCTAGACTTTCGCGATGACAAGGCGGGCGACGTGGCGACCATCGAGTCCCTCAAGGCGGATGTAGAGTTTCGTGGCACCAAGCTATGGATCCTCATCTGCGCTATCCTCGTTGCCTCGATCGGTCTGAATGTCAATTCGACGGCGGTCATCATCGGTGCGATGCTTATCTCCCCGCTGATGGGACCAATCATCGGCTTCGGTCTGGGCTTCGGTATTGCCGACCTAGATCTCGTACGAAAGTCGCTGCGCAACCTGGGTCTGACAACGCTCTTCAGTATCCTGACCGCTACGATCTACTTCCTCTTGACCCCACTCGATCAGCCTGGTAGTGAGATACTGGGTCGTACGGAGCCGTCACTGTATGACGTGCTGATCGCATTCTTTGGCGGTGCGGCGGGTCTGATCGCAGGTAGTAGCAAGAGCAAGGGGCAGGTACTCCCAGGCGTCGCTATCGCTACGGCACTCATGCCACCACTCTGTACAGCCGGCTTTGGCATCGCTACGGGCAACTGGCCTTTCTTCTTCGGTGCCATCTACCTATACATCATCAACTCGGTCTTTATCGCCTTTGCGACCTTCGTGATGGTGCGCATCATGCGCTTCCCGATGAAGTCGGTCGCTTCGGGTGATATGCGCAAGCGTAGCTATCGCTGGATCACCGTAATCGCTGTCTGCACGCTGATACCGAGCATCTACTTAAGTATCCGTCTGGTGCGTGACTCCTATCAGGAGCAGCGTGCCAAGCAGTTTGTTGCAGACCACTTTGCGCCACCTGAGCACCAGGTGATCCGTCAGTCGTTCGTGCGAGCTGATGGGGACAAGCGACCCTACATAGACTTAGTCCTGATCGGCAAGCCACTCTCCGCTCAGACGATAGACAGCATCGCTACGTTGCTACCTAACTATGGACTGTCCAACTTCGACCTACAGGTGCACCAAGGGATCGACAACGAGGCTCCTACAGACTACGAGCAGCTAGGCGGTGTCTTGCTGCGTGACCTCTACGAGCGGTCCGAGCGTACTGCCTCTGAGCAGCGTGCCGAGATCGACTCGCTCCGTCGTACGCTCCTGCGCTACGACTACTACAAGTCTCTGACACACGATGTGAGCGACGAGGCGAAAGCGGTCTTTACCGACATTAGCAAGGTACGACTGATGCCCTCTATGGAGTTTATCCAAGGGCAAGACTCCGTCCTCCATATCCTCGTGACGACACCATCACACCGCCTTGCTCCTGCCGAGCGGAAGAAGCTGGAGCAGTGGCTACAGAAGCGTACCAAAGCGGATGATCTCGAGCTGATCCTAACGAACTAAGCAGATACAGAATACTAACTTTAATAGATAAGCGTCTTATGAATAAACTACAGACCTTGCTCCTGACCCTCTGTGCACTCCTCGTGTGCAGTGCTACAGCACGTGCCGACAAGGGCATGTGGGTACTCAGTGAGCTGAACGAGCAAAACGAAGCTCGCATGCGTGAGCTAGGCTTTAACCTATCCCTAGACGAGCTATATAGTCTAGACAAACCTTCGATAGCACGTGGCGTCGTTATCTTCGGCGGTGGTTGCACTGGTATCACCGTCTCCGATCAGGGACTACTCTTTACAAACCACCACTGCGGTTACGATGCGATCCAGAGCCAGAGTACCGTAGAGCATGACTACCTACGTGACGGCTTCGCCTCACAGTCTTTCCGTGAGGAGCTACCGATCCCAGGACTCTCTGTCAAGTACCTCCGTGCGCAGATCGATGTGACGGCTCGCATCGAGCAGGCTGTCGCTGGTATCGCCGACGAGGCTAAGCGTCAGGAGACCATCGAGAAGGTCTCTGAGCAGATCGTCAAGGAGTACACGAAGTCACCCTTTGACGCTGTCGAGGTAACCCCCTTCTATGCTGGCAATAAGTACTATGTCGTCATCTACGACGAGTACAAGGATGTACGTCTCGTTATGACCCCTCCGAGCAGCGTAGGTAAGTTTGGCGGTGACACGGACAACTGGATGTGGCCTCGCCACACGGGCGACTTTAGCGTCTTCCGTGTTTACGCTGATGCCAATAACAAGCCCGCTGAGTACGCAGCAAGCAACAAGCCTTACCGACCTGTACACTATACGAAGGTCTCTCTACAGGGTTACCAGGAGCAGGACTACGCTATGACCATTGGCTTCCCAGGCTCTACAGATCGCTACCTCACCTCCTATGGTGTCATCGACCGTATCGAGAATGAGAACGCTCCCCGCATCGAGGCGCGTGGTGTCAAGCAGGAGATCTGGAAGCGTGCCATGGAGGCTGACCAAGCAACCCGCATCAAGTACGCCAGCAAGTATGCTCAGAGCTCTAACTACTGGAAGAACTCTATCGGTATGAACCGCGGTCTGGAGAAGCTCCATGTCGTAGACCGCAAGCGTGCCGAGGAGGAGGCATTCACCCAGTGGGTAGCTCAGACGGGCAAGCCTTACGGCAATATACTCCCCGACCTGAAGCGTGCCTACGAGGAGGCTGCTCCCTACAATCGTCAGCTCAACTATGTGATCGAGACGATGCTGAGCGGTAGCGAGATCGTATGGCTCGGCTATCAGGCTCTGGTAGCTGCAGGCTCTGGCGACAAGAAGGAACTGGCAGACCTCTACAAGGATTACCTACCTAACCTAGATCGTGAGGTACTCCCAGCTATGCTCGCACTACTACGCACCAAGCTACCAGCAGACAACCTCCCCTTCATCTATCAAATCATCGATGAGCGCTTTGGCGGTGACTATGAGGCTTATGCTAATGAGCTTTTTGCCAATAGCATCGTACCTTACGAGGATAAGATGATGTCTGTACTAGCTATGGACGCAAACAAGATCAAGGAGACCCTAGCTAACGATCCTGCACAGGAGCTAGTCCAGAGCGTCCTTATGTACTACTCGACTCTGATCGATAAGTATATGGAGTACAACTACGCTATCGAAAAGGGCAAGCGTGAGCTCTTTGCCGCTATGAGCGAGTTCCAGCCTAACGCACTGCGTCCATCAGACGCCAACTTCACGATGCGTATGAGCTACGGCCGTATCCTCGGCTACGAGCCTGGTGACGGTGCGTGGTACTACCACTTCACGACGGAGCGTGGTGTATTCCAGAAGCAGAACCCCAACAGCAGCGAGTTCGCCGTACAGCCTGAGATCCTCGAGCTGCTGAGCAATCCTGCTAACTTCGCACCCTACGGTGTGGGCGATCACCTCTTCACCTGCTTCCTCTCGGACAACGACATCACGGGTGGTAACTCAGGTAGCCCTGTCTTCGACAAGAATGGTAACCTCATCGGTCTAGCCTTCGACGGCAACTGGGAGGCTATGAGTGGCGACATCGAGTTTGAGCCTGACCTACAGCGCACCATCTCGGTAGATATCCGCTACGTCCTCTTCATGATCGACAAGTGGGCTAAGTGCCCCCGTCTGATCCAGGAGCTAACCTTCGCATAAGCGAAGAAAATAACGAGATCAGGACGCACAGACGTGTAACCCGCTGTAGGGGCGCACGGCTAGTGTCTAGCGAGAGGGCGTCCGTCTCCGACCAACGAGACGTGTAACCCGTTGTAGGGGCGGACCTATGTGTCCGCCCGTCCTCGTTGAAGCGTTTTATGCCATATGGGCGGACACGCAGGTCCGCCCCTACACAAGCTACGTCAGCACGACAATTCCACTCATCAAACGCTGTAACCCCGATCTCCGTAGGGGCTACACGTTTCGCTGCACTACAGCGTAAAATTTGCGCAAAGATGAGGGGGCGACACCCAGACTCATTGGTCTAAGTGCCGCCCCCTTTATTAAGGTTCGTCTGCTGACCCTACTACACGGGATCAGCGAGCGTGACTAGTACTTGATCTCCTCGTCTTGACCCATCTCGTGACGGGTGATCTTCTTGCGATCGATGGCACGCCAAGCGAAGAAAATGTACGCTAGGACAAACGGGATCAGCAGCGAGACGATGCTCATAGCCTTCAGCGTGTAGGGGCTGGAGCTACTGTTTTGGATCGTCAGCGAACTATTGATATCTGCTATCGAGGGGTAGTAAGCGGTGTTGTTGTACCCGAGGATGAGGAGCAAGCTCAGGACAGCGAGGACGACACCGACCCCTTCGAGCCAGATACCCTTGCGGTAGCCTTTCTTGACCAGCGTGAGGATCACGCCCGCTAGCACCAGTACCACGCCCACAAGGAAGAGGACGAGGATCACTGGCATAGCGAGGAAGTTGTGCAGATACTTGTACTGTACTAGGCTCACGACACCTGTGGTGGGATCGACGTCATACCCCTCGGTCACCATGAGGAAGACCACATAAGCGACGAAGAGGACGACAAAGATCACTGCATTGGGTAGCAGGCTCTTGCGGGCATGCTCATAAGCGACCTCATCGTCTATGTTATTGATGAAGTATAGAAGCGCCGTGGTGCGTGCCAGGAAGAGGAGCGTCACACCGAGTACCACATTCCAGGGGTTGAAGATAGCCTCCAGTCCGTGTAGCTGTAATCCTGTGAGAGGGTCGGGCTGCCAGACGGAGATAGTCTGCATAGAGGCTCCGAGATCGTAGATAGCACTCTTGTCCACGATGAAGTTACCTCCCGTGAAGAGCGTCGAGACCGCAGCACCTAGGAGTACTGGAGCCAAGACACCGTTGATAAAGAGGAAGGTCTGGAAGGTCTTCTTGCCCCATACATTGCCATGCTTAGACTGATACTCGTACGAGACAGCCTGTATGACAAAGGTCAAGCAAATCAAGATCCACACCCAGTAAGCTCCACCGAAGCTGGTCGAGTAGAAGAGCGGGAAGGAGGCAAAGAAAGCACCTCCGAAGGTGACCAGCGTCGTGAGTGTAAACTCCCACTTACGACCTGTCGAATTGACAATCATACGCTGCAGCGGCTCGTCACGACGCGCTGCAAAGATAAAGGTCTGTCCGCCCTGCACAAAGAGCAGGAAGACAAGCAGGGCTCCCAGCAGTGAGACTAGAAACCACCAGTATTGCTGTAGAAATGCGTAGTCCATTATGATAGTGTGTCTATGGGGTTAGTGATTACTTACTCTCACGCTTGCTAAAGAGCTGCTCTACATCATTTAGATGAGACTCAGGGCCATGCTTGATCGCCTTGACCATGATGCTCACCTCTGCGATGAGGAGGATCGTAAAGAGTACGGCAAAGATGATGAACGTGGTCATCACGTTGGCGGGTGCGAGCTTAGAGACAGCGGCATTCAGCGGGAGCATATCCTGGATAGCCCATGGCTGACGACCCATCTCGGCAACGACCCATCCAGCCTGACTGGCGATCCACGCTAGCGGGATGCAGATGACCGTGATGATGTGTAGCCAGCGATAACGTGCAAACTCCTCAGCACTCTTCTTACGCTGCAAGATCCAGATGAGGAGAAGGACAAGAATAAAGAGGAAGCCACAACCGACCATAATACGGAAGGCGTAGTACATGAGCGGTACATTGGGTACGAGATCCGCCTTGTCCTGGACATAACCATAGCCAAAGTGGTCGAAGTTCTCCTGTATGATTGCATTCTGACGCTCCATCTCGGCAGCGTCACCAGCCTTCTGAGCTTCGCCATAAGCAGCGAGTGCCTCGATAGCAATCTTGCCACGACGCATACGCTCATCAGCAGAGAGTGCTTGGTTGCCATCCATATCGTAGTAACCACCCTCTAGGATATTGTTGATGCCAGGTACGTAACCATCGGTCGTGCGTGTACCTAGCATAGAGAGCATAGAGGGTATCTTGATGTTGAAGACAAAGGGATCTTGGTTCTCCTCGGCAAGTGGTGTGAGCTTGTCACAGTCGAGCAGACCGATAGCACTGAGCCCTAGCCCCTTGCCGTCAGCAGTCTTACCATCGGGTGTGCTTTCGCCAGCATCATAGAGCGCCTCCATAGCAGCGAGCTTCATAGGCTGACGCTGAGCCACGTTGTAACCAGAGGTATCTCCCGTGAAAGCAGTGAGCAAGGCAGCGATGAGTCCGAAGGGAGCGATGATACGACTATTAGCTAGTGCAAACTCCTTGTGCTTGCCACGAAGGATGTAGATGGCGCAGATACCCAACGCAAAGACAGAGCCGAGCGTCCAGGAGGAGATGGTCGTATGCCAGAACTTATTGACCGCCGTACTAGAGAGCGCCACGGCCCAGAAGTCGGTCATCTCACTACGTACGGTAGCGGGGTTGAAGGTCATACCGACAGGGTCTTGCATCCAAGCATTGGCAACAAGAATCCAAACGGCCGAGATGGTCGCACCGATGACGGTCAGCCAAGTAGAGGCTAGGTGGAAGCCACGGCTCACCTTGTTCCACCCAAAGAACATGACAGCGATGAAGGTCGCCTCCATAAAGAAAGCGAGGATACCTTCGATAGCTAGCGGAGCTCCGAAGATATCACCCACGAGCCAGCTGTAGTTAGACCAATTGGTACCGAACTCAAACTCGAGGATGAGTCCCGTGGCGACGCCGATGGCAAAGTTGATACCAAAGAGCTTCTGCCAAAACATCGCCCACCGCTTCCACTCGGGGCGATTGGTGCGATAGTACTTAGTCTCAGCTATCGACATGATCACACCCAGTCCGAGCGTGAGTGGCACAAAGAGCCAGTGATAGCATGCGGTCAGAGCAAATTGCAATCTAGACCAGAGGAGTAAAGCGTCTACATTCATTATGCTATATAGTTAAGTTATTGATTGTCTTGATGAAGCGTGTCGATGACAGGTGCCGTAAGCTGATGCTGCACGAACTCTATCTGCGCCTTCTGGTCTCCCTGCTGGGCGATCACCCGCGGGAAGAAGATAGGACGCAAGATGGCGAACATGATAAAGAGCTTGATGGCTACAATAATCCACAGCAGACGGCTCGTGCGGCTTTGACTCCGCAGCCCGTCACGATAAAGGTCGTAAAACCAGCGAAGCACCCCGCGGGACTTCTGTGCTGTACCAGTAGATTCTGTATTCATACTTATCGACACTAGCTGATATCTGCGACAAATGTAATGTTTCTACACTAAAGAAGAGGTATTCAGGTGAAATATGTCACGAGAAAGAACGATTTTGTCAAGTCAACCACGCCTCCCTCGACCTATCGCGAGGATAGACTCGGGGATGATCTGGTGCAACCAGTCGATCACCTCGCCATCGGTCGCCTCCTCAGCAAGTGCTACGATGATAGTGTCGTACCCGGCCACGCTACCGAGCGTGAGTGACGACAAGGAGCTGTCGAGGATGGTCGCTATAGACTGCGCAAAGCCTGGCTCCGTGCGGATCACCAGCATCTGCCCCGAGAGGGCGTACGAGCGGAAGCCGACTGTCGGAGAGATCAGTCCCGTGGGCTGCGTCGTGACAGCGTCAGCCTGCGGCATCAGGGGGAGCTGATAGCACGACTTAAAGGAGCCAGGGCGCACCCCCTTGGTGGCACCCAGCTCGGAGAGGTAGGTCGAGAGCGTCCCCTGCGTGATGGATATGTTACGTCCTCGCAATAGCTCGAGGAGCATCGCTTGGTCTGTTACTTCGTGGGTCCTCAGCAGGTCGGCGATGACACCGAGCCGCTGACTCTTCGTTTGCTTACTCATTATGGTACTCAGGGGTGATACTTCAATGGCACAAATGTACTCTTTTATTCCTATCCTAGACAAGTCGGAGCGAAGCGTTGACGGCACCTTTGCCCTAGTAGAGGAGGGTGGCGACGAGCGGGAGGTGGTCGCTGGGGCCAGCGAGGTAGCTGTCGCCGCCGTACGTTCGTCGCGGGCGGCCCCACGGGGCTGGACTCTCGTGCATGTACTTTTGTGGAGGCAGGGCTACGCGTGCCGTCTCTAGCTCTAGACGCGGATAGCGCGTCTCGCTGAGCAGCGTGCGGGAGACGAAGAGTCGGTCGATGCGCTCCCAGTAGCCTCGGTAATAGTAGCTCCCCGGAGGCATCGTCTTGAGTTGCTCGTCGGTGAATGGGGGCGTGAGGTCTACCATAGCTAACGAATCGCATTGAGATAGGTAGGTGTGGTAGGAGGCAGCCCAGCTGTCGGTCAAGCCATCTTCTGGCGTGGCGTTGAAGTCGCCCACGACGACGGTGCTTTGCTCTGGATTAGCCCTCAAGAGGCTATCGGTACGCATGCGGAGCATCTCGATGAGCGCAGCACGAGCAGCCTCGGCGGTAGCTCCTCCTCGGCGTGAGGGGAGGTGGCAGACGATGAGCGAGAGCGGCGCTGCGGAGGGGAGGCGACCAGAGACGAAGAGCAGGTTGCGTGTCGGGTAGATGCTGTCGGGCGTGATGCGCAGGGGCCACTCCTCGGTCTGCTCTACGGCAAAGCGGTCTGCGTCATAGAGCAGTGCCACGTGAGAGCCACGGCGGTCGGAGCCTGTGGCGCAGATGGTCTTGTAGTTGCCCCCTCGTAAGAGCGTGTGGTGCGCCAGCTGCTCGAGCGCCTCTACGCTCTCGACCTCTTGTAGTGCTATGAGAGCGGGTATATCCCAGGCGGTCGCATGAGAGATCACCTCGGCTAGCTGATGGCACTTGCGCTTCATACGCTCTGCCGTCCACCCTTTGCGGGCTGTGGGGAGGTACTCGCGATCATCCCAGCGGGTGCTGGGGATGGTGTCAAAGAGGTTCTCCACATTGTATGAGACAATGGTAAACCTCTGCTGCGCTACCAAGTGGTGCGAACCACAGAGCAGCAGAAAGAATAGCATGAACCTACGGAAGTCTAGGAAGATGGAGCTGGTCATCTCAAATAAAAAAGGAAGCGGCGCTCCCATAGAGTCTACTGTCTCTACGAGAGCGTCGCTTTACGTTGATATGTTGATATAGTGCCTAGATTACCAGACCACGACACGCTCCTCAGGAGCAATGTACATGGGGTCGCCAGGCTGAACGTTGAAAGCCTCATAGAAGGCATCGATGTTCTTCAGTGCCTGATTGACACGATAAGATCGGAA
>OLSP01001667.1_pt1 | contig 19724 bp, 17 predicted proteins | sample 1672941 | NCBI WGS metagenome assembly OLSP01 (sample SAMEA3136739, study PRJEB25190) | human gut metagenome | reverse complement strand
GGGGCGGTTTCCCGCTGCCAGGCTAAAAATTTGCAGGGAACGACACCTGCATCGTCCCGCATGACGGGCTTTGCCGGGTATTTCACTTCATCACCCGGCGCACACCTGCGGGCGCACACTGTGCGCCCTTACGGTCTCTACAGGGGAAAACGGCATTTGCTGAACGGTGCCCCTGCTCATTTTCTCAAAACGCCTTCAATTCCACCCCGGCTGCCTGCAGGGCCGCGCCGATCTTTTCTACAAAGGCCAGAGCCTTGGGGCCGTCGCCGTGTACGCAGACGGAATCCGCCTGGATGGCAATGTCCGTACCGTCGTTGGCAGTCACTTTGCCCTCGGTTACCATGCGGATCACGCGGGCAACGGCTTCGTCCTCATCCTCAATCATGGCGCCGGGGGTTCCGCGGGGCACAAGGCTGCCATCCGGGCGGTAGCCGCGGTCGGCAAACACCTCGTTGGCAACCGGCAGGCCGATGGCCTGGGCCGCCTTGACCATCTCGCTGCCGGAAAGCGCCAGCAGCACTGCGCCGGGGGCGCTCTCCTTCACTGCGGCGCAGATGGCATCCGCCAGCGCGCGGTCCTTGCCCGCCATGTTATACAAAGCGCCGTGGGGCTTTACATGGTGCAGCGGCACACCGGCGGCATCGCAGAATGCTTTCAGCGCACCGATCTGATACTGCACACATGCCTTGGCTTCTGCCGGGGTCAGCTTCATCTGGCGGCGGCCAAAGCCCTGCAGATCAGGGAAACCGGGGTGCGCCCCCACCGCCGCGCCGCTCTGTTTGCACAGCGCCACGGTGCGCTGCATCACCAGCGGATCGCCTGCATGGAAGCCACAGGCCACATTGGCCGATGTGATAAACGGGATCACCTTTTCATCCATTCCGATGGTATACGCGCCAAAGCTTTCGCCCAGGTCACAGTTCAAATCAATATGCGGCATGGCTCAATCCTCCACTTTCAGGCATAAGGCAATGCTTCTGCCCCGCAGGGGCGCACAGTGTGCGCCCCTGCGTTTTTTACTATCTGCTCTTAATATTTCAGCTCCACATTTTTTACGTCGGTCACAAACATGTGCCCCGGCGCATGGGTGATGCAGAACTCCGGCTTGGAGTGCATCACAACGTTCTGCGGGGTCACGCCGCAGGGCCAGAACACCGGTGTTTCGCCGGGGTTGATGGTCACGGCATCGCCGTAATCCGGGTGAGCCAAATCATGGATGCCGATGGCTTCCGGCTCACCGATTTGCACCGGCATACCGTGCACGCGGGGCATGCCCGCTGTAATGGCAGTTGCCGCCGGGACCTGCCGGTACGGGATGGGCCGCATGCTGACCACCATGTTTCCGCTGAACACCCCCGCCGGGGTACAGGGAATGTTGGTGTTGTACATCGGCACATTCACGCCCTCTTCGATCTGGCGCACCGGGATGCCCGCTTCCAGCAGTTCAGATTCAAAGGAGAAGCTGCACCCGATCAAAAAGCTGACCAGGTCGTTTCTCTCCTCAAAGAATTTGCTCACATCGGTGTATTCCCCGGTCAGCTCGCCGTGTTCGTACACCCGGTAGCGCGGGATATCGGTAGCAATATCGCTGCCTTTGCCAAATTGGGCAAAGGTTCGCTCGCCTGCGTCCGCCACTTCCAGCAGCGGGCAGGCTTTGGGGTTGCGCTGGCAGAACAGCAAAAAGTCCCACGCCAGCGCCTTGGGCAGCACTACAAGGTTGCCCTGGGCATAACCGTTGCACATGCCGGTGGTCGGGCCGGTCAGTTCGCCCTTGCGGATCAGCCCGCGCAGGCCGGCCGGTTTCATGGCTGCAAAGTCCATTATTTCATCCGCTCCCTGATTTTGTCAAGCACGGCCGCCTGCGCCCTGGCTCCTGCAACAGCCTGCGCCGCGGTCACATATTGGAACGCCAGCTTTTCACCGGGGCGCAGCTGCGCCATGGCCGAAAGGTCAGCGCTGATGACGGTTGCAATTTTGGCATACCCGCCGGTGGTCTGGTGGTCAGCCAGCATCACAATGGGCTGCCCGTTGGCCGATACCTGCACCGAACCCGCCACAATGCCGTCCGATACAATGTCCGACCCATCCACAGTCTCGATCTGCGGCCCCTGCAATTTGCAGGCCATGCGGTCACAGTCTGCTGTCAAAGCATATACCCCGTGTACAAATGCGGCCTGCCCCACTGCGGTAAAGGCATCGGTCTGGGGGCCGGGCACCGCACGGAACAGCGGCAGCTTCCGCCCGCCCAAAAAGCGCCACGGCCTTGCGGGGGTGCGCGCCGTGCCCAGCGGGCGGTTTACCCCTTTGGCGCAGATCTGCTGCCAGCGCTGTTCCACCATGGCGGGTGCTGCCCCAATGGGCAGCACATCCCCAGCTTTCAGTGCGCGGCCATCCAGCCCGCCCATCCGGCATTTTAAGTCGGTGGAGCGGCTGCCCAGCACGGGCGGGGTATCCACGCCGCCAAACACGGCCAGGTAGCCGCGCAGCCCGCTGCGGGCCGCGCCGATTGCCAGCACCTGCCCCGCGCGGGCCAAAAGTGGCGTATAGGCGGGCACCGGACGGCCATCCAGCGCGGCGGGCATATCGGCCCCCGCCAGGGCAAAAACAGCGTCCCCGTCAAACTGATACTTGCCGCCCTGCAGGGTCATTTCCAGCACGGCGGCACCGGCTGCCTGGGGGTTGCCCGCCAGCAGGTTGGCGGTCCGCATAGCGTAACCATCCGCCGCTCCACAGGTGCGGAACCCCCGCGCGGCATAGCCGGTGCGGCCTGCATCCTGCACGGTGGTCAGCGGGCCGGGGCTTATTACATGCAAGTTCACAGTGCCGCCCCCTGTTCTTTCTGGATGGTTTCAAACTTTTCCAGGCTGATGGGCACAAACCGGATGCGGTCCCCCGCCGCGTAAGGCAGTTTGCCGCCGCCAGCCGGGTCAAACAGGCGCAGCGGCGTGCGGCCGATCAGCTGCCACCCGCCGGGGGAAGCCAGCGGGTAGATGCCCGTCTGCTTGCCGCCAATGCCCACCGCCCCCGCGGGGATCTTGGTGCGCGGGGTCTGCAACCGGGGGCAGACAATGCGTTCATCCATGCCGCCCAGGTACGGGAACCCCGGCAGGAACCCCAGCATAAAAATGCGGTAGTCCCGCCCGCAGTGGATGTCGATGACCTGCTGTTCGGTCAGCCCGGCGTGCTGTGCCACAAAGGCCAGGTCGGGGCCGTAATCTCCGCCGTAACACACCGGCACCTCCACCAGCCGCCCGGCCGCGGTGCTGCTGACCGGGGGCAAAGCGTCCCACAGGCGGCGCAGCGCGGGGATCAGGGTATCGGCATCGGTCTGCAAAGGGTCCAGCGTGACCAGCAGCGCCGCATAGGTGGGCACTGTTTCCACCACGCCGGGCAGCTGCGCCGCCTGCACAGCGGCATCCAGCGCCATAACCTGCGCGTTCACCTGTTCACTGATCTCACTGCCGCAGACGGCCAGCACGCCGCTGTCCCCCACGGGGGTAAACTGGATCATAACAAAAATCCCCTTTGCGTCCGGTATTTTGGGGCTGGTCAGGAAGTGTGCTGTATCTTTAGGGCACATTGTGCGCCCCTACGGTCCCTAAACGTGCCGTTTTGGGTTCACTGCTTCCTGACCAAGGCCAATGTGCCTATTATAGCACAACCTGCTTTATGCCTGCTCAAAAAATTTCTTTGCCAGCACCGGGCCGAACCAGTGGTCCGAATTGTGGGAATACCGCACCGCATACGCCGTGCACTGCCGCATCATGCTGACAATGCCAACGTTCATGCGGGTATCAAACCCATCCACACCCGGCAGCAGCGAGCCTGTCATATCGATCATGCCATTGCGGGAAAGCACCCGCATGACCTCGCTTTCCATCTCCTCCCGGTGCAGGATGTCCATATCCTTTTTCAGGTAGGCCAGCGCGGCCATCAGCGCATAGCAGCCCCAGTCAGAGCAGGTTGCCGTGATGATGTTATCGGTGCTGCTCGCGGCCAGAATGCCGCCGCAGCAGCCGTCCTGGCATTCGCCGGGGGCGGTGAAGGGCACATATTTTTTAATGTGCTCCCCAATGGTGCCCATGCCGATCTCATTGCCCAGATCGCCGATGGCCACATTGGGCACGCCGCGGGCGCGCAGTTCGTTCCACAGCACATCGCTTTTGGCTTCCAGTGCGGTCACATCCTTGCCCACCGCATTGTGGTAAACACCCTTGGCGTTGCCGCCGCAGGCTTCCACCGAGATCACCGCTGCGGGTAAAATCTTATCCGCCAGCGCTTTGGCCTGGGCGGGGGCTTTGGCCTTATCTTTGGTAAAGGCCACAACGCCAAGGCTCAGCGGCAGCTCCATGGCGGTATCCAGGTCCTCATACACATGCAGACCCACCACATTGCCGCATTTCTTAAAGGCTTCCACGCTGTCCTGCGGGCAGACGATGATCGGCTTTGCCCCAAAGGCCAATACCAGAGACCGCGCCAGCAGGATCGCGCTGACAGAACCGTCCATTTCCGGCACCTTGTGGGGCGGCAATACAAACCCGACCAGGATATACACCGGGTCGCCGGGGTGGATGGCTTTGCACAACGCTTCGGCTGCGTGCATGGCGGTCGGCTCCCCGGTATATGCCCGGCTGCCCGCGTACAAAATGCGGCACACCCCGTAACCGCGGGGGTCCAGACACATGATGGCATCCAGATTTTCGCCTACATTGCGTTTTTCCAGTTCGTCACGGGTCATGGTGTTTTCCCCCTTTTCAGCCCCACAGACTTTCGCAGCCGGTATAGTCATAGAACTCTTTCAGCACTTCGTCCTGGATGGCTTTCAGGGTAGCGGGGTCCTTGCCGCCGGCGGGCTTGCCCTCAAACTCGCAGGCATGCAGACAGAAGTTGGAGGAGGAGGTCACGATGATCTCATCCGCATCGCGCAGGAAATCCACCGTGAACGGTTTTTCCATCACGGTAATGCCCAGGCGGTAGCAGGCCTGCAGCATATGGGTCTTGGCAATGCCGCGCAAAATCAGTTCATCGTTCGGGTGGGAATAGAAAATCCCGTCTTTCAGCACTGAAACGTTGGAGTGCGCACATTCCGTTACAATATCCCCGCGGTGGAACACAGTCTCGCTCATGCCGGCCAGCTTGGCGCGCTGGGCGGTCATAACGCTGGGCAGCAGGTTCAGCGTTTTGATGTTGCAGTGGTAAAAGCGAGTGTCCTCCTCAGAGTTCAGGCGGATGGGCTTGTCGGGGTCGTTCAGGGTGTTGGGCCGGATGGACACCCACAGCTTGCCGGGCACGCCTTCCTCATACACATGGTTGCGGGGCTCCACACCGCGGGTGACCTGCCAGTATACAAAGTTGACCTTGCTGTCCACCTTGGCCAGCAGGTCGGTCAGCAGCCTGCCCAGCTCGGCCTTGCTCATCGGGATGTTGATATCCAGTGCCTTAGCGCTGGTAAAAAAGCGGTCCAGGTGGTCCTGCAGCAGGTATACCTTGCCGTTCGCGCCAACGGTGGCATCGTAGCAGCCATCGCCAAAAAAGTGAACGCGATCATTGAACGGCACCATCAATTCTTCCGGTGCGCCGATTTTGCCATCATAATATGCAATGGATTTCATTTTCCCTTACTCCTCTCATCTTGGTTGCCTTTATGTTCAGCCGTTATTTGGCTTTCCCATCAAATTTCAGTTCAATCACTTTTTTAATCAGCTCCACGCAGTTATCCAGCCCAATGGCGGCAGAATCCAGGCAGAGGTCATAATTTTCCACCCGCTTCCACTGGCGGCCGGTGTGGTATTTGTAATAGCTTTCACGGTAGCGGTCCAGCTTGTCAATATAGTGCTTGGCCTGGCTGCTGCCAATGCCCTGGCGCTTCATCTCGCGCTCCACACGCCAGTCATAGGGGGCATCCACATACACGGTCAGCACGTTGGGCTTATCCCGCAGAACAAAGTCCGCCGCGCGGCCCACGCAGATATAGCTTTCCTCGTTCAGCAGCTCCCGCAGCACCTTGGCCTGGTAGTTGAACAGGTTTTCATCGCTGATAAAGTTGCCGCTTTCTGGCGGGATGATGCTGCCGTCATACACCCGTTCCGAAACCCGGTACAGCATGGTTTTGCGGGTGTTCTCATCGGCGTGGGCAAACAGTTCCTCGCTGATGCCGCTGTCCTCTGAGGCAAGGCGCAGCAGCTTGCGGTCATACAGGTCAATGTTAAATGCCTTTGCCAGCTGCTTGCCAATGTAGCTGCCGCCGCCCGAACCACAGGTGCGGGTAATGGCGACTGCAAAATACGGATAATTGGGATACATTTTCCACCCCTCCTTACTGGCCCAGATAGGCTTTCTTCACGCGCGGGTCGTTCAGCAGATCCGCGGCGTTGCCCTCAATGCTGATGTTGCCGGTTTCCAGCACATAGGCGCGGTCCGAGATGGCCAGCGCCATCTTTGCGTTCTGTTCCACCAGCAGGATCGTGATGCCCTGCTTGTTTACTTCCTGAATGATGGCAAAGATCTCTTTGACCAGCAGGGGCGAAAGGCCCATCGAAGGTTCATCCATCAAAATCATTTTGGGCTTTGCCATCAGGGCGCGGCCTACGGCCAGCATCTGCTGCTCGCCGCCGGAAAGGGTGCCCGCCAGCTGGCGGCGGCGCTCTTCCAGACGGGGGAAGCGCTTATACACATCCTTCATCGTCTCTTCCATCCCGGCCGGGTCGGCATAAGCGCCCATTTCCAGGTTTTCTTCCACCGTCATCTGGGGGAAGATATGCCGCCCTTCCGGCACATGGGCCAGCTTGTAGGTAATGATCTTGCTGGGTTCCGCCTTGCGCAGGTCGTACCCGTCAAACATCACGCTGCCGGACGCAGCTTTTTCCAGCCCGGTAATGGTGCGCAGGGTGGTGGTTTTGCCCGCGCCGTTTGCCCCGATCAGGGATACGATCTCGCCGTCATCCACATGCAGCGATATGCCGTTCAGCGCGTGTACCGCGCCGTAATTGACATGAAGGTCTTTTACTTCAAGCATCTGCTTCGACCTCCTCTTTGTCTTTGCCCAGGTATGCTTCAATCACATGGGGGTCATTGGCGATCTCTGCCGGTGTGCCGGAAGCGATCGTGGTACCAAAGTCCAGCACCTGGATTCGCTCGCAGATTTTCATGACCAAACTCATGTCATGCTCGATCAGCAGCACCGATACCTTGAATTCGCTCCGGATATAATCAATAATCTCCAGCAGTTCCTCCGTTTCAGTCGGGTTCATACCGGCGGCCGGTTCGTCCAGCAGCAGCAGCTTCATGTTGGTGGCCAGCGCGCGGGCAATCTCCAGGCGGCGTTGCTCACCATAGGGCAGGTTGTCGGCCTCCAGGTCCTCCTTGCCGGAAAGATGCACCACCTGCAGCAGCTCTTTGGCGCGTGCGGTGGCGGCGGCTTCCTGCTGCCAGTACGCCTTGGTGCGGAAGATGGCCTGCGGCATGTTGTAGGTCAGTTCTTCCAGCATGGCAGCTTTGACGTTTTCGATCACCGTCATTTTTTTGAACAGGCGGATATTCTGGAAGGTTCTGGCAATGCCTGCATGAACGATCTGGTGGGTCTTTTTGCCGTTCATCCGCTCACCATTCAGGTAAAGGGAGCCTTCAGTCGGCTTATACACACCAGTGATCAGGTTGAACACGGTGGTTTTGCCTGCGCCGTTGGGGCCGATCAGCCCCACCAGCTCGGATTCGCCGATTTCCATATTAAAATCATCCACGGCTTTCAGGCCGCCAAACTGGATGCCAAGGTGCTGGCATTTCAAAACGGGTCGTGCCATGGTTCAGGCCCCCTTTTCTGCTTTTGCTTTTACCGTGCTGCGGCCGGTCAGTTTTTCCAGCGCGCGGGTCAGGCTGAACTCCCACCGGCCAAAGATGCCGCCGGGACGGAACAGCATGACCAGCACCAGAACCACCGAGTAGGCCAGCATGCGGTAGGTAGAAAATTCACGCATCAGTTCCGGTAAAGCGCTCAGGAACGCTGCGCCGATAATGGAACCGGTCAGCGAACCGGTGCCGCCGATGATCACTTCGCTCAACAGCTCTGCGGAATAGTTAAAGTTGAAGTTGGTGGGGATCATTGCCGTCATGTAATGGGCATAAATACCGCCGCCAATGCCGGCAAAGAATGCGCTGATGGCAAAGGTCATGACCTTGTAATAGGTCACGTTGATGCCGGAAGCCGAAGCCGCGATGTAGTCCTCACGGATGGCCTGCACGGTGCGGCCATATTTGCTGCGGACGAACAGGTACATGATGGTAACGCAGACCACCATGATCCAGAATACCCGCGGGAAGGTGGACAGCTTGAGGATGCCGCTCATTGTTTTACCGCCGCCGGTGATGGAAAAGTTGCAGAAGCAGACGCGGATGATTTCGGCAAACGCCATGGTGACAATGGCGAGATAGTCGCCGCGCAGGCGCAGCGCCGGGATGCCGACCAGTACGCCCATGATGCCCGCAGCCAGGCCGCCGACCAGCAGCGCGATCAGGAACAGCCCCAGATCCGAAAGCCCTTTGCCTGCCAGCGCGCCGGATACAATGGCGGAGACATAAGCGCCGACCGAAACAAACCCCGCATGCCCCAAGGAGAACTCGCCCATAAAGCCAACCACCAGGTTCAACGATGTGACCATGATGATGGTGTAGCAGGCGGTGGTGCAGATGCCCTGAATATAGGTGGTGGAGGTGCCGAACGCATTGGCGGCGAACAGCCCTGTCAACAGGGCAAACACCAGCGCCACGCCCACAGCGTTCAAAAGATAGGAGCCTTTTATTTTTTTACTCATTGCTCTGCTCCCTCCCTTACACTTTTTCGCCGGTGTTCTTGCCCAGGATACCGGCGGGTTTGACCAGCAGGATCACGATCAATGTGCCGTAAGTAACGGCTTCGTACCAGCCGGGGGCAAACAGCTTGACAAAAATTTCAATCAGGCCGACCAGAATGCCGCCGATCATGGCGCCGGGGATGATGCCAATGCCGCCCAGAACTGCGGCGATGAAGGCTTTCATGCCCATCATGGAGCCCATATCGGTGGTAACGCGGGGGTAGGTAGAGCAGTACATCAGCGCTGCCACCGCCGCCAGACCGGAGCCGATGGCAAAGGTCAGGGTGATGATCTTGTTCACGTTGATGCCCACCAGGGTGGAAGCATCCTTATCCTGCGGGACGGCGCGCATGGCCTTGCCCAGCTTGGTCTTTTTTACAAACAGCTGCATGCAAAGCATCATCGCAACGCCGATGCCAATGGTCAGCAGCACGTTCAGCGGCAGCGATACCCCGCCGACCGTAATGGTGGGCAGGCTGAAAATAGCCTGCACGTTGTGCGGCTTGGCGCCAAACAGCACCATGGCCAGGTTTTCCAAAAAGATGCTCATGGCCAGTGCGGTAATCAAGGCGGACATGGGCCCGGCCTTGCGCACCGGGCGGTAAGCCAGGATCTCAACCAGCACACCAACCAGCGCGCACACCGCAACGGCCACAATCACGGCCATCCAGGCGGGCATTCCCGCATCGACCATCAGCGGGATGGTGTAAAACAATGTGTAAGCACCGATCATGATAAAATCGCCGTGGGCAAAGTTGATCATGCGGATGATACCGTAAACCATGGTGTAGCCCAACGCGATCAGCGCATAAATAGCGCCCTGGTTCAGGCCGTTGATCAGGCCCTGAACAAATAATGATGCAGTCATGGTCCATTCACCTTTCCTATCATTTTTTGTGAATGTTTGATTCGGGGGAATCAAAAAAATAAAAAAGTGCACGCGGCTGCTTGCATTGCCGCGCGCACCATTGCGCCTTTGCTCTGGAGGGGGTGTTTAGGGGAATCTAAAAAACTTTAGGAAATACCGCATAATTCTAAGTGCCGATACGGCGAGCGAGGTGCGGCAGATGCCAAGCCAAAAGCGCAGATAATACTGGATGCTGCAAAGGTGAGCGCCGCCAGTGGCGGAAACAGCGAACCGAAGCAGGGGCAGCGGTCGCAGAGTGCGAGGGCTTTTGCCCCCGAAGCACGATGCGGGTACCGCAACCCGACATTATCGAGCATTTTGGCAACGCAGATGCCGTGCCGCAGCCGCCGGAGCGGTGCTTGAGCCGTTAGGCGGGAATTGTGCGGTATTGCCTTTACTCAGCGGAGGAAACCAGGTTGCCATCGGAATCCAGCGTCTCAGACCACTTGACCTTGCCGTCAACAAAGGTGTTGAATGCAATGCTCTTGATGGCATCGCCGTTTTCGTCCAGCTTGATCTTGCCGCCAACGCCGGTAAACTCCATACCGGTCATGCCTTTTACCAGGCTTGCGGTATCGGTGCCGCCGCCATTCTCAGCAGCTTGCAGCAGCATGTAGATGGCGTCATAGTACAGGGCCGCGCAGGCGTTCAGGCTTTCGGTGCCGTACTTTTCGGTGTACTTCTGCACAAAGTTCTGAACGGCGGGGGCGGTATCCTCGCTGGAGTAGTGGTTGGTAAAGTAGCAGTCATCAAACTTGTCTTCCAGGCCGGTGGTATCCGCGCCATCCCAGGCATCGCCGCCCATGATGGTACCGGTAAAGCCCGCGTTGCGCGCTGCGCCTACAAACAGCGGTACCGTATCCAGGAAGCAGGGATAATACAAAAACTCTGCGCCGGAAGCCACGGCCTGTGCTGCCTGGGAGGAAAAGTCAGTATCAGTGCTCATACACTCGCCGGTATAGGTAATTTCAATGCCGTTGGCCTCGCAGTTTTCTACAAAAGCGTCCTTCAGGCCGTTGGAATAGTCATCATCCTTGGCATAAATCACGGCTACCTTGCTGAATCCCTTGCTCTTAACAAACAGGGCGGCCATCTTGCCCTGATACGGGTCAATGAAGCAGTTACGGAAGATCGTGGAGCCTTTCTGGGTCACATCCACGTTGGTAGCGCCGGTTGCCAGCAGCAGCATTCCGTCATTGGCAGCCTGGGTCGCCATAGGCAGTGTAACGGAAGAGAAGAAGCTGCCCACGATAGCGGCCGGGGAATCTGCCATGACCTTGTTGTAAGCGTTCATGGCCTGCTTGGCGTCCTTGGCATCGTCAGCCACCTTGCCGCCGTTGACGATCTCGACCGTGTAGCCGGAATCGCCGGAGTTGATCTCCTCCACAGCCATATCCACCGCGTTCTGGGCCCCCTCGCCGTAAATAGCGGAGCCGCCGGTCATGGAGCAGACCACACCAACGCGGATCACATTACCGCTGTCCGCGCTGGATGCTGTGGTGGAAGCAGCACTGGAAGTATCTGCCGTGCTGGCTGTGCCGCCCTGTGCGCTGGAAGAACAGCCGCCCAAAACGCCTGCCGCCATCGCTGCCGCCATGGTAAGAGAAAGAACCCGTGTTGCCTTTTTCATCGTAAGCCCCTCTTTCTTTAATGTTTGTTCTGCTTTCTTCTCTCGGATATCTCCTGACCAAACAAAAAGCGCGCAGCCCCGCCGTCAAGCGGGTGCCGCACGCCTTTGTGCAAAAGCAAAATCTCTTTTGTTCTTTTTATGCTTTTGTCTCCGGAATCAGAACGGGGTCCGCAGCTTTTGCACTGCGGACCCCGTTGTCCTTGCTCCGTGTTTGGATGGTTCTGATTATAGCATACTGCCAAAATTTTGCAAGCACTTTTTGTCGGCATCAGGTGGATTTTTGCCGCCGATCGCCTTATTCTATTAAGCTGTTTCTTCGTTTTTCATCTCGCATCCCCGTTTTTGCTTTCTTTTTTTCCGTCAAATTGTCCTTTGGGCTAAATAACTTCAAAATTACAGCTTTTCCCCCGCACCACTGGGTCATGCCGGGCAGCAGACGGCCCAGTCCGGCAGCCTTATTCCGCTGTTTTTCCCCGCCTTACGTTGTCACAGCCTTGTTTATCGAATAGTTTCTCTGCCAATTTCTTATGTCATCCAAAATATAGCATTGTTTCTCGCTTTATCGCACCATAGTTTTATATCGAACGTTCGTATTATTTTGTGGCGGTTTTTTCCGTCATTTCCCAATATTATATATTTTGTGAACAATCATTGCATAGGTTGTAAACATTAGCACTCTGCTATTGACAGTGCTAATTTTAGGGTTATAATAAAGGCGTACCTTGAAAGAGGGGGTGCGGAACGCAAGAGCGTTCCGGGAAACACCGCCAAGGAGCCACAAGGCTCGGGAAGCGTCAGACTTCCCGGAGAGGCACCAAATAAAATTCCAGATTTTTACAAAGTGAGGTTATGACTTATGTTGCCGACTGTTTTTGGTGAAAATCTTTTTGATGATTTCTTTGACGATTCCTTTGGTATGATGAACGCACGCAACCCGCTGTACGGCAAGCATGCACGCAACCTGATGAAGACCGATATCCGCGAGACCGATACCAACTATGAGCTGGCCATTGATCTGCCGGGCTTCAAGAAGGATGAGATCCACATTGAGCTGAAAAACGGCTACCTGACCATCAGCGCCGCCAAGGGCCTGGATAAAGACGAAAAGGCCCCCGAAGGCAAGTATATCCGCCAGGAGCGTTACACCGGCGCCTGCAGCCGCAGCTTCTATGTTGGCACCGACCTGCAGCCCAAGGATGTCAGCGCCAAGTTCACCGATGGTATCCTGGAGTTGACCTTCCCGAAGGAAGCTCCCAAGAAGGAACCTGATGTGACCCGCGTTGAAATTGGTGAATAACCGATCTGCCTTTGCGGCATAACTGAATAAGTCTCAGCGGTGCCTCGCCCTTGACCTCAATCGGTCAGGGCGGGGCACCGCTTTTTTTGTTTTGTTGCACCCCTGTGGTATAATGGTTTTATGGCAATACCGCATAATTCTAAGTGCCGATACGGCGAGCGAGGTGCGGCAGATGCCAAGCCAAAAGCGCAGATAATACTGGATGTCTTATCGAGCATTTTGGCAACGCAGATGCCGTGCCGCAGCTGCCGGAGCGGTGCTTAAGCCGCAAGGCGGGAATTGTGCGGTGTTGCCTTATAATAAATCCAACAGGGGGGCTGCTGTTTGTATGGTCGATCATATTGAGATCCGCGGGGCACGGGTACACAACCTAAAAAATATTGATGTCGATGTGCCGCTGAACAAAATCGTCGGCATTGCGGGTGTATCCGGTTCCGGCAAATCTTCGCTGGCGCTGGGCGTGCTGTATGCCGAAGGTTCGCGCCGGTATCTGGACGCACTTTCCACCTACACGCGCCGCCGCATGACCCAGGCCCCCAAAGCTGATGTGGACGAGGTTCTGTATGTTCCCGCCGCGTTGGCGCTGCACCAGCGGCCGGGGGTGCCGGGCATCCGCAGCACCTTTGGCACCGGCACCGAGCTGCTGAACAGCCTGCGGCTGATGTATTCCCGCCTTGCCAGCCACCGCTGCCCCAACGGGCATTATCTTGCGCCCACCCTGGCCGTGGCCGCCGGGCAGGAGCTGATCTGCCCCGAATGCGGGGCCCGCTTTTACGCCCCTTCGGCGGAAGAGCTTGCCTTTAACAGCCAGGGTGCCTGCCGCACCTGCGGCGGCACCGGCACCGTACAGACCGTTGACCGCGCCACCCTTGTGCCGGACGAAAGCCTGACCATTGACGAGGGCGCTGTGGCCCCCTGGAACTCTTTGATGTGGTCGCTGATGACCGATGTCTGTCGCGCCATGGGGGTGCGCACCGATGTGCCGTTCCGCGACCTGACCGATGTGGAGAAAGAGATCGTCTATGACGGCCCAGCTGAGAAGAAGCACATTTTCTACCACTCCAAAAACAGCGAGCAGGCCGGGGAACTGGATTTTACCTATTACAGCGCCGTACGCACGGTGGAAAACGCACTCTCCAAAGTCAAGGACGAAAAAGGCATGAAGCGGGTGGAAAAGTTTTTGCGTCAGGATATCTGCCCGGACTGCGGCGGTTCCCGGCTGTGCGCTGCAGCCCGCGCGCCCAGGCTGCAGGGTATCCCGCTGGATGAAGCCTGCCGCATGACCCTTTCCGACCTGGTTGCCTGGGTAAGCGGGGTTCCCGCCGCCCTGCCGGAAGAAATGCGCCCCATGGCGCAGAGCATCTGTGAATCGTTCCAAACGGTGGCCAAGCGGCTGATGGACCTGGGGCTGGGCTACCTGGCGTTGGACCGCGCCGCGGCTACCCTTTCCACCGGCGAGCGCCAGCGTATGCAGCTGGCCCGCGCGGTGCGCAACCGCACTACCGGCGTTCTGTATGTGCTGGATGAACCCTCTATTGGGCTGCACCCCGCCAACATCACCGGCCTGACCGGCGTGATGCAGGACCTGATCCACGACGGCAACTCGGTCATTCTGGTGGACCATGATACCCAGATTCTATCCGAAGCCGATTGGCTGATTGAGATGGGGCCGCAGGCCGGTGCGGGCGGCGGCCAGGTGATTGCCCAGGGCAGCATCCCGGCCATTGAAGCAAACGCTGCTTCCCGCATTGGGCCGTTCCTGGCAGGCAAAGCGCAGTGCCTGCGACCCCAGGCCCCGCAAAGCGAGTTGTTCGCGCTGGGGCGCATTCAGCTTTCCACCAACGCCATCCACACCGTAAAGCCACTGGACATCGAAATTCCCAAGGGGCGGCTGACTGTGGTGACCGGGGTTTCCGGCTCCGGCAAGACCACCCTTGTGCTGGAAAGCCTGGTTCCCGGCCTGAACGCCGCCATCCACGGCCAAAAGCTGCCGGAGCATGTACGCTCTATTGTGCCGGACGGCATCACCCAGGTCAAGCTGATCGATGCCGCACCCATTGGCATCAATGTGCGCTCCACCGTGGCCACCTATGCCAATGTGCATGATGAGCTGCGCAAAAAGTTTGCCGCCACCCCGGATGCCAGGCAGGCCGGGTATAAAGCGGGCGATTTTTCCTACAACACGGGCAAGCTGCGCTGCCCCGTGTGCGATGGCACCGGCAGCATCAGCCTGGATGTACAGTTTTTGCCGGATGTGGAGATTCCCTGCCCCGAATGCCGCGGTTCCCGCTATGCCAAGGAGGCCGGGCAGATTTTTTACACCAGCAAGTCCGGAACCAGATATTCCCTGCCGCAGCTGATGGATATGGATGTGAACACTGCCCTGACCGCCTGTGCCGACTGGCCGGTGGTGCGCCAGCGGCTGACTGTTTTACAGGAACTCGGCCTTGGCTACCTGACCCTTGGCGAGGAAACGCCCGGCCTTTCCGGCGGCGAGGCCCAGCGCCTGAAGCTGGCCAGCGAGATGGGCAAAGCCCAGTCGGACTCTCTGTTTGTCTTTGATGAGCCCACCATCGGCCTGCACCCCGCCGATGTGCAGGTTCTGCTCGGCGTGTTCCAGACCCTGATCGAGCACGGTGCCACCGTCATCGTCATTGAGCATGACCTGGATGTGATCCGCAACGCAGACTACATCATTGATATGGGCCCGGGCGGCGGTGCCCAGGGCGGCACGGTGGTGGCCGCCGGCACGCCGGACGTTATCCGCCACACCCCCGCCAGCCAGACCGGCAAATTTATCTGATTTTATATCTTTATAAACAAGCACATCCCTCGGCAGCGCCGTATTGGGCGGCCCGCCGGGGGATGTGTTTTGCTTTTATTCGGTTTTATCTGCTTCCTGCTTCTGCTTTTCTTTTAACTCTTTTTGCAGCTCCGCTTCCACGCGGTCAAAGCGCTCCAAAAAGCTATGTTCCTGCCCTTCGGTCTTGTAGCCGGGCATGGTATCCAGCGCAACGCCGTGGATGCTGCGGAAAATGCTGTTCTCAATGTTGGGGTTATCCCGCTTTAGGCGGCGCAGCAGCACCTTGACTTCCTGCCGCTTGGAGCCACCGCCGCCGTTGTCGCAGGTGGTGCAGTTTTCGGTAAAGCGGCAGGCGCACTGGATGAATTCCAGGTCGTTATAGCGTTTCCAGGCAATGATATCTTCCTCCCGCACGCAGTACAGCGGACGGATCAGCACCATGCCGGGAAAGTTGGTGCTGTGCAGCTTGGGCGGCATAGCCTGCAGCTGGGAGCCATAGAACATGCTCATCACGGTTGTTTCGATCACATCATTAAAATGGTGCCCCAGTGCAATTTTGTTGCAGCCCAGCTCCTGAGCCTTCTTGTACAGGTAGCCGCGGCGCATGCGGGCGCACAGGTAACAGGGGGATTTATCGCTGTTGTTGGCGACCGCAAACACATCCGTCTCAAAAATTGTGATGGGGATATTCAGCAGTGCGGCGTTGCTTTCGATCTTCTGGCGGTTGATCTCATTATAGCCGGGGTCCATCACCAAAAACACCAACTCAAAGGGCACATCGCTGTGGCGCTGCAGCTCCTGCATCAGTTTAGCCATCAGCATGCTGTCCTTGCCGCCGGAAATGCACACGGCAATTTTATCTCCCGCCTGCACCAGTTCATAGCGCTTGACCGCCACAATAAAAGGGGTCCACAGCTCTTTGCGGTATTTTTTGATAATGCTGCGTTCAATCAGCTGGCAGGGTTCCATCTGGCGTTCCAATGGTCATTTCTCCTTTTGCAAATCCTTCAGGCAGCGGTCAAACGCCGCCAAAAATCTGTTCAGTTCTTCTTCGGTGGTCAGGTGGCTCAGGCTGATGCGCCATGAGCTGAGCGCATTTTTGCGGTCCCGGCTGACGGCAAACACCGCCTTGGACGGTGTGCCGTCGGTGGAGCAGGCCGATTTGACGGACACGCATACCCCCTGCCCGCTCAACGCCTGCTGGAACACCCCGGCCTTGATGCCCGCCACGCTCACATTTACAATGTGCGGCACCGCACCCGCCGGGCTGTTGATGCGCACCCCCGGCCGCTTTTGCAGCTCTGCGCACAGGGTATCGTGCAGCGCCTGCACATGGGCGCAGCGCTGGGGCTGTTCATCCAGCGCAAGGGCCAGCGCCGCCTGCAAAGCCGCGGCAAGGCCCAGGGTGGGGCTGCCGCTGCGGTAAATGGTAGTGCTGGCCCCGCCGTTCATCTAAGGTTCGATCACCAGCCCTTTGCGCTTGTACAGCACGCCAATGCCGTTGGGGCCGTAAAACTTGTGGGCGGTAAAGCTCATGGTATCCACGCAATCCAGCCAGAGGGCCGTTTTACCCACGGCCTGGGTGGCATCCACATGCAGGCGGCAGTTGGGGCAGCGGTGCACCAGCGCGGCGATCTCCCGCACCGGCTGCACAGTGCCCAGCTCACTGTCCACCCCGCAGATGGAAACCAGTACGGTATCCTTGCGCAGCAGCTCTTCCAGCTGTTCCAGGTCAATTCTGCCATCCCGGCCAATATTCAGCAGATCGATCTCGTACCCCTGCTGCTGCAAGGCCGTCAATGTTGCCCCCACGCTGGAATGCTCCAGCGGGGTGGAGATGATATGCCGTCCCACATGCCGGGCCGCGCGGGCCGTGCCCTTTAAGGCAAGGTTATTGGCTTCCGTTGCGCCGGATGTATAAATGATTTCCTCCGGCAGCACCCCCAGCTGTGCCGCAATCAGGCCGGTCACACGGTCCATCTCCTGTCGGGCGGCCTGCCCGGCACAGTGGGTGGAATTGGGGTTGCCGATAAAATTCTGCTCGGTGCGGCAGTATACTTCCAGCACACGGGGGTCCACCGGCGTGTTGGCCGAATAATCCAGATATATCATACGCAAATCCCCCTGTTTCGTTGCCTGAAATTTAATTATACCACCATTTCCTACCGCGTCAATGGGTTGCAATGCGCCGTGCCGGATACCTCGCCGAGCGTCAGCTTTTCATAAAGGCGATGATGTCCCTTACCATCACATCCGGGTGGCCAATGATGTCGCCGTGGCCGTACCCGACAAAGGGGTGGTCCTGCGCGTTGGGGTAGGCGCGTTTTAATTTTTGCATCGCTTTTTTCATGTTCGGCTCGTTGGAACCGTACCAGATGGCCACCTTTGCTTCCGGGTCAGGGGCAAAAGTGTCGATCACGGGGTACTGCTTTTCCAGCAGCGGAATCACCGCTTCAAACTGGCGCCAGCTCATCATGTTGCCGGGCAGCAGCATAATTTTGCGGCTGTTTTGTTTGCCAAATTCCTGTACTTCCATATAAACGTTCCCTCCTCAGACCCCTGCGTTATTTTTGACTAACTCCTATCTCCATCATACCAGAACCCGCCTCAAAAATCCACAAAAAAGAACCTGGGAAGTTTGTTCTTCCCAGGTTCTCTGTTGCATTATTTATCGCGTTCTCAGTCTTTGTCGCGGTCGCGGCGGTCCGGCTTTTTGGTTTCCGGCTCCGGCGGGCGGCTTACCAGGCGTACTTCCTGCACGCGGCGGTTGGTGGCACGGGTCACGGTACCGTCAAAGCTGCCCCACACAAAATGGTCACCCACTTTGGGCAGGCGGCTGAGCTTTTCCTGCACCAGGCCGCCGATGGCCACCGCGTCGATTTCCTCTTTATCGCGGATATCCAGCTCCTCGGCCACATCGTCCACGCTGGCACCGCCGGCAATCAGCCAGCTGCCATCGCTCTGCTGGCGGATATCCTCCACCACTTCATCATGTTCATCCCAGATCTCGCCAACCAGCTCTTCCAGGATATCCTCCAGCGTGATGATGCCCGCAGTGCCGCCGTATTCATCCACCACAACTGCCATATGGTGCTTGCTTTCCCGCAAAGTGCGCAGCAAAGCGGAGATGGGGGTCACGCTGGTTGTGTACAGCGTGGGGCCGATCAGGCTTTCCAGCTTGACATCTTCATCGCCCTTGCGCATGGCGGCAAAACAGTCTTTTTCATGTACCACGCCAATGATGTTATCAATGGTTTCGTGGTATACCGGCAGGCGGGAATAGCCGCTGTCGGCAAAAGTTTCGGTCACTTCGTCCATGGGGGTATCATCCGCCACGGCGATCACATCCACGCGCGGGGTCAGAACGTCCTGGGCTTCCACATCGTCAAATTCAATGGCGCTGCGGATCAGCTCGCTTTCGCGGTTGGTCAGCTCACCGTCTTTTTCGGCTTCGCTCACCATGGTTACCAACTCACCTTCGGTAATGGTGTCCTTTTCGTCGGTATAAAAGCGGCTGGCCAAAAAGCTTTTCCATTTGCCAAAAATAAAGTTCAGCGGCCCAAATACCGCCACAAGGGCACCAAGCGCCGGCGCAAAGGCCATTGCAATGGATTCCGGCATTTCCTTCGCCATGCTTTTGGGGGTGATTTCGCCAAACGTCAAAACCAGTAAGGTCATGACAATGGTGGAAGCCGTGGGGCCGTAAGCATTGCCCAACAACCGGCTGAACAGCACCGTTGCAAGCGAAGACGCACCGATGTTTACAATGTTGTTGCCGATCAGAATGGTGCTCAGCAGGCTGTCATACCGTTCAGCCAGGGCCAGAACCTTGGCTGCCTGCTTATCGCCATCCTCCGCGCGGCTTTTTAAGCGGATCATGTTCAGCGAGGAATATGCTGTTTCCGATGCCGAAAAAAAGGCCGACAACATGATCAAAACGATCAGTGCGGTGATCATAAATATACTACTGCCATCGTCCATTGGAGAACCATCAACTCTTTCTTTTGTTTTTTGGCTGCCTGTGCGGCAGCGTTATCAGTATTGTATGCAGGGTATACTACACACATTATAAGTTATTATAGCATACTGTCTCCAAAAGCGCAAACGCTGCAAAGGCTTTTTGCACAAAACAGTCGTTTCAGCCAAAATGTGTGCCCATTTGGCCGCCCGCTTTGCTATACCTGCATACAAAAAGGCCCCCGCCTTACAGCAGAGGGCTTTTGCACACAATACCGGAAATT
>OLSP01001641.1_pt1 | contig 19928 bp, 14 predicted proteins | sample 1672941 | NCBI WGS metagenome assembly OLSP01 (sample SAMEA3136739, study PRJEB25190) | human gut metagenome | reverse complement strand
GCACGGAACAATCCGTAGGCATCAAAGTCGGGGGCTTTTGACCCCGACATCATATGAATAAAAATTATAAAAATATAGAAGGAATAGCAGCACAAAAATGAAAACACAGATTTACGAATGGAGACAGGCACTGAAAAATATTACCTTAAAAAATTGTGCCATAACTTTGTTGGGAAGTTTTATTCTGGCATTTGGATTATATAACGTGCACTCCATCTCCGGAGTAACGGAGGGTGGTGTGCTGGGAGCCACGTTGCTGTTGGAGCATTGGACAGGAATCTCTCCGGCGTTTACCGGAGGGATTATGAATATTTTATGTTATATCCTGGGATGGAAGCTGTTAGGCAAGGAATTTATCGCCTATTCGGCTCTGGCTACCGCAGGATTCTCAGGAACCTATAAAATCTGCGAGCAATTTCCTCATCTGTGGCCGGAACTGGCAAATATGCCCCTTCTGGCAGCACTGGTGGGAGCATTGTTCGTCGGTGTCGGTGCCGGACTGTGCGTGCGCATCGGCGGAGCCCCCAGCGGAGATGATGCCCTGGCCATGAGTATTTCCCATGCTACCGGCTGGAAGATCCAGTGGGTGTATCTGATGTCGGATCTGATCGTACTGGTAATGTCCTTAAGCTACATTCCGGTGAGACGTATCGGATATTCGTTGTTTACCGTGCTTATGTCCGGACAGCTGATCGGCCTGATCCAGAACTTCGGAAGTGCATCCCACAGTGATGCGGAGGGTCTTGCGACTTCCAAGTGTGAAATTATGGATTGATCTGGTAAATCTGAATTTCTCCGTTGTCAAAGATACAGGGCCAGGCGGAGCGGAAGTAGTTTTCATCGACAGCGTAACTTGCCCGTTCCCAGGAAGAGACTTCAATATAATCGATGTCGTAAGTACGGATCAGATCAGCAGAAACAGCGGGAGTCTCATAAATTGTCCGGAAATCTTCGTGATATTCTGTGTGATAGAGACCGTGCATTGCCAAAAAGGTTCCCGCCCCGTTTAACACATTGCGCCCTGCAAGGGCGGCAATTTCATTTACATGCCTGTTGTTGGTAAGAAAACGGGATGTGGGAGAGGTATTTTGCTCGACGAATGCTGCAGCTTCCACCTGTGCGGAAGAATAAGCGGTATAATCGGATATTACCTCTCTGCACAGGGTCAGAACGGCAGAAAAGGTGCAAAGAAATACCATGCCGATCATGCAGAGGTATCGTGAAGAGGCTTTTTTCAGAGAACGCAGGAAATCAATTCCGTAATCGGCACTGAGGCAGCAGACAAATATATAAGTTATATATAATAGTTTATTATTGTCATATGTGTTAGGGGTGAAGGAAATGATTTCCACAACAAACCACAGGAGAAATGCCCCGGACATCACATCAAAATCTTCTTTTTTACAATGAATCATGGCAGGGACGAACCATAGCAGGATCGCACCCCAGTTTTTCAGATAAAACCACAAATAAGTATCGCCCTGATTTCCCCAGTTAAAATGCCCCAGCAAAAAGCCGGATTGCGTTGTCTGGCCAAAAGTCCATTCCAATAACTGCGGAAGTGCAAGAAGCAGAAGCACACCAAAGAAAACTCCCCAGGTGGTCAAAAACTTCTGCAGTGTATCATTGTTTGTACTTTTACCGGAAAAGCACCGGTACAGTAAGGACAGACCGTATAGCACGAGGGATGCCGCAACAAGGATGCCAAAACGAAAGAGCAGTACAGGTGCAACGGCAGCAGAACTTTCGTTCAGAATTTCCAGAAGAATCATACAGGTCACGAAACATCCGAGCAGAACGGCTCCCGGATGCTCTACCGGGGAAGTATTATGCGGCACGGACCGGTAAAGGCACAGCAACATCCAACAGGCACTTAAGATCAGGATGGCAACGAAGGAATGGGTATGGATCATAGGTAATGCCCCTGCCAGGATGCCGGCAGGGAGAAAACATTCTTTTTCCCCGTTCCGGATGGCCCGAAGCAGCAGCCAGATGGCACAGAACAGGACCGCATAGCCAAAGAGTGTTGCACGCTGTGGCAGGAGCATATCTGCGATGATATTGACCCAGCGGATATTCCGGTCGACCAGATTGGTGGGGGTAGTGTAATAGCCGGTAAAAATATCACTGAATTTATAACCGCCTTCTCTGCTCCAGTCAATGAAATATACGAAGCCAAGACCGCCGTTATAGAAAAATAAGACCCAGGCAGCCAGAGATTTGGCGCGATCATGGAACAGAACATCGGCAATGGCATAAAATCCCGTTATGACCTGGAAAAAAGCAAAATACATAGGGAGCATATAAGCATAGCGCAGGGATGCACCAAACAGGTAAATACTGGAAGAAATACTGTCGCACAGGAAAGGATAGCAGAGCCTATCCCAGGGAGAGATGGAGTAGTAAGGAGGGAAGGTCTGTTGATTGGCAATACTTGTAATGATTCCCAGGTGCATCTGCAGATCCCCATAAGTACACTGCCCCACATGAAGACCGTCGTCCTTCGGCAGGATGGTGTGGGTGGATAACAAAATACAAAACAGAACAAAGGTACCGCCTGCCAGCAGAAGAAAGGCATAATTTCTGCGCAACAGCTGCCGGTAGTCTTTGGTGGGAGCAGTCGAAGATACTGCCGTGGCAGGATGGTAAAAGACATATAGCAGGACCAGACAAATGACTACGAAAAGCAGAGCCATAATATGAGCTGTCATGGAAAAACCGAAGAAGAAGGCAAACAGAGCAGGAATCCACTGCAACAGAACAGAGCCGGATACACTGCCGGTCAGCAGATGGAACAGAAGTCCCTTTTCAGGAAAAATACGTTTTATGTACAGAAACCCCACACATTGAAATAGAAGAAAATAAAGTGTGCCAAGGATATTTCCGAATGCAGATCCATAGAAACCGTTCATGAGAATTCCCCCTTAAATAAAAATCAGTAATATTATACCATTGCTTCGGAAAAAGCAAAAGATGCAACTAAATTTAAGGGTGGTACATTCTGAGAAAAAAGAGTAAAATAAAATACAGTATGTGAAAAAGATTCCTGAGAGAAAGGCGGATACCTCTATGGAAAAGGATAAGAATAAGATGGAAAACAAGAAATTAACAGAGCTTCTGGAGCACTTGGAATATGAGTTGGTACAGGGAACACTGGACAGAGAGATCCCTGCGGTGGTCTATGATTCCCGCAAGGTCGTTCCGGGATGCTTATTTCTCTGCATCGGCGGAGCAAATTTTGACGGTCATGATTTTGCTGCACAGGTGGCAGAGCAGGGAGCCGGAGTACTAGTGGTGCAAAAAGACGTGGAACTGCCAGAGAATGTGGATGTGACGGTGGTCAAAGTAGCGGATACCAGATATGCCATGGCATTTATTTCTGCGGCCTGGTTCGGCCATCCGGCAGAAAAGCTGAAAGTCATCGGTATCACGGGTACCAAAGGTAAGACAACGACCACCTATCTGGTAAAGTCCATTCTGGAAAATGCCGGCTATAAAGTGGGACTGGTGGGAACCATCGAAGTGATCATTGGAGACGAACATATCCATGCCAACAATACCACCCCGGAATCCTATCTGCTGCAGGAGTATTTTGCCCGTATGGTGGAGGCAGGACTGGATACGGTTGTGATGGAAGTATCCTCTCAGGCGCTGATGCTGCACCGTACGCAGGGCTTTGTGTTCGATTACGGTATTTTCACGAATCTGGAACCGGATCATATCGGTCCCAACGAGCATGCCAGCTTCGAGGAATATCTGCACTGCAAGGGATTATTGTTCAAACAGTGCAAGGTAGGTATTGTGAATGGTGACGATGAGCACTGGCAGGCAGTGACGGAAGGCCATACCTGCACACTGGAAAGCTTTGGAATGGGAGAGCACTGTATGCTCCGGGCAGAAAACAGACAGCTGGTGCATAAGCCCGGAGAACTGGGCGTGACCTTCCACGTAGCCGGACTGATGGATTTTGATGTGGAAGTGCCCATGCCCGGCAAATTCAGCGTGTACAATGCGCTGGCGGCTATTGCCATCTGCCGTCATTTCAAGGTAGATGAGGAAAACATTAAAAAGGCGCTGTTGCAGGCAAAGGTAAAAGGCCGTATCGAGATGATCAAGGTATCCGATCAGTTCACCCTGCTGATCGATTATGCCCACAATGCCATGGCGCTGGAGAGTCTGCTGACCACGTTGCGGGAATATGAACCTCACAGACTGATCAGCCTGTTCGGCTGCGGAGGCAACCGTTCGAGACAGCGTCGTTTTGAGATGGGAGAGGTCAGCGGCAAGCTGGCGGATCTGACCATCATTACCTCCGACAATCCCCGTTTTGAGGAACCGCAGGATATTATCGACGATATCAAGACCGGTATGGCAAAAACGGATGGAAACTATGTAGAGATCTGCGATCGTAAGGAAGCCATCACTTATGCTATCGAACACGGAGAACCCGGAGATATTATCGTGCTGGCAGGCAAGGGACATGAAGATTACCAGGAGATCCGCGGGGTGAAGCATCCCATGGATGAGAGAGATCTGATCCGGGATATTCTGGCGGAAGGACATATTCCGGGATCAGCAGCAAAATAATGAGGAAAACAGATTGAATACGTTATATGCGGATATCATTGTAGATATCTCCCACGAAAAACTGGATAGAACATTTCAATACCGGGTGCCGGAGAGTCTGCGGGGCAGACTGGAGCCGGGAGCCTGTGTCATGATCCCGTTTGGCAACGGCAATCGTCTCATCAAGGGTTACGTGGTGGCTTTGGGGGAAACGTGTCAGTTCGCTCCGGAGAAGATCAAGGATATCGCAGGAATGCCGGAAAAAGAGACCGGAGTGGAGGACAAAATGATTGCTCTGGCTGCCTGGATCCGTCGGAATTACGGCTGTACCATGATCCAGGCGCTGAAGACGGTACTGCCGGCAAAACAGTCGGTAAAAAAGCTGGAACACAGACAGCTGGTACGTCTGATGAACAGAGAAGAGATTTTGTCATTATTAGGAGAATGTGAACGGAAAAAACAGGTGGCCAAAGCAAGACTGTTAAAAGCCCTGTCAGAACAGGAGACAATTCCCTATGAGTGGATCACCGGAAAACTGGGGGTCAGTGCAGCCACGGTAAACAGTATTGTAAAAAGCGGCGCGGCAAAACTGGTCAGTTCCGAAAGCTATCGCAATCCGGTCAAAATGCAGTCCGTAGAGGCAGTGCGTAATACGCTGAGTGAGGAACAGCAGACCATCGTTACGGAAGTGTTTGCGGATTTTGATGCCGGAAGGAGACAGACCTATCTGATCCACGGCATCACCGGCAGCGGCAAGACGGAAGTATACATGCGGCTGATCGGAGAAATGATCGCGAGGGGACGGCAGGCTATTGTGCTGATTCCCGAGATCGCCCTGACTTATCAGACACTGCTGCGATTTTACCAGAGATTCGGTGATCGGGTCAGCGTGATGAATTCCACGTTATCCCCCGGGGAAAAATACGATCAGTGCGAACGGGCCAAAGCTGGAGAAATCGATGTGATCATCGGCCCAAGATCCGCACTTTTTACGCCGTTTCCAAGTCTTGGTCTGATCGTTATGGATGAGGAGCAGGAGAACAGCTATAAAAGTGAAAGTACTCCGAAATATCATGCCAGAGAGACTGCGCTGGAAGTGGCAAAACTGTACGGGGCCAGTGTAGTGCTGGGTTCAGCCACACCTTCCCTGGAGGCCTATTATCGTGCCGGTAAGGGGGAGTATCGCATGTTTCAACTGACCAGACGTCTCACCGGCGGGGAACTTCCTACGGTGTACACGGTGGATCTCAGACAGGAACTGCAGGAGGGCAACCGTTCTATTTTCAGCAGGAAATTGCAGGAATTAATGGCGGATCGATTGAACAAGGGCCAGCAGACCATCCTGTTTTTAAACAGGAGAGGCTACGCGGGATTTGTGTCCTGCCGTTCCTGCGGTGAGGTCATGAAGTGTCCGCACTGTGATGTCTCTCTCTCGGAACATAAGGGAGGAAGGCTGATCTGTCATTACTGTGGTTATACACAGCCGATGCCGAAGCTTTGTCCCAAGTGTGGATCGAAATATATTCTGGGATTTAAGGCAGGCACCCAGCAGATCGAAGAAAAATTAAAGGAGCTGTACCCCGGTGTGCGGACGTTGCGCATGGATGCGGATACCACCCGGACGAAGGACAGCTATGAGAAAATATTATCCTCCTTCGCAAACGGGGAAGCGGACGTGCTGATCGGCACCCAGATGATCGTCAAGGGACATGATTTCCCCAAGGTGACACTGGTGGGGATCCTGGCGGCGGATCTGTCGTTAAATGCGTCGGATTACCGGGCGGGAGAGCGGACTTTCCAGCTTCTGACCCAGGCGGTGGGCCGGGCCGGCAGAGGAGCGCTCCCCGGGGAAGCGGTGATCCAGACCTATCAGCCGGATCATTACGCCATTACCTGTGCTGCGGCTCAGGATTACGAGAACTTTTATCAGGAGGAGATTCTGTATAGAGAGCTGTCCGGCTACCCACCGGTGGCTCATATGCTGGCAGTACAGATCTACGGGAAAGAGGAAGAAAATGTAAAACAGCTTGCCCTGAGACTGACAGATGTGGTAAAGTCTAATATGGACTTTTTGTCAGGAAAGCAAAAAGAACAGTCCAATAAGAAGATACAGGTACTGGGACCTGCCCCTGCCAACATCAGCAAGATCAATGATATCTACCGGTATGTGTTCTATGTGAAGCATGCGGAGTATGATGTCCTGGTGGAAGTAAAGGACAGACTGGAGGAAACTCTCAGACAGTGGCAGCCCAGACAGATGAGTATACAATTTGATTTTGACCCAGTAAGCGTGTTATAGGAGGTAAAGAACTGTGGCAATCAGAAACATTCGTGAATATGGGGATGAAGTACTGACCAAGACCTGCAAAGAGGTCAAGGAGATGACACCCCGGACCAAAGAACTGATCGAGGATATGTTGGAGACTATGTACGATGCCAATGGCGTAGGGCTGGCGGCACCACAGGTAGGTGTCCTGAAGAGAATCGTGGTGATCGATACCACCGGAGAGGATCCGTATATTCTGATCAACCCCCGCATCGTAGAGAGCAGTGGAGAGCAGACCGGACAGGAAGGGTGTCTTAGCGTACCCGGTAAGTTCGGCATCGTAACCAGACCCAATTATGTGAAAGCGGTAGCACTGGATGTGAATATGAAGCCCATCGAAGTAGAGGGAACAGAATTGCTGGCCAGAGCCATCTGCCACGAACTGGATCATCTGGACGGTCATCTCTATGTGGAAAAGGCGGAAGGACCGCTGCAGGATATGACCTACGAGGATGAGGAAGAAGAGTAAGCTTTCCGGAAAGGAGACAGACTATGCAGATCGTATTTATGGGAACTCCCGATTTTGCCGTGGGAGCGCTGGAGGCACTGATCACACAGGGCCATGAGATCACCGCAGTGGTGACCCAGCCGGACAAGCCAAAGGGCAGAAGCAAAGAATTACAGTTTCCTCCCGTGAAGGAATGTGCGGTAAAACATGGCATTCCTGTATTCCAGCCCCGTCGGATCAAGACACCGGAAGCCATTGAGGAACTGAAAAAATATCCCGCAGATATTTATATCGTGGCGGCGTTCGGACAGATCCTGTCTCAGGAGATTCTGGATCTGCCGAAATACGGATGTCTGAACATCCATGCATCCCTCCTTCCGAAATACCGCGGGGCATCTCCTATCCAGAGAGTGATCATCGACGGAGAGGCCGAGACTGGTGTGACCATCATGCAGATGAATGCGGGACTGGACACCGGCGATATGTTGTACCGGAAGAAAATCCCCATTACTTCGGAGGATACCTTTGAAACTTTGCATGACAAGCTGATGGTGCTGGGCGGGGAAGCGATCACCGAGGCACTGCCTCTGCTGGAGGCAGGCAAACTGGTACCGGAAAAGCAGGATGATACCAAGACCTGCTACGCGGCCCTGATCACCAAAGAGATGGGAAAACTGGACTTTACGAAAACAGCAGCAGAACTGGATCGTTTGATCCGTGGACTGACTCCCTGGCCCAGTGCATATACGCATTATCATGGAAAACAGCTGAAAATCTGGAAAGCCATTCCTATGGCAACTGCGCATAAGGAAGCACCGGGCACGATCCTTACGGTGAATAAGGATTCCTTTGAAGTGGCTGCATCGGAAGGCTCCTTAAAGGTGATGGAACTGCAGCTGGAAGGTAAAAAGCGTATGACAACTCACGATTTCCTGCTGGGGGTAAAGGTACAGCCGGGAGAGCTTCTGGGCGAGCGTTAGGATACGACGAAACGAAAAGCAACGATCGGGTAAGCGGTGTTGACAGAAAGGAGACTTTCGTATGTACGGTGGCTATTACGGATATGGTTATTATTGGGATCCTACTTATTTTCTGGTACTGGTCGGACTGGTATTGTGTCTGGGTGCCAGCGCACTGGTGAATTCCACCATGCGCAAATACAGCAAAGTCCGGAATATGAGAGGATTGACGGGAGCGGAAGCGGCCCGCAACATTCTCAACAGAGAAGGCTTATACAATGTACAGATCGAGTGCCTGAACTCCGATGACGGTGATCATTACGATCCCCGGACGGATACGGTGCGACTGTCTTACAACAACTTTAACGGAACCTCGGTGACCGCGGTCAGTGTTGCGGCCCATGAGTGCGGACATGCCATCCAGCATGCCCATGGCTATGCCCCCATGAGCATTCGTGCTGCACTGGTGCCGGTGGTGAATATCGGAAGCAATTTAAGCATTCCCCTGATCTTTTTAGGAGTACTGCTCAGCTGGAACCAGACATTGATCCAGCTTGGTATCTGGGCATTTGCCCTGACCGTTATTTTCCAACTGGTGACACTGCCTGTGGAATTCAATGCTTCCCACAGAGCTATCGTGAAGGTGGAAGAATACGGGTTATTAGGCAGTGAAGAAGTAAGCGGCGGCAAAAAGGTGCTGACGGCAGCGGCTCTGACCTATGTGGCAGGAGCGGCCTCCTCCTCATTACAGCTGCTCAGACTGATCCTGCTGTACGGCGGCAATCGCAGAAGGAGAGACTAATCTTGAGTGATCATGCAACGACCGATACAAGAGAGATTATAGTGGAGATCCTGCTCAGTCTGGAAAAGGGGCAGGATTTTTCCCATAAATTGATGAAAGCGGTTCTGGATAAATACGATTATCTGGATCCCAGAGAGAAAGCGTTTATTAAAAGAGTCACGGAAGGTACGATAGAGAGACAGCTGGAGCTGGACTATTATCTGGATCGGTTTTCTTCTGTTCCGGTCCGGAAGATGAAGCCTCTGATCCGCTGTCTTCTTCGCATGAGTACTTATCAGATCCTGTATATGGACGCAGTTCCCGACAGTGCGGTGTGCAATGAGGCCTGCAAGCTGGCGGCCAAAAGAGGCTTCCGTACCCTGAAAGGCTTCGTCAATGCGGTGCTGCGTAATATTTCCCGCAGCAAGGAACAGATGCCGTTGCCGGATCCCAAGGATACGGTGAAATATCTGAGCATAAAATATTCCATGCCGGAATGGATCGTGAATCTGTGGCTGCCTGCATATGGCAGAGAAGGAACGGAAACACTTTTAAAAGGACTCCTTTCCATTCATCCGGTATCCCTGCGGTTCTCCACGGAACTGACCGAAGCGGAGAGAGAGTCATTGGCGGAGAAAATTGAGAAAACCGGTGTACGTCTGCAGCAAAGCAGGGAACTTCCTTATGTGTATCTGGCACAGAATCTGGAAAATGTAAGTGAACTTCCGGGCTTTGCGGAAGGCAAATTTACCGTGCAGGATGCCAGCTCCGCACTTGCAGTGGAAGCGGCAGGTATATGCCCAGGTAATACGGTCATGGATCTGTGTGCGGCTCCGGGTGGCAAGACGATCCTGGCGGCGGAATTTGCAGGGAAAGCAGGCCACGTCGTGTCCCGTGATATATCTGAATACAAGACGGACCTGATCCGGGAGAATCTGGAGCGCATGAACCGTAGGAATGTGGAGGTTCAGGTGTATGATGCCACGGTGCATGATCCGGAGAAGGAAAAATATGCGGACGTGGTGCTGATGGATGTCCCCTGCTCTGGTCTTGGTGTTATGGGAAAAAAGAGAGATATCAAATATCATGCCACACCGGAAAGCCTGCAATCCATCACAGAACTGCAAAGGCAGATCGTGGCAGCCGGATGGCAGTATGTGAAGCCGCACGGTGTACTGCTCTACAGTACCTGCACGATCCACCGCGGGGAAAATCAGGAGATGGCAGTCTGGATCACAGAGAATTTCCCGTTTGTACTGGAAGAAGAGAGACAGCTTCTGCCGGGAACGGATGAGACCGACGGATTCTATTATGCAAGACTGCGCAGAAAAGCGTGAGAGATAAGAAGTAAGAGAACGAAAAATGGATACGAAAAAAGATATCAAATCCCTGAATCTGGAAGAATTGAAGACAGAGATGGAGAGCATGGGAGAGAAGGCTTTCCGGGCAAAGCAGATGTATGAATGGATGCATGTGAAGCTGGTCAGGAGCTTTGATGAAATGACCAACCTCTCCGCAAAATTCAGGGAGCAATGTAAGGAAAAATATGAATACACTTGTGTAAACCCTGTCAGAATACAGGAGTCCAAGATCGACGGAACGAAAAAATTCCTGTTTGAATTATCTGATGGCAATGTGGTGGAAAGTGTCTGGATGCAGTATAAGCACGGCAACAGTGTGTGCATTTCTTCACAGGTGGGATGCCGTATGGGCTGTAAATTCTGTGCGTCCACGCTGGACGGACTGGAACGGAATCTGACTCCTTCCGAGATGCTGGATCAGATTTACGCCATCACAAGACTGACGGGGGAGCGGGTCTCCAATGTGGTAGTCATGGGCACTGGGGAACCGATGGATAATTATAACAATATTTTGAAATTTCTGCATCTTCTGACCGATGAGAACGGTCTGAACATCAGCCAGAGAAATGTCACGGTGTCCACCTGTGGAATCGTGCCCAGAATGCGGCAGCTGGCGGATGAAAAGCTGCAGATCACACTGGCATTGTCCTTGCATGCCACCACCGATGAAAAACGAAGAAAACTGATGCCCATTGCCAACCGGTATTCTATCAAAGAGTTGATGGAAGTCTGTCAGTATTATTTCGAACAGACCGGACGAAGGATCACTTTCGAATACAGTCTGGTGGGCGGTGTGAATGATACGGAAGAGGATGCCAGGGAACTGATCGCCCTGGCGAAGCCGTTGTGCTGCCATATCAACCTCATCCCGGTCAACCCCATTAAAGAGCGGGATTATGTGCAGTCGGATACGAAGCACATTCAGGCATTTAAAAATAAACTTGAAAGTAAGATGATACATGTTACAATTAGAAGGGAGATGGGCCGGGATATTGACGGAGCCTGCGGACAGTTAAGACGCCGTCATACGCAGGAGGCGAAGAACCCGGGGGAACTCTCACAGGAGGAAGTTTGACGTGCTTAAGACGTTTTCCATAACCGATATCGGAAGGAAAAGAAAAGTAAATCAGGACTATATCTATACCTCTGAAAAACCGGTGGGAAATCTGCCGAATGTATTTATCGTGGCAGATGGTATGGGTGGTCACAATGCGGGAGACTATGCGTCCAAGGTAACGGTAGAGACCATGCTTGCCGAGATGGAGAATTCTTTTGAGAAGAATCCCACCCTGATCTTCCGCAAAGCCATTGAGGAAGCCAATGATGTGATCCGCAAGAGAGCAAGCGAGGATGAAAAGCTGGAAGGAATGGGGACTACGGTCGTGGTGGCATCCTGCATGGGCAGATTCTTACAGGTGGCCAATGTAGGAGACAGCAGACTCTATGTGGTGGGCAGCAAGATCCGCCAGATCACAAGAGATCATTCGTATGTAGAAGAAATGGTACGGATCGGAGAACTGGATCGTGCTGATGCAAGGAACCATCCGGATAAAAATATTATTACCAGAGCGGTAGGGGCGGAAGACAAAGTGGAGCCGGATTTCTTTACCGTGGAATTACAGGAGGGTGAGATCGTCCTTATGTGCTCGGATGGTCTGACAAATATGCTGGAAGACGAGGAAATCCGCATGATTATCAGCGGAGCCAGAGACCTTGTGGAGAAGGCAGAGAGCCTGGTGGAGGCGGCCAATGCCAACGGCGGCAGAGACAATATCAGTGTGATACTGATCGAGCCGTGCGCGTAAATTACCCAGCTTTTTTGGAAATGGAGAGCAAGTATGATCAAAATAGGAATGATGATCGGCGATCGCTATGAGATCCTGGAAAAAATCGGAACCGGCGGTATGTCAGATGTCTATAAAGCAAAATGTCACAAGCTGAATCGCTATGTGGCGATCAAGGTATTGAAGCAGGAATTCAGCGAAAATGCTAATTTTGTATCCAAATTCCGGATCGAGGCACAGGCGGCAGCAGGACTGATGCACCCCAATATTGTCAATGTCTATGATGTCGGGGAAGAGAACGGAATCTATTATATCGTCATGGAACTGGTAGAGGGTATTACCCTCAAAAAGTACATTGAGAAGAAGGCCAGACTGTCTTACAAGGAAGCGGTAAGTATCGCCATCCAGGTAAGCATGGGTATTGAGGCTGCACATAATAATCATATTATCCATCGGGATATCAAGCCGCAGAATATTATTATCTCCAAGGACGGCAAAGTCAAGGTGACGGACTTCGGTATTGCCAAGGCAGCTACCAGTAATACCATCACTTCTAATGTCATGGGAAGTGTACACTATACTTCTCCCGAGCAGGCCAGAGGGGGTTACAGCGATGAAAAGAGTGATATCTATTCGCTGGGTATCACCATGTTCGAGATGCTGACGGGAAGAGTTCCTTTCAACGGGGAGACTACGGTTGCCATCGCCATCAAGCATATTCAGGAAGAAATGCCGTCTCCGAAGGAGTTTGTACCGGAGATCCCTTCCAGCGTAGCCAGTATTGTACTGAAATGTTGTCAGAAGTCTCCGGACCGCAGATACCAGAATATGGCAGAACTGATCGCAGATCTGAAGCAGTCCCTGATCAACCCGGAGGAAGATTTCGTGGTGAACACCGATCCGGATATGGAAGGTGGTACCCGGATGATCTCCGATGAGGATATGGCGCAGATCAAACGAAAAGTCCCTTATCAGGGAGGACGGGAATACGAAGAACCGGATCATGACGAGACCATGCGTCTGCGTTCCGATACGGAAGCCATGTATGAAAACGAAGAAGATGGCGAAGACGAAGATAATTACGACTACGACCCCAAGATGGAGCGTGTGACCACAATCCTGGCAATTGTAGCCGGTGTGGTGATCTGTATTATCCTGATCGTTCTGGCAGTGAAGATCTTCGGCGGCAAAAATGAAGGAAGCAGTGACTCTGATGCAGGACCGATCATTACGACCGAAGAGACGGATGCCACAGAAGTGGAAAAGGTCTCCATGCCGAATGTAACGGGCATGAAGGTAGAAGATGCAAAGAGCACCCTGACCAGTCTGGGAATCCTCACAGAGGTGACTTATGAGGAGTCCGACACGGTAGCGGAAGGTATTGTTATCAATACAGATGTCAGCGTGGGAGCACAGATCGATAAGGGCAGCAAGGTAACCCTGAAAGCCAGTGCAGGAACTCAGGGTGTGGAAGTACCCAATGTGGTGAATCTTACTTTTGATGAAGCCAATACACAGCTGGTAAGCAAGGGATTCCTGGTCAACAAGACAGAGAACTATTCCGATACGGTAGAGTCCGGCCGGGTGATTTCCCAGACCCCCTCCGAGGGCAACAAAGCACCAAAGGGCAGTGTGATCACTGTGACAGTAAGTCTGGGTAAGGAAGATACCAAGATCCGTGTGCCGAATCTGATCGGTCTGTCCGAGCAGGACGGCACGGTAGAAGCCATCGAGGCAGGACTGACCGTAGGCAGTGTGACCTATATCTACAGTGACGAAGTGGGAGAAGGCATGATCTGTTACCAGAGCTATTCCCATGGCTCCTATGTGGAGCAGGGAACTTCCATTGATATCAAGGTCAGTCAGGGAGCTCAGAAGGTGACTTACAAGTGTAATGTCAGCATTGCGGCACCGACGACTTCGGAAGCACCCGGCTATGTATCGGGAATGGAAGTCAGCATCAAACTGGTGACGGATGACAATAACGTACTGCTGGATACCAAGACCAGCACTTTCCCGGTAGCTACCAATTTCAACGGTATGACTGCCTCCGGTGGTACGCTCACCATAACGTATCAGGTGACAAGCGAACCGACCACCACAACGAACCCGGATACCGGGGAGCAGGTGACGGTTCCCGGAACGACAGAAGACCGTTCCTTTACCAGAAGAGTTGAGTTCGTAAAGGAATAAGATCAAAGGCGGGAAGCTATGAAGGGCAAGATTATAAAAGGAATCGCCGGGTTCTATTACGTCCATGTAGCGGACGATGGCCATACAATGGGCACGGTGTACGAATGCAAGGCAAAAGGAGTCTTTCGCAAGGATCACAGAAAACCCCTGGTCGGGGATGACGTGGAGATGGATGTCCTGGATGAGGCACAGAAAAAAGGAAATATCAGGGAATTGCTTCCCAGACACAGTGAACTGATCCGTCCGGCGGTAGCTAATGTGGATCAGGCGCTGGTGATCTTTGCCATCACGAAGCCACAGCCGAATTTTAATCTGCTGGATCGTTTCCTGGTCATGATGCAGCAGCAGGACATTCCCTGCATTATCTGTTTTAACAAGCAGGATATTGACGAGGAAGGCACATCGTTTTATGATCTTATCTGCGTTATTCATGCCTGTTCTCCTGAAAAAGGGGATGTCTTTTTCCTGACATCCCCATTATGTAGTCTGCAATTTAAAAGTTTTCTATCAGCCTGGTCCGTCTGTGCGTCCTGCCGTTAAGGTGTCAGAACTGGATGTGGTATTGGAAGGACTGTTTGATGTATTATTTGAAGTGTTACCACCGGAAGGACCATTGTTGGAACTGGAATTTCTTGATACACCAGGTCCGCCATTTTCACCGGTTACACCACCGGAAGCAGAAGTACTGCTGCTAGATGGTGTCTGAGCAGATACGCCGCTTGCATTCTGGCATACACCACTTCCATCAAAGTTGTAGGTAGTTCCGTTGATATCCAGGGAGGTTCCTGTTGTCATCTTTCCGCCGTTTGTCGGATTCATGTAGTAGATCTTATTATCTACCTGGATCCAGCCTGTCATCATGTGACCATTGGTATTGAAATAATACCAGGCATTATCGATCTGCTTCCAGCCTACACTCATCTTGCCATTGCTCTGATTCATATAATACTTATTGCCTTCGCTGTCAGTGAGCCAGCCTGTAAGCATACGCCCATCTGTATTCAGATAATAGTAGTCGGTGTCAACTTTTGCCCAGCCGGTCATCATCTTTCCGTCTGTTCCAAACAGATACCAGTTGTCCTTGATCTGTGCCCAGGAATTAACTACACATTTGCCGCTGCTCTGGAAGTAGTACCAGGCACCGTCCATCTGACGCCAGCCGGTTCCCATAGATCCGTCACCACGCATAAAGTAATAATCGTTTCCGATCTTTAACCAGCCGGTAACCATGGTACCGTCACCTAAGAAGTAGTACCATTTGCCATATTCCGGATTGATCCAGCGGCTTTGAGCCATCAGACCGTTTGGACGGAAGAAGTACCATTTTCCATCGATCTGTTTAAATCCGGTAGTCATATGTCCATCGGAAAGGTCCATATAATATTTGCCATCACTGGTTTCCAGCCAACCTGTATAGGTCTTGCCCTGGTAGATGTAGGTCCAATGGTCATTTGACTTGGTCCATCCATCTGCGGCGTATGAATTAAACGCAGATCCCAACGCCATAGCGCCGATCATACCAGCTGCTGCAAGGGCTGCGAAATATTTTTTACGTCCCATTTTCTCCTCCTGTTCTGTTGTATCGTCTCTTTTTCATTGATCGCACAATTATTTTTCACTTTTAATTAAGTATAGCACAAATGAACTTTCCATGATTAACATTTTTATTACAATTTTCTGAAACCTGTTTTGAAATGCATTTGTGTATGTTCCCATATCATGGGGCGTTTCTAAAAGAACTGTGGTAACTCCTTCATCAGCTTCTTATAGTACCGCTTCGCATACCGGTACATAATAATGGTGTACTCTCCAAACTCATCTCCCAGACTTGTCTTGTATACAGCCCACAGGCACCAGAGGAAGCCCCCTAAGGCTGCGTCTGCATAGGTGATGAACCGCTCTTTGTCATCTGGTCTGCGCTGTAAATACAGTTCCAGTAATTTTTCGGTCTGCTCTTCCTCATAATAGGAATAAATCGCACACATGGATACGTCCATTAACGGGTCGCACATGCCTGCGTACTCCCAGTCAAGAAGTTTTGCACTGTGATCCGGGAAAATTAAAAAGTTATCCACATTTGCGTCAATATGGCATAAACATTGTGGAAGATCCATTTTATCTAAGGCATCTAACAACTGATTTACCCATTCACGAACCTGACTGTAGTCTTCAAAAGGAATGCCGCCATGTTCCAGGCAAAGTTTCTCGTAAAAGCTGATCCGCTCCCTGATATTAAAGCTGTGGCCTACTTTTAAACCTGCTTCATGAAGCTTTCGCACCATATCCATACAGGTCTTCATATCGTCCCAGTTGTCTGCGCTGGCATTGTGGGTATTTTCATAGTATTCAGAGATCTTATAACCGGTCTTCGGGTTCAGATACAACACATGTTCTGTAATGCCCAGAGGACGGACGGCATCATAAACTTCTTTTTCCTGCTCTCTGTTAATAAGAAGCTCTGTGCCAGGTCCGGGGATACGGCAGATACAGTGATGATCTCCGGTGCGGAACAGGAAGGATTTATTGGTCATGCCGGATTTTAAGCATTTGATGTCTGTGATCTGAAACTCCGGCACATGGAATACCTCTGCTACCAGCTCCATGGCCGCATTATCGGAGTGGTTCTGATAATGGGTATCAAAGAGGCGCAGCTCTTCCAGATTTTCAAATTCGTATACCTGGTTATCCGGCTGGCGGTTGATATTCATCTCGATCTCGTTCCATTTGGACGCAGGTATGCCGCAGGCTTCTTCTGTCTGTTTCAACAGCTCCTTGTCCTCTTTTTCCAGACGGCGTTTTGCCTCTCCCTTTAACATGTCCACATAAGGCTGCTCCCAGTAAAACTGCTCTGTTCCGGGGATCTGATAATAAGCCTCTAATACAGGAAGGAATTTAGCGGAAAACTCCCTGGAAAGATATACGGGACCGTACATAAACCACGCATCTTTTCCGCCTACATTTACATCGCTGATACGGCCCTTTTTATTAAAGGTAAGGCACCATTCCTTGGTCTCTCCTTCTTCGTGGGCTGCGCTGTACCAGGCACCGCACTCATAGGAATGGTACATATTTTCCCGCATCCAGTTATCTGATGAAAGAATGTATACGTTCCGGCCTTTTAAGAACTTTCTGGCTCTGTATACAGTAGCCAGCGTGTTTTTGCAGGAGTATTCCGGATTGTATAATAATTTCACATCGTATTTATCGATCAGGTATTCAAATTTTTCTTTTAAATAGCCTACTGCAATGGTAATGTCGTGGATCCCCACTTCATGGAGCTGTTTGATCTGACGCTCGATCATGCGCTCTCCAAAGACCTCTAAAAGACCCTTTGGAGTCTCGAAGGTAAGAGGCACAAAACGGGAACCGAAACCGGCTGCAATGATCAGCGCCCCATCTACTTTATAAGGCTTTAACAGTTCTTTTCCCTTTTCCAGAAGGATGAGATATTTTTCTTTCCCATTTTCTTCCTCTGCCAGACATTCCTTTACCAGTCCATTGACTGTTCCCAGGGAAATATCCATGTTTTTCGCCATTTCCCGCTGTGTAATATCCGGTTTTTCCAGTATATTTCTGCATACCAGCGCCTGTCGGTTCATATGATCTTTAACTCCTTTTCCTGCTTATGCTTATGTTTATATTTATGTTCATTTTTATTATTTTTCAAAAATATATGAACATTATAGCACACTGGGTTTAAAATGCAAGTTAAACAATGCCACTCATACCGCGAAAAAAACACCCTTCCGGGATACGTTATATATCACCAGAAGGGCATTTTATTTATGTAATTGCGTCCAATACTCAGGTTCACCGCACTCTCGCGCTTATCTGCCTGCTGACGCAGGCGGAACATTCTATTTTATAAGATTTATTAAACCTCAAAGATCAGATCGCCGTAGCTCGGCATTGGCCATAAGTCTTTGTCTACCAGCATTTCCAGTTTGTCTACCGGGGTTCTTAATGCTGCCATTGCAGGAACGACTTCCTCATGGTAAGCAACTGCCTGGTCCTTGCCGCCATCCATTGCTGCGCTCTTTTCAGTAATTTCGGTCAGTTTTGCAAGAGCCAGTTTGGTTTCTGCCAGAAGATCAGAGGTTTCTAACAGAAGCTCTGTCTGGGTGCTTACATCTGCTTCAGGGCAAGCACTCTTTACTGCGGAGATGGAAGCTGCAAGAGCAGTTGTGTATTTGATAACAGCCGGGATGATCTGCTTTCCAGCCATATCGATCATGGTCTTTGCTTCGATGTTGATAGCCTTTGCATAGCCTTCATACTCAACTTCTACTCTGGACTCCAGCTCGGTCTTTGTGAATACGCCGAATTCTTCAAACAGTTTTACAGCCTTGTCTGTGATCAGTGCCGGAATAGCATCTACCATAGACTTGATGTTTGGAAGTCCTCTTCTCTCAGCTTCTGCTACCCACTCATCAGAATAACCATTTCCATTGAATACAACTCTCTTGTGAGCTGCCAGGGTTTCCTTGATCATGTCATGTACAGCCATATCAAAGTTATCTGCCTTCTCCAGCTTGTCAGCTGCTTCCTTGAAGGCTTCAGCGATAATGGTATTTAATACTGTATTTGCAGATGCAATAGAGTCGGAAGAACCTACCATACGGAACTCGAACTTGTTTCCTGTAAATGCAAATGGGGAGGTTCTGTTTCTGTCGGTTGCGTCTTTATCAAAGTCAGGAAGGATATCAACACCTGTTTTTAAGGTTCCGCCCTGCTTGGAGTGAGTTGCCTCACCAGTATCACAAAGCTGATCGATAACATCTTCCAGCTGCTCGCCTAAGAAGATGGAGATGATTGCTGGCGGTGCCTCGTTTGCTCCCAGTCTGTGATCATTTCCTACATTGGAAGCAGATTCTCTTAACAGGTCTGCGTGGATATCTACTGCCTTGATGATGCATGCCAGAACTAACAGGAACTGGATGTTCTCATGAGGTGTATCTCCCGGGTTCATCAGGTTGGTACCGTCATCTGCTGTCAGGGACCAGTTGTTATGTTTACCGGAACCATTGACACCTGCAAATGGCTTCTCGTGAAGAAGGCATGCCAACCCGTGGCGCTCTGCCACTTTCTTCATGGTCTCCATAACGATCTGGTTATGGTCTACAGACTGATTTACACCTTCATAGATCGGTGCCAGCTCATGCTGTGCAGGAGCTACTTCGTTATGCTGTGTTTTTGCAGGAACACCTAATTTCCAAAGTTCCTTATTTAAGTCGTTCATGTAGGAACCGATACGCTCACGGATAACACCGAAGTAATGGTCATCCATTTCCTGTCCCTTTGGAGGCATTGCCCCGAAAAGAGTACGGCCGGTGTAGATCAGGTCTTTACGCTGTAAATATTTTGCGCGGTCTACAATGAAATACTCCTGCTCAGGTCCTACAGAAGGAACTACGCGCTTTGCAGTGGTATTTCCGAAAAGACGAAGGATACGCAGTGCCTGCTCGTTTACTGCCTGCATAGAACGAAGAAGTGGTGTCTTCTTATCCAGT
>OLSP01001617.1_pt1 | contig 20221 bp, 18 predicted proteins | sample 1672941 | NCBI WGS metagenome assembly OLSP01 (sample SAMEA3136739, study PRJEB25190) | human gut metagenome | reverse complement strand
CTGTCACGGCGGCACTATATATATTATACAACACAAAGCCCCGTTTGACGCTTCAAAATAAAAAAGGATTCGCCTGGGGCGAATCCTTTTTTATTCTCCTTCGGCGCCCGATTCTCACCGGTCCGCATTCGCCGGATGCCGCACACTCCGACCGTCGTCAAAAAGCGCAGGGGACATCCGCTTTATCCGTCCCGAAGCTGCCGACCGGAATCGGCAGCATACGCAAGATGGTACACGACCAATCATCCGGTCCGGCCCGAAACAGGACAAAAGAACTTTTACGGAAAAAATTTGGGGGTTTGCGGCACAAACATTACTTTTGTAATCTACTAAAATTACTGTTTTTATGGAATTCGAAGGTGTCGTATATAAAATCCTGCCCCTGACACAAGGTACGTCCGCCCGGGGAGAATGGCAGCGTCAGGACGTGGTTTTCGAGCTGCCCTCGGAATTTTCACGCAAAATCTGCGTCACGTTCTTCAACAAGCCGAGCGACGTGGCCAAACTCCGCGAAGGGGCTACCTATACGGTTTCGGTAAACGTCGAATCCCGCGAATATAACGGCCGCTGGTATACCGATGTGCGGGCATGGCGCCTGCAACCCAAAGAAACCGCTCAAAACGCCGGGATCCCGCCGATGCCCGACGCGGCCCCGCTCGAAGAGCCATCGTACAGTACTCCCGCAGCAGAAGTAGACGACCTGCCCTTTTAATTTTTCACGCACGAAGGCAGAAGCCATCCGCTCTCTAAAACAACAAAATAGCCGACCCTACAAAGGTCGGCTATTTTTCGGTCCCCGGGAGGCGACTACTTCTTCACCGGAAGAGCAGAGTTCGCTGCCTGAGTCGTCGCAGCCGCAGCTTCATCCGTTGTTGCCGGGGTCGTTTCCTCAACGAAAGGAATCACATCCTCCAACTCTACCTCGAATTTAAGAGCCGAATTAGGCAAGATATACTTACCGCGCGCCTGCCGACCATAAGCCAGTTCCGCAGGAATCCAAAGCGTTATCTTACCGCCTTTGCCGATCAGTTTCAAACCTTCGGTCCAGCCGGGAATCACCTGTCCCAATTCGAACTCGACAGCTTCGTCCTTGTCATAACCTTCCGGATCTATCTGCTTGAGGTACTCCTTCATCTCTTCGGGCTTGTTCTCGAAATAGGAGCTGTCGAAAACCTGCCCCTTATAATTGGTTCCCGTATAATAAACTTTTACCCGGTCGCGGGAGTCCGTCGGCATCAGGGTCTCATCGCCCTTCTTTTCGATCTTATAAAGTAATCCCGATTCGGTTTTCTGAACGCCGGATTTCTTCTCGATCGAAGCGATCCACTCTTCATTGGCTTTCTTGTTCTCGGCAGGACGAACCACCGAATACCAGTTCCGCAAGAATTTGACTGCTTCCTGCTCGGTCATGCGGGCTTCTTCACCGTTGCCGGTAATGTCTTTCAAACCCTGACCGAACCAAACCAACTGAATCGGAAGGTCTGCTCCCAGCATATTGTTACCCAGATCGATACCGAAAGCATACGAAATGAACCGACGCTCCTCCTCGCTCTCGAACATCGCGGGATCGGCCAACGACTCTTCGGGTGTCTTCAGCGAATCGGGAGTCATCGCGTTCTTCTTGGCAATAGCCTGAGCGCGTTCCGGACGCGTAACCATAAAGAACGTGCGCAATGTATCGAGTGCCTCTGGATGCGTCATTTTTGCCGTTCCGAGGGCACCTTCGGTCACACCTTCGGTCATCGCGTCGAAATCGAAGGGAATATCCGACATCATCCGGTTGAGTCCCGCTCCGACGTTATTACCCAAAGCGTACGACAAAGAGTCGAACTGCGACTTGCTGCCCATCGTGATCGAACCGTTGCTGCGGCTGCACGAGGCGAAAATTACGGCACCAGCTAACAGTGCCATGAAACACAATGTTCTTTTCATCTTGTTGATATAATTATGTATTAAATTGTTATTTCCGTTTCGATAACTGCACAAATATATAAAATATTTTACGGGCAGCCGATTTTATTTTTCAGCCCCCTCTTGAAAAAGAAGTCAGCGGACATCGACGAGTTCGATCTCGTAGAACAACGTCGCGTTCGGGACCACGCCCAATTTCTTGTCGCCTTCGGCCCCGTAAGCCAGGCGGGAGGGTATCCATACATTCATTCGACCGCCTTCCCCGACGAGCCGCACGCTCTGCCGCAACCCGGGCATCAGATCGCCCACGGCCGTGCGCGTGGTGTCTCCTCGTTCGTACGAAGACTCGACGACCTTTCCATCGACCGTCTTGGCCACAAAACGGATCGCCACCGTATCCCGGTCGCTTCGGGGCGTCTTGGACTCATCACCGATCTCCAGCACCTCGTACGTCAGCCCCGTATCGGTCTTGGCATAGGAGCGATTGCTCTTGCGGAAATCCTCCAGAAACTGTTCTTCATAGGCCCGAATCTGTTCGGGCTGCGAAACATTCACGTAACGCAGATAAACCGCACGGGCCTCGTCGGGCGTCATCCGGGCCGTCCGGGCATATACGTCCCGCACGGCCTGGCACACGGCTTCGACGTTGAGGGTCGAATCCATCCGCTGCAAATTATATCCCACATTCAGACCGATCACATAAGCGACCGAATCCGTTTCGTTACGCAACTCCATGCTCCCCGTTCCCCGGGAACAGGCACCCAGCAGGAACAGTCCCGCTGCGGCGATCAACCGATATTTCTTCATATACGTGTCTTTTTTTTGGAAAAGAGGAAAATCAGCACCGTACCCAATACGGCCGACGCGAACGATCCCATCAGAATGGCGATCTTGCCCCGGCTGACGATCTCGGCATCGGCAAAGGCCAGCGTATCGACGAAAATCGACATGGTGAACCCGATACCGCCCAGGCAAGCCACCGCGAAAAGCATCTTCCAGCCGGCTCCCTCGGGCATTTCGGCCAGCTTCGTCTTCACGGCGAGCCAACTGGCCAGGAAAATACCGAGCGGCTTGCCCACGAGCAATCCGAAGAAGATGCCCGTGCCGACCGCACCGGCCTGCGGCGTAACGTGGAAGATTCGGAAGTACTCCAGCGAATCGATCGAGACACCCGCATTGGCGAATGCGAAAATAGGCATAATCAAAAATGTTACGTACGGAGCCAGCAGATGTTCGAGACGGAAGCTCATCCCTACCGAATCGGTCGCCAGCGAGGACATCATCCGCAGGTAGTACCTGTGCTCCTCGTTCGGAAAATCGTCGGCCCGGCACTCGGCTTTCAGCAGCGCATCGGACAAACCGCTCATCTTCCGCGCGAAATACTCCTTGCTATAACGGGGTTTCATCGGGATGAACATGGCGATCACCACGCCCGACAGCGTGGAATGGATTCCCGAATAATAAAACAGGGCCCAGACGACGAAAGCCGGTACCAGATAGAACATAATGCGGGTTTCGCCCACTTTATTCAGGAAATAGATGCCTATGAGGATCAGGATCGCAATCGCAAGCAGCAACAGATTGACCTCCTCTCCGTAAAACAGCGCGATCACCAGGATCGCCCCCAGGTCGTCCGCCACGGCCAGGGCCGTCAGAAATATTTTGAGCGAAATGGGCACCCGATCGCTGAATATCGAAAGGATGCCGATGGCGAAAGCGATATCCGTCGCCGTAGGGATTCCCCAACCGGGCGCCGCGACGGTCCCCGCGTTGAACGAAAAATAAATCAGTGCAGGGACCACCATACCGCCCAGAGCCGCCAGTACGGGCAGAATCGCCTTCTTGACGGAAGAGAGTTGTCCGACGACGATTTCTCGTTTGATTTCGAGGCCGATCAGGAAGAAAAAAACCACCATCAGGCCGTCATTGACAAAGGTCTGAAGGGTCAGACCCCGGGGAAACATCCAGTCGATCATTCCCCCCGATCCCCGCACCACCAAAGCGATGTCGATGTTGAGCAGCCGTTGATAGCCGTCCGCCGTCAGCGGAAGATTGGCCAGCAGCATCGCAACGGCAACGCTGATGAGCAGTACCAGTCCGCCCGACCAGGGAGCCTCCAGAAAACGACGCCCCCGCAACTGAAACTGATAATGTTGCCGGACCCAGCGGTACATGGAAAAAAGCCTCATTGTCTATTCATATTTATATTCGTAATCCAAAATAAACCGTCTTCCCCGGCAGAATTCACGCCCTGTCGGAATCAACCTCTTCCTGCCGACGAAGTCCGCAAGGCCAGGCCGCACAATTTGTAGAGCACGCGGGCTCCTACGACCGCGTCGATCTTATCTTCCGGGCAGGGAACGACCTCCACCAGGTCGAACCCGGCGATGCGGCGGCCCGAATCGGCCACGCACTCCATCAGGTAAACCACCTGTTCAAAAGTGATGCCGCCCGGAACGGGAGTGCCCGTATGAGGACAATGTTCGATGGTGAGTCCGTCGATGTCGAAACTGATATAAACCACCTCGGGCAGCTCGTCCACGATGCGGCGGCAGCTTTCGGCCCAGGTCGTTCCCGCGAATCCGGCGCGAGCGAGCGAGCGCGAATCGAACATAGCGATCCGCCCGTCCGAAGCGGCCCTTTCGGCCTCGGCATCGCAATAATCCCGCACGCCGACCTGCACGAGCTTGCTCACCTGCGGCAGGTCGCGCAGTACGTTGAACATGATCGAAGCGTGCGAAAATTCGAATCCCTCGTACGCCTCACGCAGGTCGCAATGGGCATCAATATGGAGAATTCCCAGCGAACCTTCCTTCTCGGCAACGGCACGGATCAAACCGTACGGCGTCGAATGGTCGCCTCCGACCAGCCCTACGACCTTACCTTGCGAGAGCCACTGGCGGGCCTGACGGTAAATATTGTCGTTCATGGCTGCACAGCCTTCGTTGATACGGCGCAGACGGCGCTCGATACGTTCGTCGTCCGGCGCTCCGCCCTCTTCGAGATGTTCGATCACCCGTTCGGCATCGGCCCGCAGCTTGCGGGACTCCTCCTGCAGCGAATAGTCGATGTCGGCCGTAGCGATGCCTCCGAGCCAGGCTCCCGGCGCCGAAGCATCGTAAAGATCGAGCTGTGTGGAGGCTTCGATCAGGGCATCCGGCGCCAAAGCCGTTCCGGCACCGTAGGATACGGTCACGTCCCAGGGTGCGGAAACAAGCACCAGCGCAGCCTCCTCGGGCGTGAACGGCAAACCGTAATAAGCGCCGTTGTCCACCCCCACCCCGTTGGGATTGAATGTTTTCAGATCCATAGTCTTTCCTTGTAAGAATTACAAAGATAGTAAATTTTTGATTTTCCGCCATCGTTATCACCGATAAACCCCGTTTTTAACGGGGTGCCGACCGGCCGACCCGGACGACGCCCGAAGCGGGAGCCGTATGCACCGGCGCACGGTTCCCGTAAAAAGGAGCTCAAATAAATTTGGCGCCGCCCTCGCCCTGCACTATCTTTGCTCCGCAATTAACCAATTCGAATACCGTCGTGAAAATCGTCGCCGACAATGCCATACCTTTTTTGAAAGGAGTACTCGAACCTTATGCCCGGGTGGAATACCTCCCCGGGAAAACCATCGCAACGGCCGATGTCCGGGATGCCGACGCCCTGATCGTCCGTACCCGCACCCGGTGCGACGCCGCCCTACTCGAAGGATCGTCCGTCAAACTGATCGCAACGGCGACCATCGGCTTCGACCACATCGACACGGAGTATTGTCGGCGACACGGCATCGAAGTAGCGACCGCCGCAGGATGCAATGCACGGGGCGTACTGCAATACGTCGCTGCAGCACTGGTCCGCCTCTCACGAGTACAGGCCTGGGAACCTGCAGACAAAACCCTCGGAATCGTCGGTGTAGGACACGTCGGGTCGCTCGTCGAGGCCTACGCCCGGACGTGGGGATTCCGCGTCGTGGCATGCGATCCCCCCCGCGAAGAGCGCGAGCACGGCGGATTCCTGCCGCTCGAAGAGGTGGCGCGCCAGGCCGACATCCTCACCTTCCACACTCCGCTGGACGATACGACCCGGCACATGGCCGGGGCGAAGCTCTTCGAGCGAATGAAGCCCGGCAGCATCCTCATCAACACTTCGCGCGGCGAGGTGGTCGATGGGCAGGCGCTCCGCGAAAGCGGTTTGCAATACGTACTCGACGTCTGGGAACACGAACCCGACCTCGACCCGCCACTGCTGCGGCACGCATTGCTCGCCACCCCTCATATCGCCGGTTATTCCGCCCAGGGCAAGGCCAATGCAACGGCCCTGTCCGTCCGGACGATCAGCCGGTACTTCGGACTGCCGCTCGGGGAGTGGTATCCGTCAAACATCGCTCCGTCCCGTCCCCGGGCGATCTCCTGGCAGGAGCTTTGCGACACGATAGACGACCGCTTCGACATCGCCGCCGAAAGCAGACGGCTGAAAGAGAACCCCGAAAAATTCGAAACGATACGCAACGAATACCGCTACCGGGAAGAATATTTTTAACAATTTAGATGCTTTTTTCTTAACTTTGCGGCCGAAATCGACCGCACCGCCCATTATGTATCGTAAACTGATCAAACCCATCCTGTTCGCCATGAACATCGAACGCGCTCACAGCACGGTCCTGTTCCTGTTGCGCATGATCGGGAAAATCCCGGGCGGACGGGCGCTGCTGCGTGCCATCTACCGCACCGAGCACCCGTCGCTCGAACGGGAGGTATTCGGACTTCGGTTTCCCAACCCGATCGGTCTGGCGGCGGGTTTCGACCGCAACGGAGAAGCGTTCCGCGAACTTTCGGCCCTGGGCTTCGGATTCGTCGAGATCGGCACGGTCACGCCCCAGCCCCAGGCCGGCAATCCCCGCCCCCGCATCTTCCGGCTGCCCGCAGACCGGGCGATCATCAACCGTTCGGGACTCAACAACAAGGGGTTATACAAGGCCATCGCCCAGCTCCGCCACCGACACGACCGGCTTATCATCGGAGGCAACATCGGCAAAAACACGCTGACACAACCTTCGCAGGTCGCGGCCGACTACCTCAAAATGTTCCGTAACCTCTACCAGTACGTCGATTATTTTTCGATCAACGCCTGCTGCGACAATTGTGCGGACGGCAGCGTATCGCACAACAAAGCCCACCTGATGAATATTCTGCAGCCGCTCTTCGATTTTCGCCGCGGCCAGAACCAGTACCGGCCGATCCTGCTGAAAATATCGCCCGACCTGCCGGACCCGCTTATCGACGAGGTGACCGACCTGATGCTCTCTACGCCGCTGGACGGCATCGTGGCCGTGAACGGTACTTTCTCGCGCAAAGGTCTCGAAACCGATGAGGAGACGCTCGACGAAATCGGCAGCGGCCGATTGAGCGGAGCTCCCCTTACGCAGCGGGCCATCGAGGTAGTGCGCCGCATCCACCGACGTTCGCACGGAGCCTATCCGATCATCGGCGTCGGAGGCCTGATGAATGCCCGGGATGTGAAAGCCATGCTCGCCGCCGGCGCGAGCCTCGTCCAGCTATACACGGGATATATCTACGAAGGGCCCTCCCTGGTCAAGGAGATCTGCCGGGCCCTGATCGACGACGCAGCGTCCGAAGCCTCCGCTTCGCCCGCGCCGGGAAAATAATTCAATCTTACCACCATGAAAGCATCTATTCTTACGATCGGCGACGAAATCCTGATCGGGCAGATCGTGGATACCAATTCGGCGTCGATCGCCCGTCACCTGAACAATGCGGGCATCGTCGTCTGGGAGCGCACATCGGTCGGCGACCAGCGCGAGCAGATTACCGAGGCCGTAAAACGGGCCATGAACCAGAGCGACGTAGTCATCCTGACCGGCGGCCTCGGCCCCACCAAGGACGACATCACGAAAAAGACCCTCGCCGAGCTCTTCGGCTCCCGGCTCGTATGCGATCAAACCGTCGCCGACCACGTGCGGCGCATGCTCGAAGCGCGCGGAATCGAATACAACCGCCTGAACCGCGATCAGGCGCTCGTCCCGGCGTGCTGCACCGTGCTTTTCAACGCCCACGGCACGGCCCCCGGCATGTGGTTCGAACAGAACGGCAAAGTCGTGGTTTCGCTGCCGGGCGTCCCCTTCGAAATGGAGCACCTGATGACCGACGAGGTAATGCCTCGTCTGAAAGCCCGTTTCTCCCTGCGGCAGATCGTACACCGCACGCTGATCACGGCAGGTCTGGCCGAATCGATGCTGGCCGAAAAGATCGCTGACTGGGAAAATGCCCTGCCCCCGTACCTCCACCTGGCATATCTGCCCGCACCCGGCGTGGTGCGGCTGCGCCTGTCGGCCTACGAAGTCGAAGGCGAGAGCGTATCGCACGAAATCGACCGGCAATTCGCCGCCCTGCAACGCATCATTCCCCGCTACGTCCTCGGATTCGAGCGGGCGACCATGCAGGAGATCGTCCACAACCTGCTGACGCAGCGTCGGCAGACTCTCGCCACGGCCGAGAGCTGCACAGGCGGCAGCATCGCAGCCCGCTTCACGGCAATGCCCGGAGCCTCGGCCTATTTCCTGTGCGGAGTGGTGGCTTACAGCAACGAATCCAAAAACAACCTGTTGGGTGTCGATCCCGAAACGATCGCCAGCCGGGGCGCCGTCAGCGAGGAGGTCGCACGGCAGATGGCCGAAGGAGCACGCCGCATCACCGGAGCCGACTATGCCGTCGCAACCACCGGCATCGCAGGTCCTGCGGGCGGTACGGAACAGAAACCCGTCGGCACGGTCTGGATGGCCGTAGCCGGCCCGCACCGTACCGTAACCCTGCTCAAACAATGCGGCACCGACCGGGGACAGGTTATCGACCGGGCGAGCGCCTTCGCACTCGCGCTCCTGCGCGACGAAATCGAACGGGATGCCGCCGGAGAATAACCCGGTTTCGACACTTCCCAAAGCCCCCTGACTTCCGGAGCCTCGAAAGGTTCCGGAAGTCTTCATATCCCCGTCTCTGGAACAAGCCCCGTTCCTCCCGGAACGCATCCAACCCTTTCCGATACGCTGTCCGGCCGGACGCCCCCGAAAATCGCGAAACAAAAGCCCGATACGATCACTAGCACCGTCCGATGAAATTCAAAGGCGGATCATTGAACACACCCCGTCGAAAAGAGTTAATTCTCCGACCGTAATTACGGGCACCTCATACCGCTATATATCAAACATTCGCCTTCCAAAACCGAAATTCGAAGCTATTCCCGAACAGATTCTTCCTCCCGGTCAGCGACAAAATCACCCAGTTATTCCCACCGCCCCTCTATCCGCACGATTTTCGGAAACACGGGAACGGCCTTGAAAACGGGATCTTTCGACAAATATACTTTTTGAGAAATGATATAAACGAAATGAGAGAGCAATATACGCCTGCTCCCTTCATCTTTGCTGCAACAAAATAGCATCCGTATTCCCGACCGTCAAAAGCCCCGAACGAAAGTCCTCCCGGCAAACAGATTTCGAGGCCGATCGAACGACACCGGAAAGCCGATCGATACGGACCGGCGCACACCGCCCCGAAATGATCCGAGCACATGATATACATCGGTTATTCCCGAAAAGAAAAACCGACAAGTCTAACCATCAAAAAACAAAACCCATGAAAAGATTCTTACATTTGCTCACAGGGATTTGCACCCTCGCCCTGGCTCTTCAGGCCTGTACCAAGTCTCCGGCCGAAAACCCGGGAAGAACGGACGATCCCGGAAACGACGAACAAAACAGCAAGGTAACCCTTACTCTCTCGACGCCCCGCACCCGCACGACGCTCGTCAGCGAAACCTACGTCCACTGGAGCGAAGAGGATATTGTACAAATCAACGGCACGAATTTGCCCGTAATCCCCGATCCGAATGATCCGACACGCGCAACGATCTCCAATGTGGACACCGCCGAAGAGTACGTGGCTCTCTACTCTCCGGACAACGGCGGATATATCCCGGAGCGAGAGGTCGTCGAAGCCTACTTCCGCCCCGAAGTGCCCCATACTCCCGACTCGTTTTACACGACAGGAGGCAATCCGATGGTGGCATACAGCACATCCACCTCGCTGGAATTCAAAAATATCGGCGGATTACTCCGCATAGGAGTGACCGGCGATGCGTCGATCGCGTCGGTTATGCTGTCGGGCAATGCGGGAGAACCCATTGCCGGACACTTCGAAATCTCGAAAAGCGATCTGGCTTCCGGCAGCCTCGATTTCGCTCCCGGCGAAGGTTCCGCACAATTCGTCAGCACCTCCGTCACGATGACCTGCACGGAGAATGTACGACTCGATGCGAACTCTCCGACCTATTTCTACTTCGCGCTGCCGGCAGCCGAATACACGGAAGGATTCACCGTAACGCTTACCGACAGCGAAGGCAACACCTGCCTCCGGCAAACGCATAACTCCGTCTCGATCGAGCGTGCGACCCTCAAGTCGATGGAACCGATTGCGTTCGAAAAGGACAAAGCGCTTACGGTCACTTTAGGAGAAATCGCGGCGAACTCCGTTACCTGGAATATCGAAGGTAATCCCTCGACCGACCTGCGGACCCTGCTCGTCACCAAAGCGATGTGGGATCATTTCATCGCACAGGAATATTACCTCGACAATCCGCAAAAACTCACGTCCGAAATCCTCGCGGCCTATTCCGCCACCATTCCGACCGACGACAACGGCCGTTACGAAGAGACTGCAACCCAGGCAAGAGCCGTAAACTCGATGCAGCCCGTACAGGAAGACAACGACTACCTCGTCTTGGCCGCCTATTTCTCCGGCACCCAATCCGTCGGCGTAATCCCCGCCCCGGTTCCCGTTCACACTCCGGCCGCCACAGGCCCGGCTCCCGAAGTGAATGTCACCGTCTCTTCGGCCGGCAGCACTACGATCGATGTACTTACCACCACCAGCAACGCATCCGGCATCCTTACCGCACTCTTCTTCAAAAGCGATTACGACAATGTATTCAGCCGGGAGGGAATAGACGAAGAGTTGATCGCAAAGTACGGCAATGCATGGACGGCAGAGCAGGTAGAGCAGGCCAACAACGGAGGATATACACTCCAATACATTTCGCTTCCGCCGGAAACGGAATTCGTTATGCTAATTTCGGTCTCCAGCGCAGCAGGCAAAGCTACGCTCAAGAAAGAAATAATTGCGACCGAACCGTACGTCGATCCTTCTGCCGAATGGATCACCGTTTCCTCCGAAGCCACGTTCGTTTGCGGCTTCTTCTTCAACCAAAGCATCCCCTCCTTGTCGAACGTGATCAATATTACGAACCTTAAAGTCGAAAAACTCGCCGATCGCGACCTCTTCCGTCTGACCGACGCCTTCTCCGTCTCCCGGATCCCCGAACTTGCGGCCAGCGGCATATACAGCGATCTGTCCGGCAGTCCGTATTATTTCTATATGGATGCGACCGACCCGAACAATGTAAAAGTCGTCAATGAAGTGTGCCAACTCGGCATCGTTCACAACGAATACGGAGCAATGAGCGTCGGCAACGACTTCAACATCCAAGGCGGCGAAGAGTACCAGCACGGTACGTACAACCGAGCGGAAGGCACGATCCGAATCGGCGTGCTCATTTGCTATGCCGACAGCCAACAACTCTTCGTCACGCCATTCAACAGTACGCTATATCTGAATCCCGAAACGCCCGGAAACAGTGTTTCGACCGAAAATTTCAAGAAAGACCCTGTCGCAATTCCCTGGTAAGTCAGGACCCCCGAAAACAGAGACACCGGCCCTTTTTCAGGCCGGTGTTTTGTTATTTGGCCAAAAGATTGTATATTTGCACTCCCCGAAATGGGATTACAATTAAATTTTAACCAAAATGAAAGTTTGCGAAATTACAGGCAAGGTAGCGGTGATCGGCAACAATGTTTCCCACTCGCACCACAAGACCAAACGCAAGTTCAGCCCCAATCTGAAGAACAAGCGCTTCTGGTCTGAAGAGGAAGGCCGCTGGATCACCCTCAAGGTATCTGCCGCCGGAATCAAAACAATCAACAAGAAGGGCCTCGCAGTAGCGCTCCGCGAAGCTGCCGTACCCAAAAAGGTTTACTAAAACTCAAGTGACAAATGGCAAAGAAAGGCAACAGAGTGCAGGTGATTCTCGAATGCACGGAACAGAAAGCTAGCGGTGTTCCGGGAATGTCCCGCTACATCACGACCAAGAACAAGAAAAACACCCCCGACCGTCTGGAGCGCAAGAAATACAACCCGTTCCTGAAGAAGGTGACCATTCATCGTGAAATCAAATAATTTTAGTGCTATATGGCAAAGAAAGTAGTCGCAACGCTGAAAACCGGTACGGGCAAACAGTTCACCAAATGTATCAAAATGGTGAAATCCGACAAAACCGGTGCATACATCTTCAAAGAGGGCATCATCGCCAACGACCAGGTGAAAGACTTTTTCGCCGAGAAGAAATAAATGCAATGCATTAGGCGAAACGAATGTTTTCGGATCGCAAGGCCGGAAAGAATCATCCGCCGGACCGGATTCGGAAAACAACCTAAAAATTCGATTCCGCTTAATACAAAGGGCATCCTCAACGGATGCCCTTTGTATTTTCACCGACCCGCAACCCGGCAGAACAGCACCGATCATCGAGGAATCATTCGTACCTTCGTTCCTCTTGCGGTTCTTCGCCTCGACAAAACGGGAATAAATTCGCTTTGCACCACCCGATTTATCCGTATCTCTAACTTTGCCTAAATACTCCAACGCGGCAACGCTCAAAAAAATTTGGCTCCGCCGGCTGGTTGTACTATCTTTGCAGAAGACAGGAAGCGATTCGGCAATCTTTGCGTGCAAGCCCACACGATTGCTTTTATCTTTCACTATCTTTGACGTAGTCTTAAAATGTTCTCGGAAAACTGGCAACAAGTTCCCGTTTTCTCTGGGCTTTTCGTATTTTTGCAACATTACTAATATAACAATATTTTATGGGATTCTTCGATCTTTTCAAGAAAAAACAGAATACACAGCCGACGACTCCGGCGGAACGATCTCAACCGACTTCTCCGGAAAACCACCGGCCGGCTGCGGTCGAAAATACGACGAAGCAGGAAAATACCTCTCCCCAGCCGGCTGCCCGAACCGCTGACCGGGAGCAGGCGGAACTCAACTCCGGTCTGGAGAAGACCAAAACGGGCCTCTTCTCGAAACTGGCGCGGGCCGTTGCCGGTCGATCGACCATCGATACACAGGTGCTCGACGATCTGGAGGAGGTGCTCATCACCTCCGACGTAGGCGTGGAAACCACCGTGAAGATCATCGAACGCATCGAAGCCCGCGTCGCACGGGACAAGTATATGAACACCTCGGAGTTGCAATCGATCCTGCGCGACGAGATCGCCCAACTGATGGAGGAGTCGCACCGCTCGACCGAAAACTTCGGACTCGACGTCGAGGAAGGCGTCCCCTACGTCATCATGGTCGTCGGCGTGAACGGCGCCGGCAAGACCACGACGATCGGCAAACTCGCGGCCCAGCTCACCCGGGCCGGCCTCAACGTCTATATCGGCGCTGCGGATACGTTCCGTGCGGCCGCCATCGACCAGTTGGCCGTATGGGCCGAACGGGCCGGCGCCACGATGATCCGTCAGGAGATGGGCTCCGATCCGGCGTCGGTGGCCTTCGACACCTTGAAATCGGCCGTGGCGAACAAGGCCGACGTCGTACTGATCGACACGGCGGGCCGCCTGCACAACAAGGTCGGCCTGATGAACGAGCTGACCAAGATCCGCAACGTGATGGGCAAGGTTATCCCCAACGCCCCGCAGGAGGTGATGCTGGTGCTGGACGGTTCGACCGGACAGAACGCCTTCGAACAGGCCCGGCAATTCACCCAGGCCACGCAGGTCACGTCGCTCACCATCACCAAGCTCGACGGCACGGCCAAGGGCGGCGTGGTGATCGGCATCAGCGACCAGTTCCACATCCCGGTCCGCTACATCGGCATCGGCGAAGGCATCGACCAGCTGCGCATCTTCGACCGCCGGGAGTTTGTCAAAGCACTGTTCGGCGATGAAAAAAATTAACGTCATCACGCTCGGCTGCTCGAAGAATACGGTCGATTCGGAGCACCTGATGGCCCAGCTCGCAGCCGCAGGCTATACGGTCACGCACGACAGCGACCGCACCGATGCCAAAGTCGTGGTCATCAACACCTGCGGCTTCATCGGCGACGCCAAACAGGAGTCGATCGACATGATCCTCCGGGCCGCCGCCGCCAAACAGACGGGTAAAATCGAACGGCTGTTCGTCGTGGGCTGCCTGAGCGAGCGTTATGCGGAGGAGCTGCGTGCCGAGCTGCCCGAGGTCGATGAGTTCTTCGGCGTGAAGGATTGGGACGACATCGTTCGGGCGCTGGAGGCGACTCCCCGGCCAGCGCTTGCGACCGAACGCCGGCTCACCACCCCGAAACATTACGCTTACCTGAAAATTTCCGAAGGCTGCAACTGGAAGTGCGGTTATTGCGCCATTCCCCTGATTCGGGGGCCCCACGCTTCGGTGCCGATGGAAACCCTGCTGGAAGAGGCCCGGAAGCTGGCCGCAGGCGGTGTGCGCGAACTGATCGTAATCGCACAGGACACGACCTACTACGGCCTGGACCTTTACGGCAAACGACGCCTGGCCGAACTGCTCGAAGCCTTGTGCCGCATCGACGGCATCCGCTGGATCCGGCTCCACTACGCCTACCCCACGGCTTTCCCCGACGAGGTGATCGAAGTGATGGCCCGCGAACCCAAAATCTGCAAATACCTCGACATTCCCTTCCAGCATATCTCCGACGACCAGCTCGCGGCCATGCACCGACGCCATACCAAGGCCCAGGCTTACGAGCTGATCGACAAACTGAGGCAGGCCATTCCCGATCTCGCGCTGCGCACGACCCTGCTGGTCGGCTATCCGGGCGAAACCGAAGCCGACTTCGAAGAGCTTCTGGAATTCGTGCGCACGGTACGATTCGAACGGCTGGGCGTATTCCCCTATTCCGAAGAGGAGGGGACCTATTCGGCCCGGAATCTGCCGGACGATGTTCCGGAGGAGGTCAAACAAAGTCGTGTAGAACGAGTAATGGCGCTTCAGAATGAGATCTCGCTCGAAAACAACCGGGCACGTATCGGTCAGTTGGAGCGGGTCATCATCGACTCCCGGCAGGGGGATTTCTACGTAGGACGGTCGCAATACGACTCGCCCGAAGTGGATCAGGAGATCCTGATTCCGGCCGCAGGCCGCAGACTGATCCGCGGTTGCTTCTATCAGGTGCGGATCACCGCAGCGGAAGACTACGACCTCTACGGCGAACTCGAAACGAAATAAAAGACAATCGATCACATCTTTCAATGTAGCGTTATCCGACAGCCGCAGTATCGAATCCGACAGTCGCTAACTCACGACCTCCGGTCGTGTCCGCAATTCACCCCTAATTCCCTTCCCGGGAGGGAATTGGGCCGCTACGCTTCCCATAACGGGGGACACGAAAGGATATGATCATGAAATAAAATTTTGTCGTTTGACGTTTTTTATATACCTTTGGGAAGGCGGAAAATATTTCCGGCGACAGATAAATGGCAGAGAAAAAGGTCATAAGCGATTTCGAGGCGCAGATTCGGCAGTTCATTGCCGACCATCGTCGGCTTACGGCCCTTTGCAAGGAAACAGCGGCGGAGCGCGACGTCCTGCGTAAAGAAAACCGCGATTTGCAAATGCAGGTAAAAGAGCTCGGCAAGGAGCTCGCCCGCGTACAGCTCAGCCAGGGACTCGCAGGAAATGCACCCGACCAAAGCAAAGCGATCGCACGCGTCAACCGTTTAATGCGGGAGGTGGACAAGTGCATCACCCTACTCAACAAACCCGACCGAATCGGCGAAGAGCTGTCGGGCAAGTAGGCAAGACATACGATAACGACCGAAGATATTTCATTTAACGGGAAGCAAGCGACATGGCCCAGCAACAGGCAATAAAGCTCAAAATAGCCGGTAAAAGTTATTCGTTTACGCTCAAGCACGAAGCGAACGAAGAACAGTCACTGGCGGAGAAAGAGGAGCTCTACCGCCTGGCCGAACGCGAGGTGAACGCCTATGTCACCCGGTTCGAAAAGGCCAAATACGAAGGATTCTCGACACAGGACTGCCTGGCGATGGCCGCATTGCAGTTGGCGATTTCGAGCGTTTCGCTGGCCCGTAGCCGCGAAGTGGGCAGCGAAGATCTCCGCAGGCTGGAAGCGCTGCGCGACGAGATCGACGAATACCTGAACCGAATCGAAACCGAAAAGAAATAACAGGGAAGGATACGAGGGGGACCGTATAGAAAAGTCCGCAAGTATCATCGTTCTTTACCATACGTTTAAGAAAAATCTACCCGCATAGATTCCTTAAAGCTTTGCGAAACTGAACAATTTTTACATTGGGGCAACTCACCACTTTCAAAATCAGGCTTCAACCCCTCGGGGTGCAGGCTGCGGCCTGCCGGTAGAAGGTTGCGATTTTCGGGAGCCCCCACACTTGACTGATCTTGCAGATTCGTCAAACAAGTTAAGGAATACTATGCGGTTTTTTTATGTACAAACCCTAATAACTAACAAATAATAACTCTCTAAAACAATGATGACAATCGTACTATCGAGCGTCCTGTCCGCCGTAGTCTGCCTGGGTATTTACATCCTGGTAACCAAATACGTTACCAAGAAGTCCATCAAGGCACTGCGTGAAGCCGCCCGGAAAGAGGCGGAAGCGGAAGGCGAAATGATAAAGAAAGAGAAGATTCTCCAGGCCAAGGAGAAGTTCATCCAGCTCAAGAGCGAGCACGACCGCCAGGTCAACGAACGCAATCAGAAGATCGCCCAGAGCGAACAGCGGGCCAAGCAGATCGAAAACAACCTGCAAAACCAACAGCGCGAACTGGAAGGCAAGGTCAAGGAGAACGCCCGCCTCAAAGAGCAGATGGAAGCGCAGCTTCAGATGCTCGAACACAAGAAGGAGGAGATCGACCGTCTGATGCACGAGCAGAACACGCGCCTCGAGCAGATTTCGGGCCTGAGCTCCGAAGACGCCAAGAGCATCCTGATCGAAAATATGAAAGCGGAAGCCAAAGCCGACGCTGTAGCCTACATCAACGAAACGATCGAGGAGGCCAAAATGACCGCCACGAAGGAGGCCAAGCGAATCATCGTGGCTTCGATCCAGCGTGTGGCGACCGAAACGGCCATCGAAAACGCCGTTACGGTGTTCAACATCGAAAGCGACGAAGTCAAAGGCCGCATCATCGGCCGCGAAGGTCGCAACATCCGGGCGCTGGAAGCTGCCACAGGCATCGAAATCATCGTGGACGACACGCCCGAAGCGATCATCCTGAGCGGGTTCGACCCCGTGCGCCGCGAAATCGCCCGCCTGGCCCTGCACCAGCTCGTCACCGACGGACGTATCCACCCGGCCCGTATCGAGGAGGTGGTCGCCAAGGTACAGAAACAGATCGAAGAGGAGATCGTCGAGGTCGGCAAACGTACCGCGATCGACCTGGGTATTCACGGCCTGCATCCGGAGCTGATCCGCATGATCGGCAAGATGAAATACCGCTCCTCCTACGGACAGAACCTCCTGCAGCACGCCCGTGAAACGGCCAACCTGGCCGGCATCATGGCTGCCGAACTGGGGCTCAACCCCAAAACGGCCCGCCGCGCCGGTCTGTTGCACGACATCGGCAAGGTGCCCGACGACGAACCCGAATTGCCGCACGCAATCATCGGTATGAAACTCGCCGAAAAATACAAGGAGAAGCCCGAGGTTTGCAACGCCATCGGCGCCCACCACGACGAAATCGAGATGTCGTCGCTTATCGCCCCGATCATCCAGGTCTGCGATGCCATTTCGGGTGCCCGTCCGGGTGCCCGCCGAGAGGTAGTCGAAAGCTACATCAAGCGTCTGAAGGAGATGGAGGACATCGCGCTCTCCTACCCCGGCGTAGTGAAGACCTATGCGATCCAGGCAGGCCGCGAGCTGCGCGTAATCGTCGGTGCAGAGAAACTCTCCGACATGGAGTCCGAAAGCCTGTCGCACGACATCGCCAAGAAGATCCAGGACGAAATGACGTACCCAGGTCAGGTAAAAATTACCGTCATCCGCGAAACGCGATCCGTGGCATACGCAAAATAGGATATTACCCCGAAAATACGATGTCTGTCAATACGGACAATCCATCGGCAGTCCCTCCTTTTCAAAGGAGGGACTGCGGCATAAGTAAGGGCAGGTAAAAATCACCGTCATCCGCAAAACCCGATCCGCAACGGATCTAACGCAACGATACTCCCAACACCGATCCCGATCATACTGGCCGGGATTTTTTACGCAAAAATCGATCTTTTGCGTGCCTGCCGCCCCGAGCGTCTCCCCGCCCTCCGTCCGATGAAAATATCGGCAATCATATCTTTTTAATGTGCCATTTCTAACGATCGCAGCATCGAATCCGGCGGTCGATTATTCGCATCCCGTAGCCGTGTCTATGCCCCTGCCCCAAAATCCCCTACGGGGAGGAGATTTTGGGTGCTGCGCACTCAAAGAGATGCACGAAAATATACGATCCCGGGAATATATTACGTATCTTTGAAGAGCGGAATACCTATTCCGACAAACCATGCAGCCGTCTTGAGTTGCAGCGAGCGCAAGAAAACGCCCCAAAACAGCGATCATCGCGGAGGAATAATCCGGTGCAGATCGCGATTCGGAACGACGTTATTATCGAAAATATATACATTATGGGAAAAATACGCCTCCTTCTACTCCTTGTCCTGACAATTCCCTGCATGACCATCAGCGAGATAAATTATCGGCTGATATAAAGAAATTATTAGAGAACGGTTCGCGGATGAAGGCACTCGGGATTCCAACCATTCACGAGTGGCATTTTAATATACCCGAGTATAAAGACTCGAGAATTCTTGCGCATGCAACAGCAAAACAAGCTGAAGTGCTATCCGAGAAAGCGAAGAGTCCAAGCGCCTGCAGCCATATAGCGGATGACTTTCAAATTGTTATAAAAATTGCTGAAGATCTGGCTCCAGAAATTAGCAACATTTTGAGAACAACAATAACGAATAATAGATTAAATTTAGCGGTGCAACACACAACTTCTCCCGATTGGACACAATGTGACTCTGCAAAGGTCGAAAACATTCGCAGGAAAATCAAAGCTGTAATGCATGTGGATGACGATTCAGATCCAGCCTTGAATAAAGTAATTGGATTATACGTTGATTACTACATCAGTGGCATGGAAAATATGGCCAACTTGCGAATTAGTTTCCCGGAGATTTATGAGGATTTGTATAGGCTTGAACAAAGCTTTAAAAATGAAGTATCCGTTAGGACTTTGATGAACACGGATCACTCAATGAACCATTCTATATTTACAACTATACTATCTGATTTCGGCGAGAAGTTAGAGAAGGAATTTTCAACTATTTTTAATCAGGCATCGATATCAGAGATTAAGCAAGATCTTATAGCCAGTTGGCTTGCGGATTGCTCAATGGAATTTAGGAGTATGTGACAATGATAGATGATAGCTTAATCAGAGGCGATATTGTTTTTAATGCGAAACCAGATGCCGTTCCCTATAATTATCGGATAAGTTATAAGGTTTCTCAACTTTGCTTAATTATGAGAGTTTGTGGTTGGAGCGACGCTTGTTCACTGATAAAATTACAGATGATCTCATATGCGCTTTTCTCAAAGGAAACAATGGATCGTCTTATTAATTATGCAGAGGGTAATGGTCCTGCTCCTATTGTACGTTTTGATCCAGCGGTCAATAAAGCACTAACATTTGCCATCGCATATGGTTTTGTTTCTCAACAGCGAAATGGCAATTACAAGCTAACCACCAAGGGCCATAATTTAGCCGAAAGAATCAAAATAGCTGGTAATCTAATGACCAGTGAATTAACCAGTTTGAAAGAGCTGTCAAAAAAACTGACAGAAGGAAAAATCAAAGAATTGACAGAATTGTGGAGGGCTAATAATGCTTCGAATTAATCGTCTACGAATCGAAATAAATACTGTCAACGGGGTGTATGGAATTGATACTCCTTTTTCTTCTGGTCTAAATTTCATTGCGAGCGAGGATAATACTTGTGGAAAAAGTTCTATTCTTGCTGCAATATATTATTGTTTAGGATTGGAACAAATCATCGGTGGTGTTGGCGGTATTGGAAGCAAGGTATTAACCTCTGCATTTAAATCCGCAATTGAAGATAATCAAAACTC
>OLSP01001600.1_pt1 | contig 20434 bp, 10 predicted proteins | sample 1672941 | NCBI WGS metagenome assembly OLSP01 (sample SAMEA3136739, study PRJEB25190) | human gut metagenome | reverse complement strand
TTTCCAAGTATAATAGAGGAAGATGCGGACGCGAGAAAGGGTTGCCCAGGGCAGCCCTTTGTTCATGCCCCATAACTATTCAGAAGGCAGTATTCCGCCAGGTGTTTTTGTGAACATTGTTCACAGCTGCGGCGCGAAATCATACAAAGCATGTTACTGGTCATCCAGTAACTGTTTTATTGTGTACGGTAAAATTTCACATACGGAATAACCCCGATGATTCCGCACATTTCAGGAACTCTATACCGGAGATCACCGAATGATTCTTCTGTCCTGCTGACGAAAATTCAGCACATTTCACAGATTTTTAAAATCAATGGTTTTGACCTTGACTTTTCTGTAGAATACTGTAATATTGATAGTGCACAACATCTAGTATGTAATCAAAGATTTAAACACAATATATGGAGGGATTTGAAAGAATGAGTACTGAGGTCAATGCAAACGTCATTAAACGAAATGGCGTGGAAGTTATTTTTGATAAGGCGAAGATCATCAACGCCGTTGAAAAAGCGAATGAGGAGGTTTCTAAGCTTCACAGGCTGAGTCATTACCAGATCACAGCGCTTGCTGATATGATTGCCACCCGTGCCCTTGAATCCTCCCACGCTGTCAATGTGGAAGATATTCAGGATATGGTAGAGACCGGCATTATGGAGATGCGCGGTTATGAGGTTGCACAGAAGTATGTGCGCTATCGCTACAAGAGAGAGCTTACCCGCAAGTCCAATACCACAGACGACAGCATCCTTGCTCTTCTTGACCAGATTAATGAGAATGCCAAGCAGGAGAACTCCAATAAGAACCCTACTATTAACTCTACCCAGCGTGATTACATGGCAGGCGAGGTCAGCAAGGACCTGACCATGCGTGTTCTTCTTCCTGAGGAGATCGTAAAGGCTCACGACGAGGGAATCATTCATTTCCATGATTCCGATTACTACGCACAGCGTGAGCATAACTGTGACCTGATCAATCTGCAGGATATGCTCCAGAACGGCACGGTTATCAGCCAGACACTGATTGAGAAGCCTCACAGCTTCTTTACCGCATGTAACGTTACCACACAGATCGTCGCACAGGTAGCCAGCAATCAGTACGGCGGACAGTCCTTCTCTCTCGCCCATCTGGCTCCTTTTGTAGACATCAGCCGCCAGAAGATCCGTAACAAGGTAATCGAGGAACGTAAGGCTTGCGGTGAGCCTCTTGATGATGAGATCATCCAGAAGGTATCGGAACGCAGACTGAAGGATGAGATCCAGAGTGGTATCCAGACGATCCAGTACCAGCTGATCACTCTTATGACCTGTAACGGACAGGCACCATTTGTAACGATTTTCATGTATCTTGATGAAGTTCCGGAGGGACGCACCCGTGATGACCTTGCACTGATCATCGAGGAAGTTATGAAGCAGCGTATGCAGGGTGTTAAGAACGAGCGCGGTGCGTGGATCACACCTGCATTCCCGAAGCTGATCTATGTGCTGGATGAGGATAACATCCACGAGGATTCCAAATATTGGTACCTCACAGAGCTTGCAGCGAAATGTACTGCCAAGCGTATGGTTCCGGATTACATCTCAGCCAAGATCATGCGCCAGTTAAAAAACGGCAATGTTTACACCTGCATGGGATGCCGTTCCTTCCTTACCGTTGAGGAGAAACAGAAGAACCCGGACGGTTCCTACAAGTTCTACGGTCGTTTTAACCAGGGTGTTGTTACCATTAACCTTGTAGATGTAGCCTGCTCCTCAGACGGCGATTTTGATAAGTTCTGGGAGATTCTGGAGGAGCGCCTGGAGCTTTGCCACAGAGCACTCCGCTGCAGACATGAGCGTCTTCTTGGCACAGTTTCCGATGTTGCCCCGATCCTGTGGCAGTATGGTGCTCTTGCACGGCTTAAGAAGGGTGAGACCATTGACAAGCTTCTTTATGACGGCTATTCTACGATCTCACTTGGATATGCAGGTCTCCATGAGATGTGCATGAGAATGTACGGAAAGCCTCATACAGACCCTGAGGTTCGTCCGTTTGCGCTGAAGGTTATGCAGCGCCTCAATGACAAATGTGCCCAGTGGAAGGCAGCTGAGAACATCAGCTACTCTGTATATGGCACTCCGATGGAATCCACCACATACAAGTTTTCCAAATGTCTCCAGAAGCGTTTTGGCATCATTCCAGGAGTTACGGATAAGAATTATATTACAAACAGCTATCACGTTCACGTTACTGAGGAGATCGACGCATTCTCCAAGCTGAAATTCGAGTCTGAATTCCAGAAGCTTTCTCCAGGAGGAGCCATCAGCTACGTGGAAGTTCCGAATATGAAGCAGAATATTCCGGCAGTTCTCTCTGTTATGAAGTTTATCTATGATAACATCATGTATGCAGAGCTGAATACCAAGAGTGATTTCTGTGATGTCTGCGGATATGACGGAGAGATCCAGATCAAAGAAGACGAGAACGGCAAGCTGATCTGGGAATGCCCGAACTGCGGTAACCGCAATCAGGACAAGATGAGCGTTGCCAGAAGAACCTGCGGATACATCGGTACCCAGTTCTGGAACCAGGGACGTACCCAGGAGATCAAGGATCGTGTATTACATCTGTAATAAGTAATGGTTCCCGGGTTTTCTGTGAACTACGTTTTCAGAACCTTATATAACGTTACCACTGAACATAACACTCCGGACAGTTTTCTGAATTTCATAATTTTGATTTCTGTCCGGATTTTTTTGCATAATGGTATTTTACTATGAAAGTCCTGAATCGTGTTTGAAAAAGGCTTTCTGCAAGATGTGTGCATTTGATTATCAAGCACAGGAGGAAAAGAGGAATCAGTTATGAACTACGGAAACATTAAATCCTACGACATAGCAGACGGCACAGGCGTGCGTGTAAGCCTGTTCGTATCTGGCTGCAGGCACCACTGTAAGGGCTGTTTTAACGCACCTACGTGGGATTTTAACTACGGTAAGCCATTTACCCGGGAGACACAGGATAAGATTCTGGATCTGCTTGCTCCTTCTTATATAGAGGGCTTCTCCTTACTTGGAGGAGAGCCATTTGAGCCAGAGAACCAGCCTGTGCTGGCAGAGCTTCTGGAAGAAATCAGACGTACCTTTCCGGATAAATCCATCTGGTGTTACAGTGGATATCTTTTTGACAAAGATATGGTTCCCGGAGGTAAGATCTACACTCCTTTTACAGACCGGATGCTTTCCTGCATCGACGTTCTGGTAGACGGAGAGTTTATTCAGGAATTGAAAAACCTCTCCCTTCAGTTCAGAGGGAGCAGCAATCAGCGAATTCTGCATTTAAAAGATGGTAAGCTTATTAAAGAAGGCCTGTGATACGGGTCTTCTTTTCTTATATCTGCATTCAAATAGTTGCATAAGTTTTTACATCTGGGTAATCGAAAATCCCCCTCCTGTCTAACAGGAGGGGGATTTTATTACACTTTATTTATTTTGCTTTCGCATATTTTGGTGTGCTGTAAGAAGAATAGATTGGAACACCTGCTTCGTTGTTTCCAACGGCGCGTACTTTGTAATAATACTTGGTTCCAGCTTTCTTGGAGCTCTTGTCAACATATTTCACTTTGGAGCCTTTTGTAATAGTTCCTACCAGTTTGTATCCGGAACCTTTCTTAGTGGAACGGTATACCTGATATCCGGTAGCTCCTGTTACTTTCTTCCAGCTGACAGTAATCTTGCCCTTTGTTGCTTTCGCTTTTGGACTGGTTGGCTTCGCGATCTTTGCTGCGGAAACCATAGCACTTGCAGATTTGCTTGCACCGCTTGTGTATGTTGCGTCAGCAGAATCTTTGTACTCATAGGACTTACCATTCTTGTAAGCAATTACATAATAGTAATATTTTACTCCTGCTTTCGGTCCTTTGTACTCTGTGCTTGTTGCACCATTATAGGTGTACTTGATCTCGCGATCTGTAATAGTCGTTTCCTTCAGTTCACTAACGAATTTGTATCCGCTGACTGTTGTGGAATCAGCAACATAATTCGGGACAGTTGCACTGGAACCGTAACTATAGCTGTAAGAATTGCTGTCTTTGTTATATCTGTTCCAGGAAGAGGTGGTTCTGTATACACGATAGTAATCAGCACCTGCTACCGGATTCCATGTTACAGTAATACTTCCATCTGCTTTGTTTGCAACAGCTTTTACATTGCCAGGAGTTGCTAAAACAGGATTAACTGTTGCTCTGATTTCATTGCTGTATTCCTGTCCTCTGTATGCACGTACACGATAGGTTGTTTCCGTATCTGCTGCCGGGAATGTAATGGAAGATGTGGAAGCTTTCAGTGTCTTATAGGTTTCCCATGCACCAGTCTCTTCATTTCTCTTCTCAACCAGATAACCCTTTCCTGCATATACCGGCTGCCAGCTTAACTTCATCTTACCGTTTGCATAAGAAATTCTGTTAACGGTAGTCATCTCGAAGCTAAGATTTGCATATACACCTTCATCAATGTAATACTTGCTGTTTCCTACAGTCTTGTATGCTCTTACAAGATAGTAATAATCCATACCGCTCTGAAGCTTCTTGTCTGTATAACTGGAAGCCTTTGCACTTGTAGTCTTGATCAGTTTATACTTAGCAAAATTGTTGGTCATGCCAGCTGCTACAGTATCTCCAATAGAAGATCCTTCACATCTGTAAATCTCATATCCCTTAGCACCTTTGATCTTGGTCCAGGACAGTTTTACAGAAGTTGTGCTCTTAGGTGTTGCTTTCAGCTTCAGCGCACCGCCCCAGGTAGTAACCTTATTATAAGCCCATGCTCCATAAGTGGTCTTGCCTGTTTCGGAATCATAATAATATGGTCTTACTCTGTAAGTATAGGTAGTATCTGCTTTCAGTTTGGTGTTCTTATAAACGCTGTCTGTAGTTTTGGCAATTGTTTTATATTTCTTGCCATTCTTTCTCTGGATCTGATAGCCGGTAAGCCAGCTTTCTGATCCGCTTTCAGCGCTCATCTTTAAGGTAACGGTCTTAGCTGTGATAACATTTGTTACAGATATATTCGGCATACCAGCGTTAAATGATGCTGTATTTGTGTATGCACTGTATTTCTGTGCAAGTGTAGCTGCCTTATCATTTTTTACACGGGCACGCACATAATAGGTCTTGCCTGGTGTAAGTGATTCAAAGTAAAGTGTTGCCTTATTATTCTCACCAGAAATACAATCTGTAACCTTGTAATCATTTACAAATTCAGGTGATTCGGAATACCAGAATTCTACATCTTCTTCTTTTCTTACAGTTCCGTCATAGGAGAATACATAACCATCCGGTGTTTTCTCAACCAGCTTCAGGTTGCTGATCGCTGAAGTGGCTTTGGAGACATTGACAGCTACTACATTGGAAGGAGTACCGTATTTCTTGTTTCCGCTCTTGTCTTTTACATAAGCGACAACTCTTACATAGGTTGCTCCTTCTTTTAATAAGGATTTTCTCAATGTAAGTGCATCATCATCCTCATAGTACTCATCTTCATCTTCATCATAGTAACCACTGGAAGAAGCTGTTACCCAGTCCTCTTCGGAAGGCTGTGCCTTATCAGTGTACTGGAGCTCATAAGAGTCGCCATCTTCCAGAACAGCATCAAAACGGAATTCGAAGCTGTTTTCAGATTCTTTATACATCTCTAAGCCAGTCACATTCTTAGGTGCCTTTTCTGCATCTGTAGTGAAGGAGACTGCTGCAGGTTTCAGTTTTGCAACCTCTTCCTCTTCCGGTCTGTCTGCACTGCTCACTGCACGAACATAATAGGTTTTTCCTGCTTCCAGATTACTGTTGTTTTTACTGATCTTCAGTTTCGCAGAACCAGCTGAGCCATCATAATAGAAGCTGCTCCAGTCACTTGCCATAGTTGCAGTAGTAAATTCTGTGCCTGTTGCAATCTGATACCATACGCTGTTTAAATCAACCTTTGCACTGTATGTGAAATAATAGTACTCATCGTCAGCTTTTACATACTGAAGATCTGTGATCGGCTGAAGAGCATCTACTGTAAATGCAGCGGACGGTGCTGACCAGTCGCCTTCTACGGTCTTTGTGACTTTCTTTCCGTCTGTATCAACGGTATAAGTGCGTACTGCACGTACCTGGAAGGTATAGGATTCTCCAGGAGCCATTGCCTTGATCGGATCGCCCTTCTCATCTCTTACACGGTCAAATGAAACCTTAGGATCTGTTGTATATGTATACAAATCTTCATCTTTAAGCTCTGACAGGGAAACACTTGGGAAATTACCGCGTCCGACGCTGTAGTAGGTCTTATCAACAGTTCCGTCATCCTTCAGAGAAGCTGAGCTCACGTATTCACGGCCGGCAGAATCTTTTACAAGGATTTCATAGCGGTTTACATTGTCAAGTGCGTTCCAACGCAAGGTTGGCTCACTATCCTCTGTGTTTACATTTACACCGGAAACAGCTGCAGGCTTCTCACTGGTACCTGCATCTGAAGCGGTTACTTTGTATGCAAATGCATTGGACCAGTCTCCGTATACTTCCTTACCATCCTCTCCGATCTTAACGGCACGAACAGAAAGATTATAGGTCTTTCCGTCTTCAAATGCATAAACAGGCTGACCGGTAGCCGGGTAAATAACAGGTTCCAGAACTCCGTCTACGCTTGTATAAGTTCTATAATCAGACTCATCAAAGGAATATCTGGTGCCGCTTACTCTGGTATACCTGCCACTCTTCCGATCGGATGCCAGCGACTCAAAATACTCACGTCCAGCTTCGTCTGTGATCTTAATCTCATAGCTGTCTGCATTCTTATCCGGATTCCAGCTGAGAACATAAGAAGAAGCTGTTACACCGGAGATTTTCTTCAGACTTGTATCTGCTGCTTTATAAGTTACTGTGTAAGCGTCAGACCATTCACCTTCCTGCTTCTTGTTTGCACCATTCTCATATCTGTAATTAATTCCGCGGACACGGATGGTATAGGTTTTACCTCTTTCAAATTTGAACTCTCCGTAGGTTCTTCCTAAATAGAAGTTTGGATAGGAATAATTGGAATCTGTTGTAAAGGCAACTTTTCCATCTACTTCAACTTCGTACTGGGATACATATGTATTCTGGATACGGTTCCAGCTTACATATTCATATTCATCGTTGTATTTGAAATTACCGGTCTTCTCTGGTACAAGACTGCCGCTGTCGTCTGCTTCTACAACCAGCTCATTGGACCAGTCGCCTACCTTCTTCTCGTCGCCGGAGCCTGTATATGCACGGACTTTAACGGTATATTTCTTGCCTTTCTGGAAAGCACCGATATATTTTCCGTCTGCATCAGAAGCGACTTCATAAAGACCTGTGGTGTCGTTCTTTTTAAGCAGATAACCGTAATTCTCATAGAAATTGAGCCAGTTACCTGAAGTAGTTACATAGGAGGGTTCCTTTGCTCCATATGCATAAGAATAATATTCATTTCCAGCTTCATCCTTAATGGAAACCTCGAGGTTCTGGTTCTCGCCGGATACCTGAATCTGATTCTTTCTTTCAGCTGCATAAATTGTCACACTCTTCGGCTCAGCGACCTTCTTTGCGTAGGTATAATCTACAGCATCAGACCATTCACCATATGCAACAGTTCCATCTGCACTGTTACGGTTTACGGCGCGAACGGAAACTTTGTATGTCTTGCCATTCTCAAGACCTGCAATATATCCGTCTTTACCATCTAGTTTGTATACAAGGTTTCCTTCTGCGTCAACCTTGAACGGCCGCATGGTAAGACTTGTAAGACTATAGCTCAAGTTGACTGTTGACGGATAACCGGTCTCTGGCTCGCTTGCATCATAATTGTAGCGGTAAGTGTACTCTCCGTCTGTTACACGGATCTGGTATTCATCTGCCTTCTGATCCGCATACCAGGTAAGAACATTCTTATCCTCCTCATCAAATGCAACATGTCCGATCTTGCCAGGTGCCTCTGCATCAAAAGCGGCAACCTCATCGGTACTTCCGCTCTCTTCTGCGTCTGCAACTGCCTCGCTGTCACCGAAGCCATCCTCTGTAACAGCTGCTACTGTGGCTTCATCTCCGAAGTCATCTGCCTCTACAGCAGCTTCCTCTGTGGTGTCCGCTTCCGCTGCCGGAGACACAGATACGAAATCTCCTCCATCTGTAAAATCTGACGCCAGAAGTGGTGTCGGTGCGGAAGTTGCGGTCATTGCCGCTGCAATTGCAATGGCAACAGACTTATTGAGTGTTTTCAAATCTTTCTTCATACATTTCCCTCCATGAATTAAATTTATTGAAATTGATCAATAAGTAGTATGGGGAAATTATAGCGTATTACTCCGTTTTAGGCAAGCGTTTTGTGAATAATTTATGTATTTTGTGTAAATAAACACACATTACCAACACCCATTTGTATTTTTCTGATATTTTCTCTTTTTTCTGACAATTAAGTGTTTTCTTTACATTTTGACTATTTTAGTGTTTTTTCATATTCCGTCAAAATACTGTTCATTTCGTAGCGCTTTAACTGTCTGATCAGTTCTTCTGCATTAATATGAAGCCGCATATCTTCCAGGCTTTCTTTTATCTCAATGTCATGTTTCATAGTTGCCAGCTGTTCGCTTAAGTATACCATCTCTTTATTTGTTTTCAGTGCTTTCAGAGGGCTTCTGCCTATTCCAAGGTTTTCTTTCCAGAAAGTATTCAGTTCCTTTTCTTTCTTTGCCACGTCTTCGCAGTCCTCAATTGCTTCATAGATCGCGTCCAGGGTTTTATATTCTGCTACAAGCGGCGCTGCTGCTGAGGAAACGCCCTTACAGCCTGGAATTCCATCGCCTGGATCTCCAGTGATCGCCAGAAGCACAGGAATCTGTTCCGGATATACCCCTTCCTCAGAACAGACAATTTCCGGTGTATATTCAAATACATTAGAAGGGAGTTCCTCGTAAGCCTCTTTTCCAAACAGGCCATATGCATCCTTTAAATTCTCCAGCTTATCCTTCGTAACAACACGCCACATGCGGGTATATTCGCTTACCAGCTGAAAATAATCGTGATCCTTGGTAAGCACATAAGTCTGCAGATCCGGGCCCTGGAATTTCTCCACAAGAGATGCCGCATAATCGTCAGCCTCATAGTCCTGGCTCATAAATACCGGACAGCCGATTGCTTTCAGAAGCTCTTCCATCTGGATAAACTGTTCTTTTAATGGCTGGGCAGTCTCCTTGCGATTGGCTTTGTAAAAATCGGCGCCAAGCTGGGTGCGGCGGAAAGTATCTCTTGTCATGTCAAAGGTAAATGCCACGTATTCCGGCTTTACCTTCTTATAGACAGCCAGAAGGGTGCGAAGCATGGTGAACATGGCATTTGTGTATTTTCCATCGGAGGTGTGCAGGATTTCCGGATAGTGTCTCTCTTTTTCCTCGTCTGTCTTTGCGAAAAGGATAGATTTGGGAAGATTTCCGTAATAGGATGTGGACAGCATGGAGGAGCCGTCGATGATCAGAAATTTGGGCATAATTGTTCTCCTTCTATGATTATTTGACAGTTTCCTAACGAAGCGTTGATTTTTACACACTGTCAGGAAGTGTCTTTTCAATATCTGATATGATATCAGACCTGTAATTTTTCTCAATCTCTCTGTAAGTATACCATAAATTTATCTTATCTGAAAAATTTCCAAAAATTTTTTCAGATTTCGTGTTATTTCTTTCTCTGGTTTTCGTATATATAGTGAAGGGAGCAGAAAACAAAATTATTTCTGAATTCCCGCTCTACGTAGAATGAGGAGGTACTCAATGAAAAAAATAATTTTAACCTTATCCGGCGTTCTCTTTGTGATCGTCACCGGATGCTCGCTGCTGATCTGCATGATGAACGGAATTCCGAATTTGGATCAGCCGGCTGCTGCCTTTTACCTGGCGAAAGCAATTCTGTTATCCTTTAGCCTTCCTCTGGTAACCTTAGGTCTCTTCGTACACTGTTTGCAGCTTAGACGAAAGCTTGATAAGAAGAACCTGTTGTTCCGGAATGCGATGAAGGAGCTGATAAAAAATCGCCAGACCAGCTGCAGGGATTCTGGAGATTCTGATTTCCAGAGCTTTAAAAATTCACTTACCTGTCTGTTCTGTGCCTTTGCCGAAGATTCCGATCTCAGCGAAGAAGATCAGAAGGACTTGCTGGATTTTATTGACAAATTTTAAGTGAGGGACTTGCATGCTTTTAATCTGTATGAGCATAGCAGGAACAGTGCCACTGATCATCTGTCTCCTGCTATTGCTTCTCCAAAGGAAAAAATTTTCATACCGGCTTGGCCGGAACCTGGTGTTTCTGAGTCTGGCGGGGTATTTGATACCGTTTCAGGTGGTTAAATATCTGATGCCAACAGATGTTTTGATAAGAACAGACGCTCTTGCAAACATCTCTTATTACATCAATTTTGACGACAAAGAAGCAATTTCTTATCACGGAATTTCATTATGGATGTCCGACTGGATTCTTATGATTGGATTATGCTGGCTATTTTTAATCTCAGGCTTCAGTGTTTACGAAATCATAAAGTATCACCGGCTCACGCGAAAGCTGAAAAAGATTACTGAGAAAAGAACTTGTTTCTTACCTGGAATCGGGGATGTAGAATACCGTATTTCTCCCCTTATTGGTTCTCCTTATACTATAGGTTTCCTGAAGCCTTTCATTGTCGCGCCGGAGAGCCTTGAGGATTCCAGATTGTCAGAAATGATTATGCGGCATGAATACTCGCACCTGCGCCGCCATGACTCAGCTGTAAAGCTGCTCTGCCTGTTAGCCATTTGCCTTCATTTTTATAATCCGTTAACATTGCTTACGCTTCTGCTTTACACCAGCTTTTCCGAAAACATTGCAGATCAAGCCGCCACTGAAGGTTTCACCACGGAGGAGAGAAAAGCCTACGCAGTCGCTCTCGTGAATCTTTCCGCAAGGAACAGACAGGTTCCTGTAGTCTGGAAAAACAACTTATTGGGGGCCAAACATACAATGAAAAGGAGAGTGGAATTTATTATGAGGAAGAATAGAAAAGCCAGTAAAATTGGTACTGCTGCGGCAATATTGGCATCTGTATTTTTGAGTGGGACTACGGTGTTTGGGTATGCGCCGATGCAGACGACACAAACCAGCGACTTAACATTACTTACAGAAACAGCTTCTTTCTACGACACTGCAACTCAAGATGATACCTTTAAATATTCAAACATTCATTTTGAAACAGAAGAGAACACAAGTATTCCTGTAAGTGAATCAGACTTAGAACCTCGTGCAATCATTTGTACTCACAACTTTAAATCTGGTTATACAGATTTACATTATTCACAAAGCAATGGTGGTTGTATCGTAAAAACTTATACGGCAAAAATTTGCACAAAATGCAATCATCTTGTCATCATGGACTACGTAAACACAACAACTTACGCCAAATGTCCACACAAATAATCGCCTGCACTAACTTTAATGGGAGGAAGTTAGCCCAGCCGAATTATTGAATCATTCACACTTACCCAATTATGTCATTTTCCATTATTATCTTTCGTGAAGCTCAGAGGGAACGGAAGCTAAAAATGAGCCAGGGAAGCGTTTCGCTTTCCCTGGCTCTTACCCGTTTCAGAAACATATTATAACATTTCTCTTCTTTCTTTCCATCACGCCGCTTTCCCGGTACCCTTCAGCTGTCCATGCACCGTCCGTCTCACAAACACAAAGCAGACCACCTGCAGCACAATGGTAATGAACCAGGAGGCCGGATAAGAGATAAACAAGGTGTACAAACTTCTGTGCTGTGGGAATATCCAGAAGATCCACACAATTCTGGTACCAACCGTACCGATAATAGAAAGGATCATAGGCACACCGGAATGTCCCATTCCTCGGAGGGCTCCAGGAAAAAGATCCATGATTCCACATAAGAAATAAGGCACTGTGGTGATGGAAAGAATCTCCACACCGCATCGGATAACCTCCGGGTCCTCTGTGTAAACCTTCAGGATCTCACCGCCACACATGTAAGATCCGCATCCCAGCACAAGGGCGATCACAAAGGACAGGATTCCGCAGTCCAGCAGCACTCTGTCCATACGTTTATATTTCCCAACGCCATAGTTCTGGCTGGTAAAGCTCATACAGGCCTGAGTGACCGCATTTACAGACGCATACAAAAATCCCAGAATATTATTCGCCGCCGTATAGCCAGCCATGGCAGTGGAACCAAAGGAATTTACAGAAGACTGCAAAAGCGCATTGGAAATGTTAATAACCGTACTCTGCACTCCTGCCGGTATTCCCACCTGGAAAATCTGTACCAGATAAAATTTCTTCATGCACAATCTGGAAAACCGGAGCTGATAACTGCTGTCCGTCATATACAGACAGCGAAGAACCAGAATACAGGAAATCAGCTGGGAAATAATGGTCGCAATGGCAACACCTGCAACACCCAGATGAAACACGATCACCAGAATCATATTCAGCACCGCGTTGGTCACACCTGCCACAACCAGGAACATCAGCGGACGTTTGGTATCCCCTACCGCACGCAGAATAGCTGCACCATAGTTATAAAGCATAAAAAACGGCATTCCCAGGAAATAAATCCTCATATACAGGGTGGACTGGTCAATAACATCAGCAGGTGTTCCCATAACCTCCAGTGCCCATCTTGAAAAAACAAGTCCCACAGCAGCCATCGCCACACCACTGATCAAAGCCAGTGTAACAGACGTATGTACCGTTTCCGACATCTCTTTCGTCTTACCTGCCGCATAGAATCTGGCCGCCAGAACATTGGCTCCCAGTGAAACACCAATAAAAAGATTGGTAAACACATTGATCAAAGCGGTAGTGGAACCAACTGCTGCCAGGGCCTGGCTGCCGGAAAACCGTCCCACCACAATAATATCCACAGCATTGAACATCAGCTGCAGGATTCCGGAAACCATCAGCGGAATGGCAAAAGAAACCAGCTTGTCCATAATGGTTCCGTTACACATATCAATTTCGTACTTATTTTTACTCAACTCTATCGCTCCCTCATCCATATGCCAGCACCACCGGAAGTCCCTTCCGGTCTGCCGCCAGAGTATATAAAAAGCTCTGGCAGGTACTGGCTCACATCATCCTTTCTGTCCCCGAAGCCATTTTTCAAGGACAGAATAAATCACATTCATATCAATGGGCTTAGTCACATAATCGCTCATTCCACACTCTGCTGCCCGGCTCTCATCCTCCTGGAACACATTTGCGGTCATGGCGATCACCGGAATAGTTTTCCAGTAGTCACTCTCTCCTGCACGGATAGTTGCCGTGGCCTCATACCCATTCATCACCGGCATCTGGATATCCATGAAGATCAGTTCATAATAATTCTCCGGCCTGATTCCAAGAAGCTTGATCGCCTCCTGCCCATTCTCTGCAACATCCACGATCAGACCGGATTCGGACAAAAGCTCGTACGCAATCTCCCGGTTCAGCTCATTGTCCTCCACCAGCATGATCCTGCGACCCTTCAAAAAGCCCGGATCCTTTTCCTTCTCTTCACCAGCCTCTGCTGCCAGTAAGGCCTGGTCAGCCTCCTTCTCTTCTTCCACAAGCTTCAGATCCAGCCGCACAAGAAACGTCGTACCTTTCCCCTGAATGCTCTTTACCTCAATACTTCCACCCATCTGTGCAATGATAGACTTGGCAATAGAAAGTCCCAGTCCTGTTCCCTGGGTAGCATTTGTCATGCTGTTATCTTCGCGGGAAAAAGGCTCAAACAGCTTCTTCTGAAATTCTTCCGACATTCCGATTCCATTGTCCTTCACCTCAAAAGAATAGCTTGCTTTGCCCTCTGCAAAGCTATTGCCCTGGGCTACCTTTACCTGCACACATCCATGCTCAGGCGTGTACTTCACTCCATTGGAAATCAGATTGATCAAAACCTGCCTGAGTCTTACCGGATCTGCCAGCACATGATCGTCCTGGATTTCTTCTATATCCATATCAAAAATCTGGTGTTTGTCAACAGCTGCCTGACGGCATACTCCATCCACAATTTTCATGGTTTTGCTCAGGTACAGTGGTTCCTCGTGAAGTGTCGTATCCCCACTCTCAATTTTCGACATATCCAGAACCTCATTGATCAGCTCCAGAAGGTGTCTGGAAGAATCGTCGATCTTCTGAAGACAATCCAGAATACGCGCAGGATCGTTCAGATGGTTCATGGCAATCTGGGTCATGCCAAGGATTCCATTCATAGGAGTGCGGATGTCATGGGACATACTGCTGAGGAAAATGCTTTTTGCCTTGTTTGCCTCTTCTGCAGACTGATATGCCTCCTTCAGACTGTTCATCAGCTGTTCATTTCTGCTGTGGCTTTCCTGGACATCTGTTGCAATCAGAGTCATCATGCCGGGCATAGCATTTTCCTCGTCCAGACAGATAAACTGGAACCGCACCCAGCGGTAGGCATCTTTTGCCCGGATCCGGGCTTCACACTCATAGCTGCCCTCCTGCTCCAGAAATATATGGGAAAGCTCTGACAGTCTGATTTTCAGCCGTACTTTTTCCCAGTCGCCCGGTTCACAGTTTGGCGCCAGATATTCTTTCAGGAAGTCTCCGTAATAACCGTCCGGAATCTTTTTATCCAGAAGTCTCTGGTTTCCGCGGTAGTATACCTTGTATTCGCCAGACATCATATCCACATACAAAATGATCAGAGAATTCCTTGCCAGTGCTCCAAGAAGCTGACGGCTCTCGTTTCCGCTTTTGTGAAGGAAATCGAGAATCGTATCTCCCTCTTCATCACTTTGCTTCTGGCTGCTGGCTTCCCAGTTTTCAATATCTGTGAACAACCAGCTTTCTTCTATTTCAGTTTGATCTACTGCCTTGCCATATACAGAATAACAGGTACGGATGCGTCCCGCTCCCAGCAGATATCTGAGATCTCCCTGCAGTTCTTTATCCTCTTCCAGAAGCTCCACCAGCTCCGGACAATAAACAGAACCTTTTCCCCAGGAAAACTCCTCCGCTACCTGTTCCAGCTTCTTGGCATTCTTATAGCTTCGTCCCACAAAGTCAGTGGCTGCATCCAGACAATCGCTGATATGCAGTATTTCAATAAGGAAACGCACATTTGACCTGGTATTGTCAAAATCTGCCGGATATCCTATTTTTCCATCCCAGGATTTGTGATGTCCCAGAACAGCATCCCGATATTTGCAAAGAGCCGGAATCTCCTCTACGAATTTAGCCCCCTCACAGGGATGGCTGAGAATATCATTCTTTTCCCTTTGTGTCAGCTGCCGTGACTGCTTGTTCACAATAGATGCAAGTCTGATCATTCCAATATCCAGAAGCTGTGCAGACTGGGAAACATAGTCCAGAATGGTCTCCTGATTTTCCAGCACTTCCACCACGTTCTCATAACCAAAGGTTCCAATCAGAAGCTCCGGCCGCTTTTTCATCACTATATTCAGAATTCGCCTGGCAATCTGCTCCACCATTGCACTGTGCATGGCAGTGCCCTCATCCCGGCTTACCATGATCTGCATAAGAACCAGGGTGTTTATTTCATCTCCGGTATTATATTTCAACACATCCCTGAGAGAACGCCATACTACATCATTTACAAAGGTATCGTTTTCTGTTCTGGACAGCCTGCGAATAGCATGCACATAATTGGATACACAAAAATCACGGAGATCTGGTGCTCCGTGATATTCATCCGCATATTTCTCCAACAATTCCAAAATCGTCGGCAGATGGTTGATCGCAACCTGAAAATAGCGGCTGTCAGAAAAAGGCACTCCCTCCTGGCTGTCCAGATCGTCATGCTCCATACTGTGTTCACAGAATTTCCGATAATCCTCCAGAAGCTCTGTGCAGGTTATCTTCCCCTGATAGAACAGACAGGACTTATAATTACAGTATATTTCATCCAGCATTTCGTAGGGCTCCGGATTCTTCTCAAGCTCACGCTGATAATATTCTTCCAGAACCCGGGATGCTCTGGAAAGAAGCTCCGGATCAATCTCCCTCACGGTAAATCTCAGGACTGAATTTCCAAGAAGATCATAATTCAGTTCTTCGATCAGTTCATCAAAATCAAACCTCTCTCCGTCTAATTCCCGGACTTTCTCATCATTATAAAATTCCAGTGCCTCATCAATGTACTGCAAAAGCTCCTTGGACGTGTCCAGGTTAAAGTTCATCAACACTATCGGAAAATTATAATAGGAAAAAAGGATTCGCTTCCTTACGTCAAAATCCTCAATCTCAAAATATCTGGAAGAAAGTGCCCGCAGTCTGTCAAAATACATGGCTCCTTTCTTTCCATCTTCATCACTGAAGGGACGGTTATAAAAATTTCCCAGAAGGTTCAGGGTCCAGATATAAGAGTCCAGATCATCACTTTTCTGAAAATATCCATCCAGAAGCTCCAGAATTTCCAGCATGGCAAGGTTATCCTCATAGCCCTCCTCATCGGCCATGCGGATCTGATGCAGAAATTCTCTCGCCAGTTCCTCGTTCAGGCTCGCCTCCCCGTCAAGGAAGGGGCGGATATACAGATTCAGAAGTGCCTCATTCTCAATGTAAAGCCTGCGCATCATTCTGGATTTGTTCTTCAGATTTTCGATCCACGCCTCCTGGTCTTCTGCCTTCAGCAGATTCTCCTGAATCTGATCTTCCGTCTTCAGATTTTCTTTGTATTTGGTGTAAAAATGAATAATATTTTCCCGCGTGATCATTCTGCCGCACCTCTTTGGGAAATACGCTCATGATCCCGGCTCTTGCACTGATACATTCTTTGATCCGCTTCCTTCACCAAATCTGCGATTTTTCCCTTTTTTTCCTCAAATGCCACAATGCCATAGGAAAAGCTGATGTTGCGGATTTCTCCGTTAATATCAAAATGGATCGGGCTCTTTTCCAGAATTTCGTTTAACCGTTCCTGGATCTGCTCCGGCTCCAGTGCAGACAAAATAAGGAACTCATCTCCTGCATACCGGTACAGAAGATCCTGCCTGTCCATAGCACACTTCATATTCTCTGCAAAACACACCAGGTAACGGTCTCCGTTTTCATGGCCATAACAGTCATTGATCAGCTTCAGATAATCCAGGTCAATAAATACAAGGCTGCCCTTCTTATGATTCTTCATAAAGCGCTTGCTGTTGTGGTCAAAAGCCGCACGGTTCAGACAGCCGGTAAGGGCATCCTTCTCCATGGACACCTTCAGGCGTTCAATCCGAAGCTCCTCCCTGGTAAGGAGACGTACCATCTGGTCATAATTCTCCTTCTCCTGCTCCAGAGCCTCCAGATACATTCTCTCGAATTCCGGTATCTGTCTCCGAAGCTCTTCCCGGTCACTTCTGTATGCAGCAGTGCGCATAAGCTTATAAACCGGACAGAAGCTTCCGCTGAAATTCCGGGCATTTTTAATGTAGTTGCCAATACGTATAATGTCGTCCCAGCGTTCTTCCTCCGCCATTACCTGAAGGAACTCTCCGAAATAGCAGACGCAGAAGCTTAAGGTATCCCTGGCACCCTCCCCGGCTTCCATTTTCTTCATATAATTGTTAAATTCTTCCGCAATGACCGCCTTGTCTTTTTGCTGGTAAAGGCGAAGATACAAGTCCGTAAATTCCTTCTGAAGCAGGAAAAAAGCTCTGCCATCTTGAGGAATCTCCCGTTCCGTAAGAATCGCCTGCATGTCCACTGACGCCTGCTCTGCACCTGCAACATCTCCCATTCCCAGCTTCACGTAAACCTTGCTGTCATAATAGACCAGCTCATTTAAAGTATCCGAATTCCAGAAATCCACACTGCTGTCACAGGGATCCAGTCTGGAAATATCCATCATTTTCTCCAGATAAAAATCCGCCTCAAAAAACAGTCCACAGTCTGAAAAAGCGGCTACGATAGTGTTATAAACGGATTTCAGAGGGGATCTTAAGGTAAATCCGGAATTGGCATATTTCAGGCCATATTCCACAATCTTCGGGGGAAAACCAAGGCAGAAATAAAGTCTTACCAGGGCAAGATAAAGTCTGGATTTCTCCTTGGAACGCTCCATGTGAACTCCGGCCTCCCGGCAGATTTCGATCAGAGAATAAGCATATTCCCGAAAATTATAGGCAAAAATCCCATAACTTATATAATAGATTTCTTCTGTATAAACAGTAAAATCCGATATCTGCTTCAGCTCCTCCACACAGCGTGCCACATCCTCTTTTGTCCAGGTTCCTGTTTTTACTTTATTTTTTATTTCTTCAACTGTATACATACAAGTTTTATTCTCCTGCTTATTACTGTTGTTAATTCGACAAAAGACCCGGTGAGTTTAATAGATCACCCGGTCTCTTCCCTGTTCTTTGCCCATATAAAGTTTCGCATCCACATTTTTCAGCAAGGTGTCTATATTGGACTTGAAATCATTCTCCTCCACGCCAAACGTCATAGTAACCGGAATCCATTCTCCCCTCCAGTCAAACAGATCGTTGCCCAGCTTCATGCGAAAAGTGTTGAGCATAAGGCATACTTCGTCTCCGTTCATATCCGGGAAAAAGAAGATGAATTCTTCGCCTCCCCAGCGGCACAATTTGGCATGCTCACCCAATTCCCGGCTCATGTGCTGTGTGATCCATACCAGTACCGCATCTCCGCAGTCATGTCCCCAGTGGTCATTAATTCTCTTAAAGAAATCAATATCGCCCATACCAATGGTAAACGCCATAACAGGCTCTTTCCTGCGCTTCTCCGTAATGTACTGTATCATCTGACGGCGGTTCCACAAACCTGTCAGCGGATCGGTCCCTGCCTGTTTCTTCAACTGCTCATTATACAGCACCAGCTTCTTCTCCGCAGATTCCACATTGGAGCTGAACATACTGCACGCTACAGCCATAAGCACAAACGTCACAATGGTATTTATGATCTGTAATACAACTGTAGCCGTTTCTGTCAGGGCAAAAACAGAAATATTTACCCTGCAGTACAAAAACAGGCTGAATCGTACTGCAAACAGAACTACTGTATAGCTGACCTTATACACAAGAGAATTGTAGACAGCAAAATATACCAGTACCAGCATCTCAAACATCAGATGCTGAATACCGCAGTCCCATCCATAGAGAATAACAAACACAATCACCCATGCCAGCTGCAGACTGCTGCAGACAAGCACACTGGTGTGTACCTTCAACCGGTATGTTGCATAAAAAGCAGCAACCGCCATTGCTGCGAAAATATATCCTGTCCAGACCTCTGTCTTCGGTCCCACAATGCAGAATACTAACGGAATGATCAGAAAATAAAGTCCCAGAATCAACAATATAATTCTGAGAAGGAACAATATACGCTGAGGCTCATTCTCATGAACTGCTTCTTTCCTCAACAATGCATTAAATTTCCTGCACAGCCCTTTAACCATTACAGGTGCCGCCTTTCCCACGAGTGTTCAATATAATAATATTGCACTATTTATCACAAAAATGCAACCTTTTTTGTAATTATTTATATTATTTGCGCTTTTTACTTTACGGTTCAATGGTAACGTTCTGCGAGGTGCTTTTTGCGAACAAAGTTCACAGGAAACCCGGGAATCTCAGCACGAAATCATGCGAATGCATGATTTCTGCGCATCGCAAAGCGTGTTACTGATCACGAAGTGACAGTAGCCTTTTTGCCAAATATTGCTTTTTATTCATAGTCAGGATTACAGAATCAAAAAATCTGATATATAAATCTTTTGTAACGATTCGGCAGGTGCTTTAATCCTCCACTCTTGTTCCCATGTAATAGAAGCCTTTACAGGTATCCAGACGCACATTCACATACTTGCCAAGAAGATCCGGGGTTCCTGGAAAATGAACCAGCAGATTATACTGGGTTCTTCCTGTGAAAATACCCTTTTCCTTGCTCTCCGTCTCAACAAGAACTTCCTGAACCTCGCCCTGGAATCTGGAAGAGACTTCTCTTCCTTTCTCCTGAACCAGCTTTAGAAGGCGGTCAAAACGATCCTTCACCACATCCTCTGGAACCTGATCCTCCATCTTCGCCGCAGGAGTGCCGCTTCTCTTGGAATAGATAAAGGTAAATGCAGTATCAAAATCAGATTTCTCCACTACATCCAGAGTTTCCTGAAAATCCTCCTCAGTTTCACCCGGGAAACCTACAATAATATCTGTAGTCAGGGAAATATCCGGCACCGCTGTACGGATTTTCTCCACCAGTCCCAGATACTTCTCCTTATCATAATGCCGGTTCATGATCTTCAGGATACGGCTGCTGCCAGACTGCATAGGCAAATGCAGATGATGGCACACCTTCCTGCTCTTACTCATATATTCGATCAGCTCATCAGATAGATCCTTCGGATGAGAAGTCATAAACCGGATTCTCTTCAGCCCCTCGATCTGCTCC
>OLSP01001590.1_pt1 | contig 20477 bp, 28 predicted proteins | sample 1672941 | NCBI WGS metagenome assembly OLSP01 (sample SAMEA3136739, study PRJEB25190) | human gut metagenome | reverse complement strand
ATCTTTAAGCTCATATATAATATATTCTGTTATTTTCCCATCTGCATCAAGATTACTTGGGAGGTGCAATGTCGCCGATGTATACAATTTAACATCCGAATTTGCACATGAAAAAAAGTACCAAATTCTCCGATTTAGCATTTTTCAATGTTGATTCGATCACATAGATCTTTAGTGCATTCTCAATAAACATAACCTTAGGATAAAAAAGAGCTTTTAACTTCATATCAAATTTATTCAATGCAATAATTTCATCTAAAGATGTAAATGAAATTCTCTGACTCGGTACACGAATAAAACGATATCCCTTAAATCCATGATAATATCCCATATTTCGTAAATCCTGTGCCTGATTACTTTTAACAGCAATATTGTGTTTGCTCCTCAAATATTTCATTAACTGGTTTATTGTTAACATTACTTTCCCCTTCCCTATGTATCTTAAAACGCTTCAAAACATCCTTCTTATCTCTATATATTAGCCTAAAAATAGCGACACTGTATAGATACTTCATCCATACAATATCGCTATTTTTATTAGTCTTATACTTTCATTGTCTTTGCCAGGGAATTGAGCAATGCTGCTATTTCCGGATTTGACAGTACCTTCATCATGATACTCATTCCCCAGGGCAGCCTTTATCTCATCCTATTCCTGTTTCAATTCTATCAGATATTGTGCAACAGACCTTGGGATGAATACTTTTCGCGCACTGCTTTCTGTCTTTGGTGTCTTCAATACCCTTACTGTCTTATTGTTCTTTTTCTGTGAAGGAAAGGTAAGTATTATTTCCTTTGAATTCAATGCTTCTACAGCATCTTATTATCACAGGCTCCAAACGCCTGCATCAGCATCTCTGCTGTCCCTATTTCACGCACTTCCTTTTTGGCTTTGGTGTAAACCGTAACTTTCCACGCTTCTTTTTTGTTCATTTTCAAGCAAATTAAAAGAAGGTACCGCCTAAATTATTCTGATGCATTATGCGTCAGATTGTTTTAGTCTGTACCTTCTGTTATTATAGTCTCGTTACTAATAAACAAAAAGCAGCAACGATTCTCATCGCTACTGCTTGTCACTTCTTAATATAAATGTTCCCACCCAGAGTCGAACTGGGGATTGAGACTTAGGAGGTCCCCGTTATATCCACTTAACTATGAGAACAACTTGGCTAAACACCAAGAGAAATTTTATCACAAAACATCAGCAAGGTCAATGATACCCTGAGATTAAAAAGAAGCTGCCACCTGGCGATTACAATCGCCTGAGTGGCAGCTTCCATAAACACATTTATCGGATTAGTTTAATTATTGCAACTTGAACTTATCAATAGCTTCCTTAAGAGCCTCTGCGATATTATCAAGTTCAACTGTAAATTCATTAAGGTCGTGCATTGTCTGCTCAACATCAACGGCTGATGCTGTAACCTCTTCAGAGGCTGCGGCAGTCTCAGTTGCTACTGCTGCAACATCTTCCATCTTACTTACAACATTATTTCTGTTAGTATCCATAGCCTCATTGAGCTGTGTAATATTATCAAGACCTTCCTTAAGTCCGTTAACTGAATCAGAAATTGTATTAAACAGTTCCTTAGCATCCTTAATAGATACATTCTGTTCCTCTATAATACCAACTGACTCATCCATTGTCTGCTCAACCTGCTGTGACTTAATAGTAATCTCATTAACAATCTGCTTAATCTCATCTGTTGACTGCTGTGACTGTTCAGCAAGCTTTCTTATCTCATCAGCAACTACTGCGAATCCCTTACCGCTCTCTCCTGCTCTTGCTGCCTCGATAGAAGCATTAAGTGATAACAGGTTAGTTTGCTCTGTAATTTCTGTAATGGCATCTGATATGAAATTAATCTTCTCTATACTGCTTACCATCTCAGATACAACTGCTTTAGAAATCTTAGAGTTATCAATTGAACGCTGTCCCTTAGTAATAAGTTCATCAACAATTGTAAGTCCCTTATTACTTAACTTCTGTGTTTCAACAGACATATCACTGATATCAGTTACATAAGCCTTAGTTTCCTTTAATCTGTCTGCAAGATTTTCTACTTCCTGTGTTGCTGTCTGTGTACTGTCTGCCTGACCTGATGCACCAACTGCAACACTCTGTATAGCCTCTGAAACCTGACCTACTGTCTCTGTAGTAGACTTAGATACTCCTGCAATCTTAGCAGATGCATCTACTATAACTCCACTCTTTTCCTCAACACCCTTAATAAGAACTGCCATGTTCTCAACCATGTTGTTAAAGTTATTCTCAAGGTCTCCAAACTCATTCTTCTTCTTTACATCAATTCTATCTGTTAAATCACCACCCGCAACATCCTTCATATGTCCAGAAACCTTCTTAATCTCCTTAGTCATAGAAGCTGTAACTGCAAGTGCAATACCAATTCCAATAACAAATGCTATAATACTGAATATAACAGTATTGCTAATCATCTTATTAGTTGTAACAGATGTTTCTTTAGAACTGATAAAACCAACAAGTGTCCATCCTGTAACAGCATCCTTAGATGTTACTACATGTACCTTTTCACCATTAATGTTTTCATCAAATGAAAATGCTTTATCATAATCATTCTCTGTAAGACCTTTAACTGTACTCCAGCAATTCAGTCCTGATACTGAATCTGTTACATACTTGTTATTATCATTATTAACAAGTATATTACCATCTTCATCTGCAAGGACAACAAATCCTGTATTAAGAAGTCCAATACCCTGTACAAAATCTGTAATCTCAGAAAAATCAATATGCATACCTACAGTACCATAATTCGTTCCGTCTGAATGCTTAATTTCCTGTGAAACAGTAATTATTGTCTTATCAAAATCCTTGCTGTAATATGGCTTTGAAAAATAAGCATAAATGCTGTTTCTTGCCTTAAGACCTTTACAATCTGTGTACCATACTTCCTTAGTTCTGTCTACACCATTCTCAAGACCACCCTTACTAAGTGTCTTACCAGTCTCTGGGTTATATTCTCCCCAACCTGTAATCTCAAGATTAGTATTAGTAGCAAAGAACGCTCTTTCTGCACCATTAGTAACCTTAACTGATGCAATAAGAGAATCTCTTACTGCCTTAACATTATCACTTAATGTTCCCTGATCCTCAAGATGCTTTACTTCATTCTTTCTTGTAAGCAGGTCTACCGGCTGCGACAGAGTCTTAAGATATGTAGTAAACTGTTTCTGTGCTTCATTCAAAGTCTGCTCACTTGTTACCTTCACGTTATTTTCCATTGAAGACGAAGTTGTTGTAATTGAACTTACCATAAGCATTACAATAGGAATTGTAATGGCAACAATAAAAAATAAAACAAGCTGAAAGCCTAATTTTCTGAAAAACTTCATAGCTTCCCCTCCTCGTTGATAATTAATAATATTTAGTTGACATTTCCGTTTTCTTATATGCCTTATATTATAATACCACATTTGTAAAAATATGTAAATTTCTATATTAAATACAATTTATTATGAAATCATATATTTAACAACAATATCAGTCAGTAAACCTTACATTTCCCTGAAGCCATATCTGTCCTTTGAATCTGCGGCCTACGGCTGGTTCTCCAAGCAGATGTTCCTTATTAACTGCTGTAGTTATAATAAGACTGTTACATTCAAGAACCATAATATATATCTTCTCACCAGTGTATATATTCTCCTCTTCACGCAGTTCAAGAATCTCTCCTATGACGGAATACTGGTCACATTCTACACCGCATGGCATAAATGTTGAGTCTACTATAGTAAATATATCTTCCTTCATGACACGGTTAGAAAGTTCATTGTATGTATCAATATCTTCAATTGTAAGGCTCTCAATTGCATCCTCATCTCCATTCTTTGCTGCCTGAATAAGATTCTTTCTTGCAATTTCATCCTGTCTGCTTTTCTTAGAATTTCTTTCCTTTCTCACCGGAAGCATAATAATTCCACCAAGCGACAGTCCTGTAAGTGCCACCTTTTTGTTTCTGATTGGTACTTTACCAATTTCGTTCTTTCTGTCAGGATTAAAATCATCCGCATTAAAATCCTTACCACTGTACAGATAATCAAGATAATCCATTACATTCTGAAGATAAAATATAAGCGTTACTCCTGTCTTTAATTCATCACATATAACTGCATAGGATTCCTTGTCAAGATGTCTCTCAATAGTCATCTCCTCATTGTCACTTAAAGTCTTCCCCACAACAAACGGAAAATAATACTCATATTTAAAAACATTCTTTTCATATCTTCCATACACATACAATCCGGTTGAGTTGCTAAGGCGCAAGATAATAACGCCACGATCTAATTTCTCGTGGCGTATCACAAATCCTTCTTTTATGCTTTCTCTAATTCCTGTTTTTATAAATTTTGCCTCTGCCTCTGATGTCATATTATCAAATCCAAGGGTTCTTATATATAAATTCATAGCTGCTCCAATGCTCTATTCTGTATCTACTATAAACATAGTAAGCTGCTTTAATAAGTTATACTCTACATTTTCAGTATAAGGTGTTCCATCTGCATGCTCTGTCATTCTTATAACAGGTCTGTCAGCAGCTTCCTTATTCTGTCTTATAACTACAGCTTTTTCGCCATCACTTGTGTAAACTGTACAGCCGACAGGGTATGCAGCAACTGAGTCTAAGAATTTTGAAGCAATTGTAGGGTCATATTTTACTCCCGAATGCACTTTGATGTATTCAATAGCTTCATATATCTTCATCTTCTCACTGCCTATGCCACTTATCATACTGTCAAAATCATCACAGATAGAAACAAGCTTAACTTCTGGTTTAAGCCTGTCACCCTTATGCTGGAAAGGATATCCTGAGCCATCAATTCTTTCATGGTGAAAGAGAATAATCTCCTTTGCCACGTCAGGAAGCCATTCCTCGTCCTGCAGTGAGCTGTATCCAAATATAGTATGCTTCTTATATTCAACAGCATCTTTATTAGTCATCTTATTCTCACTAACATTAACATAAGGAACATTAATATATCTGAGTCCTATATCATGAAGTATTGCTCCCATCGCAATATTATGTATCTGTTTATTACTCATTTTAAGCCTTAATGCCATAATTGTTGACAAAGTACATACATTAATACAGTGTGTATACATGTCAGTACTTACATTCCTGATTTCAGTAATATTATTCACAACCTCCGGCTCTGCAATAACTGTATCAAGTATTCTCTGTGCCTCATTAACAATTATCTTAAGTTCTTCATTATGTTTATAAATGTGTTTTTCTAATATTTTTTTTACTATCTGCCTTGAATTATTGGCAGTTTCTTCAAGTCTGTATGGATATTCTTCCTCTTCCCGTGCCGTATCACTATCAGAAGTATTCTCCCTGACAATTCCCTCTTTTTCGTCTTTTATGTATACAGTTCTTACTCCAAGATTAATTGCTCTTTCAATAAGTTCTTCTGTCAGAGCAACATCCGCATGAATAAGAACAGTCCCCGAATGCGACAATATAGGAAAAGCTAATATATCGTTTTCTTTAAGATTATCAACACTAACCTGTTTCATAAGCCGCTCCATCCTTAACAAAAGATTTATTAGTCCCCCAGTTACTAGGTAAAAGATAGCATATTTTAATTAATATTACAATGAATATTGACTTATAATTATATTAGTGTTATATTGACATTGTTAAATTATTATCAATCAATATTACACGAATCAAGTTATGGAGGAAATGTTATGTCAAAGAATTTAACTGAGAATTACCCAATTGTTGACACAGTCGAAGCTCTTGAAGAAAGGCTTGCCGGTGTACGGGAGGCTCAACGCATCTTCGCAGCTTATACTCAGGAACAGGTAGATAAGATATTTACTGCTGCTGCACTTGCTGCCAATAAAGCAAGAATTCCTCTTGCCAAGCTTGCAGTTGAAGAAACTGGTATGGGAATTGTAGAAGATAAGGTTATCAAGAATCATTATGCCTCTGAATACATTTATAATGCTTACAGAGATACTAAGACTTGTGGTGTTATTGAAGAGGATAAGGCATATGGAATTAAAAAGGTTGCTGAACCTATTGGAGTTGTTGCAGCCGTAATCCCAACAACTAATCCAACTTCAACAGCTATTTTCAAAACTCTTATTTCACTTAAGACTAGAAATGGTATTATCATAAGCCCACATCCACGAGCTAAGAAATCGACAATTGCAGCAGCTAAGGTTGTTCTTGAAGCTGCTGTTGCAGCAGGTGCCCCTGAGGGAATCATTGGCTGGATAGATGTTCCTTCCCTTGAGCTTACAGATACACTTATGAAGGAAGCAGATATTATCTTAGCTACCGGCGGACCTGGAATGGTTAAAGCTGCTTACTCTTCTGGAAAGCCCGCACTTGGTGTAGGTGCTGGTAATACTCCTGCTATCATCGATGAATCAGCAGATGTAATACTTGCTGTTAACTCAATTATTCATTCTAAGACATTTGACAATGGTATGATATGTGCTTCTGAACAGTCTGTAATTGTTGACAAGAAGGTTTACAAGGCTGTTAAAGAAGAATTTGCATACAGAGGCTGCTACTTCCTTAATAAGAGCGAGACAGAAAAGGTAAGAAAGACTATTATTATCAACGGTGCCCTTAATGCGAAGATTGTTGGTCAGAAAGCCCATACTATTGCTGCTTTAGCAGGCGTTACTGTTCCTGAAGAAACTAAAATTCTTATCGGTGAAGTAACATCTGTAGACCTCTCAGAAGAATTTGCTCATGAAAAGTTATCACCTGTCCTTGCAATGTACAAGGCAGAAGATTTTGAAGATGCTCTTTCAAAAGCTGAACACCTGATTGCAGATGGTGGATTTGGTCATACATCATCTCTTTATATTAATGTTGAAACACAGGCAGACAAGATTGCTGAATTCTCTGAAAGAATGAAGACATGCCGCTGCCTTATCAATACACCTTCATCTCACGGTGGAATCGGTGACCTCTACAACTTTAAGATGGCTCCTTCTCTTACACTTGGATGCGGCTCTTGGGGCGGAAACTCAGTATCTGAGAACGTTGGAGTAAAGCATCTGCTTAATGTAAAAACTGTCGCTGAGAGGAGAGAGAATATGCTTTGGTTTAGAGCACCTGAGAAGGTTTACTTTAAGAAGGGCTGCTTACCTGTTGCCCTTGATGAACTTGGAACTGTAATGGGTAAGAAGAAAGCATTTATCGTTACTGACCAGTTCCTTTATAAGAACGGTTATACCAAATGTGTCACAGATAAGTTAGATTCTTTAGGAATCATGCATACTACTTTCTATAATGTAGCACCAGATCCAACACTTGCATGCGCTAAAGAAGGCACCGCAGCCATGAGACTTTTCGAACCTGATGTAATCATTGCAATCGGTGGTGGTTCTGCAATGGATGCTGCCAAGATTATGTGGGTTATGTATGAACATCCTGAGGCAGACTTCCTTGATATGGCTATGCGTTTCATGGATATCAGAAAGAGAATATACACATTCCCTAAGATGGGCGAGAAAGCTTACTTTGTAGCAATCCCGACCTCTTCAGGTACAGGTTCTGAGGTGACGCCGTTTGCCATCATCACAGATGCGGATACCGGTGTAAAATGGCCTCTGGCTGACTACGAATTACTTCCAAACATGGCAATCGTTGATGTGGACAATATGATGACACAGCCGAAGGGACTGACAAGCGCATCCGGTATCGACGTGATGACCCATGCGATTGAAGCCTATGTATCCATCATGGCTACAGAATATACAGATGGTCTTGCATTAAAGGCAATCAAGACAGTCTTTGATTATCTGCCGGCTGCTTACGATAAGGGAGCAAACGACCCGATCGCAAGAGAGAAAATGGCGAATGCATCCTGTATGGCAGGTATGGCATTTGCAAACGCTTTCCTTGGACTGAACCACTCTATGGCTCACAAACTTGGTGCGTTCCATCACATTCCACATGGTGTGGCAAATGCGCTTCTTTTGACAAACGTGATCCGCTACAATGCTGCGGAAGTACCGGTGAAGATGGGAACTTTCTCACAGTACCAGTATCCGCACGCTCAGGAAAGATATGCTGAGGCGGCAAGATTTGCAGGAATCTGCGGAAAGGATGACGCCCAGACAGTAGAATTATTCTGTGAAAAACTGGAAGAATTAAAGAAAGCGATCGGAATTCCGAAGACGATTAAAGAATGGGGTATCAAGGAAGAAGACTTCCTTGCAACACTGGATGAGATGGTAGAGCAGGCATTCAACGACCAGTGTACAGGGGCAAACCCGAGATATCCATTGATAAGCGAAATCAAAGAGCTCACAACGGAGGAGATCCGTGAGCGCATAGAGGCTGAGCAGGCTTCCTACCAGCAGAAGAGGATAGACCACTATGTCTCTCCAGCGGAGAATCCTGCAGCTTTTAGAGAGCAGCGTCGCACGATCGCTCGTCTCAAGACTGTCCTCGCCGAGCGAGAGACAAATAACTAACCCTGCAGAATAGACTGATATTCACATGGAAAGAAAACACAGAAAAGAGCGCATCGGGATCGTCACCAGCAACAAGATGGACAAGACCATCACCGTAGCCTCTCGCTTCAAAGAGAAGCACCCTATATATGGTAAGTTCGTCAGCAAGACTAAGAAGTACTATGCACATGACGAGAAGAATGAAACGAACGTCGGTGATCGTGTCCGCATTATGGAGACACGCCCTCTGAGCCGCACCAAGCGCTGGAGACTCACCGAGATTATAGAAAGAGCGAAGTAAACTATGATACAGCAAGAATCAAGACTCAATGTAGCAGACAATAGTGGTGCTCGCGAGGTACTCTGTATCCGTGTACTCGGTGGTACCCGCCGCCGCTATGCTTCGGTCGGAGATATCATCGTGGTGACTGTCAAGAGCGTCATCCCCTCTAGCGATATGAAGAAGGGGACTGTCGCTAAGGCGCTCATCGTAAGAACAAAAAAGGAGATACGTCGTGCAGACGGCTCCTACATCCGCTTTGATGACAACGCCTGCGTACTACTCACCCCCAGTGGCGAGCTACGTGGTACACGTATCTTCGGACCTGTAGCTCGTGAGCTACGTGCCGTCAATATGAAGGTCGTGTCTCTAGCTCCTGAGGTCCTTTAACTTATAAAGAGAATAGAGATGAGCAAGTTTCATATCAAGAAAGGCGACATCGTCATGGTAAACGCTGGCGATGACAAGGGCAAGACGGGACGTGTCCTCAAGGTCCTTGTCAAGAAGCAGCGTGCGATCGTCGAGGGGCTTAACATGGTATCTAAGCATACCAAGCCCAATGCACAGAACCCCCAGGGAGCTATTCTCAGTATGGAGGCTCCAATACATATATCCAACCTGAATGTGCTAGATCCTCAGTCTGGCAAGGGAACGCGTATAGGACGTCGCCGTGATGACAACGGTAAGCTAGTACGCTTCGCTAAGAAGTCAGGAGAAGTAATTAAGTAACTATGGCACTGACAGTAAATCTTAAGAAGCAATACAACGAGCAGATCGCTCCCGATCTGATGAAGCACTTTGCCTACAAGAGTAGCATGCAGGTGCCTCGCCTAGAGAAGATCGTCATCAATCAAGGCTTGGGCATGGCTACGGCTGATAAGAAGATCATCGATGTAGCTATCGATGAGCTCACACAGATCACCGGACAGAAGGCAGTAGCAACATACTCGCGTAAGGATATATCCAACTTCAAGCTGCGTAAGCAGATGCCTATCGGTGTCATGGTTACACTGCGTGGTGATCGTATGTACGAGTTCCTCGAGCGTCTCGTACGTGTCGCACTCCCACGTATCCGTGACTTCAAGGGTATCAACTCTAAGCTGGATGGTCGTGGTAACTATACGCTAGGGATCTCAGAGCAGATCATCTTCCCTGAGATCAACCTCGATAGCATCACGAAGATACTAGGGATGAACATCACTTTTGTAACCTCAGCTCCTACTGATGAGGAGGGCTTCGAGCTACTCAAGAGATTTGGACTCCCATTCCGTACGACTAATAAGTAAGATACATATAGGTTTATGGCAAAAGAATCAATGAAGGCCCGTGAGGCCAAGCGCCAGAAGCTCGTTCAGAAGTATGCGAAGCGTCGTGCTGAGCTCAAGGCTGCTGGAGACTACGAGTCTCTGCAGAAGCTACAGACACTACCTCGCAACTCTTCTCCCGTGCGTCTGCACAACCGCTGCAAGATCACGGGGCGTCCCAAGGGTTATATGAGACAGTTTGGCATCAGCCGTATCCAGTTCCGCGAGATGGCTTCTGCTGGTCTTATCCCAGGGGTGAAGAAAGCCAGCTGGTAACAATCTCTCGTCGACACCCACATACGAGGACAAAAATACTCTCTGATAGACACAAATCATCTATAGAGAGGCCTAAGGCTCAGATACACTAAGCTCAGAGCGAGTTAGAGCACGATCCACCGCCCCTAAGGCAGGTGCGATCTGCTCACGATCGACTCCAAAAGTTTTCATAGTATCCAGACTATTTGTACCTTTGCCTAGAATTGTCCTCTCATATAGTTCCTCTACACAGAGGAAATGTATGAGACGCTCACACTCTCTAGAGTGAGAGCGTGGGGCGATGACTGACAGCGAATCAATTAAATATTGTCTGGGGTAGCCTGTCCCTTACGGCTCTCGACCCTGGTGCTCGTGACTCTATAACTAGATGATATCACTGCCTTTATGTAAGGCGTGATGATCCAAAGGTAGAGGAGTAGACGACACCTTGGGAAGGTGCTATAAGCCAGTCAGGAACCCTCCAGATCAATTTAATCTTAATACACAATGACAGATCCAATAGCAGATTATCTCACCCGATTGCGCAACGCAATCAAAGCGGGGCACCGTGTGGTAGAAATCCCAGCTAGCAACATCAAAAAGGACATCACCAAGATCCTCTTTGATAAGGGCTACATCCTCAACTATATGTTTGAGGAGGAGGGATGCAAAGGAACCATCAAGGTCGCCCTCAAGTATGACCTCTCTAACAAGGTCAGTGCAATCAAGTGCCTCAAGCGTGTCTCACGCCCAGGCTTACGTAAGTATGTAGGCTACAAAGATATGCCTCGCGTACTCAATGGACTAGGTATCGCCATCCTATCTACATCTCACGGCGTCATGACAGACAAAGAGGCTCGTGAGCTCAAGATCGGTGGTGAGGTACTATGTTATGTATATTAATCCTCCTTATAGCAAAGCAATATGTCTAGAATAGGTAAACTACCCATAGCTATACCACAGGGCGTGACCGTCTCTCAGGAGGATCACTACATAACAGTAAAAGGCCCCAAGGGTGAGCTCAAGCAATATATAGATCCTCGTATCGAGGTCTCAGTCGAGGACGGTGAGATCACACTCGCACGTCACTCTGATGAGCGTCAGGAACGCTCGCTACACGGTCTCTACCGTCAGCTAATCCACAACATGGTGACGGGTGTACACGAAGAGTTCACCCAGACGCTCGAACTAATAGGTGTCGGTTACCGTGCTACCAATCAGGGGCAGATCCTAGAGCTCTCACTAGGCTTCACGCACGCCATCTATCTGGTACTCCCAGACGAGATCAAGATCGAGACGCAGATGGTGCGTAATCAAACCCCTAAGATCATCCTAAAGTCTTGCGACAAGCAGCTACTAGGACAGGTCTGTGCTAAGATTCGTTCATTCCGCAAGCCAGAGCCTTACAAGGGTAAGGGTGTTCGCTTCCTCGGCGAGGAGGTACGTCGCAAGTCTGGTAAGACAGCTGGTAAGTAAGTCGTATCCACTATCTAAGTAAAGAGTCAATATGAACAAGAAAGCACAAAGAAGAAAGCACATCAAGACACGTGTGCGTGGCAAGATAAGTGGTACACCCCAGAGACCACGTCTGTCTGTATTCAGAAGCAATAAGCAGATCTACGCACAGGTCATCGACGATATAGAAGGACGTACCCTAGCGAGTGCCTCCTCACTCAAGATGGAGACCTCTGGCACTAAGAAGGAGGTAGCCGCTCAGGTAGGACAGGAGATAGCTCGTGTAGCTCTTGCTGCCGGCATTGATACGGTAGTTTTCGATCGTAATGGATATCTCTATCATGGTCGCATCAAGGAGCTAGCAGATGCAGCTCGTACAGGAGGTCTTAAATTCTAAATCATAGAGCACATCATGGCAATAGCAACAAATAGAGTCACAGCTACCAATGATCTAGATCTAAAGGATCGCCTAGTAGCTATCAATCGAGTAACTAAGGTCACGAAAGGTGGTCGCACCTTTACCTTTGCTGCGATTGTTGTCGTCGGTAACGAGGACGGCGTCGTAGGATATGGTATGGGTCGTGCCAGCGAAGTGCCTGCAGCCATCGCCAAGGGCGTAGAGGCTGCCAAGAAAAATCTCATACGCGTACCCATCCACAACGGAACCATACCTCACGAGCAGATCGGTCGCTTCGGTGGTGCTCGCATCTTGCTGCGCCCCGCCTCTGCCGGTTCGGGAGTCATCGCAGGTGGTGCTATGCGTGCCGTACTAGACAGTGTAGGTGTTACAGACGTCCTAGCAAAGAGCCAGGGATCGACGAACCCTCACAACCTCGTCAAGGCTACCATCGCAGCACTCGCTGAGCTACGTAGCCCCTTGATGGTTGCTCAGAGCAGAGGTATCTCTGTAGAGCGTGTGTTTAAAGGATAATCACCTAGACAAGTAAAGAGTATTATGGCAAAAATCAAAATCGAGCAAGTCCGTAGTCGCATACGGTGCAACAAGTCTCAAAAGCGCACCCTCGACGGTCTAGGTCTTCGCAAGATGCACCAGATTGTAGAGCATGAGGATACCCCACAAATCAGGGGTATGGTGGCCAAAGTACACCACTTGGTTCGGGTCGTAGAGTAATAAAATATAGACAGATAATAGCAATGGACTTATCTACACTTAAGCCAGCCGAGGGCTCTGTCAAGTCTCGTCGTCGTATCGGTCGTGGTCAGGGTTCTGGCCGTGGTGGTACGTCTACACGTGGACACAAGGGAGCCAAGTCTCGCTCTGGATACAAGCATAAGGTCGGATTTGAGGGTGGTCAGATGCCTATACAGCGTCGCCTACCTAAGTTTGGCTTCAACAACATCAATAGGGTAGACTATCGTCCTGTGAACCTAGCAGCTCTCGAGCACTTGGCGCAGGATACCACATTCTTTCCCAATCAAGCAGAGACAGCAGTCATCACCAAGGACATACTAGTCGCTGCTGGTCTAGCCTCTCGTAATGATTTAGTAAAGATCCTAGCACAGGGTGAGCTCACACGACCCATACAGGTCGAGGCTGACGCTTACTCAGCACGTGCCAAGGAGCTCATCGAGGCTCAGGGAGGATCGATACAATAAGATAAGCTGATATGCGGTTAGTAGATACAATTAAGAATATATGGAAGATCGAGGATCTGCGTAAGCGGATTCTCATCACCATCCTGTATGTGGTCATATACCGACTAGGTAGCTTCGTCGTATTGCCAGGAGTCAACCCCGATACACTGACCAGTCTAGCCAATCAGACTAGTGAAGGTCTGATGGCACTGCTCAACATGTTTTCGGGAGGAGCTTTCTCCAATGCTTCGATATTTGCTCTAGGTATCATGCCTTACATCTCGGCAAGTATCGTTATGCAGCTGGCAGCAATCATCATCCCCTCTATGCAGAAGATGCAGAGAGAGGGTGAGAGCGGACGACGCAAGATCAATCAGTGGACACGCTACCTGACGGTGCTGATCCTATTGATCCAGGCTCCTGCCTATCTGTTGAATCTAGATATGCAGCTACGCGCTGCTGGAGCATCCCTACCGTCAGGCTTCATGTATCGTGTATTTGCTACCGTCATACTAGCTGCGGGCAGTATGTTTGTCCTTTGGCTCGGTGAGCGCATTACAGACAAGGGTGTCGGCAATGGTATCTCATTCATCATTCTTATCGGTATTATCGCTCGTCTACCTCATGCGCTGATAGCTGAGTTTAACTATCGTCTCATCAGTTCATCGGGAGGACTTGTGGCATTTCTCGCCGAGATCGTATTCTTACTGTTCGTCACTGCAGGAGCTATCCTGCTAGTACAGGGTACGCGCAAGGTTCCCGTGCAGTATGCCAAGCGTGTAGTGGGGAATAAGCAGTATGGTGGCGCACGCCAGTATATCCCGCTTAAGGTGAATGCTGCCAACGTGATGCCTATCATCTTCGCTCAGGCGATCATGTTTATACCTATCTCACTGGCTAGCTACTTCACAGGAGGTGATGGTACGCCCTCTCGCTTCATCCAGGTATTGTCAGACAATACAAGCTTCTGGTACAACTTCATCTTTGCTACGTTGATCATCCTTTTCACCTATTTCTATACGGCGATTACGATCAACCCCACACAGATGGCCGACGACCTCAAGCGCAACAATGGATTTATCCCAGGCGTCAAGCCTGGACGTAACACGCGAGACTACCTCGATGGTATCATGGATCGTATCACCCTGCCAGGAGCACTCTTCCTCGCACTAGTAGCTATCATGCCAGCCTTTGCTCAGATACTGGGTATCAGCTCGGCGTTTGCACAGTTCTTTGGAGGTACATCACTGCTCATTCTCGTAGGTGTCGTCCTAGATACGCTACAGCAAGTCGAGAGTCACCTCTTGATGCGTCACTACGATGGTCTACTCAAGAGTGGACGTATCAAGGGACGTACGGGATCGGTATCAGCATATTGATACTCCACAGGTAGCGTTGTTTCATTTGATTTTATTCAGATAGATGATTTACCTAAAGACATCCGAGGAGATAGAGCTGATGCGTGTGGCCAACAGACTCGTTGGAGAGACCTTGGGAGAGGTGGCAAAGCACATCGCTCCTGGGGTTACCACCAAGCAGCTAGACACGATCGCCTATACGTTTATATGTGATCACGGAGCTACTCCTGCGTTCTTAGGTTATGGCGGCTTCCCAGCCAGCATCTGTACCTCGATCAATGATCACGTGGTGCATGGCATCCCTTCAGATCGCGAGATACTGCGTGAGGGAGACATCATCTCCGTAGATTGCGGTACGCATATCAACGGCTTTACGGGAGATAGTGCTTACACCTTTGCGGTAGGGGAGATCGATCCCGAGGTAGAGCGTCTGCTGACGGTCACTCGTGACTCACTCTATCTAGGTATCAAGCAAGCTGTCGAGGGGCATTATGTCGGGCATATTGGGGCGGCAGTCCAGCGTCACTGTGAGGCACAGGGCTATGGCATCGTCCGTGAGCTCGTGGGACATGGTATCGGGCATGAGATGCACGAAGATCCCAACGTCCCCAACTATGGTCATCCAGGATTTGGTCCCAAGCTCCGAGCAGGTATGTGTATCTGCATCGAGCCTATGGTGACAATGGGACGACGTAAGATCGTCTTCGAGTCCGACGGGTGGACCGTCCGTACGCACGACGGCAAGCCCGCAGCGCACTTTGAGCACTGCATAGCTATCATGCCCGATGGGCAAGATCCGCAGATCTTATCTACATACGAGTATATCAAAGAAGCATTAGGCACACGAGAGTTTTAATATGGCTAAACAAACTGCTATTGAACAGGATGGAGTCGTCCTTGAGGCATTGAGCAATGCTATGTTCAAGGTACAGCTCCAAAACGGGCATATCATCACGGCACACATATCGGGCAAGATGCGTATGCACTTCATCCGTATACTGCCAGGAGACAAAGTCAAGGTAGAGATGTCTCCGTACGACCTCACACGTGGTCGTATCTCCTATAGATACAAGTAACAAAGTCATAGCGACAATCAGAATAAGAGCATACTATGAAAGTCAGAGCATCAATCAAAAAGCGATCAGAAGACTGCAAGATTGTCAGACGCAAAGGTCGTCTGTACATCATCAATAAGAAGAATCCTAAGTTCAAGCAGCGTCAAGGATGATCTTAGGGATGACGCTCCGCTCATCATCCAAAGATGAGGGGGGAGTCAGCTTATCACGCAACAAACATCACACAGTATATAGAGTATGGCAATAAGAATCGTCGGCGTCGATCTGCCGCAAAACAAGAGAGGTGAGATAGCCTTGACCTATATATATGGTATAGGTCGTAGCAGTGCTGCTCGCATCTTGGATGCTGCAGGAGTCGATCGCAACATTAAGGTCCAGGATTGGACAGATGAGCAGGCTGCAGCTATCCGTGAGCAGATCTCCAGTGGCTACAAAGTCGAGGGTGATCTACGTAGCGAGACACAGCTCAACATCAAGCGTCTCATGGACATCGGCTGCTACCGAGGCATCAGGCATCGTATAGGACTCCCACTACGTGGTCAGAGTACTAAGAATAATGCCCGCACACGTAAGGGTAAGCGCAAGACAGTCGCTGGTAAGAAGAAGGCAACTAAGTAACAAAACCACCTTATGGCAAAGAAAACCGTAACAAAAAAGAGAGCAGTCAAGGTCGATGCCCAGGGGCAGGCGCACATACACTCTTCTTTCAATAACATCATCATCACCCTTACCAATAGTGAGGGTCAGGTCATCAGCTGGTCATCAGCTGGTAAGATGGGATTCCGTAGCTCTAAGAAGAATACACCCTATGCAGCTCAGCTCGCAGCTCAAGACTGCGCTAAGACCGCATACGATCTGGGGCTACGCAAGGTCAAGGCTTATGTCAAGGGACCTGGTAATGGTCGCGAGTCCGCTATCCGTACCATCCATGGTGCTGGTATCGAGGTGACTGAGATCATCGACGTCACGCCAATGCCACACAACGGATGTCGTCCTCCTAAGAGACGTAAGGTCTAGTTGCTACAAGATTAGAGATCACAGCTACACCTATAGAGCGCTCGCACCCCACTTGTGGAGATAGTCTGGCGAGTCCACAACAAGACTCCGTCACTACTTATCTACAGATAGACTGCATAGTCAGTCCTTGGTGCCAGTCGCGCATAGCAAGCTCCACAGATAGGTCTTAGCTCAGACATAGACTCAAGATAGTGACTCTGTAAGTCGACAGACGTAGTGTGAGATTGATGCGGTTGCTCATTTTACTTTCCCTCTTATTCTAATCGCATCGCGGCTGCTCTATATGCGCCGTCACTTCTAGACTTACTACTTGAGATATGATCCCAGCATCGACCACGACACAGCAGAGAGAGGCAGTGCGCCTCTCGAGCATCCTGTAGAGCAGATGTATGGAGTAGCATTAAAATGAAATAGAACAATGGCAAGATATATTGGTCCTAAGTCCAAGATCGCACGAAAGTTTGGTGAGCCCATCTTTGGTGCAGACAAAGTCCTGAGCAAGAAAAACTACCCCCCAGGTCAGCACGGCAATAGTCGTCGTCGTAAGCAGAGCGAGTATGCACTCCAGCTCCGCGAGAAGCAGATGGCCAAGTACACCTATGGGGTTCTAGAGCGTCAGTTCCGCAATCTCTTTGAGAAGGCACAGCGCTCCTCAGGCATCACTGGTGAGGTACTTCTACAACTCCTCGAGTCTCGTCTAGACAACGTTGTCTTCCGTCTAGGCATCGCTCCCACGCGTGCTGCTGCACGTCAGCTCGTCTCGCACCGTCACATCGTCGTCGATGGAGAGGTGGTGAACATCCCCTCCTACACGGTCAAGCCTGGACAGATCGTCGGCGTACGCGAGCGTGATAAGTCTATGGAGGTCATTGCAGACTCTCTCGCTGGGTACAATCACAGCAAGTATCCTTGGCTAGAGTGGGATGCACGCACCTACAGCGGCAAGTTCCTCAACGTACCTACACGTGAGGAGATCCCCGAGCCCATCAAGGAGCAGCTCATCGTCGAATTGTATTCTAAGTAACCCTCTAACTCTATGGCAATATTAGCATTTCAACAACCTGACAGCGTCCACATGCTGGACGCTTCGGATCACTACGCCAAGTTTGAATTTAAGCCTCTAGAGCCAGGCTATGCTATGACTATTGGCAACGCCTTGCGGCGCATCCTCCTCTCATCGCTAGAGGGGTACGCAATAGCTTCTATCCGTATCGAAGGTGTAGAGCATGAATTTGCTACTATTCCAGGGGTATTGGAAGATGTAACCCATATCATACTCAACCTCAAGCAGATCAGATTCAAGGCTGCCGTAGAGGATCCTCAGGAGGAGACGATCACGCTCCATGTCACAGGTCGTAACACCTTTCAGGCAGGTGACCTCAATCAGGTCTTGACCAGCTACAAGGTGCAAAACCCCGACCTCGTCATCTGCAATCTAGCTGAAGACGCAGACTTCACCATAGAGATACGCATCAACAAGGGACGTGGCTACGTCGTCTCCGAGGAGAACCGCCGCGAGGACGATCCCGTCAATACGCTCCCCATCGATGGTATCTACACCCCGATCCGCAAGGTCAATCAGACCACCGAGGCGTATCGTGTAGATCAGCGTACCGACTATGAGAAGCTCGTCCTAGAGATTGAGACTGACGGCACCATACACCCACGTGAGGCGCTACGTCAGGCTGCGATGATCTTGATCTCGCACTTCGCACTCTTCACCGACAAGGAGTTTGAGGTCGAGATCCCCGAAGAGGAGCCTGAGCAGATCTTAGACAATCAGGTGATGAAGGTTCGTGCCAAGTTGATGACAGACCTAGCTACGACAGACCTCTCTGTCCGTGCGCTCAACTGTCTCAAGGCTGCGGGCATCTCCACCATTGCAGACCTGCTGACTAGAGATCGTGACGAGCTCTTGAAGATCAAGAACTTCGGCAAGAAGTCACTCGTAGAGATCGAGCAGTTCTTAGCAGATCAGGATCTAGACTTTGATATGGATCTCACACCCTATAGATTAGATAATGATTAATCCCTCTTATGAGACACAATAAGAAATTCAACCATCTAGGCCGCTCTAAGGCGCATCGTGAGGCTATGCTTGCTAATATGGCTAGCTCGCTCATTATGCACAAGCGGATCAATACGACAGTGGCCAAGGCTAAGGAACTGCGCAAGTTTGTCGAGCCTATCATCACTGCGGCAAAAAACGACACCACCGCATCTCGTCGTCTAGCCTTCAGCTACCTGCGTGACAAGGAGGCCGTCAAGGAGCTCTATGGCCCCGTCATCGACAAGGTCGGTGATCGCCCTGGAGGTTATACCCGCATCCTACGTACTGGACTACGTCTTGGCGACAACGCCTCTATGTGCTTTATCGAGCTCGTAGACTTCAACGACAACATCACCAAGAGCGCCTCTGCTCCTAAGAGCGATGGCAAGAGGCGTACCCGTCGTTCACGTCGTGGTGGCGGATCTGCTAAGGCAGCTGCCCAGCAGGAGGCTCCAGCTACCGAGGAGACAGCACAGGAGTAGTAGCTCACTAGGAGCGTGGACGAGACACAGCTACATAGTTCACCACCCATGTGGAGAGACTCTATGTAGCGTGTGAGGGCTGATCAGAGCCCCTCCACTCGTCTTAGCTCAGAGTAACAATAAGAGAGGGAGCGCCGAGCCTATGCTCGACACTCCCTCTTGCCGTTTCTCGATGTGTTGTTGGGGGGCTGCTTTGGGCTAATCTTTAATGATGTGTGAGTCGAGTTTCTTTATTATTGCTTCTATATAACTAGTGGGTATGACTGTGCTTTAGAAGTTGTTGTGATACGATCCCTAAAAGGGCTAATTCCTATTTTAAGGATCTGGGAGGGACTCGAGGCTGGTGCATTCTTATCAAATGAAACTATAAAACAGGATAGCCACGTGGAGATTTTACGTTTCTCACGTGGCTATTTTTTATTCTCTACGTAGGCGCGAATCATTTCCTCCGAAGTTTCATTTGATTCCTCCGAAGTTTCATTTCGTCCCTACGTAGGCATTTTTTATTTGCCACGTGGAGGTTTGAGAATAGCCACGTGGGGATCTACCTCTTCTGTAGCAAAGTCGTATCGAAGCATGAGAGATCCAGTCTATCTTGTGTCACTGTTGCCTTCCAGCACCTCAAGATAGAGATTAGTGGTTGTGTAAGGGTACCTTTACTGAATGAAAATAAAGTGTACCTTTGGCTCATGAGAGGCATAGCCTGCGTTGCTATACCTGTAGTCGTGTCACCAATTAACTAAACCACTATAATTATGACGAGACAAATACTCCTATCTAGAGCTAGGATCTTAGCTTTGATTATGGCGTGGAGCCTTTTCCTCTTCACTTCACAGAGGATCTTGGCTCAAGAGACACGTCTAGAGGTGACGATCACAGAGGCTGGTACACTAGCCGATCAGCTGGCGAGCAGTACGAGCGTAGAGACACTTCTTGTCCGGGGCGTCCTCAACGATGCGGACCTCGGCACACTCGATGGCTTATCATCGCCGTGAGGGCTAGCGAAGGGATCACCTCCTTCAAGGTCGTTCGCTAGTAAAGAGCATAGCCAAGGCGCTCCCTCTTGCCGTTTCCCAGCAAGTTCCTAGTCCGACCCACAAGGGGTCGATCGATGGGCGACGTTTTGTCCCCCCC
>OLSP01001580.1_pt1 | contig 20534 bp, 18 predicted proteins | sample 1672941 | NCBI WGS metagenome assembly OLSP01 (sample SAMEA3136739, study PRJEB25190) | human gut metagenome | reverse complement strand
AAAGAAATGGGACTTCCGACCTGGGACAAACAGTCCTTTGCCTGTCTTTCCTCACGTTTTGTCTACGGTGAGACCATCAGTGAGAAAAAACTCGGCATGGTAGACAAGGCAGAGCAGCTTCTTCTGGACATGGGATTCCATCAGGTGCGCGTCCGCATCCACGGAAACATCGCCAGAATCGAAGTCCTTCCAGACGAGATCACCAAAATTGTCGAGGAAGGCAACAGAACAAAAATTGCAAACCAGCTCAAAGAGTATGGTTTTGACTATGTAACTCTCGATCTTCTGGGCTACCGTACCGGAAGTATGAATGAAACACTGGATGAAAAAGAAAAGGAGATATAAATGTTAAATCAGTTTTCCAGAACAGAACTGTTATTTGGTAAAGAAGCCATGGAGAAACTGGCGGACTCCAGAGTTGCCGTTTTTGGAATCGGTGGAGTCGGCGGTTATACCGTAGAGGCACTTGTGCGAAGTGGAGTTGGTAAACTTGATCTGATCGATGATGACAAAGTCTGCCTCACCAACTTGAACCGTCAGATCATCGCCACCAGAAGCACTGTCGGCAAATACAAAGTCGATGTTATGAAAGACCGCATCCTCGACATCAACCCAAAGGCAGAAGTTAATGTCCACAAATGCTTCTACCTTCCAGAAACCAAGGATGAGTTTGACTTTTCCCAATATGATTATGTTGTAGATGCAGTAGATACCGTAACTGCAAAGATCCAGCTCGTCATGGAAGCCAAAGAAGCCGGCGTTCCGATCATCAGCAGTATGGGAGCCGGAAACAAACTCGACCCGACTGCTTTTCAGGTAGCAGACATCTACAAAACATCCGTCTGCCCTCTGGCAAAAGTTATGCGTCGTGAACTCAAAAAACGTGGAATTAAGAAGCTCAAAGTGGTATACTCTCAGGAGAAGCCAATCCGCCCGATTGAGGACATGTCTATCAGCTGCCGTACACACTGCATCTGCCCTCCGGGCGCAGCACATAAATGCACAGAACGTCGTGATATTCCAGGTTCCACAGCCTTTGTTCCGTCCGTAGTCGGACTGATCATCGCAGGAGAAGTGATCAAAGACCTGGCAGGGAAAAACTAAAAAAGGATTTGATGATAAGATAAAATCATCATATGGAACGTATTTCAGACAGAGGAGGGGCAGTACATGAAAAGAAAAGCAGCAGCACTTGCATTGACAGTTGCGATGACAATGGCAGTCAGCGGAAGCGTTTATGCAGAACCGAAGTCAACAGAAGTAGAGCCAGGTATCACTGGAAATCCTGAGGAGTCAGAAGCGAGATCTTCTGTGGCGGATGGCTGTGAGACAGGGAAGCATTCATGGACGGAATGGACAGTAACGATCCCGGCAGACTGTGTAACTGAGGGTCAGCAGACACGGAGCTGTGAGGAGTGTGGAATATCAGAAACAGCGTCCATACCAAAAACAAAGGAACATGATCTGAAAGAAATCTCACGTCAGGAAGCCACCGACAATAAGGATGGTTTTATCCTCTATGCGTGCAAGAGGAATGGTTGCGATTATCAGATGAAGGAAGTTATTCCGGCGAAAGCAGCATCTGATCCGGAAGATACAGACGAAAATAAAGATGGCGAAGAGAAAGATCCGGAGAAGGAAAACACGGTGGATTCTGATACAAAGAATGAAAGTAAATCTGAAGAAAATTCCAAAGATGAAACGAAAAATGATGGTATCGGTGGCAGCGATACAAAGGAACTTCCAGACGAAGATATCGACGAAGAATATGCAAGTTTTGCATACGCGACATCTTCAGAAGTAGTAGCAGAATATGACCCGGAAACGGCAGTCAGCACACGCAAAATCACGAATCCGACAGACCCTTCTGACACGGAAGAAGTGGAAGGAAGAGCAGTTTCAGAAGGCATTGTGGATGTCAAAAAAGACTCCGATGGAAACATCACAGACCTTGCAATTTCTACTTCTGTTGAGGAGATAAAACATGGATTTTCGTTCAGCAGTGAGAGTAAAACTCTGAATTCCATTGCGATCATCAACAGCAAAGTTCCGGGCGTAAACTGGATCACTTTGACTGCGAAGGAACCGGCATCCGAACTTGGAATCCGTCTGAAACAGACAGATGACGGAATGATAATGACGCTCACAGAAAATCAGAAACTGGTCAATATCATCAGGATCACAGAAGCCAAAAAGAAGATCACAATGACCACTTCCACTGGTGGAAGCTGCGAGATCAGTCAGGAGATCCAGAAGTTTACAGTCAAAGATAAGAACAAAAACTTCACGGATATAGATATGAATGAAGTTGTTTTTCATAGAATAGACGGGAAGAATCCGTACATAGAACTGGCTTCACTGAAAGAATTAAAGAAAGAAAAAACATCCCAGGATACGGCAAAGAAAGATGAGAAATACTACTGGATCCAGCAGTATGACGATGAATCCCAGACACCTGTCGTGATCACTGTATATGAAAAATAATATTGTTAAATTAATCACAGAATAAGTAAAAAAACAGGTCATTATCCTCATTTTCGAGGATAATGACCTTGGTTTTTTTTGTATACAATTCTTAGTATTCGCCAACAACGGTTGCTTTGAGCAGGTTGGTATTACCGGAACGTCCAAGCGGAACACCGGCAGTAAGAACAACAACATCGCCTTCTTTGACGTAGCCGTTTTCTTCGGCTGCCTCTGTAGCGTGAAGGAGAAGGATCTCCATGCTGTATTCCTCTTTGGTCAGGAGTGGAGTAACACCCCAAACCAGATTCAGCTGACGCCAGATGCGTTCATCCGGAGTGCATGCAATGATTGGGCATCCTGGACGATATTTGGAAACCATACGTGCAGTATTGCCGGAACGGGTAACTGCGATGATGGCTTTGGCATTCAGGTCGATCGCTGTCATGCAGGTAGCATGAGAGATTGCTGTGGTTACGTTTGTAGCGTGCTCCTTGGTGCGGAAACTGAACTGCTGATTAAAGTCAATGTCAGCTTCTGTACGAACTGCGATTTTGACCATAGTCTTGAGTGCTTCTACAGGATATTTACCTGCAGCAGTTTCACCGGAAAGCATGATCGCACTTGTTCCCTGATAGATCGCATTGGCAACGTCTGTGGTCTCTGCACGTGTCGGACGCGGGTTTTTGATCATGGAATCCAGCATCTGAGTAGCTGTGATAACCTGTTTTCCAGCAGTGTATACTTTGGCAATGATATCCTTCTGGATAACCGGAACATCCTCAAGCGGGATCTCAACACCCATGTCACCACGGGCGATCATGATACCGTCAGCAGCTTCGATGATGCTGTCGATGTTGTCAACACCCTGCTGGTTCTCGATCTTGGCGATGATCTTGATGTCCTGTCCACCGTTTTTCTCAAGGATATCACGGATTTCTTTGACATCGGCTGCTGTTCTGGTGAAAGAAGCGGCAATGAAATCATAGCCTTCTTTGATACCAAACAGGATATCGTCGTGATCCTTAGGGCTGATGAATGGCATGTTTACTTCTACACCAGGAAGGTTGACACCTTTCTTATTGCCGAGAACACCACCGTTTACTACTTTACAGACAATGTCCTGACCTTTGATCTTCTTGACTTCAAGTCCGATCAGACCGTCATCGATCAGAATGCTGTTGCCAGGTTTGACATCCTTATATAATTCTTTATAGGTAACGGAAACGATCTTCTCATTTCCCATGATCTCTTCTGCGGTTAAGGTGAATTCCTGACCTTCCTTCAGAGTAACCTTTTCATTTTCAAATTCGCGGATACGAATTTCAGGACCTTTTGTATCGAGAAGCGCAGCTACCGGTTTACCAAGACGTGTACGAATTTCTTTTAATTTATCAATACGGCCTTTCTGTTCATCGTGTAAACCATGAGAGAAGTTGAAACGTGCTACGTTCAGACCTTCTTTAACAAGTTCTTCCAGAACACCGTCTTTATCAGTAGACGGACCAAGGGTACAGATAATTTTTGTTTTGCGCATAAATTTCCTCCTACTTTTCTTTACCTAAAAAACACACCTTTATTCTAACACATAATTTTTAATGTACAAGTAAAGATTTAGCAAAATAAAACGTTAATTTTATAACATTTTTGCCTCTGAATTATAGAAAAAATGCATTAAAAATCGTCGTACCAGGGATTAAAACCTGGTATGACGATTGATGTATTTGGCTTTGTATTTAGAATATACAATTGTCTGATCTTTATACAGTCCATAGTATCCGGAAACGGCATAACTGATGGAGACAGCGATCAGATAATAGGAAACTCCACGGAATCCAAACAGCTCGAATGCGATCAGGATCGAGGTGATCGGGCAGTTGGTAACACCGCAGAAAAGAGCCGTCATGCCTGCGGCTGCACACAAGGATGGAGAAAGCCCGAGAAGTTGTCCCATAAGACATCCGAAGGTGGCTCCGATGCAGAAAGAAGGGACGATCTCGCCGCCGCGAAAACCGGCACGCATAGTCAGGGCAGTAAGGATTATCTTCCACAAAAAGTCCAGTGGACGAGTCTGATCTTCCTCTACCGCGAGTTCAATAAGGTTGTTTCCGGCACCCATGTAATCAGTCGTATGAAGCAGAAGAGTGATCACAATAATGACTGCACTTGCCGCCACGATGCGGACATATGGATTAGGAAGATACCTGGTATAAAGCCTGCTGACACCCTGAAGAACCATGCAGAAAATGATGCTGACTGCGGCACATGCGACTGCGATGATGACCATTTTGCCGCCTGTTATGACGGACAATTCAGGGATATTTACAACATGAAATGACTCAGGATTGATGCCAAAACCGGCAGCGAATTCCGATGCGATCAGGGATGAGATCACGCAGGGAACAAGTGCCGCATAGTACATAACTCCGACACTGATAACCTCCATTGCGAATACAGCAGCCGCCATCGGCGTGCCAAAAACAGCAGCAAAAGCAGCACTCATGCCGCACATGACCATGACATGACGGTCTTCTTTATCGAGCCGGAACCAGCTTCCAAGCTGATTTCCAATGCTTCCGCCAAGCTGGATCGCAGCACCTTCACGACCTGCAGAACCACCCACAAGGTGGGTAAGGATCGTAGAAACAAAGATCAGTGGAGCAGAGCGAAAAGGCACATCATCCTGAGAGCGGATCGTAGAGAGTACCTGATTCGTACCGCCATCCTCGCGTCCAAATTTCTGATAAAGAAATACGATCACCAGACCGGATACCGGCAGCAGGAAAAAGATCCATGTGTTTTCTGCCCGGTAATTTGTGACAAATTTGAGTGCCCTCGCAAAAAGGCTGCTGATAAAGCCGACGGTCAGGCCGGTCAGTACTGCGAGGACCAGCCATTTGATAAGATTCGTCATATCATAGCGGATGTGTCCGAGATAATAATCCAGATCTTTAGTCTCTTCTGGATTATTTTTGTCCTGTGTGTTGTTCATAAGTTCCCCCCGTAAAGTAAAAAATAATTTATGACATGCAACAAACGGTTCCGAAATAGTATGCGGAACCGTCTGATGTTTGAAATATGATGATTATAAATTTGTAAGATTTTATTCCTGTGTAATTCCGGTTACTTCGTATCCGGCATCTTTGATCGTCTGGCGGATCTTGTCCTCATCAACCTTCTCCGGTGCTGTAAAAACGGTTGTGTTGCTTTCGTGAGAAGATACGACCTCCTCTACACCGAATGCTTTCTTAATTGCTTCATTTACGTGTGCTTCGCAGTGTCCGCACATCATTCCCTCAACATTAACTGTAACTTTTACCATAGTTTTTTGCTCCTTTTCTTTTATATTATAATCATTTTTTACCTCAATGGAAGTAGCTTGTTTGATTTTTTTGTCCTTTTTTGTGTCGTGGATCTTAAACAGGTTCAAACGCAGGGCGTTGGTGACAACGCAGAAGCTGGAAAGGCTCATTGCGGCGGCACCGAACATCGGATTCAGTGTCCATCCGAAGATCGGGATCCATACACCAGCAGCCAGCGGAATGCCGATCACATTGTAGAAAAATGCCCAGAAAAGATTTTCGTGGATATTTTTCAATGTGGCACGGCTGAGACGGACAGCGGCAGGAACATCGCTTAAACGGCTCTTCATCAGAACGACATCAGCTGCGTCGATCGCAATGTCTGTTCCGGCACCGATCGCGATTCCGATATCTGCGCGTGTGAGGGCAGGAGCATCGTTGATACCGTCGCCGACCATGGCAACTTTGCCCTGTTCTTTGAGGGAACGGATCACGCTTTCCTTGCCGTCAGGGAGAACGCCTGCGATGACATCGTCCACGCCTGCCTGGGCACCGATCGCTCTTGCGGTACGCTCATTGTCACCGGTCAGCATGACAACACGGATTCCCATATTCTGGAGTTCTTTGACTGCCTGCGGGCTGTCTTCTTTGATGACGTCAGCGACAGCGATGATGCCGGCCAGCTTGCCATTGCGGGCAAAAAGGAGGGGAGTTTTTCCTTCTTCTGCAAGCTTTTCTGCCTTCTGGGAGAGTGCGGCAGGAACGCTTACCTGGCTGCTGATAAATTTCATGCTTCCACCGATCAGAGTTTCATTATCAAGCACAGCAGAAAGTCCATTTCCCGGAAGAGCGTGGAAATCGGTGACTTCCGGTGCTGTGAGATGAAGGCTTTCGGCGTGGCCAAGGATCGCTTTGGCAAGAGGATGCTCGCTCTTTTTTTCCAGGGCAAATGCCATGGTGAGGAGTTCCTGTTCAGAAATCCCATCTGCCGGGAGCAGATCTGTCACTTCCGGCTGACCACTGGTGATCGTACCGGTTTTGTCCAGGGCAACGATCTGGACTTTGCCTGCTTCTTCAAGAGAAACAGCGGTTTTGAACAGGATACCGTTCTTGGCACCCATTCCGTTGCCGACCATGATCGCTACCGGAGTGGCAAGTCCGAGCGCGCATGGACAACTGATAACGAGAACGGAAATTCCGCGGGCAAGTGCATAGCCGAATTCATGTCCGGTCAGAAGCCAGACAAGCGTGGTGAGAATCGCGATTGTGATGACTGTCGGCACAAAAACACCGGAAACACGGTCTGCGATCTTGGCGATCGGAGCTTTGGTAGCAGCTGCGTCACTTACCATTTTGATGATCTGGGAGAGGGTAGTGTCCTCGCCGACGCGGGTTGCTTCACATTTGATAAATCCGGACTGGTTGACAGTAGCAGCAGAAACAAGATCTCCGGCGGCTTTGTCAACCGGGATGCTTTCGCCTGTAAGGGCAGATTCGTTGACAGCACTGGTTCCCTCGACGATCACACCATCAACCGGGATGTTTTCTCCTGGGCGGACCACAAAGATGTCTCCTTTGTGGACCTGTTCGATCGGGACAGTAGTTTCCTGACCGTCGCGGAGAACGACAGCGGTCTTTGGCGCGAGTTTCATGAGGCTCTTGAGAGCGTCAGTGGTTTTTCCTTTGGAACGGGCTTCAAGCATTTTGCCAACGGTGATCAGGGTCAGGATCATTGCCGCGGATTCGAAGTAAAAATCCATCATGTAGTTCATGACAGCGGCAGAATCGCCGTCGACCTGAGCTCTTGTCATGGCGAAGAGTGCGTAGACACTCCATACAAAAGATGCCATGGAACCGAGGGCAACGAGTGTGTCCATGTTCGGGGCACGATGCCACAGGCTCTTGAATCCGCTGATGAAAAATTTCTGGTTGATGACCATGATGATTCCGGCAAGCAAAAGCTGCACAAGACCCATTGCGATATGGTTGTCATTAAACCATGCAGGCAGTGGCCAGCCCCACATCATATGTCCCATGGAGAAGTACATCAGCACGAGCAAAAATCCGACGGAAGCGATCAGACGACGCTTGAGGATCGGTGTCTCGTGATCCTCGAGGGCTTCTTCGGCTTCAGATATGGAAACCTGTTCCTTATTGGCTCCCTTGAGGGATGCGCCGTAACCTGCCTGTTCTACGGCATTGATAATATCATGGGCGGAAGCCGTTCCTTCCACACCCATGGAGTTTGTCAGAAGGCTGACAGAGCAGGATGTGACTCCCGGCACTTTGGATACAGCCTTCTCCACACGGGTGCTGCAGGCAGCGCAGCTCATACCGGTGACGTTGTATTGTTCCATTGTGTGCCTCCTCTTATGAAATGCTCAGGCATGTAAAGCCTGCTTTTTTTACTGCTTCGCGAAGGTCGCCGTCAGAAATGGAACGGTCATAGGAAACAGTTGCGATTTCTTTTTTCAGATCAACTTCTGCAACGACTCCGTCGATCTCGTTGAGAGCATTGGTTACAGAATCCACGCAGTGCTGGCAATGCATGCCTTCGATGCGGATCGTCCTGGTTCCAAGAACAGGGCCGTCCAGGAATTTTCTCTTCGGTTTCTTGGAACTTCCATCGCCGCCTCCGCAGCAGAGAGAGTCTCCCTTAAAATGTCCGGCAGCCTTGCGTGCTGCAAAGACCATAGCGACAATGACAATAAGTAAAATAATGATATCAGCTGGTTTCATGATTTTTCTTCCTCCTTAAATACTTTGTCTTTGCGTTTGTTGAGTTTCTTTTCTGTGATTTTCACAGTTACAGTTATTTCATCAGTTTCTGCAGAGTTGCAACCAGCTCGTCGATCGTTTCATCCTTACCGGCACGGATATCACGTGCCACACAGGTACGGATGTGATTCGCAAGAAGTTCTTTATTAAAAGAGTTGACAGCGGCATTGACAGCAGCGGACTGGATCAGGATGTCATTACAATAAGCATCATTCTCCAACATCCCTATGATTCCCCGAATCTGCCCCTCAATACGCTTCAGCCGATTCACCAGCTTCTTCCTCTCCGCCTCCGACCGATCCGTATGCTTCGTACAACAACAGGAACAGACAGGAGTCTTCGTCACATCATTATTATTCTCCATAGACCAACTTCCTTTCTAAAATATACTCAAAATACATATCCAAAATACCCTCACGGGGTATGTTTACTATGCCTGTAATATATACCCCATGAGGGTATTTGTCAAGAGAAAATAAAAAAAGATGACCTAAATGCAAGAAAGCTACAGACAGATCATCCAAAATAAAAAGAAAAATAGACCAGGATATAACAAAACTACAATTAAGTCATCGGAAATGCAAAGAAAAGTAGACCAGAACAAGGGAAAGCCGCAAGCAAGTCATCGGAAATTCAAGGAAAAGTAGACCAAAACAAGAGAAAGCCGCAAGCGAGTTATCAGAACTACAAAGAAAAGTAGACCAGAACATGGGAAAGTCGCAATTAAGTCATCAGAACTACAAAAAAGACTAAACCGCGCTACAGGCAAATCAATTCCCACCAATAGTATGGACCCACACAGCATCACCTTCCCCATAAAACAACCAGGGTCTCCACCAAAGCTCAAAAAAAGCCCAGGGGTGCCTGAGGGGACGGGCCACGTCCCCTCGGTCCTAACCTCGCCCAGGCGAGCACAAGGTTACGGGGCCCGGGGATCAAACCCCGATAACCTTCTGGCTGATGAAGAAAGCCACCCCAGCGGTCAGCGCCTCCGCAATCCAAAACGCATGCCATACCCCCACAGCCCCCAAGATGCGGCTAAGGATAAAAGCCGCAGGAAGAATTATGATCAGATACCGACACAACGAAACGACAAGAGAAGCAGTCCCCCTTCCAAGTCCCTCCAGCGCACCACATGCCGTAACAGACACAGAAGAAACCAGAAATCCCGCACATATAATACGAAGAGCCGTTTTTCCGGCAGCAATTGTCTCCGGATTCGTAGTAAACATTCCCATAAGCTGCCCCGGAACAGTCAGACAGATGATGGTTCCAACAAGCATGATCACACCACTCATACAAAGTGTAACATAGTAGATTTTTTTGACACGTTTATGCTCTCCGGCACCGTAATTATACCCGATCACAGGACGCATTCCCTGTACGATCCCGCTCGCCGGAAGATAGAGAAATGTCTGCAGTTTATAGTAGATTCCAAGGATCACAACATAACTCTGAGAGTAGGCAGCAAGAAGTCCGTTCAATGCAGAAACAAGCACAGATGGAAGCGCAAGATTCAGTGCTCCCGGAATGCCAACAGAGTATAATCTTGCGATCAGAGCTTTGTCCGGATGTAAATATTTCCGGCTTAATCTGACCTGGAGAGGCTGTATTTTGTAGACGATCAAATAGAAAACAAGATTGAATACCTGCCCCAGACCAGTTGCGATCGCAGCACCTTCAATCCCCATTGCAGGGAACGGTCCGATACCAAAGATCAGCAGCGGATCAAGTATAATATTGGAAACACAGCCGACCATAAGCCCGATCATAGTAACCTTCATCTTGCCCACACCCTGGAAGATTTTTTCATAGGCAAGGTTAGTAGTGTTTATAGTTGCAAACAGAAAAACGATCGTGGAATACCGGATCCCAAGGTCGATAACATCTGCGTCAGAAGTAAAAAGCACCAGAAATCCCGGCATCACAAGGATGCATCCGATCGTCAGAAGAACACCGTGCAGGGCAGATAATGCAAGCCCATGAGTCGCTGCTTTGCTGGCAGTTTCTTTGTTTCCGGCACCAAGACAGATCGCGATCTGAGCACTGATCCCGATCCCAAATCCGATCGCGATCGCATTCGCAAAGTTCTGGATCGGATAGACAAGCGACAGCGCAGTCATCGCATTTTCACTGATCTGTGCCACGAAAAAACTGTCCACGATGTTGTACAGAGAATTCACGAGCATAGAGATCACCATAGGCAGAGCCATGGAGAGAATCAGTGGAAACACAGGTTTTTCTTTCATAAATGTGTCATTCATAATAATCCTCCTTTATAAAATTTAAAACATAAAAAACGCCGCACAATCACCCCGAAGGATAATTGTGTGGCGAAAAATGGTTTAGCCAGAAAAATCCACACTATGTTTTGGACGAAAGAATTGTAGCATGAGAATTAGAAAAACGTCAATAGTAGATTTGTTAAATTTCCAGATCATCCGCATTTGCCATATACGTCTGCGTATAAAGCACGACCGTATCGCCCTTTAGAACAAGGATCCTGTGATTTCGCTGGATCACGGCGATGATAATACGCTCCGGCATGTTCAGTTCCATGATCCTGTGATTCACCCACTGATCATTTTCGGTGAGACAGATGGATAAAATGCACATCTTCTTCCTGACCATATTCCCCGATCCGTTTAAGTCTCGAATACTGGTCGACAAATCCTGCAGAAATGATACCGGTGGGGATCGCAACCATGCCGACACCAAGAAATGCAATAAAAATACCAAAAATCTTACCGATCGTGGTGACAGGATAAATATCACCATAGCCTACAGTGAGCAGGGTGGAAGCAACCCACCAGATCCCGGAAAATGCATTCGTAAAAACCTCCGGCTGCGCCCGGTTTTCCAGACTGTATTCATTATGCAAAATTCCTCCCATTACTTGAAAATATTGTACCGGAAACCAGGAAATGCGTCAACGGTACAGACAGTTTCAGACAGAAAAACATTCAAAAACCGTGTAGAATATCACGTTTTTTGTACATAACCGTAAACATATACCAGTCCTTCTTGCGGTACATACTTCAATGTGCTACACTCAAAAAGTGCCAAAAATAATCACAGAAAAAGTGATATTGTTATAAGGAAAAAAGGCACTTAGAGGAGAAAAAATATGAAAACATTGCTGACACTGCAGCTCACGATCTTTATTCTGGTAGCTGTAGGATTTTTAATGAAAAAGATACATATCATCGGTCCGCAGGGGCAGAAGAACATCAATGATCTGGTCATCTATCTGATCCTGCCATGCAACATCCTCCATGCATTTACCCAGAGTGCAACGGATGGAGATTTCAGCAATTATCTGGCGATTCTTTTTATCTCGATCGGTATTCAGGTATTCTGTGTTATCTATGGAAAAGTCATGTTCCGAAAAGAATCCGAAGACCGTCGGAAGTGCCTGCAGTACGGAACTATCTGCTCAAACGCAGGATTTCTTGGAAACCCGATCGCGGAAGGCGTTTACGGAATAGAAGGACTGGTTCTCGCCAGCGTGTACCTGATCCCGCAGAGAATCATGATGTGGTCTTCCGGTCTGGCTGTTTTTTCCGGAAGCAGTGATAAGATGAAAACGGTGAAAAAAGTCGTCACACATCCATGCATTCTGGCATGTGTACTTGGAATGATCCTGATGATCACAGGACTTCCAATCCCGCCAGGACTCGACGGTGCGGTGACTGCTGTCGGAAACTGTAATACGGCAATGTCGATGATGGTCATTGGAATGATCCTTGCAGATATCAATCTCAAAGATTTCTGGGACTGGACAGTTGTGAAATACACAGTTCACAGACTTATTATCATTCCGGCGATCGTTTATATCGTCTGCCGTTTCCTGCCTCTGAGCAAAACGGTCCTGGGACTGTGTGTACTCCTTGCAGCAATGCCGGCAGGTGCAACGACCAGTATCCTCGCAGAAAAATATCAGGTCGATTCTCCATTTGCGACAAAAATGGTCATCTTCTCAACCTTGTTATCCCTTCCGACTATCTGTCTGTGGAGCATTTTTCTCCAGTAAAAACATATTTGTCAAATTTCTGACAAAACATCCCCCCTCCCGGCTTGTAGGAGGGGTGTTTTTTTTATATACTAAAAAAATAACATTTTATACGGAAAAGAGAACAAATCATGAGCGATCTTAAAAACGAAATCCATGACTACTGGACCAACCGGGCCAGAGGTTATTCAGAATATAATCAGCAGGAAATGGCAGATGCCAGACAGACCATGTGGAGGGCGAAACTCCTTGATCTACTGGGAAAACAGTTCCCGGAGCGCGAACCAAAAGAGATTAAAATCCTTGATGTCGGAACCGGTCCGGGATTTTTTGCAATCCTTCTCGCAGAAGCCGGCTATCAGGTGACGGCGATCGACTATACAGAAGAAATGCTCAAGGAAGCACAGCAGAATGCCGGTGGATTAGCGGAGTGTATTGTGTGGAAAACCGGCGACGCACAGGCTCTTGATGTGGAAAACAACAGCTTTGATGCCATCGTAACCAGAAATGTAACATGGAATCTTCCACGCCCGGACCTCGCATATAAAGAATGGCTGCGTGTGCTCAAACCAGGCGGTATGCTTTATAACTTTGATGCAGACTGGTACGGTCATCTTTATAATGAAGAAAAGCGAAACAGCTATGAGAAAGACCGGCAGCAGACAGAAGAACAAAACGTGGAGGACTATTACAGCGGAACTGACATCGAAAAGATGGAAGAGATTGCCCGCCAGGTTCCATTAAGTCGTCTGGAACGTCCGAAGTGGGATATCGAAACTATGCAGAAAACAGGATTTCTTGATGTTTCCTGCGATGAAGCGGTCTGGAAAGAAGTCTGGACAGAAGAAGAGATCATCAATAACAGCACTTCTCCGATCTTCCTCCTGACAGGAAGAAAGAGAGATTCTTTTAATCTCAAAAATATAACAGTGGAGCCGGGTGAGAAGTGGAATGGAGAATTAGAACTTGCAAACGGCGAGATCAAACTTCCGGCGACTGTCCTGCACGGACATGGTACAGGAAAAACCATGCTGATCACAGCAGGTGTTCATGCCGGAGAATATGTCGGGATCCAGGCAGCGATCGAATTGTCCCAGAAACTCAAAATTGAAAAAGTAACAGGCACGATCATCATTGTCAAAGTCATGAACCGACCTGCATTTGAGGCCCGTAACGGCAGTATGGGACTGACTGATGACAAAAACCTCAACCGCGAATTTCCGGGAGACCCGCAGGGAACAGAAATGGAGCGCCTTGCATGGGCAGTGTCTCAGGAACTTCAGCCGGTGACAGATTATTACATCGATCTCCACAGTGGAGATGACTATGAGAAATTAACACCGTATGTCTATTATGCAGGAATGGCAGCAGAAGAAGTTGTCGCAGAATCCCGTAAAATGGCAGAACAGGTCGATGTTCCATACATGGTAAAATCCAACGTGGCGTCCGGCGGTTCCTATAACTATGCAGCTTCGCAGGGAATCCCGAGTATTCTGATCGAACGCGGCGGAATGGGCGACTGGAATTACGAAGAAGTCCGCTCTACCAGAAGAGATGTCCGTAATATTTTGTGTCATATGGGAATCTATCAGGGAATCAAGGATTTCAGGACATACTATCCGCTGGATGTGGCAGATGTCCGCTATCAGGATGCAGAGGAAAGCGGTCTCTGGTATCCGTTCAAAAAAGTCGGCGACATGATCCAGGAAGGCGATATCCTCGGAGAAGTCCGTGACTATGAGGGAAAAGTCAAAGAAGTCAGCATCGCAGAGTTCGACGGCGTTCTTCTCTATCAGTGCGGCACGCTGCAGGTACTTGGCAATGGACCGATGGTCACCTACGGAAGAATCGTGAGCCGCTACGACGAGCGCAAGGAAAAAATCGTAAAATACTGGGAAAAACGAAGCGACAGTTTTCTGGAGCAGAGAAGACAGGAACTTCACAGCACCATGGCAGAACGCTGGATGAAAGAAATCAATACACAGCTTCCGGAGGGAAAAAATCTCAAGATTCTCGATGTGGGCTGTGGAGCAGGATTTTTCACTATCCTTCTTGCAAAAGCAGGCCATCAGGTGACTGGAATCGACCTGACACCGGATATGATCAAAAACGCCCGCATCCTTGCAGAAGAAGAGGGCGTAAATTGCGAATTTACAGTTATGGATGCAGAGAATCCGGAATTCCCGGATGACACCTTTGATGTGATTATTTCCAGAAACCTGACCTGGACATTGCCGCATGTGCGTCACGCATATCAGGAGTGGCTTCGCGTCCTCAAAAAAGGCGGTGTACTGCTCAATTTTGATGCAAACTACGGAATCACAGACTTCTCAAATGTGGAAGACCTTCCGGAAAATCATGCACATAACACACTCGGAAATGATATGATGCGTGAGTGCGAGGAGATCAAACGCCAGCTTCCGATCAGTTCCTACAGCCGTCCGGCATGGGATCTGGAAACCCTGGGATCTATGGATCTTAAAGATTTCCGGGTAGACTTAGGAATCAGCAGCAGGATCTATCTTGAAAAAGACGAATTTTATAATCCGACTCCGCTGTTTATGCTGCGGACAGTTAAATGACAGGCAGATAGCTGCACAGACTATAAGGATATGCGGAGAATCATATGGATTTAAAACAATTACAATATTTTGTGGCATGTGCCCAGGCAGGGTCTTTCAGTGATGCGGCGAAGATCCTCTATTCGACACAGCCCAGTGTGAGCAAGGTGATCAAGGCACTGGAAGACACTCTTGGAATGCAGCTTTTTGAGCGCCTTCCGAGAGGAATCCGACTGACAGTGCAGGGACAGAAAGTCTATCACTATGCATGTAAGATCACAAATGAGATGAATGTTCTGGAGAATATGGCTTTGGGAGGCATGACAAAATGGATTCGTATTTCGCTGAATCCAAGTTCCTGGTTTGCCAATCAGTTTGTAGATTTTTATAATGAAACCTATGAAAAAAACTATCACTTTCAGATCACAACAGCAGGCGTACGGAGTGTTATGGAACGTGTCCGTGACTACATGGATGACATTGGATTTGTTTATATCCTGAGTCAGCAAAAGGAGAACTTCCTGCACGAGCTGACAAAAAATAAACTACAGTTTTTTACAATGTATGAAACAGATGTAGTCCTTTATTCAGGGCGGAAGACAGAAATTTATGCTTCCAGAAAGGATAAAGCAGAGCTTGCAGATCTGGAAGGAATCCGTTTTATCCAGAATTATCAGGATGAATTTTTTGATATCGGAGCTGCACGGGAAGATGCATTCCAGTGGAAAGATCTTGATATTTCTGTGCTGACCAACAGTGACTACATTATGGAAAAAATGCTCAGGAACAGCCGGGTTGCAAATGTAAGCGGCAGTTATCTTTCCGAGAACAAAACAGGTACTACGCCGGGAATCCCGCTGAATATGGGTGACAGTAAGGTTATTTTTGGCTATATGCTCCACAAAGGCGAAAAAATTGATGAAAGTATACAGGAATTTCTCGACTTTCTGGTAAGCAGACTTCCCAAAAGTTAATTCCGACTCATTCCAGAACAGACGAAAGGTATTCGAACTACGAATAGCACATAACCCTCCCACGGGGTTGTGTGCTTTTTTGACATCTGATAGACTTTATCTGACGAATTACTATGCGGATATTTTGTCTGAGGATTTACAGACACAAAAGGAGAATTCATGATTAAATACATTTTTAAAAGACTTCTTCAGCTGATCCCGATTCTAATTGGGATCACTTTTTTGTCTTTTGCCATGATGCGTTTGGCGGGCGGTGATGCGGTAACGTATATGTATGAGAATGCCGGTTCAGCAGTTTCACAGGAAGTCATTGATGAGACGCGGAAGGAATATGGTCTGGATCAGCCATTTCTTATTCAGTATGCGAAATGGTTTGCAGGAATGGCAACTGGAGATATGGGCAAGAGCTACGTATCCAAACGAGATGTTTATGAAACATTTGTAGAAAAACTTCCGGCAACGATCATGCTGACCGTATCTTCTGTATTGCTGACAATGTTGATCGCAATTCCACTCGGCATTTTTTCGGCGGTAAAGCATAATAAATGGAGCGATTACCTGATACGTTTCCTGAGTTTTATCGGGAATTCCATGCCAAACTTCTTTGCAGCACTGGTGCTGATGTACTTTTTTTCCATCAGACTTGGATGGTTTCCGGTAATCACAACGGACAATATAGCTTTAAGCCTCGTTCTGCCAACACTGACACTTGCCATATCTATGGCATCTAAGTATACCAGACAGGTGAGAACTACGATCCTTGAAGAACTGAACAAAGATTATGTGGTCGGAGCAAAGGCGAGAGGTGTGAGAGGAAGTGTGATCATCTGGAAGAATGTTATGAAGTCTTCCATGCTGACGATCATTACTCTGCTGGCTTTATCAATAGGAAGTCTTCTGGGAGGAACTACGATCGTTGAGACTATTTTTATGTGGGATGGTGTTGGCAAAATGGCAGTAGATGCCATTACCATGAGAGATTACCCGATCATTCAGGCATATGTAGCCTGGATGGCAATCATTTATGTGGTTGTAAACCTGATCACGGATATCATTTATCACTATCTGGATCCTCGAGTAAGATTAGGAGGTGACAGAGCATGACGCAGAAGAAACAGATATCTGTCCGAAAACAGAAGATAAAGAAAAACCATGTGAGAGAAAAACTGATCTTTTTTACAATACTGACCCTGATACTTCTGGTTGTTGCTGTTTTTGCACGGAAGCTCTGTCCGTATGATCCGGATGTACAGGATCTTCTGCTGGCACAGAAACCGCCAAGTGCAGAACATATACTGGGTACAGACCGCTACGGAAGAGACATGTTTTCGCGTGTACTGGTAGGAAGTACGACCAGTATTTATGCGACACTGCTTCTGGTGGCGATCGTCACGATACTTGGAACGGTGATCGGCATCATCTGCGGGTGGTGTGGAGGAATCATAGATACTGTGCTGATGCGTATATCAGATCTGTTTCTTGCGTTCCCAAGCCTTGTTTTTGCCCTTGCAGTAGCTGGTGTACTTGGCGGTGGCATCCAGAATGCGATCATAGCACTGGCTGTCATCGGATGGCCGAAGTTTGCCAGACTTGCCAGAGGACTGACTCTTGCACAGAAAGATTCACCATATCTGATGGCGGTGAGACTTTCGGGAAGCAGCACACTGAAAATTATGTTTAAACATATTTTACCGAATATTGCAGGTCCGATACTGGTTACCTCTGTTCTTGATATCGGAACTATGATGATGGAACTTGCAGGACTGTCCTTCCTCGGACTTGGCGTACAGCCTCCGATGGCAGAGTGGGGAAGCATGATTAATGATGGAAGAAGTATGCTTCAGATCTCACCATGGATGGTACTTGCACCGGGACTTGCCATATTTATAACCGTTATGATCTTTAATCTTCTCGGGGATACACTCAGAGATTTTATGGATCCAAAAGAAAGAGCAAAGAAATAAGAGAATAAAGAAAGGAAACAACGATTATGAAGAAGAAATTACTTACAGCAATTCTGACAGGAGCAATTCTTGTAGCAGGAATGTCTACAACCGTATGGGCTGACGGTGAAAAGGCTTTTGTTTATGGAACAACCGGATACAGCGAGGAAATGGGAGATGCGGGATTAAACCCACATGACAACTATTCAGGCTGGAGTGCACTTCGTTATGGCGTTGGCGAAACTCTGTTCAAATATAATGACAACATGGAAGTAGAGCCATGGCTTGCAACTGATTATGAATTTGTGGATGATACAACTGTAAAGATCACACTTCGTGACGGAGTACAGTTTTCCAGTGGACGTACCATGGATGCGGAAGCAGTCAAGGAATGTCTGGAAGATCTGATCGCAGTTCATGACCGTGCACCTTATGACCTCAAGATCGATCATATTGATGCAGATGGTCTGACACTTACTATTTATACCACAGAACCATGTCCAGCGATCATTAATTATCTTGGTGATCCATATGGTGCGATCATTGACATGGATTATGGAATCCAGGGTGAAGGCGGTTCTGCCAATGTGGCCGGAACTGGCCCATATATTGCAGAGAACGTCACTCCAACCCAGATCGATCTGGTAAAAAACGATAACTACTGGGGCGGTGAAGTGAAAGTAGATAAAGTTACAGTCAAATCTTTTGCAGACGGAAGTGCACTGACCGCAGCCCTGCAGACAGGTGATATTCAGGGTACTTATGGACTCCAGTATGACAACTATGCATTATTTGAAAATAATTCAGATTACATGATTAATTCCTGTGCGACCAGCCGATGCTTCTTTGGTCAGTTCAATATGGATTCAGAGATCATGAAAGACCAGAACGTGCGTAAAGCTGTTGAGATGGGAATCGACAAAGACGGATTCTGCTCTGTCATCATGGAAGGACGTGGAGTTCCGGCAAAGACAGCTTTCCCAAGCGGCTTTTCTTATGGAAATGATGCAGTAGAAACGGTTTCCTATGACCCGGAAGGCGCTAAGAAACTTCTCGAAGAATCAGGATGGACAGATACTGATGGTGATGGATATGTAGATAAAGATGGACAGAAACTCAGCATTAACTGGCTGACTTACCCAACCCGTCTGGAACAGCCGAAACTTGCCGAGTACGCACAGGCTACACTGAAAGATATCGGAATCGATGTGGTTGTAAATAATACATCTGACCATATGACGATTGCAAAGAATGGAGACTTTGATGTATATGTAAGTTCTACAACTACAGCACCGACAGGTGATCCGGAATACTTCTTTACCAGTACAGTAACAGGTGCCAAGAACTATGGTAACTATCAGAATGAAGAAGTAACAAAACTGACAGATCAGCTTCACCAGACGTTTGACAAGGATGAAAGAGCAAAACTTGCAGTAGAACTTCAGCAGGATATTCTGGATGATGATGCGTTCTTCTTTGTATCTCATCTGAATATGGGAATCGTAACAAAATCAAATGTTACAGGAATGGCAGCACATCCATGTGATTACTATGAGATCACTGCTGACCTGGATGTAGAATAAAATTATTGCTTCTGCTTGCAGCAGCAATTTTTGAGGAGAAAATAAATTATGGATTCTTTGCTTCGTGTAGAGCATGTGACAATTTCTTATAATGGAAAACCAACGGTTGAGGATGTCAGCTTTGAATTAAAGCAGGGCGAAATCCTTGGAATCGTGGGCGAGTCCGGAAGCGGCAAAAGTACGATCATCAAGGCAATCATGGGGATTCTGGGAGAAGAAGGTCTGGTTACAAGAGGTGATATCTGGTACAAAGGTGAGAACCTTACAGACATGAGCGAAAAAAAACTCCGTAAGTTTCTGGGAACAGAGATCGGAATGGTCTTCCAGGACTGTAAAACTGCATTGTGTCCCGTTCGGACAATTGGAGCACAGATACATGAGGCAGTATCCGAACATGAGAAAGTCAGCAAAAAGGAAATCCGGGAACGTGCCGGAGAGATCATGAAGAAGATAGGTCTGGATGACAGTGACCGTGTGCTGGACAGTTATCCGTTTGAACTCTCCGGTGGAATGAACCAGAGAGTGGGGATCTGTACAGCCATGATCATGCATCCGAATCTGCTTCTGGCAGATGAACCGACCAGTGCTCTGGATGTGACCGTTCAGAAACAGGTAGTAGAGGAACTTCTGCTTATGCGTAAAGAATACAATACCGCGATGATTCTTGTAACACATAATATCGGTGTTGTAAGGCTGATGGCAGACAGAATACTGGTACTTCAGAATGGACAGGCAAGGGAGTATGGAGAAACTGAGACTGTTCTGGATCATCTGAAAGATCCGTATACAAAGAAACTGATGAGTTCCGTGCTTCATCTGAAACGGAACAGAAATCAGGAGGTACAGTAAAATGACAGACATTATCCTGAAAGCAGACCATCTCAAAAAAGTATTTATATCAGGGAAAAAATCCATGAC